>Ga0256405_10002562_pt1 | contig 41231 bp, 31 predicted proteins | sample RumenRJG_02DNA_FD_189096 | JGI IMG/M metagenome (GOLD analysis project Ga0256405, IMG submission 189096) | Bovine rumen microbial communities from Lethbridge, Alberta, Canada - RJG_02 | ecosystem: Host-associated > Mammals > Digestive system > Stomach > Rumen | place: Canada: Alberta... | reverse complement strand
ATCGTCATTTCCCTTACGACTCCCCCTTTAGAGGTCATCTTCTGGAGCTTTGGCATTCTGAACTTGATATTCACAGTTTGCGGTTGTCTATCACGTGTGCACTCTTTCCCTGACTGCGCTCAATGGTGCCAGGAGCCTTGAGCTGAACCTTGGCGGCGATACTCAACACGCTCTTCAGCTTGCTGGAGAGCTTCTTCTCAAGAGCATCGACAGCGGCGGGGGTGTCGAAGGTGGAAGTGAATACCTCCTGACGTAGCTCTACCTGAACAAGCAGTGTGTCGAGGTTCTTCTCGCGATCCACAATGAGCATATAGCGTGGTGCGAACTCCGGCAGCGAGAGGATGACACTCTCTACCTGTGACGGGAATACGTTGATGCCTCGGATGATGAGCATATCGTCACTACGTCCTTCAATGCGACCCATACGTACATTGGTACGTCCGCAGTCGCAGGTGCCGGGCAGTAAAGAACAGAGGTCGCGGGTGCGATAGCGGATGACTGGCATACCTTCCTTGGTCAGTGTGGTGAACACCAGCTCGCCAGTCTGTCCCAATGGCAGTGGCTCCAGGGTGGTGGGGTTGATAATCTCAGGATAGAAGTGATCCTCGTTGATGTGCGATCCGTGCTGCATCTGACATTCGTAGCTCACGCTGGGACCCATTACCTCTGAAAGACCATAGATGTTGTAGCCTTTCAGTCCCAGACGGGCCTCTATCTCCTGACGCATATTCTCTGTCCATGGCTCAGCACCAAAAGCACCTACGCGTAGTTTGATCTGTTCTTTCGTAATGCCCAGTTTTTCCATTGTCTCTGCTAAGTAGAGAGCATACGACGGTGTGCAGGCAATGCCCGTGATGCCCAGGTCGCGAATCAGTTTCAGGTGCTTCTCGGTGTTGCCCGTGCCAGCAGGGATAACCGATGCCCCCATATGCTCCACACCGTAGTGGGCACCCAGACCACCGGTAAACAGTCCGTAGCCGTAAGCCACAGAGAAAATATCGTCGCGGGTCACACCAAAGGCCGTCAGACAGCGTGCCATACACTCACTCCATACGCCGATGTCTTTACGGGTATAGCCAACAATTGTGGGGTTGCCCGTTGTACCGCTTGAAGCATGTACGCGGATAATCTCGCTCTGAGGGGCGGCTTGCAGTCCGAAAGGATAGTTGTCACGAAGGTCTTTCTTCGTGGTAAAGGGCAGTTTCGTGATGTCCTCGATGGTCTGGATATCATCTGGGCGGATGTCCAGTTCCTGAAGCTTATTACGGTAGAAGGGTACGTTATGATAAACGTACTCTACAATCTTGTGAAGTCTCTTACCTTGCAGCGCACTCATTTCGTCGCGACTCATGCATTCTTTGTTAGGATTCCAAATCATGTCTATATTTTTAGGTTTGTGTAGTGCAAAAGTACAATATTTATTGCTTTCAACCAAAAAAAGCCTTTGAAAGTTTTTGCCTTTTCCTTGATTTGTATTATTTTTGCAACAAAATACTTAAAACAGCTATGATTAACAAGCAACTGCTTCAACCTGAGAGTATCGTCGTGATTGGCGGTTCTAACAATGTGCATAAACCAGGCGGCGCCGTAGTGCGTAATTTGATGAGTGGCGGCTATCAAGGCACGCTGCGAGTAGTTAATCCAAAAGAAGAGGAAGTACAAGGCATCAAGGCCTTCCACGATGTCCGTGAACTGCCTCCTACGGATTTGGCTATCCTTGTGGTGGCAGCCAAGTATTGTCCTGACTATGTGGAACTGTTGGCAAAAGAAAAGGAGGTCCGTGCGTTCATTATTATATCTGCCGGTTTCAGCGAGGAGACGCATGAGGGAGCATTGCTGGAACAGCGCATATTGGATATCTGCAATCAGTATGGTTGTGCGCTGATAGGTCCTAACTGTATTGGCCTGCTTACCCGTTGGCATCACTCTGTCTTTACGAAACCTATCCCCAATCTCAATCCTAAGGGCGTAGATTTTATTTCCGGTTCTGGTGCTACGGCGGTATTCATTCTTGAGAGTGCTGTGAGCAAGGGCTTGCAGTTCAATAGCGTCTGGAGTATTGGTAATGGTAAACAGAACGGTATTGAGACGGTGCTGGAGTATATGGACGAACATTTCGATGCCGAGCACGACTCATTGGTAAAACTGCTGTATATTGAAAACATAGCCGATCCAGATAAGTTGCTTTATCATGCTACGTCGCTCATAAAGAAGGGCTGTCGCATAGCAGCCATCAAGGCGGGCTCTTCGCAGGCTGGTAGTCGTGCAGCCAGTAGTCATACGGGTGCTATCGCATCGAGCGACTCTGCTGTTGAGGCTCTGTTCCGTAAGGCAGGTATCGTGCGTTGCTTCTCTCGTGAAGAACTCACTACTGTAGGATGTATCTTGAGCCTCACCCCCAACCCCTCTCGCGGGGGAGAGGGGAGTAGTTACTCTCATGGGCAGAATCAAGGGAAAGAACCATATACTCCCCTCTCCTTCGCGAGAGGGGTTGGGGGTGAGGCTCTCCGCTTCGCCATCGTCACTCATGCTGGCGGCCCTGGCGTGATGCTGACGGATGCTCTGTCGAAAGGTGGTATGGAAGTTCCACCGCTGAGTGGACCTGTGGCTGAGGAACTGAAAGAGAAACTGCTGCCTGGCAGTAGTGTGGCTAATCCAATCGATATCCTGGCTACAGGTACTGCTGAACATCTGGGTATTGCCATCGACTATTGTGAACGCATGGATGATATCGATGCTATCATGGTGATCTTCGGAACTCCAGGATTGGTAAAGATTTTCGAGGTCTATGATGTGCTGCATAAGAAGATTTTGGAGTGCAAGAAGCCGATATTCCCTATCCTGCCAAGTGTGAGCACGGCAGGACCTGAGGTACAGGAATTCCTGAAGCGTGGTCATGTGAACTTCTGTGACGAGGTGACGCTGGCTACGGCACTTACGCAGATTATGAAGACCCCCGATCCGGCTCGCTTTGAGGTAGAGCTCTATGGCACCGACATATCTCGTCTGCATAAAGTCATCGGCAGCATCAATGAAAGTGGTTACGTGTCGCCCGACTTGGTGCGCGAGATTCTTTCTTGTGCCGGCATCCCTTTGGTACCGGAACTCGTTTCCACTTCAAAGGACGAATTGGCTGCCTTTGCCGAGAAGGTGGGCTTTCCTGTGGTGGCAAAGGTCGTAGGCCCTGTACATAAGAGCGATGTGGGCGGTGTGGCGTTGAATATCCGCTCCAAAGAAGTTCTTTGTGCAGAGTTCGATCGTATGATGCAGATACCCGATGCTACGGCAGTGATGGTGCAGAAGATGATACGTGGTACGGAACTCTTCATTGGTGCCAAGTACGAACCGCGCTTTGGTCATGTGGTGCTTTGCGGACTTGGCGGCATCTTCGTTGAGGTCCTGAAAGATGTCTCCTCTGGTTTGGCTCCGCTGTCATACGATGAGGCCTATTCCATGATCCATTCCCTGCGTGGCTATAAGATATTAAAAGGTACGCGAGGCCAGAAAGGCATCAATGAACGTAAGTATGCCGAGATTATCGTGCGCCTTTCCACACTCTTGCGCTTTGCGACAGAGATAAAAGAAATGGACATCAACCCCCTGCTTGCCGATGACAACGATGTCATCGCAGTGGATGCCCGAATATTGGTGGAGAAATAACAGCTACTCTTCTGAATAGACCCTTCTCAATAGATTGACCTGTTTCACGTAGACGGAGAAACCGTTAGTGAAAAGACCGTAGTGCTGAAGGTTCTCGACGTCGTTGGCTGTCAGCAGGATACGGTAGGCGGTAGCGTGAGAACTGACGCTGGCGCATCCGTAGTCGTTCAACTCGCTGTCGTTACCTTCAAGTGTGTTTGGGGTGGTGTTATAGACCGTCTTCAAGAGCCAGTAGGTGATGTCGGGATTGCTCGTGTCTGCATTGAAGATGAACTCAATCTTGTCGCCTTCGTAGGCTGTGGCGAAAAACTCGGGCTTGATGACAAAACCGTTTTCCCAGTTACCAAAGTTGCAGCCTTTGCGCCAGATAACCTTGGATTCCCACAGGGCATTGCCAGGGTTGAGATATACGTCTTTTACGATGATGTTGGCTGAATCGTGGGGCTGGAGCACAATCTCGTTGACAGACGTGACATCCTGTCCATCGAAACTACAGGTCAATGACGTGATTCCTTTTTTGCCAACGGTCTTGAATCTGTTGGCTACTACAACTTGTACCGGAACGGGTAGGGGCTGGGCAAAGCGGAAGGTGATAGACTCAAAGTCAGAGAGGTCTGCCGGCATATTCCTGTCAAGGAAAGTTCCCACGAGTCCACCCCATGGTATGGCATTATAGACTATATCCTCCTGGTTGTCGAGTACGAATTTCTCGTTGACGTTCCACGTGCTATTGAATTTTAACGTGACATCATTCTCAATGTTGTGCCTGCTTTCCTTTCCGCATGAGAGAAACCATGCGGACGAAATAAGCAGCATACAATGGACGATAATCGATGGATAGTTGAAATGTCTCATCGCGGATTGTTTTCGGCAAAGATGGTCATTCGTTCCTCCAACTGGTCGTACTGATGATCCTCGATAAACGAGGTGCATACGCGTAGGCCTTCCTGATGGGAACCGGTGGTGATGAGGCAGATAGCCGATACGCCGTAGTACATCAGTTCGCGTGCTAACTCACCGCTGGTCATGCCCGGATAGCCGATGGTGAAATAGAAGCCGTCGGCAATGGGCTTGTCCAAGTCTTTGTCGTAGACAATATAGAAGTTATGTCGGCAAAAGATCTCCTTCAGTTTATGGGCGCGCTCGCCGTACACCTTGATGTCATCGCGGAAACGGTACTCTCCGTCGCAGGCTGCACGGAACAGGGCTGCCAATGCGTATTGAGCCGAATGACTGGTGCCACTTGACAGGGCATAGAGCATACGAGTACTGAACACCAATCCGAAGGGCAGACCCTCGTAACGGTTAGCCAGATCAGGGAAGTGACGGTGGAACAGCTTGTCGCTGATGCACACCACACCGATACGCTCGCCAGCATAACTGAATGCCTTTGAACCGGAAATCAGCAACATATAGTTGTCGGTATAATGGGCTACGGTGGGCTGATAAGGTGCCTCGAAGGGTGTGCTCAGGTCTTGACGGAAGTCCATAGCGAAGTAGGCCAAATCTTCCATTACCACAGCATCATACTTCGTAGCCAGTGTGCCGATAGTCTGAAGCTCCAGCTCCGTCATACAGATCCATGCGGGGTTGTTGGGATTGCTATAGACGATAGCGCAGATATCTCCTTTTGAGAGATATGACTCCAGCTTTGGTCCCAGTTTCTCGCCTCGGAAATCATATACATCAAAGGTCTCATATTTCACGCCCTGCACCTGCAACTGCATTTTTTGTACGGGGAAGCCTGGGTCTATAAAGAGAACGGTGCCTTTTCCCTTTGTTGCCTGTGAACAGGTGAGGAATGAGGCAAAGGTACCCTGCATGGATCCGCATACGGGTACACAACCCTCAGGAGCAATGTCAACATTGATGAAAGCCTTGACGAAGCGCGAAGCCTGTTTCTTCAGTTCCGGATAGCCCTGAATGTCAGGGTAGGAGTGGGCAATGCCATCCTGCAATGCCTTGACCTGCGCATCAACGCCCACCTGAGCGGCAGGCAGTCCGGGAATGCCCATTTCCATCTTGATATATTCCACGCCGCTCTCTTGTTCGGCTTTAGCGGCTACTTGCTTCACTTCACGAATGGTGGCCTTGGCAAAGTCTTTGATGCCAAGACTCTCTACGAGCTTGTCTACGATTTCCTTTTTAATAGGTGTCGGTCTCATTATGTCTTGTCGTTTTAAGTTCTTCTTTATAGTAAAAAAGGATAGGTCCTCTGAAAACCTATCCTTTTTCGAATTGTCTATCCTGAGCCTCTTGTCGGATTCGAACCAACGACCCCGAGATTACAAATCACGTGCTCTGGCCAACTGAGCTAAAGAGGCGGGTGGGCAGCGGTCTATATCGCGTCGCTACGACCAAGTACCCTTGCTATGTTCCCATCCTGGGGGATTCCGAGGGAGCTGACCGTACAGGACTGCCCGTATTTGCTTTTTGCGGGTGCAAAGGTACAATAAAAAGTTGAAAGTTGAAAGTTGAGAGTTGAAAGTTTGTAGTTTTTAACTATTTTTTAAGACATTGCCCTCGTTATGTGCGGGAAAATGCGTACTTTTGCAGCGAAATACATATTTATAAAATAGAAAACAAACGTGACTGCACCAGAATATAGACAGCTTAGGGCCTTTGCCCGTATTGACGGTGCCCAGCTGGCCGTGCTGATGATAGCTTCTTTCGCCTGCTATGTATTGGGGCTCACTTCTCAGTTGTATGGCATTCTTTCACTTCTTGCCATCGCGCTGATGCCGTTCTTCGCCGGATTGCGCCTGAAGCGTTTCCGTGATACGGGGCTTGAAGGTAACATTTCGTTTATGCGTGGCTGGGCATATGTCTGCCTCATGTTCTTCTATGGTGGATTGTTGTTCGCCTTGGCACAGTATGCCTATTTTGCCTATATGGATCATGGCTACGTGGCGACGGCTATCAACGGTATGATCTCTGCCCCTGAGTATGTGGAGCTGATTAAGCAGACAGGGATGTCTGACTATGTCAACGAGAGTATGCAGATGTTGCAGAGCATACGCCCCATTGACTTTGCATTGAATACATTGTCAATGGTTGTGATGGCAGGCATTATGCTGGGAATGCCGATAGCGGCAGTGGTAAAGAGAAGTGTTAAGTGATAAATATAGAAACAATGGATATATCAGTAGTAATACCTCTGTATAATGAGGAAGAGTCGATACCCGAACTTTATGCATGGATAGAACGGGTGATGAACGAGCATCAGTTCTCGTACGAAGTCATTTTCATTAGCGACGGCAGTACCGACCGCTCGTGGGAAATCATCAGCGAACTGAAGGCGAAGTCGGAACACGTGAAAGGTATCAAGTTCCGTCGTAACTACGGCAAGAGTCCAGCCCTCTATTGCGGCTTTGAGCAGGCTGAGGGTGATGTGGTCATCACGATGGATGCCGACCTGCAGGACTCGCCCGACGAGATTCCGGAACTTTACCGCATGATAACCGAAGACAAGTACGACCTCGTGTCCGGCTACAAGCAGAAACGCTACGACCCACTGTCGAAGACACTGCCCACGAAACTCTTCAACGCTACGGCACGTGCCGTGAGCGGTATCAAGAACCTGCATGACTTCAACTGCGGATTGAAGGCTTATCGCCGTGATGTGGTGAAGAATATCGAGGTCTACGGCGAGATGCATCGCTATATGCCCTATCTGGCAAAGAATGCCGGTTTCGACAAGATTGCCGAGAAAGTGGTGCATCATCAGGCCCGCAAGTACGGAGAGTCGAAGTTCATGGGATGGAACCGCTTTGTCAACGGCTATCTGGATCTGCTCACGCTGTGGTTTCTCAGCACCTTTGGCAAGAAACCGATGCACGTGTTTGGCTTCCTGGGCACCATCGTGTTCATCATCGGCTTCCTCTCGGCCTTCCTTATTGGTGCCGACAAACTGTGGTGTCTGGCGTGGGGCATTCCTCAGCGTCTTGTCACCGACTCGCCTTTCTTCTACATCGCGCTGACCATGATGCTCATCGGCACGCAGCTGTTCCTGGCCGGCTTCTTAGGTGACCTCATCAGTCGTACGTCAAATGTCCGTAACGAATACCAGATAGAAGAAACGATATGAGAAATAAAAGAGTGTTGTCGCTTCTTTTCATCGTGTTGCCACTTGTCGCTTATCTCTTAGCACTTAACACTTCTTGTAGCACTATAGAGTGTCCGGTGCAGAACAAGGTGGCACTCAACTTCGCTGTCAGGACGTACGATAGCAGTGGGGCAGAGGTGACCGATACGCTGAACGACACCCTTTATGTGTGGTCGGAACGAAAAAACGGTACCGACACGCTGATACTGAATCGCGCTGTCGGTGTGACGTCTTTCTCGCTGCCACTCAGCTACAGTCATCCTGAGGATGTCCTGGTCTTCGCCACCATTGCCTATGACGGCTCTGATTTCACGTTGGACACGGTGTGGATCCAGAAAGAAGACATCCCGCATTTCGAGTCGGTTGACTGCAGTGCCCATTTCTTCCACAACCTCACCTCCGTGCGCAGTACCCATTTTGGTATCGACACGGTGTTTATCAATAATCCCTCTGTGACCTATGACCCATCTGCAGACAATATTCACATCCACTTTAAAGAGTGATAAGCGCAAAGTGATAAGTACAAAGTGGCTTAGCCTCGCATTGATACTCATCACTTATCACTTATCGCTCATCACCTCTCCCGCCCAGGGGTTCCTGAAGTTGGAACGCGACACGATACCTTTCTTCAGGGGCTTTGCTGTCTCAGCCGATCTGGTAGGGCTGGCGCAGATGCAACTGAGTACCTACGGACAGTATGAGGGTGCGCTTCGCCTGAACCTGCACGACCAGTATTTCCCTATCCTGGAACTTGGCGTGGGGCGGGCGAAACACCTGAACGACGAGGTGACAGAGATTTCCTATAAGACCACTGCCCCCTATTTCCGCTTGGGTGTCGACGTGAACATCATGAAGAATAAGCTTACGTCGAATCGTATCTTCGTTGGTGTGCGCTATGCCTATACCAGCTACAAGGTGGATATCGACCGCAAAACCTTTGAAGACCCCGTGTGGAAGTGGAAGACACCGTATAGCATTCTGGACGAACGCTGCTATCAGCACTGGGCCGAGATCGTGTTTGGCATCGATGCCAAACTGTTCGGCCCGCTCCATCTGGGATGGAGTGCCCGCTACCGCAACCGCCTCAGTCATGACGACGGCCGTGTGGGCAGGACTTGGTATGTGCCTGGCTACGGCATTCAGGATACGTCGACGCTGGGAGCCACGTTTAATGTGATTCTTGATATTTAGTCGTTTGGTCGTTTAGTCGTTTGGTCGTTTGGGTATGAAGATTAGAAGTGCGTTTTTCCTGTTGGCTGTTGGCTGTTGGCTGTTGGCATCCTGTGCTCAGAAGGAGTATAGGAAGAACAGCAACTTCGTGTTTGGCACCATCTATAACATTACCTACCAGAGCAGTGAGGATCTGCAACAGGAGATAGAGGCCGAACTGATGAAGGTCGATGGTGAGTTCTCGATGTTCAATCCTGAGAGCACTGTGGCCCGCATCAATCGCGGCGACTCAGCGGTAGAGCGCAGCGCGATGTTCCAGGAGGTCTTCCAACTGGCACTGACCGTAAACCGTGAGACCGATGGGGCTTTCGATATCACTGTGGCACCACTGGTCAATGCCTGGGGCTTTGGCTTCAAGCACGAACAACTGCCTACGCCTGCTCAGGTGGACAGCCTCCTTCAGATTCGCAATCAGATGGACTTCAGTGCCATTGCCAAGGGCTACGGCTGCGATGTGGTGGCTCGTCTGCTGGAGTCAAAAGGCATCCATCACTATATGGTGGAGATTGGTGGCGAGGTGGTAGTCAGCGGTCGCAATAGCAAAGGCGACAACTGGCATATCGGTATCACCAAGCCTAATGATGATTCGCTCAGTGTAGATGGCGAGATGCAGACCGTGCTCACTATCACCGACAAAGCTATGGCTACCAGCGGCAACTACCGTAACTTCTACTATCAAGGCGGACGGAAATACGCTCATACCATCGACCCCCGTACGGGCTATCCCGTGCAGCACAGCCTCCTCTCGGCCACCGTCTTTGCTGCCGATTGTACTACTGCTGATGCCTATGCCACTTCGTTCATGGTCTTGGGATTGGAAGGCGCTAAGGCCGTGCTCCAGCGTCATCCTGAACTCATGGCCTACCTCATCTATACCGACGAACAGGGTCAATTGGCCGTCTGGTCATCGCCTGCCTTGAAAGAGTATGAACGCTGACCTCCGTCTCTACGATAGTCTGCAACCGTTTCCCCTGTTCCAGGGACTCAGTCGCACGGAACTGCTACAACTGGCCGGACAGACCAAGTTCGGCTTCCAGAAACTGGCGGTAGGGAAGACTGTGGTGCGCGAGGGCGATGCCTGTAATCAACTCCTTTTCCTTGTGAGTGGCAGTTTGTCGGTGTCTACTGTTAGTGATGACCGCCATTATACTGTTATAGAACATTTGTCGGCTCCCTGGCTTCTCCAACCCGAGGGTATCTTTGGCGCTCATCCGCAATACATTAGCACCGTCGTTACACTGAGCGAGAGTCATTTTATTACTCTTAGCAAGGACGAGGTACTGCGCCTGCTCGATGATTTCCTCATTATCCGTCTGAACCTCTTGAACCTCCTTGCCACCCTGTCTCAGCGTCGTGGGCATTGGCCTTGGCGCAAGGCTCCTGCCGATCTCCGTCAGCGTATCGTCCGTTTCTTCCTCGACCACAGCGTCTATCCCGCAGGCTCCAAGACCTTCCATATCCTTATGAACCAATTGGCTCAAGAGGTAAACGACAGCCGCCTTGATGTATCCCGTGTCTTGAATGCCATGCAGACCGAAGGGCTCCTACGTCTCCGTCGCGGCATCATCGAGATACCGTCACTTGAGCGTCTCTTGATGTAAATTCCGTTCATTTATTTGGATGGAAAGTTTTTTGTTTGTATCTTTGCAATCAAAATTAACCAAAACAATGAAAAAAATTCTTACATACATTATTATATTATCATCAGCCTTGATATCTTGTTCTCCTGCTGACAAAAAGTATATTATAGGTGTTTCGCAATGTTCTGAGGATATCTGGCGCGAGAAGCAGAATGCCGAGTTGCGGATGGGCGCATACTTCCAGGACAACGTGGAGTTGCGGTTTGCTGCAGCTTACGATAGTGACGAGCGTCAGGTTCAGCAGATAGACAGTCTGGTGGCTACGGGCATTGACTTGCTGATTGTGGCACCTAATCAGGTGGCGACCATCTCTCCTGCTATTGACCGCGCATTCGATAGTGGCATTCCCGTCATTGTATTTGAGCGTAAAACCAATTCGCAGAAATATACCGCTTTTATCAGTGCCGATAACTACGAGATGGGGCGTGTGATGGGCGAATATATTGTCTCTCGGCTTCAAGGACAGGGAACGGTGTTGGAGATAAAAGGATTAGCAGGCTCCTCGCCCGCCATTGAGCGTCATAACGGCTTCATGGATGCGCTCAAGAATTCCCCAGACATAAAAGTAGTAGGTTCACTACAGGGTGACTGGACAGAAGAAACGGCATACGAGATGACCAAACAATGGCTCGCTAATAATAAAGATGTACGCGTTGATCTTGTCTTTGGTGCTAATGACCGTACTGCTATGGGGGCCCGCAGTGCAATGAAGGATGTAACCACTCCCCTCTCCCATCGGAGAGGGGCTGGGGGTGAGGCTCCCCTTTTCTGCGGCATCGACGGCCTGCCTGGTGAGAACGGCGGCATCCAACTGGTGCGCGACTCTTTGCTTGACGCTTCATACATCTATCCTACACATGGCGACCAGATTATCGAGTTGGCCGTTAATATTCTTGAAGGCAAACCATACGAGAAGGAAACCATGCTGATGTCGGCCCTTGTCACTCGTGACAATGCCAAGGTGCTACTGATGGAGAGCGAGGAAATCATGCGCCAAGCTGTACAACTCGACGGGTTGCACGCCAAAGCCGACGGCTATCTTCATGAACTCGACACCCAGCGCATCGTCAGTTGGTTGGCCATTGGCGTAGTCCTTCTTCTCATCGTGGTTATTGTCTTGTTCTATCTCTATCATCTCCGAAAGATAACTCTTCAGAAAGAGCGCGTGGTGAACACTTTGTGGAATATGGAGACCCATCCCCAGCCCCTTCCTGAAGGGATGGGAGAAGATACTTCTACTACAGACGACCAACAGGAAAGTAATAGCCCCCCTCCTTCACAGGAAGGGGACGTTGGAGAGTCTGAAGATGAGGAGCCTTCCGTTTCACTCTTCATTACCCGTTTCAAGGAGGTGGTCGAAGCACGCCTCGACAATAGTGATGTCAGCGTAGAAGATTTGGCTGCCGATATGAACCTCAGTCGTGTACAACTTTATCGTAAGGTGAAATCTATTACTGATGCCTCGCCTGTGGAACTACTACGTACCGCTCGTCTGAAACGCGCCTACCAAATGCTGCTTACCACCGACATGAGTGTCAGCGAAGTGGCATACGCAGTAGGATTCACCGCCCCCTCCTATTTCACCAAATGCTTTAAGGAAGAGTACGGCATGGTGCCGGGAGACGTGAGAAAATGAAACAGTATTTATTCCTGTGTATAGCCTTGGCTGCTACAGTCTGCAAGGCCTCGGCTCAACAAAAGGCCGTAGAACAGATTTGCATCACGGTGGATTCGATGCTGAACGCTCAGCGGAAGGTGACGGCCCATATAACGATGGACGGTTACGACGGCCCCATCGGCATCAAGTTGCGTGGCAACAGTTCGTTGGGTTTCAATCAGAAGAAATACACTATAGAACTGCGCGACGAACAGGGCCGCGATGTGGAGGCTCCGGTTCTAGGCATGCCCGCCCACAGCGACTGGGTGCTGCTGGCCCCCTACAGCGATGTGTCGGCGGTGCGTGACCCGCTGGCGTTCCAGCTCTGGCGCGACATGGGGCACTGGGGACCGCGCACACGCATGGTTGAACTGACGATGAACGGCGAATATAGGGGCATCTACATCCTGTCGGAGGCCATCAAGCGTGGCAAGGATCGTGTAGATATAGCCAAGCTGAAGAAGAGCGACACGAAGGGACGCGACGTGACGGGCGGCTACCTGCTACGCATCGACTCCTACAACGAGGACGATGCCACCTTTACGTCGAAAGTGCCAGGAATCGGCGAGGGAAACATGTCGAGCCAGGTCATCTGGTCGTGCATCTATCCTAAGAAAAAGAACCTACAGTCAGAGCAGTTCGACTATATCCGCAACTATGTGGACACGGTGGAGCAGGTAATTCAGTCCGCCTCTTTCGCTGACCCCGAGTGCGGTTATGCCCGTTACATCGACGTGCCCTCTTTCGTAGACTACTTTATCCACACGGAGCTGAGCCTCAATGCCGACGGCTACAAACGCAGTGCCTATTTCTACAAGGAGAAGCAGAACGCCGATGGTACGGGTGGCAAGCTGGTGGCAGGCCCCGTATGGGACTATAACCTGGCCTACGGAAACGCGAACTTCGCCAACGCCGACAATCCGGAGGCATGGAACTTCGAGGGAGCAAGCAACAACCCCACACCCGCGATGTGGCAGCGACTGCTGCAGGACCCAGCCTTCCGCAAGGCGGTGAAGAAGCGCTACAAGGCACTGCGCAAGGACGTTCTGAGCAACAAGACCATCAACGCCTACATCGCCCGTCACGCCAAGCTGTTGGCCCCCTGTATCAAGCGTCATTTCGAGAAATACCCAGAGTTGCTCGTTACAGAGGAAGAGAAGGCACAGTTTAAGCCACACTCCTTCGGTGCCTTCCCGCCGTTGGGCGATTTTCCAATGCCAGACTCCATTCCTCCGTTTCCCGGTGGATTCCTACCGTTGGGCGATTTTCCAATGCCGGACTCCATTCCTCCGTTTCCCGGTGGATTCTCGCCGATGGGCGAATTCGGAGGCTTCAGCGCTTTCAATTCCGTTGGAATGTTTGCAGCCTACCGAGTCAGCTCTTACGACGAGGAGATCGAGACCTTGAAAGCTTGGCTTGCCAACCGTTTGGCCTTCCTCGACCACAACATTGAGCGTTTCGACAAGGACTGGGAACCCCGCATCCAAGAGCTGAAAGAAATCAAGATGCAGCAGTTCCCCGGTGGTTTCCCTTTCCCATTCCCTACGAACTAAATAATACACCTATAGTTATCTATTGTGTTCGCCAGGTTGTTGGAGCCACCAGAAAACGAATAAGAATAATCGTTCATTCTAAAGCAAAAATGTTACATTGCAACATATTTTGCACGGAGTGAACGATATTTTTAATGTCTGAGAGAAAATAGCCTGTACTTTTGTAGCAGATTTCTGTTACAAGAGTATTAACTAAAAACGTAAAGCAAATGGAAAGACTAAGGAGATTCCTACTGAGCATGACGCTCATCCTTGCGAGTACATCATTGTATGCGCAACAGGAGATTACAGGAATGGTGGTCGATGATTACGGCGAAGGGGTCATCGGTGCCACCGTAAAGGAGAAGGACACCACGAACGGGACAGTGACCGACCTCGATGGCAATTTCAAGATCAAGGTGAAGGTGGGGGCTACCCTCGTCGTTAGCTACATCGGCTACCAAACGCAAGAGGTGGCAGCCAAGAACGGCATGAAGGTAGAGTTGGTGCCCGACGACAAGGTACTTCAGGAAGTGGTGGTGACGGGTTACACCACCCAGCGCAAGATTGACCTGACGGGTGCTGTCTCGACAGTGAACGTCAGCGAACTGGCCAAGCAGAACGAGAACAACCCGATGAAGGCCCTACAGGGCCGTGTGCCAGGCATGAACATTAGTGCCGATGGTAATCCATCAGGAGCCGCCACGGTACGTATTCGTGGTATCGGTACGCTGAACAATAACGACCCTCTGTACATCATCGACGGTGTGCCCACCAAGTCGGGCATGCACGAGCTGAACGGCAACGATATCGAGTCTATCCAGGTGCTGAAGGATGCTGCCTCGGCATCTATCTACGGTTCTCGCGCTGCCAACGGTGTGATCATCATTACGACCAAGCGAGGCAAAGAAGGAAAGGTGCGTGTGGACTTTGACGGTAGCATAGCTGCTTCTTTCTACGCTCATAAGATTGAAACGCTTAATGCCCGTCAGTTTGGCCAGGCCCTGTGGCAGGCCAACATCAATGACGGAAAAGACCCCAACAACAAGCAGAACAACCTGATAGGCTATAACTATGACTGGGGGTACGACAAGAATGGCAATGCACAGCTCTGGGGCATCACCATGGACAACTACCTTGATACCAACGGCACACTGCATGCCGGCGATACCGACTGGTTCGACGAGGTGACGCGTACGGGTGTTGTGCAACAGTATAATGTCTCTATCAGCAACGGATCGGAGAAGGGCAATTCTTTCTTCTCTTTGGGCTATTATGACAATAAGGGTACTATCAAGAACTCAGAGTTCAGCCGTCTGTCGGCTCGTGCCAATACCGACTACAAGTTGCTCAACGACATTGTGACCATCGGTGAGAACTTCACCCTGAACCGCACCAAGGGCGTCGATGCTCCTGGCGGCATTCTGAAGAACGCCCTCCAGTTCAGCCCCAACTTCCCCATCTATGCTGCCAACGGCGAGTATGCACAGCCGGTGGGAGCCTTCCCTGAGCGTGAGAATCCACTGAGCATGCTCGACCGCACAAAAAACAATGAATATACGTTGTGGCGCATCTTCGGCGATGCCCACATCAGCATCACGCCGTTCAAGAACTTCATGATCCGCTCTACCGTGGGCTTGGACTACTCGCAGAAGCAACAGCGCAACTTCCAGTACCCCATTGTCAACGGTAAGATTGCCAACGCTGAAAATTCTGCCGAGATGCATCAGGACCATTGGATGCGCTGGATGTGGAACGCCATTGCCACCTACAACCTCGAAATAGGCAAGCACCGCGCCGACGCCATGATCGGTATGGAATTGAACCGCAGCGATGACAACTGGAGCAGTGCCCGACGCTATGGCATGGCCGTGCTCACCACTGATTTTATGTGGCCATCGGCTGGTGCTGGCCGACAGGAAGCCAAGGGTGACGGAGACGGCTACTCACTGATGTCGTTCTTCGGCAAGGCCAACTATACGTATAATGATACCTATATGGCATCGTTCACGCTGCGTCGCGACGGCAGCAGTCGTTTCGGTAAGAACAACCAGTACGGTACGTTCCCATCGGCATCAGTAGGCTGGCGCATCACCCAGGAGAAGTTCATGGAGAGCACCAAGAGTTGGCTCAACGACTTGAAACTGCGCTATTCGTGGGGTATGACCGGTAACCAGGAAATTTCCAACACGGCACGCTTCACAATGTATGCGCCTGTAGTGACTACAGAACTTTGGGATGGTGAGGCACCGGCTGGCACCGTCTATGACATCACTGGCAGCAACGGTGGCACTTCGCTGCCCAGCGGCTATATTCGCAAGCAGATTGGCAACGAGGACATCAAGTGGGAAACCACCACACAACATAACCTCGGTATCGACTTTACCTTGCTGGGAAGAGACATCTACGGAAGCTTCGACTGGTTTTACAAGAATACAACCGACATTCTGGTCGAGATGAAAGGCCTGGGCACACAGGGCGAGGGTTCCACACAGTGGATCAACGCCGGCGAGGTGAAGAACGTGGGTTGGGAACTCTCACTGGGCTATCGCCACAGCTTGGCCAACGGCTTCTCATGGGACATCACTGGTAACATCAGTAAGTACACCAACGAAGTAACGAAGCTGCCAGAGACAGTGGCTGCTTCCGATACTTACGGTGGCAATGGCGTGTTCAGCGTCGTCGGACATCCTATGAATTCTCAGGTGGGCTACATTGCCGACGGTCTGTTCCACACACAGGATGAAATTTACAACCACGCCACACAGGAGGCAGCAGGACTGGGACGCATCCGCTATCTCGATATTGTCAAGGACGGCGTCATCAACGAGAAGGACCAGACTTGGATCTACGACCCCACACCCGACTTCTCTTGGGGTCTGAACATCTACTTAGAGTATAAGGACTGGGACCTCTCGATGTTCTGGCAGGGTATTCAGGGAGTAGACGTCAACTGCTACGACTACAAGACGCAGACCGACTTCTGGACAAACACTTACGAAGCCGTGAACCTGCCTTATCTGAACAAAGGCACGCGCGTACTTGACGCTTGGAGCCCTGCCAATCCTGATAGCGATATACCGGCACTGAGTACCAAAGACGCTGCCAACGAAGGCCGCCTGTCTTCTTACTATATCGAAGACGGCTCATTTGCCAAGTTACGCACCATACAGTTGGGTTACAACCTGCCCAAGTCGCTCGTCAGCAAAGCAAAGCTGGAGCGTGTACGCGTCTATGCCTCAGCGCAGAACCTGCTGACCATCAAGAGCAAGAAGTTCACGGGTGTCGACCCCGAGAACCCTGGTTTCGGCTACCCTATCCCCTTGAATGTCACCTTCGGACTCAATGTAGGATTCTAAAAGGCCCACCCCCGACCCCTCCCCAAGGGAGGGGAGGTTGGATAGATTTACAAATAGTAACATAACAATAACAAAAACAAAGAAAGTATGAAAACAAACAATATATTCAAGAGAATAAAGGTTGCTTTTATAGGGTTCAGTACTATCTTTGCCCCCCTCACTTGGGGAGGGGTGGGGGTGGGCTTTTCCTCCTGCTCTGACTTCCTGGACGATCAGCGGCCACAAGCCACACTGACCGAGGAGCAAGCGAAGGACCCTGCCAATGCAAGCAATCTACTGACCGCTGCATACGCCGGACTGGTGACCATCGAGGATATGAATGCCTCGTTCTCACTGTGGAACTATGACACTCGCTCGGACGACGCTTACGTTGGTGGTGCCGACCACTCCGACGGTACTCCCTTCCACAACCTGGAACTCTGCACCGGTGTGCTCACCACCGACTGGAACTTCAGTTCCATCTGGACTCGTTTCTATAAATATCTCTCTCGCGTAAACCTCTGTCTGAACGTGCTGAACACTGCCGATCAGAACGACCCTGCCGTGCAGCAGGAAATAGCAGAGATGCGATTCCTGCGTGCCTATGGCCACTTCCAGCTGAAGCGCCTGTTTAAGAAGATTCCTTTTGTGAACAAACCCAACTTGGAGGAAGAGGATATCAAGAACATCTCTAACACCGAATATACCAACGACGAGGGATGGCAACAGATCATCGATGATTTGAACTACGCCTACGAGCATCTGCCTCAGACACAGGCCGATAAAGGTCGTCCCAACAAGTCGGCTGCCGCTGCCTTCCTCGCCAAGGCTTACCTCTACAAGGCATATCGTCAGGACGATGCCAACACCAACCAGGTGACCAGCATCAATGAAGACGACCTGAAGAAAGTTGTCGATTATACCGAGCAGAACCTCTATCGCGGCTATGACCTGGAAGGTGACCTGCACAACAACTTCCGTCCCGAGGAAACCTACGAGAACGGCAAGGAGAGCATCTGGGCCATTCAGTATTCCAAGAACGACGGTACCAACTATGGTAACCTGAACTTCTCCAACCGACTCATTCCACCCGAACTCGAAGGTATCCTAGGTGGTTGCGACTTCTACAAGCCCTCACACAATTTGGTGAATGCCTATCAGACCGACTTCGAAGGACTTCCCGTGTTTGAGAATGCCCCCGCCACCGACTATGCCGTGCTTGTTGGCAAGACCATTGGCAACAGCCAGACCGTAGATCCACGACTCTTCATTACCGTAGGCATGCCCGGCACACAGTTCATGTTCAATCCCGATAAGAAGTTTACGATTGGTGAAGGAAAGCCCTGGAGCCGTTCCAATGGCACCTATGGTAACTTCATCTCCTTGAAGCAGTGTGTAGACCCCGACCTGACCGACATATACATCTTCAATGCCGACAACCAGTGGGCATCATCGATGAACCGCATCGTGTTCCGCTATGCAGACGTGCTGTTGATGCGTGCCGAGGCTCTGGCACAGCTGAACAAGACCTCAGAGGCCATCCAGTTGGTCAATCAGGTGCGCAACCGTGCCAAGGGCATGCAGTCGAGCAGCATCGTGGCTACCTATCCCAGCACGCTGAGCGTGAAGTTCAATGTGAAACCCTACGAAGGCACCTACGACAAGGCTCAGGCCATGAAGATCGTCAAGATGGAGCGCCGTCTGGAACTGGCTATGGAGTGTGAGCGTTTCTTCGACCTGGTGCGCTGGGGTGAAGCCGCTGCCGTTATCAACAACTTCTATGCTACTGAGAGCAATAGCTCCAGCTTCCTTAAAGACGCACATTTCAATGCCGACAAGAACGAGTATCTGCCCATTCCCCACGAGCAGATAGCTGCCTCTAACGGCAAGTACACCCAAAACTGCGGCAACTGGTAAGAAAGCCCACCCCCTGCCCCTCCCCAAGGGAGGGGAGATTGGATAGACTTACAAGCAGTAATAAATCAATAGAAATAATAAAAAGAATTATTATGAATACAAATAATATTATAAAGAGAATAAAAGTCGCCTTCATAGGGCTCTGTACTATCTTAGCCCCCCTCCCTTGGGGAGGGGTGGGGGTGGGCTTTTCCTCCTGTAGCGACGACAACACGGGCAGCGTCAACATCAGTGGTGACTGTCTGGTGCAGAAATTCGTGCTCAACGACCAGTACGAAGGCAGCATCGACATGGTTACCAAACTCATCAAAGTGAAAGTGCCCGTAGACTTCACCGCCAAGAACAACATGGTTGTCACCAGCATGGTGGTATCACCAGGCGCTGAAAGCAACATCAAGCAGGGTGACCACATTAACATGGAAGCCGACCAGACGCTGCGCGTCACCAATGGCGACCTCGTTATGAACTATCGCATTGCCGTGCGCAACGACGAAGCCAAAATCAACAACTTCTACCTGGCTGGCAATCGTGGTGCTATTGATGAAGAGACAAAGACCATCACTGTCTATGTGCTCTCCATTAGCGGCGTTGACCTCAGCAATGCCACCTTCGATGTCAGTGGCAGCGAAGATGCTGTCAGCTATCCTGCCAGTGGCTCTGCTGCCGACTTCAGCGATCCTGAGAATCCTTTCCAGATTACGTTGCGCGACAACACCGCCGAAAGCACCTATACTGTCAAGGTTATTCTTATCGAGAAGCCTGTTGCTGTCTTTGTTGGGTCGGCTGCCACCGTCGACGAACTGAACGACGAAGAGAAGGCTGCAGCCAAGTGCCTTACCTCCAATATAATAGGTTCTGCCTACGTGACATGGAAACAGATTGCCGGCTATGAGGAGTTACTAGATGACTGCAAGCTGATTTTCTTCCATCGCAACACCGTCGACTACACCAACTTCTCAAGCTTTGAAGGCGGTGAGAAAGATGCCATCGAAGCAGTGCCCAACCTGAAGAACTACTGGAAGAAGGGCGGTGCCTTCGTCCTGCAGCGTCAGGGTGTCAACCTGGCTGTAGCACTGGATGCCATGCCCGAGGAAGGCTGTCCGAACAACTGCTTCAATGGTGGTAAGGGTGAAGGTGGCGACAGAATGGGTGATGATCCCTGGACTCTGCCCATATTCGACAAGAGCCACGCCCTGTGGCAAGGTCTTGTGACCAATCCCGCCAACCCCAACCCCGAGGCTGTCTATACCCTCGACAAAGACTATACCATCTCTAATACGTGCGTACAGTTCCATTGGGACGGCGTTTCCGGCGATGCTCTCTATCAGAAGTTCGACGAAGTGACAGGTGGCAAGGCCCGTCGTCTCACTGGTCATCGCGACGAAATCTCCTCTTGGGAACTGAAGAACTTCAACGGTGAGTTCGGCAAGGGCGGCATCATCTGCTTCGGTGCTGGTGTGCTCGACTGGTACTCTCCCACCGACTACATCTCTGTCTACCACGAGAATATGGACAAGATCCTGATGAACGCCTATCACTATCTCACCGGTGAATAATCCTTAAAACAGTGTGTAACTAATAAAAAAGATATTTATGAACACAACAATCATAAAACAACTGAACCGCACCATAATGGTGATGAGTTGCGGTCTCATGGCCTTCGCCTTATATGCGTGCTCTGATGACAAAGTCGTTGGCGACCCTGTCAAGGACTGGAACAGCAGCACAGAGCGCTATACGCCCGTTGAGGAGGATGCCTTCCTCACCTACTTCAAGCCTGCCATGGGACGTGTGGGCGACCCCATGCCGTTCTACGACAAGAAGACCGGCAACTTCAAGGTGCTCTACCTGCAAGAGTACGACAATAATGCATCCTACTGCTTCCACCCCTATTGGGGCGTAGAGACCACCGACGGCTGCAACTATCTGTCGATGGGCGAGGTGCTCGCTTGCGGCACCAACGACTATCAGCAGGACGCTGCCCTGGGCACTGGCTGCTGCTACTACAATGAGAAGGAAGACCTCTATTACATCTACTACACTGGCGAGAACCGCGACTGCAAGGACCGTCAGGTGGTGATGCGTGCCACGTCGAAAGACCTCAAAAACTGGACGCGCGACAACCTCTGGCAGCTCCATGGCCCCGACTATGGCTACTCCGGCGAGGACTTCCGTGACCCACAGGTCTTCGTGGCCGACGATGGTCTCTACCACATGGTTATCTCGACCACGCCTTCCTACGGTGGCAATCCTAAGTTTGCCGACTTCAAGTCTTCTGATATGAAGAACTGGGAGCATGTCGGCCAGTTCGACATGGTGTGGGAGCGCATGTGCGAATGTCCCGATGTGTTCCAGATGGGCGACTGGTGGTACCTCGTGTATAGCGAGAGCCAGGCCGTCAACTGGAGCCGCAAGGTGAAGTACGTTAAGGCCAAGAGTTGGGAAGAACTGAAAACCTGTTTAGGCGAACCCAAGATTTGGCCCGACTATAAGGAGGGCGTGCTCGACAGCCGTGCCTTCTATGCCGGCAAGACTGCTTCCAACGGCACCGACCGCTACATCTGGGGATGGTGCCCCTATCGCTCTGGCAGCGATATTGACGAAAAGAATATCAACGTCGGCGCTGGCGGTGAGCCCAACTGGAGCGGTGCGCTGGTGTGCCATAAGATCGTTCAACACGAAGACGGTACCATCTCTTTCGGCGAGGTGCCTGCCATGGCTGCCAAGTACAACAAGCAGCAGACCCTCAGCGTGGTAGCCAGCAACGGCTATGCTGATAGCAAGCTCACGGGCGACGATGCCTATGTGCTCTATGGCCGTCTGGGGTTCCACAACCACATCAGCATGACGGTGAAGACCGACGGCAACGGCGACCGCTTCGGCATCTCACTCGTCCGCAACGTTGGTGCCAAGAAATACTACACGATGGTCGTCAACCCCGAGGGCGGCGACACCATGCGTAAGGTGAACTTTGAGCAGCAAGGCGAAGAGGGCAAAGGTTTCATCGAGGCTATCGACAGCTATGAGTTCCCGCGTCCGGAAGATAACACCTACAACATTGACATCTACACAGACAATTCTGTCGTCGTCATGTATATCAACGACAACGTCTGCTACACACAGCGCATCTACGGTATCCAGAACAACAACTGGAGCATCGACAACTTCGGCGGCTCCGTTACCATCAGTAATTTAAAAGTCAGCCAACAGTAATTGTAGACAATACTTTTTTCTGCATCGCCCAGGTTTTCTTTCTCGAAGGCCTGGGCGGTTTTATGAATTATCGTTCAATGTAGCAGAAAAATGTTACATTGAACGATTTTTTTTATCCTATGTAACATATCTTATTATCTATTGGGTTCGTTTGCTGTAATTTTGCACTCAGAAAATTTGAATTGTCTAACCCTTTAAACAACAACATTATGAAGAAAGTATTTTTACTCTTGTGCCTTTTGGCAACAACCACCATCGCTACGGCTACTGATCTGTGGGAAGGTACGCACGCAGTAGATTGGTCTAACACGCTGACTATCGAGGCTGCTAAGTTTGCAGAAGCCCAGGTAGGACAGAGAATCGTCATTGAATTCACCGACGCCACTGGAGAAGTCATCGAACTGCACTCGAACGGCGGCATGCTGCCTGGAACACGCTACGCCCACTTCCTCTATGCCGACCAGCACGAAATGGAAGTGTTTATCACCACAGGCATGCTGGCCTGTCTGAAGGAACACGGAATGGAGATTTGCGGCAAAGGATTCACCGCTACCAAGGTATGGTTTGGCGACGGCAAGGACAATGTCGATGAGAACACAGTCTGGACAGGCTACTTCTGGATGGACGAGTGGAGCACCTTAGAGGTGGCCAAAACCTCGTTCGATGGTATCAACTGGAATGACTACAAGGCTATCCGTTTCTATTCAGAGGCTAACCGAACGGATTATGTCATCAATGTGCTTACCAAATGGGATGAGGGTGGCAAACTGGGCGATCAGACTACGATGACCATGACCAACGAGTATGCCGAACTCAGCCTGGAAGGCATTGACATGTCTGCAAGACTTGACACTGACAGACTGATGGTTCAGTGCAACAAGGAAGGTGGCAATCCCTTTAACTTCACAGCCATCGTGCTCGTCAAGAAAGATGTGAATACGGGAATTCAAACGATGTCAGATGTAAGGGGTCAGATGTCTGAAGGATGGTACACTCTTGACGGACGTCGTATAGCTAATGGCCAACAACCGACAGCTAAAGGCCTCTACATCGTAAATGGTAAAAAGATCATCAGATATTAGTTGTTAGTGTTTTCATAGTATTTTAAGAGTCTGCCCAAGGCCGCGACGGTCTTGGGCGGATGTTTTCACTTCTTTAGGTTCTTCAGTATCCAGTCAAGCTGCAGGCGGTTGGTAGCTTCGCTGGTCCAGTGTTCGTTGACAGGAGTAACGAGGCTTTCCTTTTCGCATTGCAACAGGTTCCACACGGCATAGCTTGTGGTGGGCGGACAGGTGTTGTCGTTGAATCCCCATGTCAAATAGGTCTTGGCCTTGATATAGGGAGCGAAGCAGACCACATCGTAGTAAGGCAGCGTTTGGAGGTGAGCCTCGGTGAGGAAACCCTCTGCCTTGGAGAAATGCGGATATCCGTGGGTGCGACCTTCCTCTGCTGCGGCACTCATATCGGAGAGGGCTGGATGATTGGCTACGCAGAGGTTGACGCGCTCGTCAAGAGCAGCAGCGATGAGTGCAAGGGCTCCGCCCTGACTGCCTCCCTGGGTAATGACGTTGCACCCGTCCCATTCGGGCAGCGACGTGAGCAGGTCTATGCAGCGCACCAGCCCCGTATAGATGTGCTTCATATAGTAGTGGTCGCGGTTGTCAATGCCCTGATACAGATAGCCCTTCGTGCGGCCGTCGAAGGCTGCACGGATATCCTCAAAGATTGATTCGGGCATACGTGGGTCCATTCCGTGAATCTCAGTGATAAAACGAATCACCCCTTTTTCCTGAAAATATTCACGCGAGCCAGGGTCTTTGATGCGTTTGACACCAGCCCCCGGCGGTGTCAGCACCACGGGGCACGAACCGGGCTTTGCCTGCTTGGGTATCATCATGTAGCCATAGAAAGCCTGATGCTGGCGGTTCAACTCCAGTTTGATGAGATAGCAGTCGGTCTTGTCTGTAGTGTATTCTGGGCAAGGTTCCTTAGTGTACTTCAGCGGATATTTGGCGGCCTCCTTCAGCGCCTCCTTCCAGAACTGACGGAAGTCCCGGGGTTGCTGCGTGTAGGGGCGTATCTGCTCGGGCGAGAAGCCCACCTTCACATGGTGCTCGTAAGTTGTGCCGTCGAGCTTTATCTTTAGTCGCAGGTCACGGAAGCAGGGCTTTCGAGCCGTACCCATCTTGATGGTGCATCGACCGTTCTTCAGCTCTGCCTTGCCGTTGGTGTCGTCGGCCATCAGGTCGTTGCCGATACCATATTCCACGATGCCGTCTCGGGGGATGCCATACTTATAGAACTGCACTTCTACCGTAGCCTGGTCGCCCGTCTTGTATATCCAGTCGGCATGGTTGGGCACGGCCACCCATAGATAGTCACCGCGGTAAGGATAGTTCTCTACTGCCCATGTAGCAACAGAGGATATAAAACAGGTAAGAGTAATAATTAGTTTCTTCATCGTTTTCTTAATGATTTGATTACCTCAGCTCTGGCCATCCATCATCACGGGTTGCGGCAGCACCGTCCATGTCTTACGATCCTTTGAAGTCATCTGCTGAATACCCATGCCAGTAGCGTAGATATAATAGGTATCACCCTCTTTGGCTATGACGGGGTCGTGAACCATAGGTGTCTCGGTTTGGAAGGCCTCGCGCTGATGCCACTGGCGGCGAGACTCCTGTGCAGAAGCCTTTGAGATAATGGCCAGTATGGCCATTGTAAATAGAATTGCTTTCTTCATTGTCTTAGTTTATTAGTTTCGTTTTGCAAAGGTACGAATAAGCCAATCCCACCTATCTTATTATAGTGCCTTTATTTGTTCTGTTGTGAGACCAGATATTTCTGCAATGTCTTCGACAGCATAACCCTTTACTTTGCCATAGTCGTTATGCTTTTAAAGCTTGGTGCAAAGGTAAACAATTATTTTCAATTATTGCGCGACGATGGCGTTAAAAATACGAAAAGCAGGCAGAGAAGCCTCGTTGCTGAAAAATATCGTTCATTGCTACGATTTTTCGTGCAATGAACGATATTTGTTAGTGTTTGTATCATTATTTATAGAATAGATAGGTGAAATCTTGTAATTTTGCAGCAGATTATAAACTAAAAGCATAAAACGAATATGAAGAAACTCTTAACAATGATGACCATCCTGCTGATGACACTGGCAGCAGAGGCACAGGTGAAGCCGATGGTGCTGGGCGACAAGCACGCCATGCTGAAACTAAAGCAGGGAGAAAAGTATCTTCTGTTGCCCGTACAGGAATCGGAGGATATTGCAGCTATCGCAGTGCTGGACAACCATAATAATATGGTGCAGCGCATCAATGTGAAGCTGGCCATTGACCGCGTAGATTATTATGTGCCTTACGAGCTCAAGGGGGCTTACGTCATGGACATCGAGTTCCACGGAGACCGCCGCCAGAAGGGTGCTGTTGGTGAGTTCGTGTGTTGGAAAGAGATAAAATATAGCGATACGTTCGATACGACGAATCGTGAAAAATTCCGTCCTGCCTATCACCATACGCCACTGTATGGATGGATGAATGATCCTAACGGGATGTTTTATAAAGATGGTGTGTGGCACCTTTATTTCCAGTATAATCCCTACGGTTCTCAGTGGGAGAACATGACGTGGGGTCACAGCACTTCGAAGGATCTTGTTCATTGGGAAGCACAGCCTGCAGCCATCGAGATGGATTGGTTGGGCAGTATCTTCAGTGGTTCGTGTGTGACGAATGGCAATGATGTGGTGGCTTTCTATACTTCTGCAGGTCATCATCAGACGCAATCAATGGCGGTATCGAAGGATGGAGGACGCTCGTTTGAGAAGTATAGTGGTAATCCTATTTTGACAACCAGCGACATACCTGATTTCCGTGACCCAAAGGCTTTCTGGAACGAGGATGCGAAGGTGTGGAACCTTATTCTGGCTGCCGGACAGGAGATGCGCATCTACTCTTCGAAGGATCTGAAGGAATGGAAGGAAGAGTCGCGCTTCGGCCTTGGCTATGGCAACCACGATGGTGTGTGGGAGTGTCCGGACCTGTTTAAGATTGATGAAAAGTGGGTGCTCATCTGCAACATCAACCCTGGCGGCCCGTTTGGAGGCAGTGCCACGCAATATTTCATTGGTCAGTTTGATGGGAAGAAGTTCACTTGTGAGTCGATGCCGAAGGTAACAAAGTGGCTCGACTACGGCAAGGACCACTATGCTACGGTGTCGTTCTATAACGCCCCCGACAACCGTCGTGTGGTTCTGGCATGGATGTCTAACTGGCAATATGCCAACCAGGTGCCTACGAAGCAGTATCGCAGTGCCAACTCGATTCCCCGTGATCTTGGCATCTTCCAGTATGGCGAAGAGACTTACGTGAGTGTCGTACCCTCGAAGGAAATGCTGGCCGTGCGTGGTCAGAAGGTGAAGAAACCCACAGAGACCTGTGAGATAGTGGTTGACGTGAAGAATCAAGCGGAGATCATCCTGTCGAATACGAAGGACGAAGAGGTCGTGATGCGCTATGACGCTACGAAACAGACCTTTACAATGGATCGTACGAAGAGTGGTGACGTGAGTTTCAGCGAGGCGTTCCCCTGTGAGACCACAGCTCCTACCTACGGACAAATCAAACAATTGCGCATCTTTGTTGACCGTTGTAGCATTGAGGCTTTTGATGCCGATGGCAAGATGGCGATGACGAACCTCGTATTCCCTTCTGAGCCGTATAATACAATTAAGGTGAAGGGTGGCAAAGTAACCATCTACAGCCTCACCCCCAGCCCCTCTCCAAAGGGAGAGGGGAGTGAATAGACTCTACCTTTGAATAACTATAAAGTATAATTGATATGTCACAGCAAAATGTAACTACTCCCCCCTCCAGTCGGAGAGGGGTCGGGGGTGAGGCTAAACTTGCCTTAATCCCCGTGATGCTCTGCTTCTTCTGCATGGGCTTCGTGGATCTGGTGGGCATCGCCTCCAACTATGTGAAAGAAGACTTACAGTTGAGCGACTCCGTGGCCAACGTGTTCCCCTCATTGGTGTTCTTCTGGTTCCTCATCTTCAGTGTGCCAACGGGTATGCTGATGAACAAGATTGGTCGCAAGAAGACGGTGCTGCTGTCGCTCGTGGTGACTGTTGTGTCGCTGCTTCTGCCCCTTTTTGGCGAGAATTTCGGTATCATGCTCGTGGCTTTCTCGCTGCTGGGTATTGGTAATGCCTTGATGCAGACCTCGCTTAACCCGCTGGTGTCAACAGTGATGGGCGGTGGGAATCTTGCCTCGACGCTCACCTTCGGACAGTTTATCAAGGCCATCGCCTCGTTCTCGGCACCCTATCTCGCTATGTGGGGCGCCACGATGGTCATCCCTGAGTTCGGACTGAACTGGCGTGTGCTCTTCGGCATCTTCTTCATTGTAGGCATTCTTTCTACGATTCTGCTTTTCGTGACACCCATTGAGGAACCCCCCATTGAGGGTAAGCCATCGACCTTCATCGAGTGTTTCAAACTGCTCGGCACACCCATCGTGCTGCTGTCGTTCCTCGGCATCATGTGTCATGTAGGCATCGACGTGGGCACGAACACCACAGCTCCGAAGATTCTGATGGAGCGACTGGGCATGACGCTCAACGAGGCTGCCTTTGCCACCTCTCTCTACTTCATCTTCCGTACCATTGGCTGTCTGACGGGCTCGTTCTTCTTGCGTGTGCTGAAGATGCGGACATTCTTCATCATCTCCGTCAGCATGATGGCCCTGTCGATGTGCGGTCTGTTCTTCGGTACTGAGCAGTGGATGCTCTATGCAGCTATCGCCCTCGTAGGCTATGGCAACTCGAATGTTTTCTCTATGTGCTTCGCCACCGCCCTCGAGTCGATGCCTGAAAAGCAGAACGAGGTGTCGGGTCTGATGATCATGGGTCTCTTCGGTGGTACTATCTTCCCGCTCTTCATGGGCCTCGCCAGCGATGCTATGGGTCAGGCTGGTGCTGTGCTGGTGATGGCTGTGGGTGTCGTCTATCTGTTCACCTACATCAAACAATTAAATCTGAAATCTTAAACCTCAAATCTCAAATCAAATGAATAAGCGTTATGTAGTAGGACTCGGAGAAGTCCTGTGGGATGTACTTCCCGAAGGTAAGAAACTTGGTGGCGCACCTGCCAACTTCGCCTATCATGCCGGGCAGTTCTTGGGCATGGACAACACCATAGCCGTTAGTGCTCTTGGTGAGGATAAACTGGCTGACGAGACCATCGAGGCCTTGCGTGAGCACGGCTTGAACGATCTGCTGCCTCGCGTACCTTATCCAACAGGTACCGTACAGGTGCAGCTCGACGAGCAGGGTATCCCCACGTACGACATCAAGGAAAACGTGGCTTGGGACAACATCCCCTTCGACGATGACATAGCCCAGATTGCCCGCAACTGCCGTGCCGTCTGCTTCGGCTCATTAGCCCAGCGCAATGTGGTCAGTCGTGAGACCATCCAGAAATTCCTTGATGCCACGCCCGATGACTGTCTGAAGATCTTTGATATCAACCTGCGCCAGCAGTTCTATACGCAGGAGATTCTGCGCGAGTCATTCCAGCGTTGCAACATCCTGAAGATAAACGATGAGGAACTGGTGCTCATCGGTCGCATGTTTGGTTATCCCGGCCTTGATATTGAGAACAAATGCTGGCTCATCCTGGGCAAGTACAACCTCGACATGCTTGTGCTAACCTGCGGCACCAACGGCAGCTACGTCTTCACCCCTGGTCACGTATCCTTCCAGGAAACGCCTAAGGTCAAAGTGGCCGATACCGTAGGTGCAGGCGACTCCTTCACTGGTTCCTTCGTGGGCAGCATCCTCAGCGGTAAGTCCGTGACCGAGGCCCATCGCACCGCCGTTCAGGTCTCTGCTTTCGTCTGCACGCAGAACGGGGCAATGCCCACATTGCCTGAGCACCTGTTGGCGTGATGCGTTACTTTTCAAAGTGCTGATAGTCTTTCAAGGTGCGCCAATTGCCGCCCCACGAAAAACCGTGAGCAAGGAATAGCCGATAGCAAAGGTCGCCCTTCATGATTTTGTAAGGGTAGGCCTTTTGCCTATCGGCATATTTGTGTGCTGCCTTGGGTTGGATGAACAAACTCCCGTCTTTGCGCTTCTTTACGCAGGGGTTCTCTTCTTGTTACACACCAATTCCCCTCTGTGTACCTTTCCCTCGGCATCGTAATGGTGTATCTGCAGATACCGCAGGTCACATCTCATCACGCTGCATCCCTCTGGGTATGACTTCCCTTGCATCCGTAAAAAGACGGCATCGCTCAACGTATCGACGGAGAAATCTTCGGTCTGAGCCATACTGTTGAGGCTCAACAGGCATATATATAAGATAATGTGTAGTCGCTTCATGGAGTGCAAAGGTACGAAATAATGTTGAAAGTTGAGAGTTGAAAGTTGAAAGATTTTGTGATAAGTGGAAATCTTATAGGGGTTTCCCTACAAGAAATAGGAAAACTTCCTTGATAGTTTAGGGTTTTCCTTTTGCGTCGTTGGCAAAAACATCTTACCTTTGCACCAGAATCAATCGAGATTCCATAGGTTTGTTTTTTAGGTTATTGTTTGCTTTTAAGTACTGACATGGGCGCAACCGATGTGATATCTGGATGCGCCCCTTTTCCGTATGTGTATTTCTCAGCTTATTTTTGTATGAACTTCACGGTCTTCACGCGACCTTGACTGTCGGTGATACGTGCAATGTAGCAGTTGCCGCGCTGCGGAGTGACGACGGGCTGACCAGCGAGATTATAGATTGAGATTTGAGATTTGTAATTTGAGATTTGTGCGATGTCGATGCCAGTGAGGTCAGGCTGTTCCACTGGTACGAAGTAGCTGGTGGCGATGTTGGTACGGGCGATGGTGGGTACGTTCATCACATAGATGTCGTTGCAGCCATCAGGGAAGCGGCCTACGGTCTGGTCGGAGGTGTGTGCGGCATAGGTGAAATGGTCGCTCCACGACTTATCGGCAGCGGTGAGCATCAGCTCGTCACCGTCGTTGTCGAGCTTGAAGCTGGCGTGTAGCTGTGAGAGCGGACTCTCCTTGTCGCACCAGATGATCAGGTAGCCGTGGGCGGGGATGATGGTAGAGGCCTGACTGTCGCTTTTGCTGATTTGGTATTTCTCTGGTTTCTCAGGATTGTCGCTGAGGAACATACCTTCTGCGTCGATATCCTCGTCGGTGGTGTTGTAGAGTTCCACCCAGTCTTTACGCTTGAAATAGTCGTTGACATAGATGCCGTCTGCAGCACTGACCTCATTGATGCGTACGGGGATGATACCCTGTGCCGTCAGTTCACTGTCGCTGAGTTTGGTGAAGGTGGCGGTAAGACTGACGCTGCCACTTGGCAGGCTTATCTCGGCCTCGGTACTCAGGATGCTGCTGCCCTTCTTCCAACCTGCGAAACGATAGCCGGCAGGTGCCTTGGCACGCAGGGTGACCGGAGCGAAGAGATGTCCGTCGAAGTCGGAATAGGGTACTTCGATGTCATTGATGAAGAGACGGGCGCCCTCAGCATCTGTGGTTAGCGTGACGGCCTGCGGACTGCTGCTGAGCTTAGCGTAGGAGAAAGCCTTCAGGTAGTCGGCCATTTTCTTGGAGCGTCCGCTGAGGTTGCTCTTGATGGTGGAGGCGGCACGGTCAGGCTCGTGACCGTTGTTGATGCCCTGCTGCTTCATGAGCTGACACATACCCTTGACATTGTTGAGCAACTCGTCGATAATCTTGTTGGCACGTGTGGGTTCGAAGACGCTTCCACCCATGAGGCAGAAGGTGTCGATGAACTTACGGCGATAGCCATCGTGGCTCAGCAGGTCGAGAAAGAGGTTGACAAACTCCTTGTTGTACACCACGGGGTGGTTGTTTCTCTTCGGTCCGTTGTCGTCCTTGAACTTGGCGAAGTTCTTGAACGGATTGTCGTCACTTGGATTCTCTGACGCATTGCCCCAGCAGCCCTTGAAGGCGTAGTCGAGGTCGAAGCTCACAAAGCGGTAGCGTCCGTCGTTGCGACTGCGATAGGCCTTGATGTTGTTGTCGGGCCAGTCATCGTTGTAGAGGAACAGGGTGACAGCCATATAGTTGGTGTACTCATCGATGTCGAGCAGCGAGGTGAGTTCGTCGTAGGCTCCCTCATCGTTGATGTTCTTAGCCAGTTCGCAGATGCGGTTGATGGCAACATCATCGCCGTTTTTCATTTCCATATTCTCGAAGGCATCGAGCTCATCATCATCGTAGCCCCAGTTGGCGTAGGCGAAATCGTCATTGTTGGGCTCGCGCAGGTTGAGTATGCCACGAAGCTGTCCGTTGACATATTCTATGACGGGTACGTACGACTGCACGTCGACATCGATGCCGGAGCGTTGGATGACGGTCTCAAGGGCAGGGTCTATGAAGCGGGCGTTGTGACGCCAGATGTCGTTACCGCCGTTGCGTATCAGCAGCGTCTTGCTGCGCATATAGGGCTTCTGGGGGAAGAAGGGATAGTCGTAGCGGTTCTGACCGTCGAACACCTTGCTGGCCTTCAGTTTGAACGAGCGGTATTGCTGTGTGCGGGTATAGCCGCCCGACACCTTGATGTTTACGTCCTGGTTGTGGAGCATCTCGCCCTCGGGACTGATATACGAGAAGTTCACAGGACGGTCCCAGTCGCTGGCGTAGTTCCTGGCCTGACCGCCGGTATAGCTGGCTACTGTTCCGTTGGTGCCGTCGCCGTCGCAGTCAAATCCTATCTTCGGGTCGGTGAAGAACTTCTGGTCGCCCACGATAGAGATGACGGGCAGCGTGTAGTTGTTGCTTGTCTTGATATAGGAACGGGTGACGGGTACGCTGGGCAGGTAGCCTTCACGGAAGAGACGCAGCGTGAGGTTGGTTGTCTCGTTAAAGGTGAATTTGCCGTCTTTGCTCTCCTGGCAGGAGATGTTATTGTCGTAGAGTTCCCAGCAGATGTCATCGAAGTAGAAATTGTTATCCTCTTTGGCCTTGTTCAGGTTGAACCCGATAGCTTGCAGCGTATAGGTAGTAAATGTCCACCATCCCCAGCCTTGCTGCTCTTCGCCAGCCTCTTCGGCAGTAAGGGTTCCTTCATAGGTGAATTCCTGCCATTCGGTAGTCACGTTATAGGTGCCACCCAGTATGCTCTTGCCAATCTTGTCGCCAGGGGTCTTGTAGTTCTTGATGCTGATAGTGGCAGCCTTGTCGGCACGCACCTTCATGCGGAAACGGTATTTCTCGCCTTTGCTCCATTGGTGGTCAGGTGTGTAGACGAAAAACTGCGAAGCCTCTTCGCTGGAAGCACTGGCAACAGCGTGAACCTTGATGCCACGTGAGCCGTCGACACCAGCACCGTCGGTAATCTTTTTCACCTGATTGTTGCTGTTGCCGTTCTTACTGACCAGACAGGTGGCATCGGTATCCTCGCAATTGCTGTTTCTTACCTGGTTCTGCCACGGGTTCACATCGGCCAGTGATACAGGCAGGCTGCCGTCGGTGGTGTACATCAGCGTGGCACCTTCGGGAATGGTGACCTTTACGCTGACGCTGTTATTGAATAAAGTGCTGGCCTTGCTGACTACAGGAGCGTCGAGGCGCTGTGCGGCAAACTTTGCCGAGGAGTTGCTCTCACCCGGGGTGGCATCAGCTGTCCATCCCCATTCGTCACCGCCGTCGGTGGTACGGGCGTATGCGGTGCGACTCAGAGCCTTGGGGTAGGCCTGACTGGTAACGAGATTCCCGTTCTTGTCGCTCAGGTAGATAGTGCCGCCGTCGCAGTCGAGCTTAAACGGAGCCTGTGTCGACTTGAGTTCGCCGGAACCCAGCCATATTACCTTGAATCCCTTGGCAGGGATAGTACCCATGTTGCTGGGCATCTGCCAACGCTCTAAGTCTGTCTCGTCATCGCTGAGATACATACCTGCAAGGTTGACGCTTTGCTCAGTTGGATTGTACAATTCTATCCAACTGTCGAAATTAGTGGCAGGACTTATCGTGACTCCTGCGTTGGAAGCCATCAGCTCGTTAATGATGACAACAATAGACAAAATACTAGTCCACATCGTGTGTATATTATTAATAGGTATAGGTTGATGTATTCATACTATATACGAACGGGGAGGTGATTCCCCTGAAAAAATGTCATCCATACACGAAACCGTGAACTCCCATTCAGAACTGTGTTGCCTTTGGAATTTTCCGATGAAAAATTTTCTTGAAAAATAGTGAATAACGTCACTCTTTATTCTATCTGTCTGTAAATAAATGAGATAGACTATGACGATGTACTCAAAATAACGTCACTATAACGTCACTTTTCGTCATTTTCGAGTCAAAAACATGGCATTTCAAGACCAAAAATAGCTTGAAACGCCTTTAAATAAAGGGAGTTTCCGAATAACATCTGCGGTGGAAACTGTCAGTTCCCGCTGTGGAAACTGTCAGTTCCCGCCGTGGAAACTGTCAGTTCCCGGCCAGAAACAAACAGTTACCGGCCAGAAACAAACAGTTACCGCTGTGGGAACTCGTGGGAAATAAGTTGTTTCGCTCAGTGATCAAAGGTCAACGAGAGGCCGTTTTATTGGTTCGCCGCTCGGCCTTTGGCGCTTTCTTAAGGAAAGAAGGCTTCTTTGAGGTATCAAAGCGTGCTCGCTCAACATCCCGAAAGGTGGTGCTGCAACCTATTAAAGATGTTTTTTGCCCCAAAAATGTTTAGAATAAAAATATTATTTGTAACTTTGTGGCATATTACGCTAACAAAGAAGATGTATGGCAGAAAAGGCGTGTTCCAGCCACACCAAACAATTGGCCTCCTGCTGATTGAAAAAGAAATAGAAGTAGAAGAAATATGATTAATATAAGAAAACTTGAAGCAGAATTATGGGAGTCGGCAGACCTCTTGAGACAGGGAAGTAAGCTGACGAGTAGTCAGTATTGCATGCCTGTGTTGGCTTTGCTGTTCTTACGTTATGCCTACAGTCGCTATAAGATGGTGGAGGCAGAGATATTGCAAGGTCGTCCTATGCGTGGTGGTCGTGTGATGCCAGTAGAGCCAAGTGATTTTGCGGCTAAGAGTGCGCTCTATCTCCCTAAGGAAGCTCAGTTCGACTACCTGGTGAATCTGCCCGATAATATTGCTGCGGCAGAGTTGAAAAGCAAGGACGGTCATGCCATCAACTCCTTAGGCGAGGCTGTGAATAATGCCATGCAGCTGGTAGAGGATCAGAGCGAACAACTGACGGGTATATTACCAAAGACCTATACCAGCTTTGCCGATGACCTGCTGCGCGAGTTGCTCCGTATATTTAACAATAAGACCATCGACGAGGTTGGCGGTGATGTCATCGGGCGCATCTATGAATATTTCCTTTCTAAGTTTGCCAATGCCGTAGCCAGCGATGATGGTGTGTTCTTCACGCCAAAGTCATTAGTAAAAATGCTGGTGAATGTACTCGAACCCAAACAGGGTGTGATGCTTGATCCAGCCTGTGGTAGTGGTGGTATGTTTGTGCAGACGGGCGACTTTGTTAACCAGTCTGGCCTCAATGCCAACACCAGCATGACCTTCTTCGGACAGGAGAAGGTGGAATATAACGCTCAGCTCTGTCTGATGAATATGGCTGTGCATGGACTAAACGGTAAGATTGTTTCTGGCGACGAAGCCAACTCGTTCTACCATGATGCTCACAATCTCGCTGGTAAGTGCGACTACGTGATGGCCAATCCACCATTCAATGTGGATAAGGTGAAGGCCGAGTCCGCTTCTGCCGCAGGACGTCTGCCCTTTGGCTTACCTGGTGTAAATGCCAAGACCAAGGAGATTGGCAATGCCAACTACCTTTGGATTAACTATTTCTATGCTTACTTGAACGAGCACGGACGTGCAGGCTTCGTAATGGCCAGCTCGGCTACCGATAGCGCCAACAAAGACCGTGATATTCGCGAAAAACTGGTGCGCACAGGTGATGTGGATGTGATGGTCAGCGTAGGAAACAACTTCTTCTATACCCTCTCTCTGCCTTGCTCCCTGTGGTTCTTTGATCGCAATAAGAATGCTGACATCCGCGATAAGGTGCTCTTCATCGATGCCCGTAATTACTATACGGTGGTTGACCGTACCCTGAACGAATGGACAGAATGGCAACTCCGCAATCTGCAAGCTATTGTACATTTGTATCGTGGAGAAAAAGAGAAGTACCAGCAACTTATTGATGACTATGCCAAAGCCCTAAGAGCCTCCCCCAACCCCTCCCAAGGAGGGGAGATGAAAATGTGGACAGTGGTTTCAGCCGAGGCTGCTCTTCAAAAGCAAAAGGCAGAAGCTAAGCAGCTCATTGCTGAAGCACAGCGTAAAGACAAAAAGCGTATCGAGGCTGAGCAGAATGCCCTCATAGCAGACATAGAGGAAACCCTCGAAACAGCCCGTCAGCGCGAATGGCTTGTTTCAAAGTTTGGTGATGGAGAATACCAAGACGTGCTTGGTCTCTGTAAGATTGCTACCATTCAGGAGATTGAAGAAAAGAACTACTCGCTTACTCCTGGAGCCTACGTTGGCGTTGCTGAACAGGAGGATGATGGTGTCGATTTCCATGAGCGTATGAACGAGATTCATGCCGAGTTGGCACAGCTGAACAAGGAAGCCAACGTGCTGATGGATGAGATACAAAAAGCATGGGAGGAGCTGAAATGAGCAAGATGTCATTCAGATTCTATAAAGACCATGAGGTCAGAGCCATTTGGGATGAGGAGAATTCCAAGTGGTGGTTCTCCATCGTGGATATAGTGGCAGCCATTACGGAAAGCCCACGTCCGCGAGTGTATTGGGGTACTGTCAAGAACAGGCAAAAGGAAGAACACAGCCAGTTGTATTCAAAATGTATACAACTGAAGCTAACTTCAGCAGATGGCAAGAAATATGCTACTGACTGCTTTGCCCAAGAAGATATAGAGGCAGTGGTAAAGACCTTGCCTGCCAAGAACACAGCCGACTTCCTCGATTGGTTTAAGTATAGTGAGAATACTATCGATGGGCAAAGTCGGAAAAAAGCCTATACGCTATGGGAAAGCAACCTCGTGGCCGACAAGGATGTGGGCAAGATGAAAGCTCTGCAGCAAATTCACGCATATCTTTTCGGAGGATTGTATGATTTTGCAGGCAAGATACGTACTAAGACCATCGCAAAGGGAAATACGCTGTTCTGTTTGGCAGAGCACCTTCACTCGTTTCTCCAGAGCGTAGAGCAGATGCCTGAAACAACCTTCGATGAGATTGTTGATAAATATGTAGAGATGAACGCGGCCCATCCCTTCATGGAGGGCAACGGACGCTCTACACGCATTTGGCTTGATATGATTTTTAAGAAGCGCCTGAAGATGTGTGTGGATTGGAGTAAGATCAACAAACGGGATTACCTTGATGCGATGATAGCAACACATACTACGGACAGCACCCGAATCCGTGAACTGCTAAGACAGGCAATGACAGACCGTATTGACGATCGTGAAATCTTCATGAAAGGTATCGACTATTCCTACTACTATGAGCAGGAGGATGGCGCAGAAGTGGTTGATGAAGGAAAGGAGGACCAGGCATGAGTGAGTGGAAGAAAGTGAAGCTAAAGGATATTTGTGAAATTACTTCAAGTAAGCGCATATTCTTTTCGGAATATGTAGATATTGGTATACCCTTTTATCGTTCAAAAGAGATTATAGAATTATCCAATGGCCAATCAATCTCTGAGCCTTTATTTATTTCCGAGACAAAATACAATGATATACGGATGAAATTTGGTGTTCCTAAAGAAAACGATATTCTTCTAACATCCGTAGGCTCAATAGGAATACCTTATATTGTAAAAAAAGACGATGTTTTTTATTTTAAAGATGGAAATCTTACATGGCTAAGAAATTTCAAAGATTTCGTTTTTCCCACTTATTTGCTTTATTGGCTGAAATCGGATGAGACTTTCAATATTTTAAACAATATTGCACTTGGTGCCGCTCAAAAAGCATTGACAATAGTTAAACTAAAAGATGTTGAAATCTCACTTCCTCCCATAACAACTCAATATTGCATCGCAAATATCCTCTCTCGCTACGACTCTTTGATAGAGAACTATCAGAAGCAGATAAAGCTATTGGAGGAAGCAGCGCAGCGACTTTATAAAGAATGGTTCGTTGACCTCCACTTCCCTGGACACGAAAACACAAAGATTGTCGATGGTGTGCCAGAGGGGTGGGAGAAGAAAAGGTTATCAGATATAGCAAACATTATTATGGGCCAAAGTCCCAAATCAGAGTTCTATAATACTGAAGAGGATGGACTTCCTTTCCATCAAGGTGTAGGAAGTTATGGCTATAGATTTGTTGTTGACAATGTATATAGTACATCATTAACAAGAATAGCAGAGTCTAATAGTATTTTGTTTAGTGTTAGAGCACCAGTCGGAAGATTGAACATAACAAAGAATAAAATTGTAATAGGCAGAGGCTTAGCTTCAATTAACCATAAGATGGGATGTCAAAGCTATCTTTATTATCTGCTAAAAGAAAAGTTCTTTAAGGACAACATAATTGGGAATGGTGCTATATTTGCATCAATATCAAAGGATGAACTATATAATCTGGTATTTGCTATACCTACAGATGAGATGGTAAAGAGATATGATGCCATTGCAAATGCGATAGATAAAGATATTCAAAATGTAGATAGTCAAATCCGTATCCTCACCGAGGCCCGCGACCGCTTGCTGCCTAAGCTGATGAGTGGCGAGATAGCAGTGTGAAAGGAATAGACGCGATAGACACTATAAATACGATAGAGAATATAGACGCAATATAGATTATAGATGCGATAGAGATTATAGACGCAACGCAATAGAGATTATAGACGCGATAGAGAATAAAGAAACGATAGAAAAGAAACAAAAAAATATAAAAGAAGATGGAAAGCGATAAGACTGAGCAGGAAAAGAAGACAACGCCATTGAGCATCTTTCGCAGTGTGCCCAAGTGGCAAGACTTGCGATTCTATCAGAAATCGGAGGTGCTTTACCAGATGACCTTTGTGTTCTGCGAACGTTTCTTGCCTAAGCATGGTGACCGCACCGTGGATCAGATGGTGCAGGCGGCTCGTTCATGCAAGCAGAATATCGTGGAGGGCTCAGAAGATGGCAAGACCTCCACTGCTATGGAAGTCAACCTCCTGAATGTGGCTCGTTCCAGCATTGGCGAACTTCGTCAGGACTTCGATGATTATCTGAAATCGCGCCATCTACCTATCTGGACTCGTGCCGACGAACGCTTTCAGCCCATGCAGGACTTTACCAAGCAGCACAATCTCCTCAGCGACTATGAGCCTTATTTCCAACAGTGGACTGCTGAAGAGATGGCTAACGTAGGGCTGACCTTGTGTTATCAGATGGATGCTATGATGAACAAATACCTGAAAGGGGTCGAAGAAATCTTTATCAAAGAGGGAGGCGTGAAGGAACGGATGCACAAAGCCAGAACAGACTATCGTCGCCAGCAAGACGAGCGACTGGCGGAGCTGGAACGCACCCTGCCACAGCTACAACAGCAGTTGGCTGCCGCCCAGGAAGATGCCGCTCACTGGAAGGCTGCCTACGAAGACCTGAAACAGCGAGCCCTAAAAGCTTACAATCAGCAGCAGGACGAAATAAAAGAGCTGAAAAAGAGATTAGAGGGACTATAGAAGCTATAGAAACTATAGATGCTATAGATACTATAGAAAAAAAACAAAAAGCAAGAGATTATGGCAAAGGACTATAGCGAAGACCAACTGATACAACGGAGTACAGCCGAGTTCTTGGAAAAGGAACTGGGTTGGAAGAGCGTCTATGCTTTTGACCAGGAGACATTAGGCGCAAATGGTACGCTGGGGCGAAACGGCTACCACGAGGTGCTGCTGACACGTCATCTTGGGCAGGCCTTGAAGCACCTGAACCCCTGGCTAACGGATAAGCAGTTGCAGGAATGCATGGAGCGTATGACGGAGCACATGAGCTCGCAGACGCTGATGCAGATTAACGAGCAGAAGTATCAACTGATTCGTGATGGCATCACTGTAACTCGCACAAAGCCTAATGGTGAGACGGAAGATGTACGTGCCAAGGTGATTGACTTTGCTTCGCCTGAGAAGAACGAGTTCCTGTGTGTGCGTGAATTGCAAGTGCATGGAGCACTGTATCGCCGTAGGGCTGACATCGTCGGATTTGTGAATGGTATTTCGATATTCTGGAGAACTTCATCCTCTACGACCACAGCGGAGGAAGGACTGCAAAGATTATGGCTCGCAATCACCAGTATTTAGGTGTAAACCAAGCCATAGAGATGTATCGCAACCGCCAGTATCTGAATGGAAAACTGGGCGTATTCTGGCACACACAGGGTAGTGGTAAGAGCTATTCGATGCTGTTCCTGGCACAGAAGATACGCAGGAAGTTCGAAGGTTCGCCCACATTCCTTGTACTGACGGATCGTGACGAACTTAACAAGCAGATTAGCGACACATTTGAGAACTGTGGTTTGCTGGGCAACGTGAAAGCCAAGAAGTTCATTGCCAGCAGCGGCGAGGATTTGAAGTTGAAGCTGCAGGGCATCTGTCTAACTTAAGATATCACTCTCATTGCTTCTCTGATGATTGTATTTTTTAACACAATGCAGACCAAAATAAGCTGATGGACATGGCTATATGAGCTGAGAATTTTATATCTTTGCAAACTGTAGACTATAAATGCTAATCTACAAGGATGGCTGAGTATCAATTAATAATTTCAGGAGTGCACTATGGTGCCCATATTCATAAGGAGGCTATCATGGCACGTGCTCAGGGCAGGCGCATAGGTCGCGTGGCCTACGAGTTCTGGACAGGCTTTAATGATGCTATGAGTAATAATGATGAGTTTAAACATCATTTCCGTGCACGTAAAGCATCTCCTCAGCATTGGTATGATTTGAGTGCTATCTTGATGCCATTATCGCTGTAGGTTATCGTGTAAACAGCTATGAAGCTACACAATTTCGAATTTGGGCGCGAGAGGTACTGAAAGAGTATATTATTAAGGGTTATGTGATGGATGACGAACGGTTGAAAGGCAAGAATCCTTCCTGTCTGACTTCGATAAGTTTATTGAGGAACTAAAATAAAAGAACACTATGGCTTTCAACGAACACGCCTTGGAAATGGGCATCATGTAGCTGTTCGAACAGCAAGGATATGGCACCTGTCTCACTTCTTCATGGGAAGGAGGCTGAGGGATGATGGTTGAAATGCAATGGAGGAATGAAACTTCGTCATTTTTTTTGGTGTATTTAAATAAAATGAGTATCTTTGCCGAAAAGTAGGCGAAGGTATGCATTTGGTATGGAATGGAGTATCATACATATTGACGAAACGGACTCTACGAACCGATGGCTAAAGGAAAATGGTTCGGAGAGGATGGCGGTTGTAGCCGACTACCAGACGGCAGGACGTGGTTGCGGCACGAACACATGGGAGAGCGAACGGGGCAAGAACCTGCTCTTCTCTCTGCTGATACACCCAGCGGAGGTGCCTGCCGTGAAGCAGTTCCGTATCTCGATGGCTATCTCGCTGGCTATCCTCGATACGCTGGAACAGCATATCGGCGACGTGAGCATCAAGTGGCCTAACGATATCTACTGGCGTAACGGGAAGTTGGGGGGCATCCTGATAGAGAACCGGTTGCAAGGCGGATGTATTAAGGACTGCATCATCGGCGTGGGGCTCAATGTGAACCAGGAACAGTTCCATAGTGATGCGCCCAATCCAGTGTCACTGAAACGGATTCACGGGCAGGAAACGGAGCGCGAGCAGTTGCTAAGTGATATTCTCGTTCGTTTTGATGAGTATCTGACCCAGGATTTGAAGG
>Ga0256405_10002561_pt1 | contig 41238 bp, 35 predicted proteins | sample RumenRJG_02DNA_FD_189096 | JGI IMG/M metagenome (GOLD analysis project Ga0256405, IMG submission 189096) | Bovine rumen microbial communities from Lethbridge, Alberta, Canada - RJG_02 | ecosystem: Host-associated > Mammals > Digestive system > Stomach > Rumen | place: Canada: Alberta... | reverse complement strand
TTCTGTCAGTTTGAAGCGTCCGGCTTCTAACCGTTTGACATACATCACCATACCCCCGTCCTCGGCATGAAGCAGCTTCATCAGCTTACGACTTGAGCCGACGAAGATGAATACGTCACCATTACGCACATCACTTCTCATCTTCTCATGCACCACGCCGCAGAGAGAACTGATGCCTTTGCGCATGTCAGTCCTCCCAGGGCATAGGTAGTAGCGCATCGTATCATTCAGTCAGAACACGGGTGGAAAGGCTCTTGTTTAACAATTCCAGAAGTACGCCTTCCGTACCGCTACCAAAGTGGGCACGAAGACCGTTGGGGAATAAGAGAGTCGCACCAGAAGGTACAGCACTGGAAAACACAGGATCTGCATGTTGGGTGAAACTGATGGGGGCGAGTTCCGGCTTTGGGGAATCATTCTCCTTCAGTTTCTTACGCCAGTAGTTATAAGTGTTATAGTTAATGCCTACATGTTGTAGATATTTTGTAACTGACATGCCACTCTGTTGCATATCCAATTGTAAATCTTTAAACTCTTCTTTTGTCATGATACAATAACAGTTGTAGTTGTGTGCACTATTGCGACTGCAAAGGTACAACGAAACTACAACTGTTACAACGTGTATTTCAACGAATGCTTACTCTTCACCCACATCCACGACTATGATGAGGACTACTCATGTGACCTGCTGGAACTGCTTCCGCACAACCTCAAGCAGAAGGGCATCCTCTGACATCCTTTGAAAATCCTCCAAGACTCTCAGACTTTTTCCAAGAATCCTGGAGATTCCTCCGACATCTCTAAGAATCTCTCCAACTTTGTCGGAGTATCTTGAAGAATCTCGCAAGACGGGGTTTACTGATGGCTTACACCGCTTTCAGGGGCTGCGAGCCCCCTGTCGTGAGGCACCCCTCGGTGTTATTTTTATAAAAGAACGTTTAGCGTTTTTTAGTGAATAGCTATGATGTCGCCATCTATACTTTGCTTACGAGATAATGTTTTAGTCTCCACATCCATCCATTGAAAGATGCAAGAAAGCAAAGAGGTGGCATCATTGTAAGTAATAGTAAAAACCTGTAAAGATTTACCTTATGTTTAAAAGACCAGGACATTTTACAGACTAATTTCCAAAAATCCATCCAGTATTGGAACGTGTGAATGGCAGAAAGGTTTACCATTGTAGCTGCTAAATTGCTTGCAAGATATTGTCGTTGGTATATACTAACATGTTTTGAGTGAAGGATGTCTTTGTAAAAATCATTTACGGCAGTCATCTGGCCTTGATAATGCCTAAACCGGCTTAACCATGTCTTAGAATTTACATCACTGTTTTCATTTTTGTAATAAAGGTAAGTCCCCTTATTTGTAAAAGCTGCAGCCGAAACCTCTTTGCCTAAGAAGTAAATCCAGTACATATCTTCACAAAGGATGCCATTGGGAAAGTATAAATTGTGTTCTATTATAAAAGAACGCTTAATTAGTCTATTCCAAACAGTCATAGACAATTTAGAAAGAATTAAACGTTCAAGTTCTTCTTTGTTGTCACAGAATTCTGGAGCTATAATATTGAAACTGTAAGGCATTAAATTTAGGTTTACATCTGCTACAGTATTACCTTGAATAAAATCTGCATTAGGGTACTTGTTGGCTAGATAATAGAGAGTATCTAGACAATCAGGGGTAATAGCATCATCGCTATCAAAGAAAAAAATGTAGTCTCCTGTGGCTGATTTTAGTCCAGTGTTGCGTGCAGTGCCTTGTCCTTGATTTTTCTGGTGATGAATAATCTTGAACATTACCTCGCCTTCATATTCTTGAACATATTCTTCAGCGATATCTATGCTGTTGTCACTGCCACAGTCATCCACAAGAATACATTCAATATTTTTGAATGTTTGATTTGTGATGGAGTCTAAACATCTTTTTAGATAGGGAGCAACATTATATATAGGTACAATAATAGATATTTTTTTCATATTATATTTGTTTAAAGATAAGACGATAGATGATTTTAATACAAATTGTGAGTATTTTTCTAGCCTTTGGTTTCTCGCATATATTAAATAATTTGAAAAGGGATTCTTTGTCAATGTGTGCAAGAGTTGAGTAGTCTTTATAGATGCCAATAGGCATTAGCTGGTGAATGTATGTTTCTCTTTCCGATAAATTTTTATCATATTGATCCCATGTAATTCCCCCAACTTCTCGAAAGGAGATAATATCTGGAATAAATTGGACATGCTTATCATCAATTACGACTTTTTCTAAAAAGAATACCCAATCACTAACTAATCGTAAATCCTCACGATAGTAAGAGTCTTCAAATAGCTCTCTTTTTATAAAACTACTTTGGTGATCTATGGTTGATGTAAAAAATGTTATCATAGACAATCGTATTGGTTGGATAGAGGCATGCCCCATTTTTTTTTCTTCGCTATAATGGTAATCTCGACCTGTAATAATGTCTGAATTGTAATTGTAATTTGTAACCTTTTGTAATATGTCGTTGGAATAAAAACAATCACCAGAATTCATAAAATTCAAATAGTCACCAGTTGCCTTTTTGATACCTTTGTTCATACCTTGATAAATGCCCCCATCGGGTTCTGATACCCAATAATTAATCTGAGCATTGTATTCTTTTATTACTTCAACACTACCATCAGTAGAACCTCCATCAATTACAATGAATTCAAAATCACGAAAGGTTTGATGAATTACACTCTCAATGGTTTTTCGTAATCCTTCTTTATTGTTGAAATTGATTGTGATAATAGAGTATTTCATCATTTTCTAATGTTTTTAATTCGATTGAAACTGTCTTTCGCTCCTTTAGCAAAGGACAATGTCGCAGATAAATCTATAGTGAGAAAAATAAACATACCAATTGCTGCATACAGAGCCCAGTCCCAAATGCTATAATAGGGGTTGATAGGGACAAAATCCAGTAAATATAATGAAGAACTAAAGGCAAAACCTGAGATAACATAGTTACGCAATACCCCTCGCCAATATATGCCAACCGATTCTTTAAAGCCTGCAGAAAAGAGATAATAAGGTTTCCAAAAAACAATAATAACCATCAGGCTAGAGATCTTACCAAGTAAGATGCCTATAATTCCCCATTTCAAGCCAGCGATGATAGTAATGGTGATATTAAGAATCAATTCTGCCCATGCAGACCAAACATCAGCATAAAGACCATGTGCATAGTTGAATGCATCGATTGAGCCTCTAGAGTTAGAGATGTAGAGAAAAAAGAGAAGTAAGATGAGAATCTTATGATCCATTATATATTCCGCACCTAGCCAATGTGAAATAAAAGGTTCAATGAAAGCGTAAAGGGAAAAGCAGATAGTATTGGCGATGGTATGCTGAATCGTAGTCAATTCCCAGAATACTCTTATCATCTTGGTCTTATCTCCTTCTGCAACAAGATTACCAATGCTGGCACCTACACTGCCTGTGATAGCCGAGAATAAAGAGATAAGTTTAGAAGTTATAATCATGTAGTTGCCATAATAGGCTACCATTTTTAGTGATACAAAAAGAAAGATGAATAGTTCGTCGCTCTTCACAAGAAAGAAATCCTTGATACGATGAACGAATACTTGCTTTGTCTTAATAATAATTTCTGGGTATTTCTTTATTAGAAGCCTACCTTGTCTCTTATTAACTATCAACCAGGGGTATTCCTTGTTGATTTTCCAGTTCAATGTGATACATCCAATAATGGCGAATAGAAGCTCAATCCCCACCCATACATATAGATTTCTAAAGGTATAGGCCAGATATATCTGTAAAATGGTCTTGATAATATTGGCGGATTGAAGGTAGATGGCAACTAGATATCTTTTTTGGTCTGCAGTTAGTAGAATCTGACGATAATTGATAAAATAGCCAATAAGTGAAGAACCAAGAAATGAGTAAAATGCGAAATAGATAATTCCCAGTCCTATATTAGCCTTCGCAAAGATTAAAGGAAAGAAGATACTAATAAGAGTTCCTCCAGCCAAAATGATACTACCAATCCAATTATACAAATAACCTAATAATGACACAATCTCATTTATCTCCTGGCGATTTTTGGCTTGGAGTGGTTTAAATAGGAAATAGCCGATACTGGCTGTAATGCCGAGTTCTGTCAGATTAAGGTAACCAAGAATATTGCCTAATGTTCCTGTAAGACCAATAAACTCTGTTCCGAGGCAGTCCAGAAATATTTTGCGGGAGAAAAAGGCTAAAACGAGGGAAAGGAAGTAGAATAATAGGTTTACTTCCGCATTAAGCATACTCTTATGGACTCTTTCGCTCATATTAAGAATTGTGTTCTGTATGGATGAAATCTGTATTTTTCCGATCTATATGCAGTACATTCTTTAACATTCTTAGTACAAGTCCAGGAATTGCAAAAACCTTTGCGAAAGAGCGAATTCGAAGTTGGCTTGGAAGCGCGATGAATAGAGATATCGCTAATAGTCCAAAGAGGAACCACCACTTTTCACACCAATCAGGCACTGTTGTGGTCAATAATATAGAAATACCTACTAATAGGACAATCAGTATGGAACGGGGTATTAATGCTTGTTGGATGGTCTTGTCTATAAAATTTATATTGCCGTGTATCATTGCGTTTGGGATTTGTGGTAACTGGCTAAATAAACTCTGAATTTGGGCAGTCATCCAGCGCATACGCTGACGCTGGAAATTATCTTGGCTACTCACTTTCTCATCAAAGACGTGAATGTCTGGGGCATATTTTATAAACACCTCTTGGCTAAGTAGAAGTGCTTCCATTTCTCGATCTTCTCCAGCTGTTTTCAATTCGAAAACATTCTTTTTAAACAAATCATATTTGAAACACATTCCTGAACCAATCAGTGCAGATGATAAGCCTAAGCGATTGTGAGCTTTACGGAAAATCGTGTTGTTTATTTCTTCACTAGCTCCATCTAAGACGGCTACGTCATTATTGGCATTCTTGGCGCAGCGATGACATTGTATTGCATCATAAATCGTGCAAAGGACATTTAATTGTGATAAGAAGTCTGGACGTACTACATTGTCGGCATCTAATATTACCACATTGTCAAAATCTCCTTTTACCTCGTTGATGGCATATTGCATCGCCTTTGCCTTCGAACTCTTTTCGAATGTTGGAGTCAGTAGGGTAATTGGCATTTTACGAAGGATCTCGTTGGTCACAGGCTGCATGTGGTCAGAAATGACTGCAACCATATAGTGCGATGTGGGGTAGTCTTGTAATAGAAATTGTTCAACAGCATTGACAATTACAGAGTCCTCCTTGTATGCGGGATACAATATGAGAAATCGAGTCATCTCATTTTTGAGTGCCGCAGCATGTATAGCAATCTGATCATCTTTATCATAAAATAGGGATATGAAGGCAAAGAATACAACGTATGCCACAGAACAGGCGATGATACACCATAATAATATTTCAAGGATATGTATAGCAGTCCAAATCATTTTCTTTTCTTTCTTATTCTAATTTGAAATATTTTCCAAATACTGACAAAAGGAGAACGTAGGAAAGTTTTGTCCCACATCTCGTCGACTAAATAATCTGGAGTGGCTAGTGCAAAAATGAAAAGAGTAAGAGAACCAAGTATCCACCATTTGATAGCCATTGTAAAATAGAAAAATGGCCAAATAATGCTTAACAACATGATGATGCCTACCATGGTCGTACGAGGAACTAACATCCATTGAATAATTTTGTCAGTCAAATCGTATTGCTTTCTGAAGATAGCTCCAGGTAAGAACTTAATATTTCGAATTAAAATTTGGAATTGTTGGACTGCCCATCTTCCACGTTGTTCATTCAGTTTGGTAGTTGTTCTTTTTTTCTCACCATAAACATATATATGATCGAAATAGTCAATATAGATTTCCTGACGAAGCAGTAAAGCTTCTAATTCCTTATCTTCGCCTGCCGTTCTGGCTTTCATCACGTTAGTTTTAAACCATGTAAAATCGTAGGCCGTACCAGTTCCTGCTAATGCAGAAGAAATGCCCAAATTGATATGCCCCTTCCGAAATATGGCATTGTTTATCTCCTCGAAAATAGCATCCAAGCGGGCAGCTGTAGTATCTCTATTTTTGGATATGCAGTGAAACTGAATTGCCTTAGTTGCTGCCACTTCAAACGCATCATTGACATTCTGTAAGAAATCTTGTTCTACGATATTGGCTGCATCTAATAATAAAGCGATGTCGTATATCTTAAATTCCGGGAGATTCAGAATGGCATATTGGAGCGATTTCGCCTTTGTACTTTCAGCAAAATTGGGCATTAAAAGGGTAATGGGGTATTGGGCTAATCGCATATTCGTCATTTCTGACTGATGATCAGAAATAACGGTCACATCAAACAACCTTTGTGGATAAGCCTGACTTAATATTGATATGACTGCCTGCTCGATGACGTCATCCTGCTTATGGGCTGGAATCAAAACGACAATCCTATTCTGTTTCTTGGCCTTTGGAATATTATTCTTGCGTCCAAAAAGAGAAGCTATGGTAAAAATGGCGAGATACAATACTGTTCCAGAAACCATGACGAACAGAATTAAATCTAATATATTAATGATAGACCAAATACTCATACTTATTTAATTAGTTGAAAAATACTTTCTAAAAATGAAATCGTATAGCCCTCTTAATACGGAGATTGATAGTTTTATATTTCCGAAAAAAGTGTATTTTACAACGTCTTTCGGTATTGCAAAGCCTATTAAATATATGTATGATAGCCCTTTATAAATGCTTTGATAGTTCCTTTTAACAAGTAATAACCTGTTACGTGTGATGTAGTAAGTCCGTAATGGACTGTTTGAGCCTGTAGACTGACTCTCTTTGTGATAGATGGTACATTGCGGTTCATACCAAATTTTGTAGCCTGCCCTTGTGAACATTATTGACCAATCCAATTCTTCATAATATAGGAAATAGCATTCCGGCATTAAACCAGCCTTTTCAATTGCCTCTCGTTTAATCATCATAGCTGCACCATGAGCGTATGGAGTGGGATGAGGTGTTTCGTATTGCCCCTTATCTTCCTCTCCAAAGCCAATAGCCAGGTTTCTAACAGTGATTTTCGATAAAGGTGTATAGCCTGTAAACTGGATAGGGTAGTTTCCCCATGCAAATCGTATTTTTGGACATACTATACCTATATCATCTGATGACTCTAGTCTATTAATGAGAGCCTGTACTTTGAATTCTTTAAAAATGGTATCATTGTTCACAAGGAATATATATTTTCCTTTGGCAGCTTTAATCCCAAGGTTATTGCCTCCTGCAAAGCCGAGATTTTTTTCACTCTTGATAATGGATACGTATGGAAATCTATTCTGTATCTCAGAAACTTCGTCATTTTTAGATGCATTATCAACTACTATCACCTCCATTTTGTCATTGAAGGGGATGGTCTCAATCAATGCACAGGTTTCTTTTAGCCCGTTATAATTGATGGTAATGATGGATAGTTCACACTCTTGATGCAAGTTTCTTTTCCAGTTTTAAACGTTTTCTTTCTTCTTGTTTGGCAATTAATTTTTCTTCGTACTTTATCCATTCAGGTTCAAGATAGGGTAGGATATATACAATGGACAAACCACCATAAAAGATTAGACCATTCGGGAATTGCATCATAACCTGGTTACCATAACCTCCTAATTGTATAGAAATAAAGGCACAACAAAAAGCAGCTCCAATTCCTATCAAGGATTTGTTTTTTAACTTGAAGAGAACTGTATAACATCCACCAACTAACATCATAAGCATGGTTATTACATATACAGTTATTCCTATTGGGCCTGTTCTTAGCCAAATAAACACATAATCAGAATCAGGTGGAACTTTTGCCAATAAATTATATTTATTATTAGCAGGCACATTATCGGGATTCATGCCAATACCAATACCCCATGGTGCATCTTGAATGTATTTTCTCATTGCATCTTTGTTCATGTCACGAGCTTTAGCCGATGCATCGCCTTTGTTAAAGGCTGAACGCATTCGGCGTATTTGTTGGTTCCCTTGACCTATTGTAGTAAAAACAAGAATGAATGTAAAAAAGACAACGGCAATAGTAAAAGGAATTGCAATTTTAAATGATTTTGAAAGAAAAATGTAGGCAATTAATCCTGCTCCCAAACAGGCAATAGCTGTTCTCGTTCCAGAAGCAAACATTCCCCAAATAACTGCAACACCAGTCAATAGAAAGAATAGTTTGTTGTTTCTTATTTTTGTGGTAATACCTATAATGATAAATGCTACAGCTGTAGATGCTGCATTACAGCCATAGTTTGCTGCATCGCTAAATGTAGAGAAATAACGAACTAAAGTACCTGCATTAAGAACATGTGTTGGATTACCGTCCATGAAGCGTGCTTCTGCTGATGTGAATCCTATATATTGTTGTTTATATGTCCAAAAAACAGTAAAAAGAGCTAAACCAGCCCATATATATAGATATCTTATTAGAATCTGAGGTGATGATATATATATGGAAAATACGAGGAAGATATATAACAATTGGAAAGCCATCAGACGTGATCCTTGATACCACGCAGCAATATTTATTCCAAGATTACAGGTATCATTAAGAATCTCAAGCGTACAAAACCCACACCATATAAATAATGCAAAGAGCATAAAATTGGCACATCTTTCGAAATGTGGAGACTGCCTGGCGTCAACAATTGCTATTGCCAACAAAACAATTTGTAACATTTCGTTGGGAAGCGACATTGGTACAGGTAGATGTATGTCCTTCATCTGGAGGAAATAGTTGACAAATATCAGAGTCCAGAAAGTGAACATCCTCCACCTAAATGCTGCATATACAAATAAGACAATAGCTGGCGAAAGGCATACAATTGTAAAAGCAGAATAACCCGCAGTCACGAATTCGTAAATGGCCAGCAAAAACAGGAGAAAGAGTAACAAGACTCTTCCTCCGTTTTCGTGTGAATATTCTGTTAACCTATTAGAATAAAGACTTGACATTCTCTATTTATTTTGCATGACTATTCTCTACGGCCGTCAGACCCATCTGTGACATGCGATATACAAAGTTGTTGAACTTTGTATATGGCGGCAGTTGGCCTACAAATTCCTCCACTGCATAGCGTTGAGCTTCTGTCAGGTACATGAAGAGTGTGTTCTGATCCTTTAATTGGGATTGAAGTTCTTTCAATGCTTTCTGATCCACATCCTTCCAAGTGCGATTGGCACGTGTAACCATCAGATTGACTGTTCCCATGTTTAACAGGGCAGGAGGAATGGAATGGTCGTCCAAATTCGGATATTCGATAATGGCAATCTCATTAGGTAGAATATCTGGACATATGTCCTTTATATCATTAGCCATAATGAAACGGCTATCTTCAGCCAAGAAATCTTCATCATAGGTCAAGCGACGAACCTGCAAACCAATAGAAATCCAATAGTTCTCTAATTCTTGAGCCAGATAACTTTTACCGTTAGCGGCATCTGTAGAAATGAGATTGAGCACATTTTGTTGACCTTCCTTGAAATGGGGTAGAAGTACCTTACTTAGCTGGCGTAGCGCCATATCTGCAATCGTCTTGTTGAACCGGCGATATCGTAATGTACTTTCCTTCGGGAAGCACCCCATGACAGGTATCTTTGTGATACGCTCGGCGCGCATTCGATCACGGAGCGTGCGATCCAGTAATTCGATGATAAAGAAGTACATGGCAGTCAGAAGGAAGGTTACCATGAACGCACCTAATAAAATCATTAATCGGTTTGTCGGTTGGGCATTCATCGGGAACATAGGGGGATTAAGCACGCGTAGCGTTGCTGTAGTCATCTGGAGGTTCTTCTGACGAAGACGAGCAGCATTTAATGCTTTTAACATCTCCATATAGTTACCTTCAATAAAGCCAATATGGCGTTCTTTACGACCTAATGTGGCACCTATAGGTGCATAATATAAAATTTGCTTATCTAATTTTTGTCTAAAGATGTCTTGTGTACTCATTTCGGCCTTAGTTTTTTCAAGTAATAAAACTTGATCTAGCCATCTCGAAATCATATCATTTGCCTTGACACCTGTCTCTGTGCTATAAGTTCCTGCCTCAATATCTTTTACCAATCCACGAACATTATCTGTTGCATCTTGCAACATTCTTTCAGCCTTGGCTAACTCTAACTGAGATTCAACACCGCTACCATTACCTTCGCTATTCATTAAACGAAGGTTGGAGATACGAGACTGAATACGGGAAATGTCTGTAATTTGGTTGGTGAAATCCTTATTCGCCTTGATGATTTTAGCACGATCACCCAATTGGCGCTCTAAATAGTCCATTAAGGATCTAGTTGTCGTTTGATTCTTTAATAATGTATTGTCAGAAATCTGCTGCGAAGCATCCATTCCTGTAAGCGCCTTTGTTTGCTCTCCATAGTTTATGATTCGCTTTTCTACATTATAACGTATCAGATCATCTTCTGCACCTGTCAAAATTCGATATAAACGAGCTACTTCGCGCTCAAAAAACTTAATAACGTTGTTCGTCTCTCCATAGCGTAATTGAGCATACTGACGAGCAAATACTTCATTCAGGATGTCAATCGTATTATATGTAATACCTGCATCGTTAGCAGAGTAGGATATGTCGATAATATCACTACCACTAAGTTGCAAGACTTTTAAACGGCTTGTAATGCTATTGATACCAAACCACTGGTTATAGTTGAGCAATCCGAAGATATAGTTGTCTTGTGAAGGACGTTCATATGCTTTCAAATTGGCATAAGTAGCATTCTCACTATTATGATTAATCAATGCTTTTACGTCAGCAGGAACACTATTATTGAGCTGGCGAAAATGCTCTGCAGAAATATAGTTGTTGTCCTTGTTAGGATTTCCATACATCATACATCTTGCAAATAATCGAAGTGATACTTCGTGAATAGTGACATCTGTGGTAATCAACAACATTAAGTTTGTCATATTCGTTTTTGCATTGCCACCAGCGACCCCAGATCCCCCCTCAATGTTATAAGCGGTAATCATACCTGTATAGATGGTTGTGTTCGCATCATAGATACGCTCCATATTACGTGTCATAAACCATGCAACCACTAATGCAATTAATGGCAAAATTATCAAATACCAACGAATCTTGTATAAGAACCTAACGATATATCTAAATAAATCCATAGCTTATTATTTCTTTTAGTTTTTATTTCTGTTTTTTTGCTGCTTTAGCTGCTGCCTTTTCGGCTTTTCTCTCTGCTTTTTCTAAGGCTTTTGTTCTCTTTTCTTCCTCTTCTACAGCCTTCTTTATACGTTTTTCTACGGCTTTATTTTCTTTTGCAATTTCTTTGTCAGACTTATGGATGCTCTTATCAAGTGTAATTTCTGTCGTAGAGTTGGTAATAATTGGTGTGTGAGTTATTATTTCCAAGGTCAAGATATCAGTTGTGATCTCTGTTTGTAAAGATTGGTAACCACTTACTTGGCCACTTTCGTGCAATTTAGTATACGCATATTCCTCAATGTCCATATTTCCGTTTTCAAAATCTTCTCGATTTAATGCACCTGCCCCCTGATAGGCAGCAGCAGCCTCACCTAACGTCTTTAAAGAGACAAGATTATTAGTTATCTTTACATATAAGCTTGCAATCTGAAGTTTTAATTGATCATAAGCAATATCCTTTTGGATGACAGCCCGATCAACTTCCATTTTCTTGCGCTTGACAGCTGCCGTTAGATCTAAGATGTCCTCAACTGGGAGAGCCAAATTGACACCAATATTCCAATAACTTGTCTCAGATCCTTGATATTGATATATCATGTGATTGTAAGAGGTAGAGTTATTACCCCAAATGTCACCTTTACCCCAGCTATAGCTCGCATGAGCTGTCAAATATGAAAAAATGTGACGTCTCTGCTTGGCCACTTCCGCTTGGGCAATTTCACGTGCTTTCTCCAGTGTCATAATCTGTGGGGTGGATTTGGCATTTTCAAAGAGAATAGACAACGGGGGCAGATGGAACTCGGAGAAATTGATTTCCTTATCCTTGCTGGAATCAAAGAAGCCTGCAGCTATACCGGTCTCGTCGAACTGGGCAAAAGCTGTTGAGCCGATTCCTGACGCTACAAATAAGAATAGCAGTCTTTTTAATTTGTTCATATTAATAATGGTCTATATGGTTCTTTAAACGTTATCTTTTTGAATAAATGCAGTCAGCGTACGGAAGATAATCTTCATGTCTAACGCAAAATTGTAGGTCTGGCCGTAGGTGATATCCAGTTGTTTGCGTTCTTCGGCTGACATCATGCCGCCTTTTCCACGCTCTTCAACCTGCCAAAGGCCAGTAAGACCTGCAGGAGCCATGAAACGATCAATGCTGGAATCTACGGTGAGTTTCTCTGCCTCATACAGAGGTAGCGGGCGATTGCCTACGATGGACATGTCACCCTTCAGGATATTGAACAACTGTGGCAGTTCGTCAATGCTATATTTGCGGATAAACTTACCCACTTTCGTAATACGCGGGTCGTTCTCAATCTTGACGAATGCGTTGTTGTTCTCTTCTTCTTTCTCTTTGTTGAAATCGGATTCGGCCACAACGAAATCATCGCCGACAAGCATTACCTCATCGTCGCTGATCATCATGTCGGACTCCATGCCCATGTCCATCATCATCATTTCTGCCTCTTCACCAAGCGGGGCTGTAATTACGCTCTGATGATCTTTCTCTTCTTCCTTCTCCTCCTCCTCTTTCTCTGCATATTGATTACCAGCTTCCTTGGCTACTTCCTTTAGCCGTTGTTCAGCATCCGCATACATGGAGCGGAACTTCAAGAAATTGAAGACGGTATAGTTGGTGCCGACACGCTTTGACTTAAAGATAATCGGCCCCTTACTCTCCAATCGGATGGCAATAGCCGTTAAGATGAAGACCGGAGAAAGGATGATGATGGCCAATAAAGAGAAGAAAATGTCGAAAAGACGTTTCCAAAGAGGTATCTTGAAACGCAGAATACGATGCTTTGATGGAGCATCGTCGAACAGCATGCCTTCACGATCGGCAATAAACTGTATCTTCTTATTAAGCTCTGTGATGGAAGCATTGGCATCGACGGTGTCATTGATGCCACACTTTTGGTACATCTTCCTGTCATCGAGCGTCAACTGATGGGTGAGCAGGATGATGTAGGCATTCTTATTTCTTTTTTTAATATAGGTGATAGCGGTAATATCCTCAGCCTGAACATTCTGCTCGTAGAAAACGATAAAATGCTCATTGCGGACATGAGGAGCACATGCAGAAGCGGTTTCCTTATAATTGGTGGTGTATTGTACCAATCGCCCAGGAATATACTTCAACCGCTCTTGAGTTTCCGGATTATTACCTAAATATACTACACCTATCATATTATAACAACGTCAGTCTGATTAAGGAATAATCTTCTTGACTCGAATTTTAAGTTCCATTGGGTTGAAAGGCTTGACAATATAGTCTTCAGCACCAATCTCCAACAGTCGGATACGCTCACTCGTAGAGTCCTCACTGGATAGCATGATCACAGGGATATGCTGGAAGAGCTCATTCTGCTTTATCCACTCCAGAAAATCGTCTCCACGCATGCCTGGCATACGGATATCAGAGATGATGAGGTCGGGCGTGTTGCCAGCCTGGAGCCACTTAACTCCCTGCAAACCGTCGGGAAGCCATTGCACATCGTAGTCGCTCATCAAATAGATAGAGAGCACCTTTGCAATAGTCTCTTTGTCGTCAAGTATTAGTATTTTCTTCTTCATATATGAAATGTATTTATTCTAAAATAACGTTATCTAGTGTGCAAAGGTAAACAAAATATTTTAATTGTGCTCAAATTATCGTAAAAAAATGATTTTTTTTCTAGAAAAAGTTGTCTGATTTAAAAAAAATAGGGAAATTTGCACGTAAACCGTACTATTAATAGACAATTATTATTGTAATATGGCAAACAGATATTTATTAGGTTTTGATGTCGGTAGCTCATCAGTGAAGGCATCATTGGTTAACGCCGACAGCGGCAAGTGTGTAGCAACAGCTTTCTTCCCCGAGAAGGAGGCTCCCATTATGGCAGTAAAAGCCGGATGGGCAGAGCAGGATCCCCAGATGTGGTGGGATAATGCCAAGTTGAGTCTGAAGAAAATCATGGCTGAGTCTGGTGCTACAGCTGAAGAAATCAAGGCAATTGGTATTTCGTATCAGATGCATGGCCTGGTATGTGTAGACAAAAATCTTAAGGCGCTCCGTCCGTCAATCATCTGGTGTGACTCTCGTGCGGTACCTTATGGCGAAAAGGCCTTCAAAGACCTTGGTGGTGATCAGTGCCTGAGTCATCTGCTCAACTCTCCAGGTAATTTTACAGCAGCAAAGTTGGCATGGGTTAAGGAAAATGAGCCTGATGTATATAATAATATATATAAGGTGATGCTGCCTGGTGACTATATCGCTATGCGCCTGAGTGGTGTCGCTAATACGACAGTTAGTGGTCTTTCTGAGGGTATGTTCTGGGACTTCAAGAATAACCAGGTAGCCGACTTCCTGATGAAGTACTATGGTTTTGACAGTTCATTGATTGCAGACATCGTTCCGACTTTTGCTGAGCAGAGTGTAGTGAGTGCGGAGGCTGCTGCCGAGATGGGGCTTAAAGCTGGAACTCCGATTACCTATCGTGGTGGTGATCAGCCGAACAATGCATTGTCGTTGAATGTGCTGAATCCTGGTGAGATTGCTGCTACAGCTGGTACCTCAGGTGTAGTTTATGGTGTGCTGGGTGAGGTTAACTACGATAAACAGAGTCGTGTAAATACTTTCGCTCACGTGAACCATACAGCAGACCAGACTCGTCTTGGCGTACTGCTTTGCATCAACGGTACTGGCATCTTGAATGCCTGGACTCATCGTAACATAACGCCGGAGATTGGCTATGCCGAGATGAACGATCTGGCAGCTTCTGTACCCATCGGCAGTGAAGGCGTGACAATTATCCCATTCGGAAACGGTGCTGAGCGCGTGCTGGAGAATAAGGAAATCGGCTGTTCGATTAACGGTGTGAATTTCAATAAGCATCATAAGGGGCATCTCGTTCGTGCAGCCCAGGAGGGTATCGTATTCTCTTTCTGCTATGGTATGGAGATTATGCAGCAGATGGGTATGGATATCAAGAAGATCCATGCAGGTAAGGCTAATATGTTCCTGAGCCCATTGTTCCGTGATACGCTGGCTGGTGTGAGTGGTGCAACCATTGAACTCTATGACACTGATGGTTCTGTTGGCGCAGCTAAGGGCGCTGGTATCGGTGCAGGTATCTATGCAAATGCTGATGAAGCCTTCGCTTCACTTGATAAACTTCAGGTGATTGAACCGGATGCTGCTCATCGTGCTGAGTATCAGGCTGCTTATGCTGCTTGGAAAGAAACGCTTGAGAGCAAGATCAAACGTTAGTCAAACTGAGATATATTCAATAAAAAGGCCCGCTAGATGCGGGCTTTTTTATTGTAGACTTTGGCGATACCATTCAAATAGTTTGGCAACGCCATCCTCAATTTCAACTTTGTGGGTCCAGCCGAGTGAGTGAAGTTTCGAAACATCGATGAGTTTGCGCATCGTACCATCAGGCTTGGAGGCATCAAACTCCACTTCGCCCTCGAAACCGACAGCCTTCACGACAAGCTGCGAGAGTTCGCGAATGGTGAGTTCTTTTCCTGTGCCCACATTGATGTGGCAATTCCGGATCTCGCCTAGTGATGGGATAGCTCCACCGCGACCTGCAGAATGGTTGCGGTCTACTGCACCATTGGTGGAAGCCCCATAATGAACGGAGGAATATTTATCGATGCCTATTACATCCTTAAAGTCAACATTCAGTAACACATGGACGGAAGCATCTGCCATATCCTCGCTCCAAAGGAACTCGCGGAGTGGGGTGCCTGTTCCCCAGAGTACCACCTTATTATTATATATACCGTATTTTGCCAAAACGCTGAGAGCGTTTTCTCGATTGACCATTGACCATTGACCATTGAGACCTTCGCCTGTTACGCCTTCGACGGGACGTTTGTTCAAATCGATGGCGATCTTGTCCCATTCCTCATCGTGAATCAGTTTGGCCAGATAGATCTTTCGCATCATGGCTGGCATCACATGTGAGTTCTCCAAATGGAAATTGTCGTTAGGACCATAGAGGTTTGTCGGCATCACGGCAATATAGTTGGTGCCGTATTGCAGATTATAACTCTCACACATCTTCAGGCCTGCAATCTTTGCGATGGCATACTCTTCGTTGGTGTATTCCAGTGGAGATGTCAGCAGACAATCCTCCTTCATGGGCTGAGGTGCATTCTTCGGATAGATACATGTAGAACCTAAGAAAAGCAGTTTCTTTACACCGTGAGCGTATGCTTCAGAAATGACGTTGCACTGAATCTTCATGTTCATCATGATGAAGTCGGCACGATAGAGTGAGTTGGCCATGATGCCACCTACAAAAGCTGCTGCCAGTACAACAGCATCGGGACACTCTTCATCGAAGAACCTTTTGACTGCAACCTGATCCGTGAGGTCGAGCTCCTTGTGACTGCGGCCCACAAGATTCGTATAACCACGCTGAAGGAGATTATTCCAAATAGCGGAACCCACAAGTCCGTGATGTCCCGCTACATATATCTTACTAGTCTTGTCTAAACTCATTCTTCCATCTGGGCTTTGATGAATAATTTCTTAACGAACTTCATGTCGTGCTGAACCATAATCTTAACGAGTTCAGGGAAAGAGGTCTTCTGAGGATTCCAGCCGAGTTTGGCTTTCGCCTTTGCTGGATTACCCAACAGTTGATCAACCTCTGCAGGACGGAAGTACTTCGGATCAACCTCAACCAAAGCCTTACCCGTAGCCTTATCGTATCCCTTCTCGTCAACACCATCACCGCGCCACTCGAGTTCGATGCCTGCCTCCTTGAAGGCTAGGGTAGCAAACTCACGAACAGTATGATACTCACCAGTTGCAATCACGAAGTCATCGGGTTCTGGCTGCTGAAGAATCAGCCACATGCACTCGATATAGTCTTTGGCATAACCCCAGTCGCGTAATGAGTTCAGATTTCCCAAATAGAGTTTATCCTGATACCCCTGGGCGATACGGGCAGCTGCCAACGTGATCTTTCGTGTTACGAAGTTTTCACCGCGACGCTCACTCTCATGGTTGAAGAGAATGCCATTGCAGCAGTACATGCCGTATGACTCGCGGTAGTTCTTCATGATCCAGAAACCGTAGAGCTTGGCTACTGAATAGGGGCTACGGGGATAGAACGGAGTCGTTTCGCTCTGAGGAACATCCTGTACCTTGCCGTAAAGTTCGGAAGTAGACGCCTGATAGATGCGACAAGTCTTCTCAAGACCGCAGATGCGTACAGCTTCCAGCAGACGGAGTACTCCTGTGGCATCGACATCGGCTGTATACTCAGGCACATCGAACGAAACCTTCACATGACTCTGAGCTGCGAGGTTGTAGATTTCTGTCGGACGTGTCTCGCCGATAATGCGAATCAAAGAAGAAGAATCCGTCATATCTGCCCAATGCAGATTTACCAGACGGGCCTTCTTCATATCTCGCACCCACTCATCGAGATAGAGGTGCTCGATACGCCCTGTATTAAAAGATGAGGAACGGCGTAAAAGGCCGTGAACCTCGTAACCTTTCTCAATTAAGAATTCTGCCAGGTATGAGCCATCCTGGCCTGTAATACCTGTAATAAGAGCAACTTTTTTATTATCCATATTTATTTAGTTTTCACCAGAGAACTGCTTAATGCGCTGTTCTTCTGAAAGTTTGCAAATTAAGAGCGTGTCGTTGTTTTCTGCTACGATATAGCCGTCAAGTCCCTGAATAACCACTTTCTTTTCCTGCGTCGTGTGAATAATACAGTTGTGGCTTTCGAAGATTGCGATGTTCTGCCCGATACAGGCATTGCCGTATATGTCCTTCTTGCTTTGTATCTGAAGGGAACCCCACGTGCCGAGATCGCTCCAGCCGAAGTCGGCAGGACAGACGAATATCTCCTCGGCTTTCTCCATAATGGCATAGTCGACGGAGATGTTATCGCATTCAGGAAATAAGCGGTTGATCTCTTCCTGTTCTTTATCTGTACCGTAGACGGGAAGCAGCGATTCGAACAGCTTCGCCATTGAGGGCTGATAAACGCGGAATGCGTTTACGATGGTGTTGATGTTCCAGATAAAGATGCCCGCATTCCAGAAATAGTTGTTCTTTTTAATATATTCGTTTGCTGTCTCCAGATTAGGCTTCTCGCGGAAAGAGTCTACTCTGAAGATTTCTTTGTTGCGGAGTGAACTGGTACTTAAGTCTGCCTGAATATAGCCATAGCCTGTTTCCGGACGATTGGGCTTCATGCCTAAGGTGACAATAGCGTCGGTCTCACCAGTGAAAACCATACATTCTTTGATGACCCGTTGGAATTCGGCCGGATTCGTCACGATATGGTCGCTTGGAGTAACGACAACGTTGGCCTTGGGGTCTTTCGACTTGATACGCCAGCTGACATAAGCGATACAGGGAGCCGTGTTACGGCGACAGGGTTCACAAAGGATGTTGGAGGAAGGGATGTCAGGCAGTTGCTCTTTTACGATGTCTGAATATTTCTGATTCGTCACGACCCAAATGTTCTCGGGCTTTACCAGATTGCCGAATCTCTCGACTGTCAACTGGAGCAATGTCTTCCCAACGCCCAAAACATCAATGAATTGTTTCGGATTTTCCGCTGTACTCATCGGCCAGAAGCGACTGCCTACGCCGCCTGCCATAATAACCAGATGATTGTTTGTCTTCGCCATAATGTGAATTGATGATAATAATGTGCAAAGATATGCAATTCTTTTAAGAAAAAAGAATTTTTAAGCGAAATAATTGCATATTATATCTTAATTCTGCTTCTTTTTCTTCATCCAGGCCTTTACGGAGAAGTAAACAACCGCAAGAACGAGCAATGCCAAGATAACGATCTTGATGTATTCTGCATATTCGCTGATCTTGTCGTTGAGCTGCTCTTCTGGCACAATGGCGTGCAGATACCAGCCTAATGCTGCCAATACACTATGCCAGCCTCCTGCACCAATCGTGGTGAAAAGCAGAAACTTGCCGTAGTTCATCCGGGCCAGTCCTGCAGGGATGGAAATCAAGTGGCGGATGACTGGGACGAATCGCCCCGTCAACGTAGCGGCAACACCGTGATCGTCAAAGTATTTCTCACTTCGCTCGACCTTTTCCTGATTGAGCAGACACATCTTTCCCCATTTGCTGTTGGCAAACTTATAGACGACTGGGCGCCCCACGTAGAGGGCGACGAAATAGTTGATACTGGCACCGATGTCAGCTCCCAATGTAGCAAAGAGGATAACGAGGAAAACGTTCAGCGAACCGCTGGCAGCATGATAGGCGGCTGGTGTGACAACAAATTCTGACGGGACCGGCACAACTGTACTTTCCAGAAGCATCAGAATAAAAATAGTCGGATACCAACCTAAACTGTTTAATATATTTGTAATAAAACCCATAATTATCTATGTTCGAATTTTTTAACCAAATAGTCATAATATTCCGAAGGCTTCATACCTTCAGGGAACAGAAAACCGAGTACAAGCCTGGCTTCCTTCGGATTCTTTTCTGAACCGAGTTTTACGTATTGCAGAAATTCCTTCTTTTTGTGCAGATCCATACAGCAGAGCGCCATGTACGAATAACCGTCTTTCCAATCTGCTTTGGCATGCTTCAGAAAAGGCTTCAGAAGGAGATATGCCGGATACACATAATGGTTATCATAAAGGGATACAATAATCCGCAAGATGGCGTGCGGGGCATTGTTGCATAATTTGAGGGCTTTTTTGAATGCTTCCTCAGCTTCTGCACTACGTTTATTTGCCAGCAGGATATGTCCTCGGATAATCTCCATGTTGACGTGATCACAATCCAGATCCTTCGTCTTGTCGATATAGCTGACGGCGCGATCGGGATCGTGAAGCTCACTAAAGGTGAAGGATAGCTCCTGATAGATTTCGGTCATATAGGGAGAATCGCCGTTGGCCAGTTTCTCGGCCTGTTGCAGCACCTTGGCTGCTTCTTCGAATCGTCCGAGATTGACGAGGCAGGTTCCTTGATGCAAGTAGCCGAACTCGTCGTCCTCCAATATTTGAGAATAACGCTGATAGTAGGTGAGTGCCGATTCGTAGTTCTCGAGATTATAGAGGCTGTTGGCTTTTGACAGCACACTGTCGGGATCATTGGGATCGATGGCGATAGCATATTCGCTGCTGGTGATTGCCGACTGATAGTCTTCGTTCATGAACTGCGCGCTTGCTAATGCAATCCAATAGCGGGTGGAGTAGGGGTCGTGATCAATCAACTCGTTGAAGATGCGCTCGCTATCCTTGTATTTGCCGAGTCCGAAGAGCGTGCGGGCCATCAGCTCCTTGAAGTCGTCGGAGTCATCGCCTTGCGAACGGGCAACCCATTCGAAAGCCTTATTGAAACAATTGTAGTCGAAAAAGAGACTGGCGACATTATAGACATAATCCATGAGTTCGTCGGACTCTATTTCCTTCATCTGTTCACGGAACAGTTCGTCAGCCTCTTCAACCTTTTCTTCGGCAATCAGAATCTCACCTTCGAAATAGAGGGCTTCCAGATGATCTACAGCTTCCATCCGTTCTGCATAGGCTCTCGCGTTGTCGAAGTCGTGTCGGGAGAGTGCCTCGCGGGCTTTGTAAAGCAACGGGCCTACGGCATCTGGGTTGTATTCCAACGCGAGGTTGATAGCGGCGTCGGCATCAGCCATTTTCCCGTTATACTGGTAATAGTCAGCAATGTCAGCCAAATCGTCGGCATCCATATAGATAGGCTGCCCAGACTTGACTGACGCTTCGTATTGCTTCAGGAGTTTCTGAAAACCCTTGCTCTTGAAATACTCCTCGTTATCGGTCATTATCAAACTTTAAGTCCTACGGTCTTGTTGAAGACTGGCTTCTCTGGTGTGGAATCTGAGTCGGGCGTAAAGTATCCGATACGCTGGAACTGCAGATAAGTAAGCGGTTTCATGGCTGCTGCGTAGGGCTCGATATAACAGTCTTTCAAAACGCTCAGCGAGTTGGGGTTGATCATCTGCTTCATTGCCGTGATGGCATCGCAGTTCTGGGCTTCACGGATGGCTGCCAATTCGTCGCGAGGATTCTCTACCTTCCAGAGGCGGTCGTAGAGACGAACCTCAGCCTTGACGGCGTGTTCGCAACTCACCCAATGAAGCGTCTTTCCCTTGATCTTCCTGTTGGAACCGGGCAGACCGCTTCTCGACTCAGGATCGTAGGTACAGTAGATGGTCGTCACATTGCCGTTCTCATCTTCGTCGCAGGGGTGTTCCTCGTCACACTTGATGATATAGGCATTCTTCAGACGAACCTCCTTGCCGGGAGCCAGACGCATGAATTTCTTCTCGGCTTCTTTCATGAAGTCGTCGCGCTCGATCCAGAGTTCACGGCTGAACTCTATCGTATGAGTGCCGTCGGCTTCGTTCTCGGGATTATTCACAGCAGTCAGCTGCTCTACCTGTCCTTCGGGATAGTTGGTAATCACCACTTTCACAGGATTCAGAACGGCACTTACGCGGATAGCTCTGCTGTTGAGGTCGTCGCGGACAGCGCTCTCCAGGAGGGCCATGTCGTTCAGGGCATCGATCTTCGTGTAGCCGATTTTATCGATGAAGTTGACGATACTCTCGGGACTGTAGCCACGACGGCGGAAACCGCAGATGGTCGGCATTCGGGGATCATCCCAGCCGCTGACGAGCTTCTCGTTCACCAATGCCAGCAGATTACGCTTCGACATCAGCGTATAGTTCAAGTTCAGTTTGTTGAACTCCGTCTGACGGGGGCGGTTGTCTTCGATGTTGTCGGTTTCGCCCTTCCATTCCTTCATCCACGTGACAAACAGATCGTAGAGGGGACGATGCTCTACAAACTCAAGCGTACACCACGAGTGGGTGACACCCTCGAGATAGTCGCTCTGTCCGTGTGTGAAATCATACATCGGATATGCGTTCCATTTGTTACCTGTGCGAATATGGGGAATGTTGAGCACACGATAGATCAGGGGATCGCGGAACAGCATGTTCGGATGGGCCATGTCGATCTTTGCTCGCAGCACGAGTGTGCCCGGCTCACATTTACCGCTGTTCATAAACTCAAAGAGCTTGAGGTTTTCTTCTATAGGACGGTCGCGATAGGGACTATTGGTTCCCGGACTCGTGGTCGTTCCCTTCTGCTGGGCTATTACCTCGGAACTCTGCTCGTCGACGTAGGCGCGTCCCTGCTGGATGAGCCAGACGGCAAAGTCCCACAGCTCCTGGAAATAGTCGCTTGCATAGTAGACGTTGGCCCACTGGAACCCGAGCCACTTGATATCGTTCTCGATGCTCTCTATGTATTCCGTGTCTTCCTTGATGGGGTTTGTATCGTCGAAGCGGAGGTTACAGATACCACCGTATTTCTTGGCCAGACCGAAGTCGATGGCGATGGCCTTGGCGTGGCCGATATGCAGATAGCCGTTGGGCTCTGGCGGGAAACGCGTCTGGAATCTGCCGCCGTTCTTACCTGCCGCAAGGTCGTCCTTCACCTTCTGTTCTATGAAACTTGCGGATTTCTTCTCCTCACTTACATTTAGATTTTTCTCTTCCATATTGTATAGCTATAATTATCTGGGTGCAAAATTACACATTTTTTCTGAGAATCCTGCTATTATACCTTATTATTTAATTCCGCGCTGGTTGAGTGCCCGTGCATATTTGCTGGCATTCCTCAGGTGCTCCTGGTAGGTGGCAGCAAAGTTGTGGGTGCCCGAGAAGTCTTCTTTGGCACACATATACAGATAGTTGTGGTCCACGCGGTTCAGCACGGCATCGATACCTGCCACTGAAGCAATCTTGATCGGTCCCGGAGGCAGACCTGCATTCCGATAGGTGTTATACGGATTGTCGATCGTCAGCATGTTGTGATAGATACGCTTCAGCGCAAAATCCTTCAGTGCGAACTTGATCGTCGGGTCGGCCTGTAAAGGCATCCCGGTCTTCAGGCGGTTCAGATACATGCCTGCGATCATCGGCTTCTCCCCATTGTTGGCGGTTTCTTCGTCGATGATGCTGGCCAAGGTGCACACTTCATTCGGGGTGAGTCCTATCGCCTGAGCTTTTGCCTGGCGGTCGGCGTTCCAGAAGTTGTCGTGCTCTTTCTGCATGCGCTTCATCAGATTGTCGAGCGATGTGTTCCAATAGACCTCATAGGTGTTGGGCACAAATACGCAGACGATGGTTGCTGTATCGTAACCTTGTTTGGCGCAGTATGATGGGTCGCGCAGCAGAATGGCTGTCGTCGTACTGTCCAGCATCAGCTTATGAGAGAGTGAAGCCGCCAGCCGGTCTGTCGTCCTACTTTCGGGAATCGTCAGCTTGACGGGCTCCTGCAAACCGTTCTTCAGATGGCGGAACACCGTCACGGTGCTCTCTCCGGGCCGGATGGCGTAACGGCCGGTTCTGATATGCTCGTCATAACCCGTGTGCCGTGCAAGAACCCTGAACGTCGTGATGGTGCGGCCTGATGCGAAGGGCGAGAATTTGGCCGACAGGGAGTCCAGGTTGTCGTTGGTGTCGATATACACGTATTCTGTCTTCCCGGAATCGGAGAAACTGCCCACAAAGTAGTAGACAAACGTGCCGATTATGCCTGCCAGACAGAGCACTGCGACGACCAGATAATAATTCTTTTTGCTTCTATTCATCATCATAACCATGAAAAATTGCTGCAAAGATACAAAAAACTCTCAACTCATAACTCTTAATTCTAACTTTTTTGTATCTTTGTACCAAAATATTTGGATATGAAATTAAAGTTTACCATACATTACGGCACTCAATGGGGTGAAAACCTCGTTGTGATGATAACGTACAGAAGTCAGGACCGCACGGAGAAAATCAGAAAACTTCTCATGACGACTGCCGACGGGTGGCAATGGGAACTGGAGACTTCGGCCATCGAGTCAAGGCAGCATCCGATAACCTCTTTCTCCTATTATTATCAAGTGGAAGATGCCGACGGCCAAGTGTTGCGGCGTGAGTGGGATGCGGTGCCACGTGTCTACTGCTTCGATTCCTCGAAAAACTATATCCTCGCCGACCAATGGCGCGAGATCCCGCTGCAGTATCATCTCTACAGCAATGCCTATCTGACGACGCAGCTGATGCCGCATGGCGAGCGGGTAGAAGCACTCAGGGTGCCGCTCTATCGGAAGACGATCCTTTTCCGCGTGTCTGCGCCCCAACTGCAGCGCGGACAGTCGGTGGCCGTCATCGGCAGCCATCCTGCTTTGGGCAGTTGGAATCCCGCCCGTTATCTCCGGATGGAGTATCTGGGACGTTTCGACTGGCTGCTCTCGGTGAATGTCGATGCCATCCCGTTGCCCATAGAATATAAATATGTGATCGTCGACGACCAAACCCATACGTTGCTTACGTGGGAAGAGGGCGACAACCGCACGACGGAAGGTCTGGTTCCTTCCGAACAGCCGGTCGGTATCCCTGACGGAACGGTTCTTGTGGCCTATGGTGAGAATCTTCGCATCAAGGAGCGCACTTGGCGCGCGGCTGGTGTCGTGGTGCCGGTATTCTCGTTGCGCAGCGAGCATTCCTACGGTGTGGGCGACTTCGGCGACTTGCGCCGGATGGTCGACTGGGCAGTAGCCACAGGCATGAAGTTCATTCAGGTGTTGCCTGTCAACGATACGTCGGTCGAGCATACCTGGAGCGATTCTTATCCCTATAACATCGTGTCGGCTTTCGCCCTTCACCCGCAGTATCTCGACCTCGAGGCCCTCGGCTCGTTGAGAAAGAAGGACCGGATGACGGCCTATCGGCGCCAACAGCAGGAACTGAATGCATTGGGCTATAGCGACTACGTAGCTGTGGAGCGCGTAAAGATGGCTTATGTGCAGGAGTCGTTTGCTGAAAAGGGTAGGGGCGTGCTCGACTCGAAGGAGTTCAAGGCCTGGTTCGACGATAATGCCGATTGGCTGGAGTCATACGCCCAGTGGGCAGCCAGCCATGCGGGCGAGGCGATGTCTGTCAGTCTGGTCTACTACGTCCAGTATCACCTCCATCTGCAACTGAAGGCTGCAGCCGATTATGCCCGTCAGAAGGGTGTCGTCATCAAGGGCGATGTGCCCATCGGCGTCAATCGCGACAGCGCCGAGACCAGTCTCCATCCGAAGCTCTTCCACCTGAAAGCCCAGACGGGTGCCCCGCCTGATGCGTTCTCGCAGAATGGTCAGAACTGGGGCTTCCCAACCTATCGGTGGGGCAAGGAACTGACCGCCTGGTTCCGCCGCCGCTGCCTTTGGATGGAGCAATACTTCGATGCGATCCGTATCGATCATGTACTGGGTTTCTTCCGCATCTGGGAGATTCCGGACGATGCGGTGTTCGGGCTCTTGGGGCATTTCTCCCCGGCACTCCCGATGACCGTTGGCGAGATTGAGTACTTCGGTCTCTCGTTCCGCAAGGATCTCTTCACCCGTCCTTTTATAAACGACCGCGTGCTCGAACGGCTGTTCGGCATTCATGCGGCCTATGTGAAGGAGCATTTCCTGATTCCGCGCGGTTACGGTCTCTACGACCTGAAGGCTGAATACGATACGCAGCGGAAGGTGCGCAGGCATTTCGAGGGAATGGGCGATGAGAACAGTCTCTGGATCCGCGACGGGCTCTATCGGCTCATCAGCGGGGTGCTCTTCCTCGAAGATCCCGAACAGCCTGAGATGTATCACCCGCGCATCGGAGTCTACAACGAGCCTGTCTACGATGCACTGACGGCCGAAGAGAAGGATGCCTTCATGCGGCTCTACAACAATTACTATTACCAACGCCATAATCTCTTCTGGGGCAGCCAGGCGCTCAAGCGGCTCTCTGAGACCTTCGGACAGACGCGGATGCTCTGCTGTGCGGAGGACCTGGGCATGTTGCCCGACTGCGTGCAACCCGTACTCGACCAACTGCGCATCCTGACGCTCGAGATCCAGTCGTTGCCGAAGGAGACCGGCTTCGAGTTCACCCATCTCGACGGTAATCCTTATCGCAGTGTTGCCACCTTCTCTACCCACGACATGTCGCCCTTACGGCTGTGGTGGGAGGAGAGTCCCGAACGCACCCAGCGCTACTACGTCTCGATGCTTCAGAAGCAGGGCCGCGCTCCCGAACACTTGCCGGCTCATCTGGCCGAAGAGATCATCGCGCGCCATCTCTATTGCCCCTCGATGCTGTGTCTGCTCTCCCTGCAGGACTGGCTGGCGATGGATACGGAGCTGCGCTCGAAGCGTGTCCGCGAGGAACGCATCAACGTGCCCAGCGATCCTTACAACCATTGGAAGTATCGCATGCATATCACCATCGAGGAACTGCTGAAGGCCGAGCGGTATAATAATAAGGTACGCACGATGATCTCGCGCAGTAAAAGGTAAACAATTATGTATTCTACATTTATCTTTGATCTCGACGGCACGCTGCTCGATACACTCGGCGACTTGGCTGCCTCTACGAATTATGCGTTGCGTACGCATGGCTTGCCTGAACGCTCGGTTGATGAAGTGCGAAGCTTTGTCGGTAATGGTGTCAGGTTGCTGATGCAACGCGCTGTACCCCATAATTTTGATACGCAACACTTCGAGGAAGTATTTAATACCTTCCGTCAGCACTATATGACGCATTCGCTCGACACCACTAAGCCTTACGCAGAAATCGAAAAGACGCTTAAGACGTTTAAGACGCGAGGCGCCCGTCTGGCGGTCGTGAGCAATAAGATGATGGCGGCCACGCAGGAACTTTGTCAGCATTTCTTTCCGGATACAATCGAGGTGGCCATCGGTGAAAACGAGGCCGCAGGCATCCGGAAGAAACCCGCCCCCGACACCGTCATTGAGGCGCTGCGACAGCTGGGAGTAGGGAAGGAGGGAGCCGTCTATGTGGGCGACAGCGATGTCGATATTCTGACGGCGCGTAACAGCGGGCTGCCTTGTATCTCTGTGCTCTGGGGCTTCCGCGACCGCGATTTCCTGATACAGCACGGAGCAGAGACCCTGATCTCCGCTCCGTCTGAATTATTGCTGTTCTAACCCTTGCTCCGCAAGGCGCCCAAGCCGCGCCCGGCGGGGTTATAATTGCTGAAGTCTTGCAATGTATTTCCCAAGGATGTCAAACTCCAGGTTGACAACCGTTCCCACCTTGATATCGCAGAAGTTCGTGTGCTCGAATGTATAGGGGATGATGGCCACCTGGAAGGTGTTTGCCGTCGGATTGCAGACGGTCAGACTGACGCCGTTCACGGTTACCGAACCTTTGTCTACAGTGAAATAGCCCTTCTTCGCCATCTCCCGGTTCTCGGGATATTCGAAGGTGAAATAGGTCGAACCGTCGGCATCTTCCGTCGCGACACACTTGGCGGTCTGGTCAACGTGCCCCTGGACGATGTGCCCGTCCAGACGGCCGTTCATCAGCATCGAGCGCTCTACGTTCACCTTGTTGCCCACCTTCAGCAGCCCCAGGTTCGTGCGGTCGAGCGTCTCTTTCATCGCCGTTACGGTATACGTGCCGTCCTTGATGGCGACAACCGTCAGGCAGACCCCGTTATGGGCCACACTCTGGTCGATCTTCAACTCGTCGACAAACGAACATTTCAGCGTGAAATCGATATTCTCGCGGTCTCTCTCTATCGCTACAACGGTAGCAAACTCTTCGATTATTCCAGAAAACATATCACAATAAAAACTCTATAGATTCCATAAAAAAAAGGGTTCGTGCCGATGATTTGGTGAAAACTCCTGTTTCACACGATTTGGGTGCTCCCTGCTGTTGTAATCCACCGGCATTACTGCTCTCCCCCGGGGGGATGACTGTGGCCCGCCATTGGCAAGGGAAACGGTCCCGATGATTTATTATAATGTAGAGTATCCCGATCTATGCGGCACGACCCGTATGTGGGTGCAAAGATACGAAATATTTGGCAAACATAAAAGGTGAAGCCCGAAAAACTTGCTCCACCTTGTCTTTTTTTAACGCTTCTTGCCGAATAGCCGCTTTCGGTACGCCATGATCAGGAGTACGATGATGGCCACAATGAGCAGGAGTACGCCCCAGGTGATCACCGTCAGCAGGTTGGATGCCTCGACGACGACCTCGATGGTTCTCAGGTCGTATTTCTCGGGCGACTCCAGCAGGAAGGCCTTTACCTTGAAGGTATAGGTGCCTGCGGGCACATCGCTGTAGTAGGCCAGCCGCTTCTTGTCGGCGTTCTGCCAGTCGTCGTCGTAGCCCTCGAGCATATACTGATACACCGCACGGTGCTGCAGCTGATAGTTCAGCGCGGCAAAGCGGAAGGCGAAGCTGGGGCTGTTGCCCGGAATCTCTACGCGCTTGCTGAGAGGCACGTAGTAGTCGTAGGTGTCGTTCAGGCGCGGACTCTGTATCTCCTCGCCGATGAAGAAGTCGGTAATCTGCAGTTTCATCAGCGAACCTGTAGGGTTCATCAGTTTCTTGCGGTCTACGACGTAGTAGCCGTCGACTGTTCCGAAGAGCAGGTCGCCGTTGCCGATGGTGATGGCGCCGCCTTCCGATATCGTGGTCTCGTCAACACCGTCGAGGGTAGAGAAGGTGGTGAAGATCTTCTTGCTGATGTCGAACGAGCAGATAACGTGCTCGGTGGCAAACCAGGCGTTGCCGCGCTGGTCGAAGGTGATGCTGCGGATTTCTTCCGAAGGCAGACCGTCGCCTGAATCGAAGGTGTCGAAGAGCCAGGCGCCCTCAGCGTCCTTGCCGATGCTGTAGCTGATGCCGCCGCCGTTGGTGCCCACCCACATCGTGCCCTTGGCGTCGTGCTTGATGATGATGATGTCGTTGCTCATCAGCATCTTGTCGCTCTCCTTGGGCGTCTTCACCTCTTCACAGCTGAACTGCTTGTTCTTATACGACATGATGAGCACGCCGTCGGTCGTTCCTGCCCACACGTTGCCCTCGTTGTCGCTCTCGATGGTCCTCACTTTCATAAAGGCATCTTTCGGATAGCCTTTCAGACCGTTTTGCGGATGCAGGAACACGGGCTTGCCGTTCTGCTCGGTCAGTATGTTCACACCGCCGCCGTAGGTTGCTACCCAGATATTGCCCGCCTTGTCCTCGATGGCGATATAGGCCGCGTTGTTGTTCAGACTCTCGTTGTTGCCCGCCTGGTGGCCGAAGTGCTCGATGGTCCATCCGCCGGAGCCGTTGGGCGACATCTTGAATAAGCCCTTGTCCTTCGAACAGAGCCAGTAGTTTCCCTTTGAGTCTTTCGAGATGCCGTACAGCCTGCCGAAGCTCTCGCCTTTCGAGTCGTGGGTGATCGTGGCGTGCTGGCCGTTGTCGTAGTAGAGGAACAGGCAGCTGTGCTTGTTGCCGAGCAGCAGCAGTTGGCGCTGAGGGTCGTAATACATCGCGCGGATCTCGTTCTCCAGCGTCGAGGTGGCATTGGCTACGGGGCGTTTCCGCTCGATGGTGTTCTTCTGGATCTCCAGTTTCTCTAGTCCGCGCCGGCTGGTCGATTCCCACACGACGCCTTCGGGCAGCTCGAGTGCCGAGGTCACCGTGTTCGAGAGGTTCCAGGGGTTCGAGGGGTCGTTGTGGAAGTATTCCACATTGTCGGCCTCGCGGTTATAGTAGCCGTAGCCGCCGTGGTTCATGTGTATCCACACGGTGCCGTTGTTCTCGTTGAACGAGCCGCCCCGGCCGTCGTATTCGGGCACCGGCACGCGCTGTTCGAAGAATTTCTCCTTGCCCGTAGCCGGATCCAGCCGGGCAGCGCCCATGCGGTCGTCGCAGAACCAGACGAGCCCCTGGCTGTCGACAAACACGCTGATGATGCCTGTTCCCAGAGGCTTGCGCACGAGGGTGGGCGCTTTGTCGTTGGAGAACATATAGATGGCGCCGTTGATTGTTCCGGCGTACATGTTGAAGCCGTTGGAGTACAGACAGGTGATCTGTTCTCCGGGCAGGATGGCCTGGCGCTCCACGGCGGCCTTGCCGCGGTTCAGCCGGCGGATGCCTTTGTCGGTGCCCAGCCAGATGTCGCTCTGATAGCCCTCGGCCATACTCGTCACGATCAGACTGTCGGTCGCTATCTGCTCGCTCTTCAGCCCATGGCGGTCCAGCTGCATCACGTAGAGGTGGGTGCCGTTGATGCTCACCAGCACGTCGCCCGTACTTGTCACCAGTATCGGCGAGTCGGTCTTGAACTCTTCGTTGCCTGCATATTGCTCGAAGGGATTGATGATCTTGTCCGTATGGCGGTCGAGCACGAATACGCGGTCGTCGTACATGCGCAGCCAGATGTTCTGCGACTGGTCGATGGCCATGTCGAAGATGCGGTTGTGCAGATTTTTGATGCGGCTCGAGTTGCCGGTCTTGTAGTTGTAGAAGTGGAAGCCGTCGAAGCGCGACAGTCCGTTCCAGGTTCCAATCCAGATGTAGCCGTAGTCATCCTGGAAAATCTTGGCGACCGTATTGCTGCAGAGTCCGTCTTCGGTAGAGAAATGTTCGTGCGATGCCTGCAACTGTTGGGCTTCTGCCGCCTGACCGCTCGTCAGGAGGGCTGCGCCGAGTACTATCTGCTTGAGGATTCTTCCGTAGTTCATCTTGTCAGTAATTTGCTTTTGTGACTGCAAAAATAATTAATTTTTCCCTAAATCACCAAGAATTTCAAAGAAATTACATATCTTTGCACAAAATTTAAGGATTTATGGCAAAGAATATCTGTATTATCGCGGGTGCCCGCCCCAATTTCGTGAAAGTATCACCGCTGGTGCGCGCCATCGGGCAGCGCCAGGATGCCGAGTGTCTGATGGTCTATGCCGGCCGTGAGGATGACCCCACGCTGGAGCCCTCGCTCTTTGCCGACCTCCAGATGCCGCGTCCGCAGTTCTATCTGGGTGTCGACAGCACGAGCCTCAATGAGATCACGAGCCGCGTGATGGCCCAGTTCGACGCCTTCCTCGATGCGCATCCGGTAGACGTGGTGATTGTGGTCGACGATCTGGCTTCCACGATGGCCGCCGCCATCGTTACGAAGAAGCGCGCCATTCCCCTGGCTCATCTCGTCGCTGGCACGCGTTCCTTTAATATCAATATGCCGAAGGAGATCAACCGGCTCGTCATCGATGCCCTCAGCGACTATCTCTTCACCGCCGGCGTGCGCTCTACGGGCGTCGCCACGCGCGAACAGTCGGAGCAGTCGCAGACCTTCATGGTGGGCAACATCCTGATGGATACGCTGCGCTTCAACTACGGGCGATTCTGCCGACCCGCCTCGCTGCCTGATATCCGCGAGGGCGGCTACATCGTCTTTACGCTTAACCGCAAGGCACTGATAGCCGACAGGGACAAGCTGGCCGCGCTGCTGGCTGCTGTCAGCGAGTCGGCTGGCTCTGTGCCTGTCATCGCCCCGCTCCGTGGCCTGGCCCGCGAGGCTGTCAGCGCGCTGAATGCTGATATCCGCCTGATCGACCCGCTCTCTTACCTCGAGTTCGGCTGGCTCACGGCTCACGCCAAGGGTATCGTCACCGACTCGGGCAACGTCGCCGAGGAGGCTACCTTCAACGGCGTGCCCTGCATTACGCTCAACGACTATACCGAGCATCAGGAGACGGTCAGCGTTGGCTCGAATGTACTCGTGGGCGAAGATCCCGCACGCCTTGCGGATGCTGTGCGCCAGATGGTCGCCGGCGAATGGAAAAAGTGCGCCCTTCCCGATCGCTGGGACGGCCGCACCGCAGACAGAATCCTCCAGATCCTGCTTCAATAGTTAGGGAGGGGCTCCTCCTTAGTAGTTCTCGGCCTTCACCTGGAAATAAGCCTGCGGATGGTCGCAGACGGGGCAGACCTCGGGCGCCTTCTTGCCGACTACGATGTGACCGCAGTTGGCACACTGCCAGATCACGTCGCCGTCCTTCGAGAACACGCGTTCCTTATTTATATTGTCGAGCAGCTTGCGATAGCGCGCCTCGTGCTCCTGCTCGATCTTGGCCACGCCTTCAAACTTCTCGGCTATCTCGTCGAAGCCTTCCTCGCGGGCCTCGCGGGCCATGCGGGCATACATATCAGTCCACTCGAAGTTCTCGCCGCTGGCTGCCGCCTCAAGGTTCTCGGGCGTCGACTTGATGCTGCCGCCCTCCAGCAGCTTGAACCACATCTTGGCGTGCTCCTTCTCGTTGTTGGCCGTCTCCTCGAAGATGGCGGCTATCTGTACGTAACCGTCCTTCTTGGCCTTCGAGGCCCAGTAGCTGTACTTGTTGCGTGCCTGACTCTCGCCTGCGAATGCTTCCTGCAGGTTCTTCTCGGTCTTTGTTCCTTTCAGTTCTTTCATAATCGTATTTTGTTTTAGTTGGTGAATAATTCCGCTCATTGCGATGCAAAGATAGCGATAAAAAGTCAGATTACCAACAATATGGCGAAAAATTCCGATAATTTGTTGCGTATTTCCAAAAATATTCGTAGATTTGCACCCAACAGAAATAATAAATCACTAATAAAACCTAACACAATGATGAAAAAACTGATTTTAATGCTCATCGTAGCATTTGCCTGCGCCGGCACAGCCGATGCTCAGGGATGGCTGAAGAAACTGGGTAAGGTGGCTGAAGATGCCGCCAAGCGTACTGTAGAGAACAACGTGGATCGCAAGACGACCGAGGCCGTCGACGACGCCATGAATCCCGACGACAGCAGTTCCGAGGAGCAGACTTCCCGCTCCAAGAATACCGATTACGACTGGGGTAATGAGGATGCTGAAGAAGGTCCGCAGGACACAGAGGCTCAGTATGAGCAGAGCGACTTCGTGCCTGGTGCTGTAGCATTCTTCGAGGACGACCTCGTTAGTGAGCAGATGGGTGAGTTCCCTTCAAAGTGGGACTTGGTTGACGGTTCGGCTGATGTAGCTAATATGAAGGGCAAGAAATGCATCCATTTTGAGCCTGGAACAAGAATTGAGCCGTTGATGACTAATCAGCAGAGTTACATTCCCGATGTGTTTACACTTGAGTTTGACTTCTGGATGAACGACCCGAAGACGGAAATGAGTAACTGTTATGAGCTGGAATTCAAAGATGCCGATGGTGGTGACGTGTATGAAATCAGAATTGGTGAGAGTTATAGTAAGCTGGAGGTAACTTGTCGATTCATGTCTACTACAGGCGACTGGCGGGATTCTGGTGGTGGCAAGACTTGGGAAATGAAGAAGAACGACTGGAGTCACTTCGCCATGTCATTCAACAAGCGTGCCCTCAAGATTTACATCAACAACAAGCGCGTGATCAATATTCCAAACTGCAAGTCAGCCGTTCGAATGAAAATCCATCAGGCAGAGTGGGGCGGATTCCATGGTAACAAGAACTATATGACCAACTTCCGCTATGCCAAGGGCGCTATGGAACTCTATGAGCAAAAAGTTACTGATATGTCTGCCGTTGAGAAGGCCATTGCCGAGACGGGTAAGTTCGTGACCAACAACATCCTCTTCGAGACGGGCAAGGCTACGCTGAAGCCTGAGTCGATGGAGGAGATCCAGAAGGTGGCCGACTATATGAAGAAGAACCCGACGGCTCGCTTCGAGGTGCAGGGCCATACCGACAACCAGGGCTCCGACAAGATCAACGACCCGCTCTCACAGCAGCGCGCTGAGGCCGTCGTGAAGGCACTCGAGGGCTTAGGCTGCGATCCGTTCAACATGCGTGCCGTAGGTAAGGGCTCTCACGAACCCGTCGCCGACAACGCTACCGAGGACGGCCGCGCCAAGAACCGCCGCGTAGAATTCATCAAGAAGTGAGCACAGCAAACGCCTCGCGCTGGGGTCTGGCACTGACGTAAAGTCGCTTGCGACTTTCTCGTCAGGTCCTGACCCTAGCGAGAGGCCCCGCCTCAATGCCCCCAAGTTGCAAAAACAACAATTTATCATTATAACCCAACATCTTATGAAAAAACTTAATCTAGCACTGATGTGCATCGCGGCCCTCATGCTGACGGCCTGCGGCGGAGGAAAGAGCAGCAGCTCAAGTGGTGAATCAAGCGGCAACGCCAGCGGCCTCGCTGACGGCAAGTGGCCGGCATCCGTCTACGACAAGTACGGCATCCCAGAGATCGAGACCAAGGGACGCATCGTGTATACGAGTTTCGACTCCAACGACAATTCCTACCAGTATCAGGTAGATTACAACGGTGTGACCAAGGAGGAGATGCAGGCCTACGTGAAGAAACTGCAGGAGAAGGGTTTCCGTGTGCCCAAGTATACGCAGGAGCGTATCGACAACGGCCGCAGGGATTCCGATGCCCTGTTGTATCTGCCTGGCGAGAAGAACGACATGCGGCTCAGGCTGTGCTTCGACTTCGAGAATCCTATGAGCTTCGAGTACTATGCCGACGAGCCTAATCCCGCCTTCGAGATCGTAGAGAGGGATGATGAATACTACATCGACTACAACTTCTCTGTATCGCTCAATCCGCTGAAGAACCAGGTGGAGAGCGAAGGCTCCTTCGACGCGCTCGGTATCAAGGCTGAGGATCTGGCCGGTATCCCCAATGTGCGCACTGTGAAGATGGCTAGCGCTACGAACGGCGGAACGATTGCCGTCAGTTTCTTCGGCGACCATCAGCTGGCCGAAGGCGACATGGATGCCATCCATAACAAACTGGCTGAGGTCTTTGAGGCTAAGGGCGTGAAATGCTATCACACGTTCAGCGGCAAGGAGATGACTGCCGAGCAGCTGAAGGCCGATAAGGTTCGCGGATATGTGGTGGAGAAAGATGGCAAGAAGTTTCAAATGATGGGGATGTCGGATGACCGCATCGGCGATTTCGGCGGCGGCATCGACTTCCGCTTCATGAAGACCAACAAATAAACTGCTCGCTGGGGCCAGGCCCCAAGTTGCATTAATGTACGTCGATACCGTCGAAATACAATTCGGAAATCACGGTATCGGCGTATTTTTCGCCCGGATAGACCGACATAATCTCGAAGCGCAGCTTCCAGGCAGGCGCACTGTCGTCGTGAGGCCCCAGCACTCCCACGTCGAACGCCTGCAGCGTGCGGCTGTCCTCCAGTTCGAGGATGGCGTAGGGCTTACCCATGTAGTACATCTTGATGGCCTTCGGGCGTGAATTCTCGCGCCAGGCCTTGTCGCTCTTCACGTAGCCGCAGAGGATGTTCACCGTCGTGATGCGCGGGCAGCTGCCGGGGAACTCATACTCCAGCCATTCGCCTTCGCCCTGTCCGTCGGCTCCCTCAGCCCAGACGCTCTCATGGTTGAAGTCGTGGGCATTCCGGGCCTCATAGTTGAACCGCCCCTGGGGCTTCAGACAGCTGGATGCCTTCACCGACGAGATTACCCCGCCGCAATACCAGCTGCAGAATCCGGAATACAGGTCGGTGTACACGCTGATGTCGCCGATGCGCTGCGCCGTTGCGGGGCTCAGGTCTTCGCTCTCCAGCAACTCTGTAGATTTCTGGTACTCTTCGGCTGTGATTTTCGGCATCTGGTGGATCGACGCGGGCTTGATGTGCCTGAGCTGATCCTGCGCCGTTGCGGTCATTGCGCAAGCGGCCATCACGAGGGCTAAAAGCTTTTTCATATTCGGCTAATGGTTTATTCATATAACAGAAATTTCACCCCGCAGGCTCTGCGTCATCAGCTGGCGCACGGTCTGCGGGTCGTTTTCGTAGTGGGACTGGAGGAACATCAGCTTGGTGACGGCCGACTCGACGGTCTGATCCTTGCCGCTGATGACGCCCGCCTCCTGCAGATGGTAGCCGCAGTCGTAGCGGCTCATCTCCACGGCGCCCTGCATGCACTGCGAGATGTTGACGATCACCTTGCCGTTCTTCGTGCCCTCGCGCAGGGCGTTGAGCAGCCAGGGACTCTGCGGGGCGTTGCCCGAGCCGAAGGTGCGCATCACGATGGCCTTCAGGTTGGGCGTGTGGATGATGTGCCGGATGAGGTCTTCGCGGATGCCGGGGAAGAGCGAGAAGATGATCACGTTGTTGTCGAGCCTGAAGTGGGGCTTCATCGGCTTCGAGAAGTCGGGCTTCAGGATGCGGTCGCGGTGATAGGTGATGTTGACGCCCGCCTCGACGAGATGGGGGTAGTTGAACGACTCGAAGGCATTGAACTCCTCGGCGCTCTGCTTTGTGGTGCGGTTGCCGCGCAGCAGGTGGCCTCCGAAGCAGATGCCCACCTCGGGCACCATCGCTCGGCCCTCGGCATCCTTCGCGGCGGCTATCTCTACGGCGGTGATCAGGTTCTCCTTGCCGTCGGTGCGCAGCTGGCCTATCGGCAGCTGTGAGCCGGTGAAGATGACGGGCTTCGTCAGGTTCTCCAGCATGTAGGAGAGGGCAGAGGCGGTGTAGGCCATCGTGTCGGTGCCGTGAAGCACCACGAAGCCGTCGTACTGTTCGTAGCGGTCGGCGATGCAGTGGGAGATGTCCGTCCAGCGGGCGGGCGTCATGTCGCTGGAGTCGATCGGAGGCGTAAACTGGAAGGTGTCGATCTGGGTGTCGAACTGCTGAAGCTCGGGTACGTGGACGGCGAGATGCTCGAAGTCGAAGGGCTCGAGGGCGCCCGTCCTTGGGTTGCGGTTCATGCCGATGGTGCCGCCTGTATAGATGAGAAGAATCCTGCTGCGCATAAAAACAAACGTTTACGTGGTATTTTTGTTGCAAAGATAGGTGTTTTCTCTGAAAAATGATTATCTTTGCAACAAAATTTAATCGAACAACTAAAACAAACAGCATTATGAAGCAATTCAATGACGATAACTTCGTTCTGGAGACCAAGACGGCTCAGGACCTGTATCACAACCATGCGGCCAAGATGCCCATCATCGACTATCACTGTCACCTGATCCCCGAGATGGTGGCCAACGACCATCGTTTCAAGAGCATCACTGAGCTGTGGCTCGGCGGCGACCACTATAAGTGGCGCGCCATGCGTACGAACGGCATCGACGAGAAATACTGCACGGGCAAGGATACCAGCGACTGGGAAAAGTTTGAGAAGTGGGCCGAGACGGTGCCTTACACCTTCCGCAACCCCCTGTATCACTGGACCCATCTGGAGCTGAAGACCGCCTTCGGCATCGAGAAGCAGCTCTCTCCGAAGACAGCCCGCGAGATCTTCGACGAGTGTAACGAGAAGCTGAAGCAGCCCGAGTTCTCAGCCCGCGGACTGATGAAGCACTACAACGTGGAGTGTGTCTGCACCACCGACGATCCCGTCGACGACCTGCACAACCACATCGAGTATGCCAAGCACAAGGCACAGGACGATCCGATGATGATCCCTGCCTGGCGCCCCGACAAGGCGATGAACATCGAGAAGCCCGAGTTCCCGAAATACGTAGAGCAGCTGGCTCAGGTGAGCGGCGTGAGCATCACGAAGTTTGCCGATATGGTCGACGCCCTGCAGAAGCGTCACGACTTCTTCGCAGAGCAGGGCTGTAAGCTCTCCGATCACGGTATCGAGGAGTTCTACGACGAGGAATATACCGACTCTCAGATCGAAACCATCTTCGAGAAGGCCATGCGCGGCCAGCAGCTCTCTAACCTCGAGGTCCGCCAGTTCAAGAACTGCTTCCTCTCAGTGATGGCCGAGATGGATGCCGACAGCGACTGGACCCAGCAGTTCCACTATGGCGCTATCCGCGACAACAATACCGCGATGTACAATCAGCTGGGTGCCGACACGGGCTTCGACTCAATCGGCGAGTTCAACACGGCGAAGGCTATGTCGCACTTCCTGAACAGGCTGAACATGAAGGGCAAGCTGACACGCACCATCCTCTACACGCTGAACCCCTGCGCCAACGAGGTGATCGCCACGATGCTGGGTAACTTCCAGGGCGGCGAGCCCGGCAAGATACAGTTCGGTTCGGGCTGGTGGTTCAACGACCAGATGGACGGCATGATCCGCCAGATGAACGCCCTCTCGGTGCTGGGTCTGCTGAGCCGCTTCGTAGGTATGCTGACCGACTCGCGCTCGTTCCTCTCTTACCCGCGCCACGAGTATTTCCGCCGCATCCTCTGCAACCTGCTCGGCAACGATGTGGAGAAGGGCCTGCTGCCCAACGACGAGGAGATCCTCGGTCGCATGGTGGAGGATATCTCGTACAACAACGCCCGCAGATACTTCAAGTTCTATTGATACATACAGCTGTTACTAATTATACTAAATGTTGTGGATACTTTGTCGATATTCGGCAGAGTATCCATTTTCTTGATGTGTGTAGTGCGGAAAAATGGCAGTTTGTTTTGTATTTCACTCGATTTTCCGTAACTTTGCAGCGTGAAAACGAGTAAATGATCATCAATGAGATACAACGCAGGCTATAATCGTGAGGGTGACTACGAGCACTATACGGTGGCAGAACCGATGCCGCTGCTGGAGTGGCTGTTGCAGAACGTGCAGCAGTCGCGTACGAAGATCAAGGCCACGCTGCAGGGCAGGGGTATCAGGGTGAACGGTAAGACCGTGAGCCAGTTTGACTATCCGCTTGAGCGCGGCATGAAGATCGCCGTGAGCAAGACGAAGCGCAACCAGCAGGGCTTCAAGAGCCGCTATGTGAAAATCGTGTATGAGGACAAGTGGCTCATCGTCATCGAGAAGGCCGAGGGTATCCTCTCGATGGCTGCCGGGCACTCGAGCCTGAACGTGAAGTCGGTGCTCGACGACTATTTCAAGAAGTCGCGCCAGAAATGTACGGCTCACGTGGTGCACCGGCTCGATCGCGATACGAGCGGTCTGATGGTCTACGCGAAGGATATGGAGACCGAACAGATCCTTGAGCACCATTGGCACGAAATCGTGTACGACCGCCGTTATGTGGCCGTCTGCTCGGGTGAGATGAAAGACGACGAGGGCACAATTGCCAATTGGCTGAAGGACAACAAGGCTTACGTAACTTTCTCATCACCAACGGATAACGGCGGAAAGTATGCAGTAACACATTATCATGTTCTGGCGCGCACGACGGAGCACACGCTTGTGGAGTTTAAGCTGGAGACAGGGCGCAAGAATCAGATCCGCGTACACTCGGCTGACATGGGGCATCCCGTATGTGGCGACCCGAAATACGGCAACGGCGACGACCCGCTTCACCGCTTGTGTCTGCATGCCTGGCTGCTGTGTTTCCATCATCCCGTTACGGGCGAGGCGATGGAGTTTGAGACACCGATACCTGTCGTATTCAGAAAAATGTTCAAATGATGGATAATCTGGGCTATTATATTTTCGTGCTGGTGGCCGTCATCGTGGCCTTCCTCGTGGTTAAGAAGGTGACAACCTGTCTGGTGAAGTCAGTTGTGCTCATCGCGCTGATCGTCATCCTGGCTGCGGTGTACTACTTGTATTTCATGTAGCAGCAGCCGCCGTTTCTTCCTCGAAGCACTTGTCGAAAGCTGCGCGCAACAGCTGGGGCTGGGCGATCAGATCGCGCAGCTCGCTGAGTTTCGCTGCGTTTGGCGAGTTGGGAATCCACAGGCGGATATAGCCGTCTTTGGAGTATTTGTTGTCCATGTGCTCCTTGAAGCGCTTCCATTGTCCCTCTTTGTCGAGCTCGGGATAGTTGGCCAGCCCGAACTGAACGGTGCGGCGGATGACGATCCCGGTGTCGATGTCGCGGTCGGCCTCGGCCACAATCTTCCCATAGATGCTGCGGGGCGCCCGGCTGGCAGAAGCCCGATGGTCTTCAACGGCTTCGCGCATGATCTTTATCTGTTCGGGCGAGAACCATTTCTTCAGCCGCGCATCGGCCGCCAGGATCTTGCCCCCGCGGATATGATGGTCGGCCCGATGGCCGATCATCCCCAGATCGTGATACGCGGCGATGGTGTAGACCATGTTGATATCGGCCCCCGTGCTCTTGACGAGCTCGATGGAACGGCGGATGACACGGGTGACGTGCTCGAGGTTGTGAGCGCGGTCGAAGGCTGCATAACGGGGAAGAATCTGGGTCTCGACAAACTCCACCAGATCAAGGCTAGGGCTGTTGCTAATCATAAATTGTTGCGAATATTTTTGCAAATTTACGAAAAACTGATTACTTTTGCAAGAAAATTCGGAAAATAATGATGGAAGAGACACTAATTAAGACCGATTCGCTGAAAGCGTGGCTGCTGGCAGCGCGCCCTAAGACGCTCTCCGGCGCCGCTGTGCCCGTGATGATCGGGCTGGCGCTGGCCTTTACCGACGCCAGGGATTTCTACGAGGAGGGCACGTTCAGCTGGACGGCGGCGCTGTTGTGCCTGCTGTTCTCCTTTGCCATGCAGATCGACGCAAACTTCATCAACGACTTCTTCGACTTTGCCAACGGCGCCGACGATGCTGAGACGCGCCTGGGGCCGCGCAGGGCTTGTGCGCAGGGATGGGTGAAGCTCGACTCGATGAAGAAGGCAATCGCAGCAACCACTTGTGCGGCCTGCGTCATCGGGCTCCCGCTGGCATATTTCGGCGGGCTGGAGATGATTCTCGTCGGGGCACTCTGCGTGGTGTTCGCCTTCCTCTATACGACCTTTTTCTCCTATCAGGGCCTGGGCGACCTGCTGGTGCTGGTGTTCTTCGGCATCGTGCCGGTGTGCTGCACGTATTATGTGCAACTGCATACGGTTACCTGGCAGGTATTCCTGGCCTCCGTCGCCTGCGGACTCGTGATTGACGCGCTGCTGATCGTGAACAATTTCCGCGACCGTGATAACGACCGCGAGGCGGGCAAGAACACCATCATCGTGAAACTGGGTGCTGAAGCCGGCTTGCAGCTGTATCTGGGTGTCGGCGTCGGTGCTGTCATCCTGGGCGGCACGTTCTGGATGAACGGTCATCTGCTGGCGTTCGTGTTTCCCTTCATCTATCTGCTGCTTCACATTCTGACATATCTGAAGATCAAGCGCATCTATCAAGGAAAAGCGCTGAATCTCTGCTTGGGAGAAACAGCGCGTAATATCTTTGTCTACGGTTTGTGCGTCAGTATTGGCCTGCTGCTGGTCTAGGCACCTTTTCTCTAGTTGAAGA
>Ga0256405_10002560_pt1 | contig 41269 bp, 43 predicted proteins | sample RumenRJG_02DNA_FD_189096 | JGI IMG/M metagenome (GOLD analysis project Ga0256405, IMG submission 189096) | Bovine rumen microbial communities from Lethbridge, Alberta, Canada - RJG_02 | ecosystem: Host-associated > Mammals > Digestive system > Stomach > Rumen | place: Canada: Alberta... | reverse complement strand
TTTCACTAAGCATGAAGGTGGTTTGTACTCTGTTATTGACACAGAGTTGTGTGTGAACAAGTCAGTTATCATCAAATATCTCAAAGAGCACTATTCCCTTGTGTCTGGGGCTGGCAATGATGACCAGAACATTCAATACCTATTTACTACCCCTGACAAGTCAACGGTCATCACTACCCTAAAGGTGTCTGATGAGTGCTTTAATGTCAGTTATTCATTTGTGACTCATTGAACATATTCAAGATCGTTATCTTCTGTAACCATCCTCAAGACCCATATCTTGAAGATGGTTACTTGTAGTTTTGTAAACTTGTGTACCTGTTTACTTGTACACAAGAATCCCTTTTTGATGATTAGGAATACATTTCCAAATATAAATTCGGCAACAAATGAGGTTTATTGCCGAATTTATATACCCTGTTTGTACAATGAGGGTTATAGATTGCTGATAGCAACTTCACTACATAGTTAATTTTGTTCAGATAATGCTTACCTCAGAGATGATTTAATTCTAATACTCTAAGATAGTAAAGGCTCACTTGACCTTCTTCTTGCTTTTTCTCCTTTTTCCTTTAATCGAATCTCATATTGCTGTCTAACAGGACAGTTCATACCAGAACATCCCTAATCTCTATTTCCACTCTTCAGCTATAACCTTCCACTGCATAGGCTCTTTGCCTGTCGATGGGCATCCTTCGCTCTGCATGCTTCCAACTTAAAGCAGAATGAAACGCAGTCCCTCGCGTGTCCTTTTCCGTCCGATGGCCATGACGTGCCATGTCTAAGCATTGGACTATCGAGCATCCTCCTTATCGTATCTGTCACTGAATTGTTCTTATTCCGACTTCCTCATTTATGCCTTTTCCGGGCGAAGCGAGTACACTTACTTTTTCCGTCGCAAAGTTAGTGCAAGCCGTATTCTGCAAGTACCAGGTGCCTTATTCCTCGGATTTTTTCAAAAACTTTTTGCCGTCTGTGCCAGCCAATAAAAACTTTTCCAGGCCCAAGGGTGAAATAATTCGGTAATTCCTTGCATTCCCATACTTCCCTTGCCAACTCTTAAAGCAACGTAAAAAATAAATGTTTCACTTCTAAAAATTCAAAAAAATGAAAAAGATCGAGAACAATTTCGCAGTAACAGGTTTCGTAGGTAAGGATGCAGAAATCCGTCAGTTCACAACCGCTTCAGTAGCACGTTTCTCTCTGGCAATCGCCCGTAACGATAAGAACGGCGAGGAGAACAGTCGCGTATCGGCTTTCATCAACGTGGAAGCATGGCGTAAGAACGAGAACGCCGAGTCATTCGACAAGCTCACCAAGGGTGCAATGCTCACCGTGGAGGGTTACTTCAAGCCCGAAGAGTGGAGCGACCAGGAAGGTGTCAAGCACAACCGCGTGCTGCTGGTAGCCACCAAGTTCTATGAGACTCCTGATAAGGAGGAAGCTCCGAAGGAGGAGGAAAAGAAATCTAAGAAGAAGGCCAAATAAGCCTTCTTCTTCCTCTCTGAGGAAAGTTCCCAAATGAAGGGAAAAGAAAACTCGAAGATTATTCACCGACAAACAAGTTCATAGTTATGATTTACACTCACACTATCGGTCGTATCGGCAAGAACTGTAAGACCATCACAGGCGCACACGGAACATTCATCGCAGTGGATATGGCTGTCGATGACTACTCCAAAGGTCAGAACATCACTACTTGGGTAAGAGTACGCAGCAGCAGAGAGAACCACATCCGTTTGGCTGAATACCTCACCAAGGGAAGACTCATTCTCGTGGAGGGAACAATCTCAACTTCACAGTGGACAGACCGCCAAGGCGAGAGCCACACACAAATCTCCATCAATGCGGACAGCATCGCTTTTGTCAACGCAGGGAAAAAGGACGAGCAGAACGCCGACCCGAAGAAGGCAGCCAAGAAAGGTGCCAAGGCAAAGAATACGCCACAGCCACCGCAGGACGCTCCAGCACCTGACGAGAAGGACATGCCGTTCTAATGAAGGAAGGAGGACGCAATGAGATACGCAAGGCTTTTCGTTCCCTATCGGGGATATTGGGACATTCAAGTTGATTTGAATAGCATCGAGGGTGGCTATCATGGCTATCAGTACAACTGCATCGTAGTGGGCAGCGGAGCGGAGATAACCTGCTATCGGGATGAATTTGAGTTTGTGGACTAATAACATTCAATGACGATGAATTGGCATATAGTCTATGCACGATACGATGGATGCAAGAGCTTCAAGGCTTTTGACATCAATGAGGGAAGACAAGTCGGAAATCTGATTTACGCTTCTCTGTTAGAGAACACGGAGGACACCCGGCAGAAACTCCAGCAGCTGGCAGACTTGAACAAGGGGCTTCACCTTGTGCTGCAACTTCGCAGGAAAGGCAGAGTGTGCTTTCAGACTAAGTAAAAGGTAACGGGCAGACCAACCATCTGCCCACAATTTTTCTTTTTATGGAACAGCCAAAAGACACCAAACGTGAGCAGATAAAGGCTCTGATGGAAAAGATGAAGCAGGAAGGGAAGCCCATTGATTGGGCTACCATTGTCCTTTGCTGAACCCTGCGCGTCCTGCTGTAAACGGCAGGACGTTTTCTTGTTGTACCTTCATTCCATTATCCTTCAGAAAGTGAACTTCATCGGTGAAGCGATGCTGCACTGATAAAGTACACATACTTCAGGAGAGGCAAAAACGGAACAACTTGCTTCAACTGCTAAGGATGATCGCATAGCGCACATGCTCAGCAACTGAAGCAAGTCCATCCGAGTGGACGTTTGCCTTTCTTATTCCATTTCATATTTCATCTGGTCTTCTTATAGCAGCTACGCAGATTGACTATTCTAATCAACTTGTCTTTCTCTAAGGTATTATAATGCTTCGCCCCACACCATGAAGCCAATCCCAGTCCCATTAACAGAGTCTTTATTTTCAGTCAGCAGAGCGTGACATGAAAGAAAAGACACAGTTACAGGGATAGGCAATCACGAAAAGGTGTCCGGTCATCTTCAAACAGGGTCGATGAGATCGCAGGGCGAAAACTCACTGACTCTGTTTTTGCTAACAGTACACCACTTCGTCGGGAAGATTGCCTTTCTGGAATTTGGCTTCAGTCCCATCTGGCATGGAGTTGTCCTCACATGTGGTCATTCGTAAATTTAGGTGCCGATACCTGAGGATAATATCAAGCCTTTCTAATCGGCTTGCCGATGCCACATTTTTCAAGGGGCGGGAAGCTAATTCCCCAGCCGGCCATAGTCGTTTGGGGACATGCCAATTCAAGAGCAAGCTATAGTATTGTGATGACATCATTTAAAAGCGCAAGGTTATATCTTGTAAATGTGGCAAGTGAGGTGTAAAACTGGAGAGTCGAAAGCTTGCTTTTCAGTACTCATCCTAGGCCTCTTTTTGAAGCTTGTTTGAAACGTGTTTTGAAAAAACGCTAAGCCTAATAAAAGTTAACGTTCTTTAACTCAAAACTTGTCCCTTCAAAAGCGTACTTTTGGGAGCAGGCTCGGTCAAAGAATGGAGTGTAAAATCGGGGTGTACCGATTATGTATGGATTGTGCCATCTGTGGAGTCTGCGTTGCCATCGTCAAGACAGAGAAGACGTGACGATTCTTTTCAGAAATCAGGCTCGCCCTCGCCACGCCGGTAGGTAATCCAGTCGTCTTCTTCAGATGACAGATGGTGGAACGAGTGGCCTCTCATGCGTAGCGTTTCGGTATCGGCAGAACCAAAGAATGCGTCCTCAGAAAAAGCGGTATATTCACCGTCTTGCCACCCTGCGTAGAGACTCAAGTGGTTCATACCATCATTTCGCTCCCAATAGAGCTTCCATGTTCCGATAAACGTTCCGTTTTCTTCGGGAATGTCCTCCCAGTCTGTCAACGTCTCTTTGTCGTCCACAATCACAAGATTACGCTTTTGCCATTTCCGCAGACCTGTCAGCGTTCCATCGGATTCAAACGTCAACCGCTCGAAGAATCGTTGCCGCTCGCCGATGCGTTCAAAGTGCCATGTTCCGACAAGTAGCGACCCATATTGCTTCTGAAGTTGCACCGTCTTTTCGTGTGCCTCCGGGTCTGCCCATTCTGGGTCGCTGCTGCATGAGGCGAGGGAGAAAACAGCAAGCATCGTAAAAGCAATAGCAAAAATCGCTTTTGCTCGGCCATTAGTAAGCGAGTTTGCATGGCTCTCACTAAATCGTGATTTTCTCCATAGGTTGATTATTCTCATTATGTATGAATGTTTTGTTGTTTCTTACTCTTTTTTATAAACGCTCACAGGGCGTAGATATTGTGAAGGGTGACATTAAGTTCTTTTCAGATTGTCCATCAACCGATAAGTGTCCTTTATTGTTTCGAGAGTCGAAATGACGTGGCTATCATGATGTTCAACGGCTTCCACGAAAGTGGCCAATTCATTGTAATATCCTTGTGAATAGACCCGATTGGCCGACAATATTGGGGTGAAGCTGTTGTTCTGATAGAGATATTCTACCGTTGTTTTGTGAGGGCGCAATTTCTCCATTGGGATGCCTGAGACAGTCCGTGACGAAGGTGTAAAAGAGAGTTCTTCCATTTGTGAAAGGCGATAAATGCCAGAACGGGTGCATACCTTCAGCGACTCTTCTGCATCAGTCCATGAGTAAGCTGTGGAGAGTTCGAGCGTGCCGACGATGTGGGGATGACGGAGCATGAGGATGTAAGAATCTTTGGCTATCTGATGGTAGGCAAGGATTTCGGGTTTACCGAACAGGAAGAAGACGAGGTCGAGAGGATGGATATAGAGGTCTAAAAGAGCATCACCCTCTGGGTATGCGCCTGTGAGATAATGCAAATCGTAATTGATTAGGCGCTCCTTGTTGAGACGCTTCTTTAGCAGTTGGATGGCTGGGGCATAGCGCTTTTGCATACCCACCATTGCGACGGGAATGCCATATTGTTGCTGCAGGGCAATGAGCGTATTGAGTTCTTCCAATGTCCGGCAGGGAGGTTTCTCGATGAAAAGCGATTTGCCACTGCGGAGCACTTGCGAAGCTATGGAGAAATGGGCTGTTGGGGAGGCTGAAACGAAAATGCCTTTAATTGCATCTTCGTTCAGAATCTCGTTGAGCGAGTACGTGGCTTTCACATCAGGAAACTTCTGTTCTATCAGTTGGGCTTTACTTTCTGACGTGACGCAGATGTACTTCAACGGCACTCCAAGGTAATGAAGCACTGGATAAAGGTTGGTGAGTGAGTGTTGCCCCATGCCTACGAAGGCATATTGATATTGATATGTTTTACGCAGGAAACGCTCTGTACGCATCCGTTTGTATCGGTTGATAAATGCATGTATCATTGTATCGTTTTTAGATGTTTGCGGTATGTTTGTTTAGTGTCAGCCGTCCATTGATACGGACCATAAATCTTCTCGATGAGCCATTTGGGCAGTATTCGCTCAAAGTTGCGCACGAGGATGATGTCATACTTACGGTGGAAGTTTATCCAACACTCATTGCAGTCTTTGGAATACTGGCATTGGGCCTGACAAGCCGATGCACCGTTGAAAATCTCGTCGAGAGATTGCTCATGGATATTCCCCAGCACCACTTCAAGATTCTGGCAGAGCGGTACGTCACCGTTGCTATGCACGACGAGGCAACTCATGATGCTTTGGCAGCGCAAACGTAAATGCCCGTTGCGCCACTGATCGTAGAGTGCTACAAAGTCGAAATTCTCTTGTGTCTGGTGGATGCTTTGCGGTATATGCTTCACGAAGTCCGAAGTCGTCAGCAGTTCGCTTGTTGTGTCGAAGAAGGCCATTGTTCCATAGATGCCGATGCGAACGTCTATATCGTAGTGCTTGGCAACGTCTATGACATATGCCATATCTTCGAATGTGTTCCACGGAGACAGACAGAACATCAGCGACAGTGGCACCTCGTCCTTCAATGCCTCCACCACCTGAATCACCTGGTCGTAGCCGTCGCGCCCTCGCATCCGTAGGTAAGTCTCGCGGCCACCGTCGAGAGAGACATACAGATGTCGGGGCTGATAGCGACGGACGGCATCTATAACACGACGGGGCGCGAGACAATTTGACAGCAGCGTGTAGTTAGGGTGATTTTTCTGAAACCACGCCATGATTTCATCAGCCTGCGGGTGAAGGATGAACTCCCCGCCCTCCAGTCCTACAGTAGTTCTCTGTGTCACGCATCGGCTCTGCATAATCCGCTGAATGTCTTTGAGCGAAAGATGTTCCACAGGCCGTTTCTGCCAGATGTTGCAGTGCTTGCATTTCGACTGGCAGAGTGTGGTCGAATAAATCATCAGTTGCGATAGGCGCTTGTGCTTTGGCCTCATGACGTTGTTCAGATAGAGTAGCCCATTATAGGCGTAATCATAAAAACTATACATATAATTCGTTGCAATTTTGATCTCTACTTATAAAGTCCAAAATTGCAACGAATGACTGCACAGGGTGGAATGCTATTTCTTCAGTTTACCTTTACTTTCCAGATATTCGGTAAACGCTTTCCACTGTTCGGCTCGTTTATTGCGGTTATTCTTCGTCAGCTCTTCGTCGACGAATTGTTGTGGATAGCAGTCGTAGAGGTAATAGCCTACGCCCACCTTTTCATCGTTTTCCCACGTCCAGTCGTAGTACAGAACGAGATCGAAATAGGTACGTGAAAAAGTAGGGTTGATTAGATTGTCAACTTGGAAAAGAACGTCATCGCCCAAACGGAACTCCATGCGGTCTAATGATTCAAGCCGTTTGTGAATAGCCTCTGAGTCAATTCCAAAACGTAGTTCGCGTGTATTCAGGTCAAACCACTCGATTTCTTCGTCAGTGAACACAGTCGTCTTTGCTTCACCGCCAGAACGTGTCCCTTGAGAGTCGATGGCATAAGCGGCAAGCGCAGAGGATCGCTCCACGTTCTTCTTGCCCCCGAGTTCATAGTTCATTTCGTTATCATCACTGCTGCAAGCCGTCAATGACATTGCTAAACTGCCGATGGCTATCGCCGCCGTCCAGATACTGTTCCTGATTTTCCTGTTCATCTTTCCAATGCTTTTAAAGGTCTCTACTTATATAGTCTACAAAATCAGCAAAAGACTGCACCGATTACCACGTAAATCTGATGCCTATGGGCAAGGAGAACGTAAACGGATGCTCTGAGCGGTATGTTTCAATTTGTGTACCTGTCGGAATGTAGTATTGCAGGCTTGGTTCTGCGAACAGTCCGATGTTAGGAGTGAAATTGTATTGCAGGCCAAGACCCGTACCTACCGACCACTGCCATGGAGCGTGGATGGTTGACTTGTCGGTAGCCTCCAACATGCCGTGCAAGTAGTAACTTGTGTTGAGCGGCGAGTAGAGAGGTATCTCCGTGGTAACGCCGAGACTTCCGTAGAGGCTCCACGCCTTTCTATAATATATATTATAGATGCCCTTCACGGGGATACCGAGGTAGTGGATGGTCTGCTGTTCATTGATTGTATTACCGTTTGAACCCATCTCAAAATCCGATTTCAGCCTGCTGTAACTCAGACCGGTCTCTAATCCGAAACGATTGTTCAGCTGATATTTCAACGCAAACGAGAAGTTGACGGGCATGTAGTGATGGCTCTTACGGACAATCTTGTCTGTACCTGTACCTTGTGCATCTCCGGCATTATTCAGTGCAATGTTCATAATAACGCTTCGGCTATAGCTGCTGCCGTCATCTGGCATCTCAGCCAAGAAGGCTGCATAGTCGCTCCAGTTCTCAAAGGTGACAGGCGATGGTGGCTCACCCGTCGGGGCAATCATCGGTGTTTCTGTGAAGCCATAAGGACGATTATAATTCTGTTCGCCAAAGCCTCCAACGTATGCAAGATCCACCGACCATTTTTTCAGACGATGGATGCCCATGGTTGGCTTTTGAGGGAACAGGTCTGCAATGTCGAAATGTGGCATCTCTTCCCTGCGTATATTCTTGGTCGTGTCCGCTGTAATGGTATCAGTTACCATCTGCTCTTGGGCTATTATATTAAGCAATGTATCAGACGTGACAGAATCCACAGCTTGGGCAATGACCGATTGCAGGGTGTCTGTTGCAATGAAAGTGGTACGATATACTGGCAGATGATCAATCACAGGTTCCTGTAGTTGCCCCTTCTGAGATTCTTTCTGCGATTCTTTCCTTGTATCATTATGTTTGGCCACAACAGGTTTTTCTTCTTTGATGGAAGTTTCCCCTTTCCTGAATAGGTAGAACGTGATAGGAACAAGTAGCAACAGAAGCACGGCCGCCCAATACTGCTGCATCATCTTGCGCAGCATCTTCTTCGCCCGTGCCAGTTGTGAAGAAGACGAATGTGGCTCAATGCCCAGCATATCGGCAATCTCCTTATGCGACAAGCCCTCGAACACCGACAGCCGGAACACCTTTCCATAGCCCTCCGGCAGACGGTCAACGAGCTGCATTACATCCTCCAACGGAACACCTCTCACTTCGCCCTCAACTTCAGGCGCCTGCAAATGCTCTGCATCCTCAAGTTGTACAAAGGTCATCTTTGTCAGATGGTCTTTATATTTCGACGCGACATTTCTCGTTATCGACATCATCCATGCCTCTGCCTTCCTGTCATCGCGCAGTTTGTCGAAAGAGGTGAAGATGATTACAAAGGAGTCATGTAGCACATCGCTGATGGCTTGTTCGTCACTGACATACCGACGGCATACGCCCCTCATCCGTTGGGCGTATGCCTTGTACAGTTCTCCGAGGGCATCCGCATCCCCCTGTCTGCACCGTTCTATCAGCCGCGTAACTTCCATCGAAAACATGTTGTCTCTATTTATTATGTCCGATAATCATGTAAAAGACTGCACGAGAATAGCAACTTTTTTATCTAATGAGAAATAATCTTTAATCAACCAGTATCAGTTCTTGGCGTTTGTATGAGATAAGCAGTTTTTGTTTGGCAAGTACTTCGCAACCGAAGAGACCGTCAATGCCTTTGCTCTCTTTCAGGTGAGACACATTAGAGAATGCTGTCTGCTGTTTCTTGAATGCCCGCTCGCCGAGCGTAAGGGTGGTTTTGCCCTTTGTAATCGATGCCCGTCCATCGCCATAGCCTGTGAGGTGGGTTTTCTTGATGCCCTTAACAGTGGTCGGATGCAGTTGTGGCCAATCGCTGGCGAGCAGGTTGCTTTGTGCTCCACTGTCGAAAGCGAGCACAACGGGTACACCGCCAACTTGGCAGTCGAAGGTCAGCAAGTGGCCTTTCTTTACGCCGCTCACCGTTTGGCAACTGTAGCCCTCGTTCAGCAGCCATTGGTGCGAGGTGTCCGGGCTTAGCAGCACTATCTCGTCCCTCTTGAAATCAAACAGCACATCAAAATCTTTGTAGTAGCTCTGTCCCAAGATGCCGTGCACCGTTACGCCGACGGTCTCCAGATTACTCAAGTCCGTTGTCATGATGTCCGTCTCATGGAGCGTAACACCGCCCATGTCCATCAGCTTCACATGGTGTATACCGCTCACAGAACCTGTGCCAACAGCACCACGACCACCACTTCCCATCACTTGTCCATCGATGTTGTGGTCAAAATACTTGCTGTTGAGAATGACTCCTGGGGCACCTGTGTCGAAGAACATATTGCACGATTGACCATCAATGATGACGGTTACGATGGGTAATCCGTTATGGCGATGTATTGGTACGCGAACCATGCTCACTTCGGGTTGTTTATTGGGTGTGGGATTGGCTTTAAGAAGAGAGACATTACCTGACAGCAAATTGGCTTCAAGCACCAAGTTGTCAGCACTAAAAAGGATTGTTGCCTCCGAGGTGGAACTGTCGGGCTTCGTGATGATGTAACGTAGTGTCAGCCCCTTGCTGTTCTGTTCGGTGTCAGCCAGTTCCCAACTCATCATGGTTGGCATTTGGGCAATAATTTGTTTCAGCACTTTAGCGGCCAGTGGTTGCTTGATGTTGTTGAAATGGAAGTCGGATGCCAACAATTCCTCAATGCCGTCAGGCTTATGATTCTGTGCGGCAGTCAAGATGTGCTCTGCTATCCGCTTGCATGTGTTTGCGTCTTGTGCCAGCCCCGTCATAGAAACGAGGGTAAACAAAATAGTAAAAAAAGTCCATTTCATGTGTCTAATGGAGTTTGATTGATTTGTCATTTTGTCGTAATCTGATAAATGTCGTTTGTCCTTCCGTCTGGACTGGCTTTCATGGCAGCCCAGGAACCTCGCTTCAGCACGGTCACTTTTTTGATTCTCTCTGGTGATAGGCTTTTAAATGCTTCTTTGGTAGCTGGCTCGCCGTTGATGAAATAGCTGATGGCATCGGGCAGACGGAGGGTGAATATTTCTATCACACCATTCTTGCCTTGCTCACCATACGAGCGGGCCACATCGCTGCTACGCTTATAGACATTGATACTCTTGATGTCTGCTGGCTTGATGTCGCCCACCTTGCCCATATAGAGTTCACCGTCGAGTATGATAAGCGGGTCAGACATGGTTTCCATCCGCATGGATGGAGTTCTGCTTGCCGTGATTGTGTCGCTCGGCTGCCCAACAATAGTCCAACTGCCATTGTCCGGCACATTAAGGACGGTCTTGGTCTGCAGACTAATTACTTGGGTGCTGTCAAGGTTTTCCTTCAGTTTCATCCAATTGTCTGTGGTGAAGATGTTGTGGATGGTTACTCTCTCTTGTTGCTTCATCTCATAGAACTTGATTTGTCTGCCAACGAGTTGCGAGCCGTCGAAATTATCCACATGCCTGCCGTCAATAATGTAGAGGTTCAAGCTCTGCTGAACGTCACCTTTGGTCGGACTTTCCTGCGCTGTAGAAGTCAGTATCGCCATCAGGCAAGTTATTGCTACTATTAGTATTCTTTTCATGCTTGATATATTTTTGAGTTGAACTTTATATTTATAAGGGAATCACACTATACCCGCTGCCGCCATCCATAGCGCAGACAAGGCACGAACTGGACGTGCCGTCAACGAAGGTCTTGGTGACAATCGTTGCGTCGCCTGCTGGTTGAATGTGATAGGTTTCCACCTGTTCGCCCATAATGTTGGCTGCGGCCATAACCTCATCAAGTGGATGAATGTTGGCACGAACGACCTCTATAGGTCTCGCATCATTGGACTTGACTGTAGAATGCTTGGCCTGTTTGCTCTTTGCAGGCTTCATTTGCTGCACATCCTCTTTTTCCTCTACACTGGCAGAAGAAATGTGGGGTGTTTCTGTTGCGGGCTTTAGCTCCTCAGGTTCTTCCGTTTCAATACGAATGTCTATTTGCTCTGACTGTGTCATTGCCATTTGTTCATCAATAGACTCAGTGTTACCACTCGTGTTATTATCAAAGAGTATAAACAGTAAGCCTATCGAGGCAGCCACAGCACTTATCCATCCAGCGATGGTTAAGAGTCTCTGCCGAGCTGGTACTTCTTGAGTCCTTTCGGGAACATGCGTCCTTTGGCAGGGCAGAGAAACCATAATACGGTCGAACTCTGCCACTTTACTTTTCGACAGCTGGAAATTCTCGTCAGTGGTGGATGTGGCTTGTAACAACAGCCGCACATCCTCATCTTCCGAAGTGAGCTTTTCGGTGGTAGTGGCATAGAATTCGCTCAACTCCCGTTCCTCATCTATAGAGGTCTCAGCATTAAGATAGCGTTTCACCATCAACAGGCGGACTCGCTTGTCGTGTAACTTACTCATATCTTTGTCCTCCTTATTTTTAATATACTTATCAGTTCCTTTCTTGCGGCACATATCATGGTCTTGGCACTTGCAGCGGTCGTGCCACATGCAGCGGCAATTTCTTCCATAGACATTCCATCACTGCGCATCAGCAACATCTTGCGCTTCGTGGCTGGCAACCTCCGCATGGCTTTTTTTAGCAAGCGTTCTGCATCATGCTGTATGGCGAGTATGTCTGTCTGTGCGTCATCAATGGCATTCAATGTTTCATGTAAAGGTTCCACCCTTGCTGAATGTTGTTTCAAAATGTCAATACAGATATTCTTCGCAATCATCGTCGCCAATGCTTCTGGATTACGATATTCGACAATTCTCATTCGCATCTGCCACAGTCGGAGGTAGGTCTCCTGCACGGCATCCTCAGCATCGTAGGCCATCTCCTGCCGGTCGAAAAACGACTGGCATAAAGTCAACAATCTGGGTCTTGTATCTTTGACTATATTTAGGAAATCCTGTGTCTCCATTTCGGGCATATCTGCAATAAAGACGAATGAGAAAGGTAAAGGTAAACTAAATAATGGCAGTCATTGGAATTTTGATACCAACTGACTGCCTATACATCGAAACAAATACGTCTGAGACTATGCCTTGAACAGGTCTTCAGATGTGATGCTGTTATGTATCTCGCTCCAATATCCAGCGTGGGCAATACCTGACACAGTGACCATAGTAAGGCTTACAGATTTCTTACATCCTGTTTCGGCGATGAAACGCTCCGCCTTATGGTGCAAGCTATCTGCATCGTCTTTAGTCACAGTATATTCGTTATGCGAGAATTTCATCTCACAGATATTCACCATGTTGTCAGCTCTGTCTATGAGCATGTCTATCTGTGCACCTTTCCTTCCGTCGGCACTCGGTCCCACTCGCCATGCAAATACGTTGGTCACTACTCCGCTGATGCCAAGAGCCATTTTGATTTGGCGGATATGCTGGAAACACAGACGCTCAAAAGCCAGACCGACCCAGGCTGACCGCAGGCTTGACAGATAATTATGGCTCCAGAATTGCTCATCGTTGGCAGTGTTGTGCTTCACGAATTTCAGATAGAACAGCGTGTAGTTGTCAATCAAACGGAACGTTGCCTGGTTCTTTAGCCCATACGTTGGAATCTTGCGGATAAAGCCGCATTCCTCCAAGTCTTCCAGCATACGGCTCGTCCGTCCATTTTCTTCCAGCTCGCATTGCTTCACCAACTCGTCGCGTGTCATTCCAGAGCCGTTTTCGCCCAGTTCCATTACGATTTTGACATGTTTCTCCGGGTTACGGAACAAAGAGTCGTAAAGCTCGTTGAATTCATAACGGAGTTTGCCATCTTCTGCAAAAATAAGTTTATCAACATTCTGTGCTACGCTCTGCCCCCGTGTCAAAAGTGACCAATAGAAAGGCACTCCTCCGAACACCATGTAGTATTCCAACAGGTCATAGTGCGAGGCCTGAATCTTCTTGGCCCTCATATATTGTTCGCACTCATGGAGCGTGAAGGGCATGACAGGCAATCGATATGTCACACGATTGTGCAACCCTCCGTGATTCTTCAGCACCTTGTTGATAATCCACGATGTTGCCGATCCACAGATGATTAGCAGCACATCCTTACGAGCCGAAGCGAAGTTGTTCCAAAAATACTCAACGGCTGACACAAAATTGGAGCGTGGCGTGTCCATCCAAGGAATCTCGTCAATAAACACCACTTTCTTCCTTTCTTTACTTTGACGAATGAGTTGGCGCAGTAAGGAAAACGCCTCCATCCAATCCTCGGGAATCTTCACTTTCCCCATCCCGGCATCCGCCAGTGAATCACGGAAAGCGCGAAGCTGCACCCGCAAATTGCCCTTTGCTACTCCCGAATGCTCAAATGTGAAGGTGTAGTTGAAAGTCTCTCGCACCAGGAATGTCTTGCCTACCCTGCGGCGGCCATACACCACGGCAAACTCCGAATACTCCGACTCGTATGCCTCATGTAGTTCTCTCTGCTCTTTGTCTCTGCCTATAATCATAATCTATCTGATTTTTGAGTGCAAAGATACAAAATAATCCCTTATAAAGTGTCGAAACTTGTAATTATTTTGCTATTTTCGACATTTTTGACGAATCTTTAGGTTGGTAGCACCATTATGTGTTTTATTCCGGAAACCCTAATTGAATAATGCTGTAAACGGCAGGACGTTTTCTTGTTGTACCTTCATTCCATTTCCTTCAGAAAGTGAACTTCATCGGTGAAGCGATGCTGCACTGATAAAGTACACATACTTCAGGGGAGGCAAACACGGAACAACTTGCTTCAACTGCTAAGGATGATCGCATAGCGCACATGCTCAGCAGTTGAAGCAAGTCCATCCGTCTTGTAGCTTGCCTCTCTGATTCCATTTCACTTTTCATCTTGACCTCTTATAACAGCCTTACAAAATGATCTTTTAATACTTTGTGCCTCACTTTATAGTGTCGTAATGCTTCGCCCCACACCATGAAGCCACCCCCAGTCCCATTAACAGAGTCTTTTCTTTCAGTCAGCAGAGCATGATTGAAAGAAAAGACACTGTCACAGGGAAGGGCAATCACGAAAAGGTAGCCGGTCATCTTCAAACAGGGTCGGTGAGATCGCAGGGCGAAACCTCACTGACGCTGTTCTTGCTGACAGTCCACCACTTCGTCTGTAAGATTGCCCTGGCTGGACTTTGGCTTCATTCCCACCCATACTTATTGTAATCTGACGGCAATGATTCTTATAACCTGACTGATGGTATTCTTCTAAGCTGACGAGTAAGTCTTTCATTATAACCTACGCCCACACCATTGTCTAAACAGCATTCTCAGTTTGTCATAGAGGGAAAACTCTTGTGGTCAAGCGAGTTGATCATAAGAGTTTCCTCACTCTGCCAAAGGTATGTCAAGGAGACTCTATCAAGCCTTGCCAGAAGGTATTTGGCAAAACTAAACACTTTGCCAGATACGTTCTGTCTTTCCGGCTGTGATGGAGACTCCTCTTATTGACATACTGGCTGAGGATGCCTGTTTGGACAAGCCCGCCCCACCTTTTATAATTGTTATACATGACATTTTCTGTCATATCCTTCAAAGCCCGTGAAAAGGAATTCTTCTGCAAAGGTAGTTTCGCCATTCAAACCGTCAAGAATAGCAGGGCTTCGCTTTCAACAATCTTCCTTTTCGCTGAAAAGAGTATTCTTGAAACTTTTCTTGCCTTATTGTCTTGCTATCACCTTGAAAAGCAGAAAAATTCCCAATCACAGGCTGAAAGGCTTGAAAGAAAGGGAAAATAAAAATTCAAGAGTATGGCAACAACAAATTTCAACAACCGACTGATAACGCCAGAGCTGACCGAGGCACTGAGCAGTTATCCCCTGTATTCTCAGGACGCGAAGAAGAAGGATGCAATGTGCATCGCAGTGTTTTACCTTGGCAATATCCGCTGGTACATCATGGAAGGACAGCAGGAAGGCAATGACTTCACACTCTATGGCATCGTTACTGGACTGCAAGAGACGGAATACGGCTACCAGTCTGCAACCGAAATGGCAGGTATCACCTATGATGCAAGCGAGTACGGACTTGGCACTTTGAGGATTGAGCAGGACAAGGATTTCAAGCCTTGCACCCTTGCAGACATCAAGGACGAGGAACTGCAACTTTTCCTTTCACGGCTCTATGATAAAGACTAATGTATAACCCCAAATATTGAAGATTATGAAAATTATCGTAATGGACAGCGCAAATGTGCGCATCGAGGTAATAAATGTTCCCGACCACATGATTGAAGAGGACATCGAGCAGTTCTTGGCAGAGCATGACTATTCGCTCAACAACATTTCTTGGATGGCAGCACCCATCGACTTCGTGCCGGTGCAGTTCCATGAATACGGTACCTGCCATACCGATGGCGAAGAGTTGCACTTTGAACGTCAAGGGAAACTCAAAGACTTTTCCATCTATGACAGTGTGCAGGAGGTCAAGCACCGCGAGCAGGAGGAACTTGCCGCAAAACTCAGACTTCGTGGTGAGAAGGTGGATGATGGCTATGAATGGCACTTCGAGGGTGAATGTCCTATCGTGGCAGCATACGACTATGACGAGCCTTGCGATGTGGTCATCTTTTCGGTCAGAGTGGACAAAGACGGATATTTCACCATCATTGGTGATGAGAAGAACGACCGAGGCAACGAGCATGAGATTGAGGTGGATGATGTCTTCGCTGGACATCTTGACTACATAATCAGTGAGATAGGAAAATAATCAATAAACATGGGATAGGTGGCAACTCCGCTGCCTATCCCTACAACTCCAGAGTATTATGAGACAGATATTTGTCGTGTACGAAACTGACGCATGGTTATGACAATGTTCTCATAACCAAGCTTATGACAAGCCGTATATTATGAGAAGTATAATAAAAAGTGGCTTGTAATTCAAAGGAATACGTAGCCACTTCACATTTTATCTTCTCATAACGACATTACTTCTTTAAATTCATCAGCCACTCTAACAAGTCCTTGTTCTTTTCCCATTTACGAGCTGTGTTTACATCTGGTGTCAATTTGGAATATGACTTTTCTAAGGCATCTCGTTTGGCTTTAGAGTCTGCCCTGGCATATATTTCCGTCGTTTGTATGGAAACATGTCCCAGAATATCCCTTATATAGACAAGATTGACATTGGCTTGTAATAAATGCATGGCTCGACTGTGACGGATGGAGTGACAACTAATCCTTTGCGGGATAAGAGAGGTAGAATGAGTACGTGCCATATCTGCATATGTCTTTAGGATATATGACACTCCTTCACGAGTAAGTTTCTCATGCCGTATATTGAAGAATAGCGGTTCTGATATGCGATTGACATTTAGTAGGCCATTCTCTTCCATGTATTGGCGTAAGATGGCAACCTGTTCCTTTGCCAAAGGGACGATTCTTGTTTTCCGTCCCTTGCCAAATATCTTAATGCTGTAAGGTTCATGTTCAAGTCTTACACAGCCAACCGTCAGGTCCGCTATTTCTTGCACTCGTGCTCCCGTGTCATACATCAATGACAGGATGGCAAGATGTCTTCGTCCTTTCCACGTTGTCACGTCGGGTTGGGACAGTAGCAACTTGATACCTTCTTGTGAAAGATAGTTTAGCCCCTTGACTTCTGCTTTAGATGGTTTAATAGACAGAATACGTTGCCACTCATCTAAGCGGTCTATCACCTCGTATTTTAGGTAGTGTACAAAAGAATGCAAAGCAGCAAGTCGGTAATTACATGTTGCTGGTGTATTGCCTTGCTTTGTCGATAGCCATGTCAAGAAACCAAGGATGCTTGCACGAGTCAAGTGTTCCAGTTTCAATTTGGAGACATCGATTCCGCATTCAGATTTCATATATTTGATATATAGCACAAATGCTGTCTTATATGACGCTATTGTATTAGAGCTGACATTTCTCTCATGCGGAAGATACTGAGTAAGGAAACGTACCAAGCATGTTGCAAAATCTGTATTTGTATTCATCGTCTTATATAATGGATTGGAAAAACGAAAGAGTTGAGTTGCGAACATTGCTCTTCTATTTCTGGAAACATAGAAGCAGTAAGGCGCACATAATGTTCTGTAGATGCCAACGAAAGATGCCCCAATGCCGTTGACAATATTGGTAGGCAGGCATAGACATCAGTCCCATTACGAGCCATCTGAGCAAGCACATGTACGGCATAGGTATGACGTAAGTCATGCAGACGTGGACCATGATGGCCTCCTATATAGGGAATTCCACATTGCGTAAGAACATCAACGAAATAGTGGCTAATGGTCTTTGAACTAAGTGCTGTGCCATCACACTTCACAAACAGCAGCCGTTTGTTATCGCTGATGCCATCAATGGGCATACGATTCCTATAATGGATGTACTGCAAGAGTGACTCCTTCATAGAATCACATATAGGGACTAACCTGTCACAACCATTCTTACTGCTTCTTATACGTATATATTGCTGCTCAATATGGACATCTTCGTTTAATATAGACAAGGCTTCAGAGATTCTCAGTCCCGTACTATATAATAGTCTCAACAGACATGGAAATGCCATGACACCCGTAGTTATCATAAATCTTCTAACCCGAATTTCGTCAGCCTTTTTGAGCATGTCTTCAATTTGTGTGGGTGTAAAGATGTATGGGACAAAATCGGACGAGGGCCTTTTCGGAAGTTTGGGTACATAGCATTCTATCCCACTGCGTTTCATTAGATTCGCCAGTTGAATCCATGTGGAAATAAAATGTTGCTTGATAATCAGATAGTTACAAGGTAAATGGTACAAAAAAGTTCACGTAGATATCCAGTAATTTATTGACATCCTATGCTATTGACACGTTATCGCATTAGCAAACTTTAAAAGTTAGTACTTGAATTTTAGATATTATTTTATGTAGGCTACTCTCCAGGATTAAGAAAATGACCTTTTATCCTTGCCTTTTCAAAACAAATAGTTACCTTTGCAAAAAAGAAAGGAAGATTATGGCAATAGAAATTAAGGCAATACCTACCTTGGAAGGTAAGGATGCAGAAAGATTCATAGAGCGTGCTGATGAAGCAGAACGCAAGTTCAAGGGCTTTGGTGGTATAGAGAATACACCCGCATTTAAGGCGATGCAGAGCATTCTGCGTAAATCAGGAATGGCAAAATAATGGGATTTCTTGACGAGCGCTGTTTGTTTCAAGAGCTTACTGACGAGAAGATTGCTGTCAGTAAGCCTTTTTATTGTGGGAATAACGATTTGGATGAGTTTTTCCATGAGGATGTAACAAAGTTCAGTTACAATCTCATGGGCAAGAGTTATTGCTTTGTCTTAGAGAAAGACCCATCTATCATCGTCTGTGCTTTCACAGTATCAAACGACAGCATACGCGTTTATGACCGTCCTCGTAGTAGACGCGACTACATGAAGCATATGACGCACAAGCATATGCGCAGATACCCAGGAGTACTTGTCGGACGGTTGGCGGTTAACCAAGAATACTCACATAAAGGTATAGGAAGCGAGGCCCTTCTGTTTATCAAGCAATGGTTCTTGTCTCCTGATAACAAGACCGGTTGTCGGTTTGTCGTTGTCGATGCCGTAAATGATCCAAATGTCCTTCAATTCTATCAAAAGAATGGCTTTGTATTCCTTTTCACGACGGAAGAGCAGAATTTATCTATACAGGTGGTAAGAAGGGCGAGCCCGTCGAGTTAGATACGAGACTGATGTATTTTGATTTGATGGATTTATCTACTTCAGATGCAAACAATAACAGATAAACTCGAAATAGAGAAATTGCTTACGAGGCTCACAACGTACATTGCCAATAAGCTGCACCTGTCAACCATGGCAGCTGTCGGTGCAGTGTGCATGTCAAAGGTAGCCAATGAGCTGGCTGGAGGAAAGATACCAGAAGGCACTTCCTTTGATGAGTTGTCTGAACGACTGCTCAAAGAGGTGACGATGGCTGGCGAATGATACCTGATATTACTATTTGAACAAGGCATACTCAAGAGCTTTCTTTAAAAAGGATCATAACAATCCTTATAAAAGAAGACAACCAGTCATAGAAAACTAAAAAAAATATGTACGAATATACATCACTTTGAAAATAATGTTGTATCTTTGTACACAAAACAAAGCAGTATGGCTACAACAAAGACCTTTATTTCTTCTGTCGGTGCTAAGTCACAAGGCAGATACAGCTATTATAAGATGTTGTCAGAGGCCAGGCAAGGCGACTTGGTCAAGGTAAAGCGTGGCGTATATGCAAGTCCCGAACAGCTGGCAGACACGATGGTTGACATTGACACGCTCGTGCCAAACGGTATTCTTTGCTCTTTTTCTGCATGGAGTGCGTATGGCTTGACCACAGTCATTCCACAGGCCTTTCATGTGGCTGTCAAGAAGGGAAGAAAGGTAACGCTACCGGACTTCCCGGCCATTGAACTGCATTATATGACGGACAAGTTCATGGAACTTGGCTTGACGACTAAAGACGTCAATGGCTATCAAGTCAGGATCTTTGATATAGAGCGTAGTGTCTGCGACGCTATCAAATTCCGTAATAAGGTTGGGCAAGATGTATGTTCAGAAGTAGTCAACAGTTATCTCAAATTGTCGGAAAGGAATCTTACAAAACTTGTTGATTATGCCGAGAAACTACGTGTAAAGAATACGTTGAACCACTATCTTGAGATTCCCCTATGAATGAGAAGACGAAAAACTACGGGAAATCCATCAGAAGCAAGTTGCTGAATGTCTCCAAGCAAGAAGGTCTATTCTACCAGACGGTTCTGACGTGATATCATCCGAATACCTGCTGCCATAAAGTTTTGTTGCTAATGATGATCCTTATATCTGCTTTCATATACTTTTGTAATACAGACTTTCTACTATTCCCTTGTGTATTAATCGTAGCTATTGCCACAAAGTAGTTACCATCTTCCTTGTGTACAAGCTTTGTGCTATGGCTTGTCACATCAAATTGATAAGAAATATTATCGTAGCCTTCAAAGGAAACATGAGCCGTTCTTTGCTCATTGAAGAGATACAGATACTTGTATGGCACAAACACCTCTATTGTTCTTTGGTTTATAACCTCACCATTAGCCTCTATAGATATAGGATAAGGTGTCTTGTAGAAAGCAACTGCGAGGGCGAGGACTATTATCGTAATGATAACTGTCCCCAAGCTGACGAGGCGAGGAGGAACCTTGCCTATCACGTTCCTCACCTTCTCGCTTCTCAATTCGATATTATCTGATTCTTTTTGTTCCATATCAAACGCTTTTTAGTTTCCCAATTCCAACTGATTCTTCACAAGATTATAGTATGCCCCTCGCTTGGCGGTCAAAGACTCATGGTTGCCTTCCTCAACCACTTTGCCATGGTCAATGACCACGATTTGGTCGGCATTCTTCACCGTACTTAGGCGATGAGCCACTATCACAACCGTCTTTCCTTTGTAGAACTTATCCAAGTTCTCTACGATGCTTCTCTCATTGTTGGCATCGAGCGAGTTGGTCGCCTCGTCAAGGAAGATGTAGTCGGGATTCTTATACACCGCCCTTGCTATCAAGATACGTTGTTTCTGTCCTTGGCTCAGTCCCACGCCATCACGCCCAATCTTGGTGTTGAACTTCAAAGGCAAAGCCATCACGTAATCCTTGATGCAAGCTATCTCGGCTGCTTTTAGCAACCGTTCCTTGTCTATGTCACCATCATCAACAGCAATGTTTCGTGCGATACTCTCCGAGAAGATGACACCTTCCTGCATCACAACGCCACATTGTCTGCGCCACCATTTCTTGTTGAGCTTGTTGATGTCAGTATTGCCTATGTTGATTTGTCCCTCCAAGACGAGATAATAACCAAGCATCAAACGGATGAGGGTGGTCTTTCCACTGCCAGATGCGCCAACGATGGCTGTTACCTTACCTTGCGGAATATGAATGCTCACATCATCTATGGTCTTGCGCAAAGCATGTGGGTCGTACTTGAACATGATATTCTTGATGTCAATGCCCTCATTCTTGTCCTCGATAGAAGTTAGCAAGCCTACCTTTCCGTTCTCATCATCCATCTGGTGAATCTCGTTGATTCGTTCCAAGCTAATCTTCACATCTTGCAGGGAATAGAAGAAGTTCATCAGTTGCTCCACAGGCGAGTTGAGCTGTCCGATGATGTATTGCACGGCAAGCATCATACCGAGTGTCATTTGCCCATGTATCACGGCGGTTGCAGCCACTACCGTGATGATGATGTTCTTCACCTCGTTGATAAAGATACTTCCAGCCTCCTGTGTCTGTTGGAGTTTGAGTGATTTCATCTGCACCCCAAACAAGTCTGCTTGCGTGTCCTCCCATTCCCATCTTCTACGTTGTTCACAATCCTGCAACTTGATTTCCTGCATGGAGGTGATAAACTCATAAGTTTTGTTATTGTTGATAGCTTGCTGCTCAAACAATTCATAGTCGAGCACCTTCCTCCGTTTCAAGAACAAGGTCATCCATCCGCCATAGAGGATGCTCCCCAACAAAAAGATGGCAAACACCAACTTGTTGTAGAAGAACAGTACCACCGAGAATACCACAAAGGTTAGCACGGCAAAGGTGATGTTGAGCGTCTGCTGCGTAAGGAAGTTGTTCACACGGGTATGGTCGTTCATTCTTTGCATCAAGTCGCCCATGAGTTTCGTATCAAAGAAAGACATAGGCAGTTTCAATAGCTTGATGAAGAAGTCACTTACTAATGATATGTTGATGCGTAAGGATATGTGAAGCAACAACCATCTGCGGATAAAGTCTATTGCCGTCCGGCTGATTGTAAGCATCAACTGCCCCAAGAGTATCAGCCAAACAAAACCTATATCTTGGTTCTTGATGCCGACATCCACGATTGATTGGGTAAGGAATGGCAGAACTAGTTGCAAGAGACTTCCAACTAACAAGCCCAAGATGATTTGTCCGAAATACTTGCGGTATTTCTTCACATATCCAAAGAGAAATCGGAAAGAACGCTTTTCCTTGATGTTCTCTTCACCCTCCATCTTATAGGTAAAGAATGCAGGGGTGGTTTCCAAGAACATAGCAATGCCCTTGTCTTCGCCATTGGAACTCGTGCTTATCCAATGCTGCTTGAACTCTTCTAAACCATAAGTGACCAATCCCTTTCCTGGATCAGCGACATAGAACTTCTTTCCTTTCTTGACTTTATACAAGACTACAAAATGATTCTGGTTCCAATGGAGAATACAAGGCAAAGGGACTTCACCTAGCACCATAGTTGTAGCTCTAGCGCATGTAGTATGCAAGCCAAGTGTGTTTGCTGCCTCATTGATACCTAACAGAGAGACTCCTTCCGCAGTAGCAAAACAAAGTTTCGACAGAGAATCCAAAGTGTATTCTCTGCCGAAATATTTACATACCATTTGCAAGCAGGCTATTCCGCATTGCATGGAGTCATGTTGATGTATAATTGTTATTTTTCTCATTTTAAAGAACATCGTAGAATTACATTCTATCCTTCTGGCTTTGACCTGCTCCTGTACCCTTATACTTGCTTCGAGTAACATTGAACTTATAGCGGACTGTCAATGAGATTTTACTTGTTGAGAACTCATCAAAGATTGTTTCCTTCAGTTTGCCGTACTTGCCTATTATGTGACTGTCGTTCGTGCCAAACACGTCGTTGACATAAAGCTGGAAAGTCAGGCAGTCCTTCAGAAAGCCCTTGTATATAGACAGGTCGGTGTTGAACATCGGCTTGTAGATGTAATGGTTTTCCTCATATCCCTTTGTGATGTAAGTCGTCATAACGGAGAACATCGCCCATTTCGTATCGAAGGTGTTGTTGAGTTTTAGCTCAGCTACAGGCTTGTTAAGATAATGTCCGTCCCTTGTCTCCAACTTGAACCATTGCTTCTCAACCATAGCTGACAGCATAGGATGCCAGATGCCAAAGGCAGGCTGCAAGGTGAGCATAGAAGACACATTGTTGTAAGATTTGCCATTTATCATCCTCATCAATCCTATGGTGGCATTGTCCTTATACATCTCTACAGTCTGATATATCGGATCGGATACATGTTCATAAGTCAAGTTGAAAGTCAGCCATTTGTAGGCGAGGTCGTAACTTATATTTCTTGAAATCTCTGAGACAAGAAACGGATTACCGGTTTCATATGTATAATGATTGCTATATTGCACACCGCTTCTTAATACCCAGTAGTTAGGACGATCGATGTCGGCTGCATAGCTCAGCTGCATCTGTACATTGCCAAACGGCATCGAAAGGCTGAGAGACGGAAACCAGTTGCCGTAAGTCTTGCTTTGCTCCGACATATACTTACCATCGTCATAATATTTGAAATCAACATTCTCGTATCGCAATCCCGCTTCCATGTTCAACTTGCCAAAGTCACGACTATAAGTAACGAACGCAGAGGACATGCCCTCTTTAATACGGTCTCTTACATTGTCGGCAAGAGTATTTGGTATGATGGCGTAGTTGGTGTTACGATTGGTGAACGAATACTCGCCACCTACAGACAAGTCACCACCCAAAAGCGGATAAGAGAGCACCGTTTTGGAAGCTATCAAGCGGTTGTACTTTGAAGTGGTACTGTTTACAAGTTGGTTTTGCATATCCGAGTTCACTTCCTGATAATGCTCATCTATATTGTTTTTATTGTTTCCTTTCGACCAAAACCAATCGGTATTGAAGTCAATACCCAATTTACCTACCTTACCTACATAATATATATTACTTGACAAGTTGCTATTCTGCCCAAACTCCGATAGGATAGAAGTGTTGGTCTCAGTCAGATCTTCATCTCTCAGCACAGAGCCTTCCGTCTTTCCGTCTGTTATCAGCTTTGGATTGCGCAAGAAACTAAAGCTTGCTCCCAACGAATTGTTGTCGTCAAACTGATAACTGACATTCAAGCGAGAACTGAAAGTTTCGGTTTTGTTCTTCCAACGTGTTTTGTCCTGTTGGTTCCAGGTCTTGTCAAGATAGGTCATCTGATGCAAGTCCTTCTCGTCTGGCGACGATTGTTTTGAGCCATAGGCGTAGGCGCCAAGCTCCAATCCGTTCTTACGGTAATACATATTCAGCCTACCATATCCTCCAATGTTCTTTTTCTCGTCGTACGATCCTTCTGTTGTAGCGTCAAATCCAAATCCGTCGCCCTGTATCTTCTTTGTGGTGATACGTATAACAGCCTTAGTGCTTGCAGCATAACGAGCACCAGGGTTGGATATTACCTCTACCGACCTTATGTTGTCCGAACTCAAACGGTCGAGTTCGCTTCTGTCCCTCATCTGCCGTCCGTTGATATAGATGATAGGCTCGCCACGTCCAAACACCTTGATGTTGCCATTCTGTGCAGATACGTTAGGTATGCGGTCGAGCAGGTGCTCCATAGTTCCTGCCTTTTCAAGTACAGATCCGGCAACGGTTGTTGTCATTCCGCCATTCTTAAGGATGGTCTTTGGCAAAGATGATTTTATCACTACTTCACCGAGCATCTTACTATCTTCTTCCATCTTAATAACTCCCACATTCTCACCTTTGCAGTCCTTGAATATTGTCTTATATCCTACGGAAGTTACCTTGATGATTCCGCCATTGCAAGGAGAGTCGATGGTAAAACGCCCATCTTCTCCACTCACAGTCCCCTTGACGAATGCTGAATCTTGACGGTATAGGAGCACTACATTTGCAAATGCTAAAGGCTCGCCCTTGGCATCTACAATCTTTCCCGAAATGTTCTGTGCCATCATCTGGGACATTGCCCAGAAACACACGGCTGTTGTCATGATAAACTTTCTCATAATACAACTTTTTAATCAAACATACTTTTTCATAGATGTGGGCAATCATTTATACTAACAAATCTTTTCTTTGCACATCTCGTTTATACCTTGTACATAATCGTGCCATTTGTTTTTATCCTGTCTTAAATGTGATATGCTTAAAAGAATCTTTTCTATATGTTCTCTTTGTGATTTACATTTATCCTCATTAGGAGTTGTCTGATAGCATTTGTTCTTTTCATCATAAAAAAATTCCCTAGGACAACCCTCACATAAATTGCGAGCCCAACAATTGGAGCACAAGTCTCTTTTGTTGGCAAGCAAACTGAACAAAGGGAAAGATTTTTTGATGGTATCTGAATTGAATATATTTATTCCTCCAATATTCCCCAAATTTAAACCTTCTTTTCCAACATCCATATGGCATGGAAATATCTCCCCCAAAATAGATACCGCAAATTGCTTACTAGACATTTGGCAAGACATAAGTGGCTTTTTAAATGATATAGCCCATAGAATACTTGCAAAACCTTCTGGAAGATTTTCCAAATTATCGATAGAATAAGCATCGTCATGCTCTTTTACACTCATTTCGTCAACAACAAAACCTCTGAGACCAAAGCGTTTTGACATATATGAAGCAATTTCATCTCTAGAAATTCCTTTTCCAATATGGTATTCTGTAAAAGTGGACTCATATTGAATCGTAACGTTATCAATTTGTTTAACGGTGTCTATAAACTTTGCTATTCTGTCAAACGAACCATTACCTGCTTTATCCAAGCGATTATAATCATTAAATTCCTTATTACCATCAATGCTAACAGTAATATAAGATATATATGTTCTAATAATTTTCAACAGTCGCTCATTTAGTATGGTACCATTGGTTATGATGGCAAACTTAGGCATATCCTTTAGTTTGTCATCAAACTTGTAGCTATTAAAAAGAGAGCAAACGTATTCCATCACATTTAAATTTAGGCATGGTTCGCCACCAAAAAAGACAATTTTTTCAATATGAGAGAAATGATGTATGCAAAAATCATAAAATTGCTTTGCGGTATCCGTAGTCATTAATGAGCGTTTCATCTTGTAGTTGCCTCCACTTGCATAGCAATATTTGCATCTGAGATTACAATCATTTGAAATATGTAATGTAATTCTATCTGCGACATCCGTTGTTGGATTAGGTGTCAAAGGAGGCAAATTCTTTTTAAACATATCCTCTAATTTCAGTAAACAGTTCTTTATTTCATCGAGAGAAATAGAGCTGTTTTGGGCAACATCGCTTATTGAAGCACCTTCTTTCAACGACTTAAGTATATTTGCTGTATCGCTACTTAAGCTAACAAGTGTAAACGAGGGAACATGCAACAGCAAGGAGACATCCCCATTCTCTATAAAGTGTATATCGTCAAAATTAATCATATTATTTCCCATTTTCTTGATTACAGAATATGTTCTAACATAAAGAGTGGATTGTTGATAACAGCAATCCACTCTCCACCGTCAAAAAAGACTACTTATGGTTTCTTCACAGATGTAGAATCGGAGGTTTGGGTTGTTTGAGTTGTGTTTCCACAGCTACAGTGATGACCGTTGGTACCAACTATTTTGATGGCATTACCACCAACAATAGCATCCAATTCAACAGGAGCAAGTTCCTCCATAGGAAGAACCTCATTAAAACTAAGTTTCTTTTCCATAGTCTGTTTCCTTTCTTTAAAAAATCTACTAATGTTTTAAATCTTGGAATCTAACGTTTCTTGGACAGTATACGCCTTTTTACCCAGACGGGGCTGTTTTAACCTTGCGCAAGGTGCTAGGAATAGTTGCATCAAAATGAAAGCAAACTGCAATTATTTGCTTCATTTTGTATTCCGAGTACAAAAGTATAAAAACTTTTTGAAACGAAGTGTTTTTTCTAAAATATTTAAACTACATTAAACTATATTGCATGTAGTTATACCTATAACGCCTTCTTAAAAAGGCTGAGTAGTTACTGAAATTACCCTTCATTTCTTTGAAATGGTAAGATATGCCATGCATAAAAATGTGTATTTTGAAATTTTGATTGAGGAGATCTATGAGCAATACGGCATTCATAACAGTGGCTGCATGACAAGGGCTATCTATGAGCATTTCACTCGGTCTCCATTTTATGAAAGTGGCCGAAAAAGTCATCCGTCCCGGCTGCAGATGTATGGAGAGTCGTGGACTTAGCGACTACAACACCTGCATCAACGGCTAGCGGTACTGCTATCCCAACTACGACCATGAGAAGGCGAAGGAGAATTACGCTCTTCACGCCCCACATTCTCCTTTGATGATAGACACCTTTTGCCCATAGACAAGGTTGTCCCTCTGTATCAGGAGAGCTACCTCGACAAAGAGCCCAGGTTGTTCTAACCGTCTATCTCCGCCATCTTCTTTGCTGGATCTGCTCGTCGTCCACATCATTCACGTTCATGCCATGGCCAACTTCGTATTCACGGTTGGGATCCTTTGAGCCAGCCTGAGTGTCCATCACATTACTGATATTAGGATTAGAACCTGGGGGAGATGATTGCCGAGACCGCTCTGCCTTTGGCTGATGGGGGCTAACTTGTTTGACAATTCCTCTCGAATCCATATAGTTGTCATGAAGCTGACGAACAACAGACTCACGCAGAATAATAGTCTCACCGTTCCACGACACTGTTCCTCTGTGGATATGCGTGCCGAATTGCCGATAGAGGACACGATTGATGTCCGCTGTGGTGAGTTTCGGATTGTCGGCAAGCAAGTCGTCAATGGTCTGTTCGATCTTAGCAAAACGAGTGGCAGCATCCTCGAACTGGAGAAGATCCTTGATGCTAAGGAACTCGCCACCTTTGAAGACCGTCTTATTTTTGTGGTCAACAACGATGTAACCATACGGCGTGTCAGCCTTATCGACGAAAACAAGGCTGATACCGAACTTACGTTTCATGTGAGCATCGAGTTCTTTCTTGTTGGCAGACAGATGCCGGTACTTTTGCAGAATGGCACGAAGTTGCCGGCGACGTTTGTCATCGGGCTTGTTCTCTTTCAGTGCATACTGCATGATGAGTTGGGCACGGATGGTTCCAAGCTCCTCACCATTACGGTAGAGGTGAACAACGGGCTTCTCGTTATCATCCTTACATTCATAGCCCAAGCTCTCCATGATGGCACAGAACTGGGCTTTGGTAGTGAAGCGATACGAAAGCGCATCCTTCGCTATGTCGTTGACCTCCGGCTCCTGCTTCTGACCAGTGTATTCTTTCATAATTTCCAGAGTCACTGCTCGTGAGCGACGTTTCTCATGATGATGGTCTATCTTATGTCCATCGGGAGCCACACGGGAGGTGACGATATGGATGTGATTGTTGGCCGTGTCGTGATGGGCATAGACAAGCAGCGGTTGTCCCTCTTCGGCATAGCCCATCTCCTTGAGATAGCTGTGCGCAATGTCGAGGAGTTGCCGATGAGAGTATTCCGTGCCTATGCAACTGACTGCGACATGAAACTGTGGTTTCTTGATATACGTGTTCCGGGCTGAGTATTGGAGGAAATACCATTGAAGCTTGTCAGCGGTATAGGTTTCAGGGCGAATGCCGTCGATGTTCTGGACTTCGAGCAGTGTTGCCAGTCCTTTCTCAACTTTCATCTCATTGTAGGCGATGGCATGGAAATTGGCGGATGATGGGAGAATGGTGATTATCATTGTTTTCAATTGTTATGAGTGAAACGGATTACATTTTTCAAGACTGTCGTGGATGGCATCCAATTCCGCCTTGATACTTCTGATGGCTTTCAAGGTGGACTGAGCCTCCGGTACGATGACCTTGTGGAAGTAATTCTCGTTGAGTTTGTCATCAATGGCCAGCTCATTGGCACGGTGCATGACTTGGTTGAAGTTGCCGCCGAGCCATGAGAGTTGTTGCTGATACTTGGTGTAGAAGGTGAGCAACGTCGTCATTGCTTCTATTCTCCCTCTTGTCCGTTTGTCATCGAAGCGGTTGACTGCATCACGAATCATGGCACTCGTGTTGCCGCCGTAGCTCTGTGCTTTCTTCTGGAAGAGCTGCATCTCTTCATCGTTAAGTCTGACTTTGCAGACGTGGTTTCTGTTGGTGTCGTTCATCTGTTGAAGTTGTTAAAGTTGGTAGTTATTAGAGATTGGAATTCACATTGGGCAGTCTTCGAGTTCATGAGACTCATCATCTTTCAAGAGACAATCCGGGAGTTGCGACCGAGATTTCATCCCCAGCTCCGCTGGCAAGTGACTTTTATGGTCATACGACGGCGACAGCCTCGTGTGGCCACAAAAGTACAACTTGCTATTCCCAATTGACTGCCGTAGCGGTAGGTTTGTGATATATATGGCATCATGTCTGTTTTAGGTGCTAAATGAGGTATTTCCCGTAGTTGTTGAGCGATCGTGATTAGTCGAAGACTCAGTATTTTACTGGCTCAGACTATGCGATTGATTACTTTTATCGCGTGATAACCGTGATAAGTATGATTACTTTTATCACGTGATAACCGTGATAAGTATGATTACTTTTATCACGTGATAACCATGATAAGTATGATTACCTTTATCACGTGATAACCGTGATAAGTATGATTACCTTTATCATGTGATAACCGTGATAAGTATGATAACCTTTATCATGTGATCCAAATAAAACCTAACTCAAAGATGGGGAAAGATAGATTAGATAGATCAGATAGAATCTATCCGCGGATTGTTCTGATAGATCAGATAGAATCTATCCGCGGATTGTTCTGATAGATCAGATAGAATCTATCCGCGGATTGCTCTGATAGATCAGATAGAATCTATCCGCGGATTGCTCTGATAGATCGGATGGAATCTATCCGCAGATTGCTCTGATAGATCAGATAGAATCTAACCGCGGATTGTACTGATAGATCAGATAGAATCTATCCGCGGATTGTACTGATAGATCAGATAGAATCTATCTGCGGATTGCTCTGATAAATCAGATTGATTTAATCCTTCCCCAAACTTTTGCGGGTTCTTGAACATAAAGCAATATGTTTGCCCAAGTGAGCTGCTTGCCCGAGTAAGATATTTGCGTGAGTAATATACTTGCTCGGGCAACATACCGGCATTACGCCATTCATCGCCAATTCGTCAGGACATCAATGGTTTCGGTTCCCGTTTGATTTCCGCCTGCAGGGTTTTGAGATGCCTTTCGGCCTTGCGTTCGTCAATGTTAGCCGTGGCTTCGTCTGGATAGTGGATGTCGCTGTATCCTCCGTCGGTAATCCACTTCATCAGTTCGTCCCGGAAGAAATAGAGCTTGTTGCCGCGCTTGTGGAACGGTATCTTCCGCTTGGAGGTCATTTCGTAGATGGTCGACGGACTCTTGCCGAGCAGCTTGCTGGCCTCCGTCATGCCGATAGGTGTGTGCTTGGCTGCATCGCACGTGCCGCTGGCAATGGACGACAACAGGGTGATGATGGTGTCGCACTTCTCATGGAGGGATGCCAGAGATTCCGGCATCCCGTCAAAGGAAAATGTTCTAATGGTAGTAGTTGATTGTGGGGTTGACGTACGGTTTTCCATAGTATCAAAATGTTAGTCTGTTAGAATGATAGTTTTCTATTCTGTGAGTATGTGAGAATGAGATAATGTGAGTCTCATTTCAATGAGATCTTGTTTGTCGCGTCCCGTTTGAGCGAGCTGACCACATCTGTATAGACCTGCGTGGTTGACACGTCACTGTGGGTGAGCAGCTTTGAGATGGTGTAGATGTCCGTGCCGGCCGCCAGCTGTAACGTGGCGAAGGTGTGGCGGAAGCAGTGGAAGGTGATGTGCTTCGTGATGCCTGCCGCCTTGAGCCACTTCTTCAGGTGATAGGCCACGATGCCCGTGGTGAAGTCTTTGAACACCTGACCGTCCTTCCGCTCTCCGCACAGCTCTACTGCCTCGTCGCTAACAGGCAGGAAACTCTCCTTATGCGTTTTCTTCGTGCGGAAGTGGAGCATCCAACCGCCATCGGCTGACGGCTCGATGTTGTCCCATTTCAGTCGGATGATGTCGCTGACACGTAGTCCCGTGAGCACTGAGAACAATGCTGCGCGTCTTAGCACCTCGCTCTTGCAGGGAGTAGCCGAGAGATGTTTCACCTCGTCGAGGGTCAGAAACTCCCTTGGCGTACTGTCGTTCTCAGCCTTCTCCAACTTCGTGGCGACATTTTCCTTGAGCTTACCGTCATCGAAGGCAATGCGGAGCACTGCCTTGAGCTTACACAAACAGTTGTTGGCCGACGAAGCCATCATCAGTTTGCCGTTACGGGCGCACTTCTCCGACATAAGGTAGCCGAGAAACTTCTGGCAGTAGTCCACGGTGATGTCGTCGAAGCAGCAGCTGCCGCCACAATAGTCCTTGAAGTGGCCGAAAGCCGTCTGCCAGTTGTGGCCGTACTCATTCTCCTGCATCTGCTTCTCGAAATAGTCGAGGAAGCTCTCGCGGCCCTTGGCCCTGTCAAGAAAACCAAACTGCTCATTGATTACCGACTCCGTGCGACGGCACTTGATGAGTTCCGCCTTCTTCATCATCGAGCGGTTGTACTCCTGCTGGAACCGCTCCGTGGGGTTGGCATAGATGTATATGCCCAGATACTCGCGCCGTGTCATCCGTCCCGTCCGGGGATGGCGGATAGCAGGGTAATAGTCAAGGTAGAGTGAGACCTTACCCTTTGCCAGCTTCCGCTGGCGCACTGTTACTTTGGTACAAAGATTTGTCATAGTTATTTTTCTTTTTTTATGTTTCAATTTAATGGTCCAAATGATACTTGTATCTTGCCGCCGTCTCCATGCGGTTAGGCAAATAGATTGCTAAATCTTATGCAAAGATTTTGCAAACGAGCGCAATGAAAGCGTGCTTTCACATTGCCGAGTGCAGCTAAATCTTCTACAAAGTTACGACCGATTACCTCTTGCAACAACTGTTTGCAATCGTTTGGTCTTGTTGATGCCTTATTTTCCATGTTTTACCCGTACATTTGCCGTTTTTTCGAAACGGGCGGACTCGGATTTGGTCAATAGCACATACCCGCTTCTGACTGCTCATGTCGCTCCGACGCGCTTATCCTTGGTTGACGGGCTCTTGTCCTCAGCCTTTCTGCGCTCCGCTTCCCAGTCCTCCTTCAAGTAATAGAGCCGGTTGCCGTTGGCCTTCTTCGTCCTCACATGGTGGGTGTTGGCGAACCGCCTGACCTGTGTCTTGCCAAGTCCGTAGATGCGCATGAGTTCGCCGCAGGTGTACCAGTGCTCATTCAGTGTCCTGCCCAGTCGCTCACGTTCCTCACTGACGGCCTTGTCGACAGCCTCCTTCGGATAGCACGTAGTGCCGAAAGCGTGGATGGACGGAATCTGATACCGCATCCTAAGTGTATAAAGACGACCGTAACTATAGTCGAACTTCGCGCAAATCTCCGCCATAGTATAATGTGTGTCGTGGGTGACACCGACGGGAGCGCGGTCTTTGGCAGCCCGTTTGGACACTCTGCGAGTCTTGGCACCCTCATTCGCCTTTCCCTTGCTGTCCTTTCCCTTACAGTCATGCCCTTTGTCTTTTGAGAAGATCGTCTGTGAGAGCGTCTCCCCAAGTGCCGCCTCTATCATGCTGAGAATCTCCTTCCGTGCGACGACCGTCACGCGCTCCGAGAGTTTGACCGGGTGTAGCTTTCCACGACTGACCATCGTGTAGTAAGTCCTCAGACTGATGCCGAGCATCTCCGCCACCTGCCGAGGGCGGTAGAACTCCTGTCGAGAACTTACGTTGACAACGCTGCCGCCCGTAGTGTTAAGTTGTGTTTCGTTTTTCTTTCCCATAGTGCTTGTTCTTGTGAATTTATCCGTTTTCAGCATTGTCTGACAATTTTGGTGCAGCGGCGTTGCATTATCTGCTTTAGGGTGCAACATCTTATGCCGCGGCACTTCATAGTCAAGTTCCAAATGCGGTACAAAATTAATCAAAACGGATGGAACTCACAATAGCCATATGGAAAAACTGCAAACGCTTGTTAACTGATAATCAACCGATTACTTGCGACCGTTTGCAGCCGTTTGCCAACATTAATGTTCATGCGGAAAACTTGAAATAGATCCGCCTGTCACAATCATTAATGCGAGTTGCACGCCATGACTGTATCAATTCTTCGGTTATGACAGGGTCTTGAAGACCGTATTGTATAGCATAATCGTCAAGCTCCTTGAAAATCCAATGGTTGTATGTACCTATAACTCCTGAAGTTCTTTTGATGTCCAGCAACCTTTGTATATAAGGAGCCAAGACACTTTTGAATTGATATTTACTATGCATAGAATATTCCTCCTTCCTGTTTGTAGAAACTGTCTTCAGTGACTGGAACAGACAATGCACACTTCTGTAAATCTGCAATATCGATTTGCAAATATGTCATGGTAGATTCAGAAGACTTGTGTCCCAAGACTTCTGATATTACAGGAAGCTTAGTCCCATTTCCAAGCATAAGCCCAGCAAGTGAATGCCTCATTGAGTGTGGTCCATGGCGTCTGTTGCTATAATCCACTCCGGATTTTGTAATAATTCTTGTTACGCCACAGCTGACGGTTTGTTTTGTCGCCTCAGTATATGGGGCACGAGCAGATAAGAAAACAGAATCACTGTTAGATTGCGGACGACCATATTTAAGATAGTCAATAATTGCATTACCAACATCAGCAAGCAGCGGCAGCTGAACAACCTTGCCCGTCTTTTGGGTTGTAAGGGTAAGAATGTTCTTTTCCCAATCAATGTCATTAAACTTAAGATGGGCAATATCTGAGGCACGTAAGCCAAGTCGGGATGCCAGCAAGAACATGGCATAATTTCTTTTTCCAACGGCACTACTTCGCTTGATGGAGGATTCTATCTTCTTGATTTCCTCCACAGAATAGAATGACGGAACTTCTTGATGACGGCGAAGTTTTGGGAAAGAATCGAACAACTCCTTGAAAGTATCGGGCTTCACACCTTCATCTTCCATGTACGAGAACCATCCTCGTAAGGACTTGAATCCACCTTGTTTATTTGTGTAAGGCTGTAAGAATCCAACAATACATTGTTCTGAGATGTCGTGAATGCGTAGAACCGAATGGTCTCTCAAATATAGCAAAAAATCATGTAGGCATCTTTCATAAACCTCAATAGTTCCCTTGCTTCTTCTTATTCCAGCCAAATAGTGAAGGTAATCTTGCATTTGACTACCGATTTCACCACAAAACTCTCGTTTTGTTGCAGTTCTGCTGGTTCTCCTAATACACTCTGTGTCCAGCATGTCATCAAGCATTTGGATGCTGCGTAAGAGAGTCCTGTCAAAGGGACGAATGTGCCCGTCAGAATCATTACAATTATTCGAGTATTCACGTCCTATGTCAGAATTGTAATAAGCAAGATTTCTTTCTTGCATATAACGTTGAATGCCCACTCTCCAGACATAGTGGTACCTGGATATAAGGCTTTCCTTATATCCTGCTTTTCGTAGGAAAGTTTCACACCTCTCTACGAGTTTTTCAATTTGAATTTCTTCCATGTTGTTACATTTTTTAGTTTGGCATATGCCAGCTATAATATAACGTTATGGAAAGTTTTTATGAGAACAACAACCCCAAAAACATGATGTGTTATACGATTTTTAATAAAAGTTGCACAAGAGTTCTCATAATGTTCAACTTGTCATAAGCATGGCACAGCACAAACCATCGGGATTGTGCCGGAGTATTCACCAGCAAATGGGCTGCCGTGAATGCCATTGTGAAGAACCACCGCATAGAGCTGGACAAGTTCTTCAGCGAGGAAGAGATAGAAAAGACCTCAAAGCGTGTGTTGGAAGCCGAGGCAAGGCGCAGACTCCGCAAGGAGTTGGAGTTTGCTTACCAGACGCAAGGCTATGAGACCAACTATGACATCGAGGTCTGGAATATCAATGAATGGTATCTAACTAAATATTGAGCGATATGACCAACAAGCAGAGAAAAGCCATGATTGAGCAATGGGTCACTCAGATAAACCCTAAAGCCATCCTCCGTGCAGCCGATGCCCGTTGTGGGGCAAGGTATGCTGTCTATGTAGTTCCGTCTCCTGGAGAGTTCGGGACAAGATGCACTGACTATCTGCCTTTGGAGCAGCTGGAGCAATACCTTTTGGGAGTGTTCTATGCCAATGAGTTCAACGAACGGATAGGAAGAAAGGCATGATGCCTTCTCTGGCGGCTTCGCCCTTCGGGTTCACGGATCCGAAGGGCGAAACGACTTCTTTTAATCTCCTTGACAGGTCAATACCCTTGTACTATACATGAACCGAAGTTCATCAGATGGTTTCACCTATCTCCATGTCGGACAAGTGACAGCGGAAAGTTTTTTCTGCGAAGTTAATGCGTCCACGTCAAATAGCAAGTCGTGCTTCGTGAACAATCTTCCTTTTCGCTGAAAAGAGTATTTTTCACGGCAGACTTGCCTCATTGCCGCTCCCGCACTTCTGGGTGCAGAAAAAATCTTCCCTGGTCACAGTCCGAAAGGATTTAATGAAAGGGAAATAAAAAATTTGAGCGCAATGAATATGGTCAAGGTTTTCATCAAGGGTCAAGAGGACAAGGAACTCAGTAGTTTCCTCCGTTACTATCCAACTCGCATCAAGAATGTGGGCATAGATGCTTTGTTCGACAGGCAGACCATCTTTGATTTCAAGGACGGATGCAACCAGCCCCAAGTAGCTCAGTTCGTGGCAAAGGAACTTGTAAGGAAGTTCGGGCGCAAGATTGGAAAGGTGGTTTTCTCATGCGTCCCTGCCAGCAGCCAAGAGCGTAACGAGGAACGGAACAAGGCATTTTCCGCACTTGTATGTCAGTTGTCGGGTGCCATCGATGGCTTTTCTCATGTCAAGGTGTCTGGAGAGCGGTCTGCCGTTCATGGAACCAAGATGAAGAAAGAGGTCAGAGCCAAGCGACTTGAAGAAAGCAACACCATAGAGGTTGATGCAAGTTTCTTTCGCAACAAGATAGTGTGTGTATGGGATGATGTGGTTACTACAGGAACATCTTTCTGTGCCTATACAGCGCAGTTGGAGAGAGTCGGAGCACATGTGACCAATGGCATCTTCCTCGGAAAGACTTCATATAGATATGTACCAACTTATTGATGATTATATGGAACAGAGAAAATTTAGCCGGGCGGCAACAGCCGCCTTCACTGGGCATCGCTTCGTCGATGCTTCATTGAGAGAGCACGTCAAGAAGAGGTTGACAAGAGCTGTTCTTGATGCTTATGGGAATGGCATCCGAAACTTCATATCCGGCTTTGCCATTGGATTTGACATGATGGCGGCTGAGGTGGTAGTGTCATTGAAGCAGATCTATCCAGACATCATATTGACAGCTGCTGTCCCCTTCAAGGGACAAGCCGCTCGTTTCGGCTTCTATGACCGAAAACGATATGACAGGTTGCTGGAGGTGGCCGATGAGGTGATTGTGCTCAGTGAGAGTTATTATCCAAGGTGTTTCCTGGACAGGGATGAGTTCATGGTGAACAATTCCTCACTGCTCATAGGCTATTATGATGGCCGCGAGAAAGGAGGAACATTCTACACCATCCGTATGGCAATGGCTCAGAACATTCCTGTAGTGAATGTGTTTTGATAACTAAATGTATGATTTATGAGTGATATTGGAAGCATTATCATCATCGTCATAGTCTTCCGCATCATCTTCCTCGTGCTTGGCGCATGGTGGAGAGGTGATAGCCGGAATGACTTTAGACGAGACAGATAGCGTCGGAAGGAAACACGCTATTCTTCATTGATGTCATCAGGCCACCAGAACTGTTGCAGTTCGTGGATGATGTCATCCCAATCTTGCATGGTGAACGTACCTTCGCCTATCATCATAATGGTCATGGTGATGTCGTTGTAGGTGCGATAGACATTCGTGTCCCTAAACCCGTTACGCAGGTAGAAAGCATGGCGACGACGGCGTTGCTCGATGTTCTCACAGACTTGCGTAGGACTTTCCATGTCCAGGACACAAGTCTGACCTTTATACCTTTCAATCAGCTGAGTCAGTATCTGCTGACCATAGCCTTTGCCCCGCAGCTCCTCTTGCACGGCAAAGTACCAGTACCAGTTAAACTGCTTGCGCGGATAAACGATGGTGAAGCCTATGAAGGTTTCTCCATCGTAGTATGCTGTGAAATCCAACGGCATTTCCTCAATCAGGCGCATCAAGTCCTTCCAAGGAATTTGTTCGTCTTCAGGGAATGCCGATTCATACAGCTGTTTTATCTTTTCATCAGCATTGGCTGCTGTAATTTGTTTGGTATTCATTGTTTGTAGTCTATTCCTGCACGTTTGGCTTGCGCCATCTGCTGGTTTCTTGGTATGTTATATAGTATTCCATCCTTGCGGAAATGTGCTCCAGTCTGCTTAAAGTGGAACGGGACATTTGACTTATTGCACTGCTCACGGATGTTTAGTACCCAGTTATAGTCACAGACACGGGCATCACGTCCAGACTCGCCACCGACAGTGACTTGCTCACACCAGGAGCCAAGGCCATCATGAAAATCTATGTCTTCTAACAGAGGTTCACAGATAATGGCTTTGTGGCGGATGGGCAGTTCCTTGAAGATAGGCAGACGCTCATCCGCTCGTCGCTGGTTCTCCATCGTGCAGCAGACGGTCACATTTTCGTAGCCCATTCCCCAATCCTCTGGCAGACATTGTGTGATACGTTCCGGTCGTTTCGTCACCATGTAGAAATGCAGGTCACCCCGTCTCTGTATCATCAGCCATGCATCTTCTCGCCACGCATCCGCTTCCTCGATGAAGAAATCTGAGGTGAAGCAAGTCCACATGAGCGTACCCGAAGGAACCTTCCAGTTTCCTTGTCGGTCTCGTCGGATGGGGAGATTGAACGTAGAGGTCTTCGACACGACATTGGAGTCCTTCTCAAACTCCGCATCGCGCCTGAACACATAGCAGTGCAGGCAGCCCTCGCTTTTCTTATGGCATCCGTGCCATAGGTTCCACATTTCACTCATCGATAACTTCTATATAGAAACTAAATGGACGGAATCCGTCATTACAACTGATCATGGCACTCATCGGGTTCTTCATCCAACCGTCATAGAAGTTACCTTCACCTCTGGCAAGCGACTCCACAAACTCGCGCATGGAATACCAAGCCGCAGGGCACATGCCTTCGGGACACTCGCCATCAACTGAAATCCATTGCTGACCCTCCTTCACATCGCAAGTGTGCTCGATGGGATTTTCATACTTCGCCATCAAGTCCTCATAGACCGTCTGGCGAATGGCTGTTATGCGAACTTTGTTCATTGTATCTCAATCGTTTCTCCTTCTCTGGCAATCTCCCAGAAACGGATGTTCTTTTCATCTGTGAACTCCTTCATACGCCATGCAGATTCAAATCCACTGGCTACGAAGTGCATAGGTACAAACATGCCCACTTTGAAACGCTCTATGAACTGACGGCCACCAAGGGTATAGCCGTTGCCAATGCGTCCATCTACGGGGAGCATCACAAGGTCGAAGCCGTCTGCTACCTTGCGAATGTCCTTCAGCTCACCCAAGTATTGCTTTTCGTGGGCTATCGGGTCAATGTATTCCTCAAACTCTTCGCTATAGATAGTTTGACCTGGCACAGCATCAGGCAAGAACCGCGCATACCAGTTGCAAAGGTCGCCAGCATGAAAGATTCGTTTCCCCTCGGTCTCGACAATCCAAGACACTCCGCTATCCGTACTGCCCAATGCCCTCACGGATATTCTTTCATCTGCCCATGATGCACCTTTGGCTAACCAAGCATCGGCTTCTTCCTTACTGGCTCTCCTATGTCTGAGAATATCCTTGCTCAGGATATAGGTGATATTCTCCTTCTGCTTTCTCCATTCGAAGATTTCCCTGGTGAAGTGGTCTTCGTGGAAATGACTGGAGAATACATAGAGAGGCTTCTTGCTCTGAAGGACTGATTCCATCACATTGCCTGGATCCATCCAATAATCGAATATCAGGATGGACTGCTCGGCTTCAAGCACGAAACCACTATGGAATATGTAGGTTAACTTCATTTTACCTCTAATCTTGGTTTTACAGGGTCTGTGAGTCGGATGATGTGATCGTATTCCACTGTCAATACTCCTTTGACTCCTCTGAAATATTGCATGGTATCTTCGAGCGTCTTGTCTTCAGGCTTCTTCAGTGCCATGCCGTTAATCATCCCATAATCATAGACAATCTCACATTTGTATTCCTTGATGGCTTTTTGCAAATGTTCTTTTCCCACCTTCTCATCGTACATCACAAGGAATACGTTTGGCGAATGCTCTGGCTCATACTTGTGGGTTTCTATGGATGCTGATAACTCAACTGTCTGCTTCGACCTGCATGATGTCAAGAAGACAATGGCAATTTGAACAATCAGAATCAGGGGAAGTCCATACTTGAACTTCTTATGCATTGTCTTATGGTGCCATACCTTCATGCCCAACCATGCTCCGATACTACCTCCAATGACAGCCAATCCCAATAGCGTAGCTTCTGAGATACGCCATTTGGAGCGTTTGGCTTTCCACTTGTCCATGCCATACAAGAAGAATGTAACCACGTTGATGGCTATGAGGTAGATGAGTATGAGTTGCCTTGTTGCCATTTCTTCTTTCCCTTACTTTAAAACAATAATGTCACTCCAACGAGTCGTTGGGTTCTTACTTTTGAAATCATGCTTGATGGCATTGGCAAAGACGTTAGCTTTTCCCTTACCATCTTTTTGAGTATATTGCTGACTGCCGAGTACAATGGTCTCTGTGCCGTTGACCTTATTGATGCGGTCAATAACGGCATCCAGACGCTTCATCTTCTCGAACTGTTCAGCATTTATGTCGAACAAATCCTGCTGGATGGGACTGTTCGGCCCGATTCCCATAACGATGACACCGGCTTTCTTATAATGATAGCCCTGACGGTAGAGCTTCTGAAGCACTTCATTGGCAGCCTTGACAATAGTGATGGTCGAACTGGAAGGTGTGACGAGTCGCATTTCCTGAAAGTTCCAGTACTGAGGCAGGTCTTCTCGGAAAGCATTGGTGTTAAGGAAGACACCCACAATGGAAGCAACCGTACCCTGCTGGCGCAGTTTCTCAGCACATCGGGCAGCATAGTTCGATACATGGGTACGGAGTCCGTCGAGGTCTGTTATCATGCCGTTGAAGGATCTGCTGGTATAGATGCTCTTCTTCTTAGCCATTTCCTCATTGGGCACACAGTCTTCGCCGTTGAGTTCTCGCCAAGTACGCTCGATGACGATATTATTGAAAGTCGCTTTTACCCAAGTCTGGTTATGCTCGGCAAAGTCGTAGGCTGTCTTCACACCAAGGGCTTCAAGTCGTGCTGCATAGCGTCGGCCTATGCCCCAAACTTCATCTATCGGATAAAGTTTCAGGGCTTTGATACGCTTCTCGTCAGAATCAATCATGCAGCAATGGCGGTAGCCCTGGTATTTCTTGGCGAAATGGCTGGCCATCTTCGCAAGGGTCTTGTTGGGAGCCAGTCCGATACTGACCGGCATTCCCACGTTTCGCTTGATTTTCTTATGCAGCTCCTCGCCCCAAGCTTTCAAGTCTATCTTCTCCATGCCGTCAAGATAGACGAAACACTCGTCGATGCTATACCTGAAATATGCCGGAGCTTCCTTGCGGATGATTGAAACCACACGGCTTGTCAGTTCACCATACAACTCATAGTTTGATGAGAATACGACAATCTTTTGATTGGGAAACTGCTCTGCCAGTTGGAAATAAGGTGTTCCGGCTTTGATGCCCATTTTCTTGGCCTCATTTGACCGTGCCACAACGCAACCATCATTGTTCGATAGAACAACGACAGGCTTGTCTTTCAGGTCTGGCCGAAAAACACGCTCGCATGATACATAGCAGTTGTTATTGATAATTAGTAATAATAACTGTTATTCCGAATAATTCTTTATTCCGAATTGTCTGAAAAAGTAATTCTGCATTTACTCAGTTTACAAGATTAATTCGGAATAACATAATAGTAAAATAGCCATCTTTTCAGTTTCTGGGATAGGGA
>Ga0256405_10002557_pt1 | contig 41276 bp, 31 predicted proteins | sample RumenRJG_02DNA_FD_189096 | JGI IMG/M metagenome (GOLD analysis project Ga0256405, IMG submission 189096) | Bovine rumen microbial communities from Lethbridge, Alberta, Canada - RJG_02 | ecosystem: Host-associated > Mammals > Digestive system > Stomach > Rumen | place: Canada: Alberta... | reverse complement strand
GGGCTGACGCTACATGGCAGATCCTTTGAATCTGCCACCAGTCATGTGGGGCGTGTCATGAAGTCTATCTCCCACTTTTGTGCAAGCACACGTGGGAGAAGACTTATGACACTAATATCATATTATAGCGCATTGCATTATAAATTTATTTAAAAAATTAATTTGATATCGTGTTTGACTCTGCAACGGCTTTTAGGTCCTGCTCGTCTAAGTTTAGATAACTGTCAGTTCTTTTTACTCGTTCATCGTGTTCCTTTATCATGTCAGGTAATTTTTCTTCCATCCATTTATATAAAGTGTGTTTCACCTCTTCACAGTTTTTATCCCAAAGCATTTCATGACGATATCCCTCATAAATATGTAAAGAGGTGTCATGTCCTGTTTTTTCCAGCCACTCATTAACCTCTCTGGGACCCTTGCCATATTCACCAACTGGATCCTCACTGCCTGAGAAAATGTATATAGGTATTTTAGGTACATTTTCAGCCCATCTGTCTGGTCTCAGTTTTGAGGCTGAGTGATATAACTCATAGTAAGCATTCAGAGTGAAAAAGATCCTATATGGATCCTCAGCATGCTCTATACAACACTTTTCATCAGTTGAACACCAGGCATAAACATTCACCGGATCCTTTACTTTCCTGAGATATCTTTTTACCATGGCTCTGCCTATACTCATAGCCACATGATCTCCGCCCTGTATAAGCATTTTAAGTTTGATATAAGCAATAACACCGTACACTGCAGGATTGTGCCCAGCTGTGCCACTGATTATAAGAGCATCAACGTCATCAGTAAATCTAACCACATAAGATCTGATCATAAAGGAACCCATGGAATGTCCGAAAAGGAAAATAGGAAGATCTGGAAATGCATCTCTTACTATTTTAATGTGGCGCCTCAGGTCGTTCTGCATATAATGCCATCCATCCTTGCCAAAGTAACCTGGGTGATTTTGAGATCTGCCATGACCCTGCAGGTCTATTGCAGAGGCTACATATCCCTCATTGTTGAGCTCCTCACAAAAAGATGTGTATTGACCACTATGGCCTGCCATACCATGCACTATTACCATTATGGCTTTGGGAGCCATATTATCCGGTGTGTATATAACATTGTAAATCTTGCCATCTCCATTTGCAGAAGGAGTGTACCATTCTTTCTTGCCCATAAGTGTATTTTATTCCTTTTTTACCTGACACTATATCCATTGAATGATCCTTTATCAAGGAACTCTATAAAGGTATTAAACAATAACTATAAACCCCCCTTTCTATATATTATAAATAAAAAGAAATAAAATTCACATCATTGACAATGCAAAAAATTACATATTAAAAAATTGTATACAGTACATATAATTCATTAAGATTTTAATAAATTCCGCAGAAAAGGGTTTCAATATTTTTGAATTGATTTATACTATGTCAATCGATTGATTTTTATGTATTGCTTTGATTTTAATACAATATTTTTTGATTCTTATATTTTTGAGAGGTTATTTAGCAATGAGCAGACAGTCAGTTACTGAAGAAATGGTAAAAAATAACAATCTTGTATGTGTCACAGACTGTGAGACAGGAGACAAGATGAGATTTCTTGTAAAGGGATTTAATAATCCATTTTATGGACATGCTATCGGACATCATGTTACAGTTGGTTCATCCAGATATCTTATAGATGGTATCATAAATCATTGATTTATTTATGTATTTGTGATATTTTAGAGCACGTTGCTTTAGAGCACAGATACATGAAACACATGAGTTCGTGACCTTCCTCATGTAAAACAAAACTAAAGGAGATAAAAATGGAAAACAAAAAAATACTGTTTATGGCACAGTCCGCACTTATTGCCGCACTTTATGTAGCACTTACATACGTTTTTGCAGCAATATCATTTGGAGAGGTACAGTTACGTATCGCAGAGGCACTTACTATATTGCCTATGTTTACTCCGGCAGCAATACCTGGACTTTTTGTAGGCTGTATAATTGGTAACACCATCAGCGGTGCTATTCTTCCAGATGTTATTTGTGGCAGTCTTGCTACATTGGCAGGAGCTTATGGCACATGGATGCTTCGTAAAAAGTCACCATTCATCGGATGCCTTCCACCAATTATTGCCAACATCATAGTGGTACCATTTGTACTTAGATATGCCTATGGTGTAGAGCTGCCTATTCCATTTATGATGCTTACAGTAGGTGTGGGCGAGGTACTTGGATGTGGACTGCTTGGTTCAGTTCTTTATTTTGCATTAAACAGACATAAGAGCGCCATATTTAATACAGAGGTATTTGAGAGAGCATGATACTATAGATCATAGTCTTAAATGTTTTAGACTCGGGATTCAGATCAGTTTCTGATTCCCGGGTTTTTTTAGTATTATGGGAGTGGGGGTGTAAGAGTGTTATTGACACTGGCAGCTGCACTTGTATTTTATTAAAAAAAGACGTTATAATTAATAATTTATTTTAAAATACCTTTTATATGATAAAAACCTGTCGATAATCCTTATAAGTGGTGGGTAAATGAATTGATTTCACAGATAGTCTAAATCTTTTTGGAATCAGTATATAGTGGTATCTGATGAGTATGAGCAAAAAGTTTAATCAAAGTGATATTGAAAAAAATCTCATTATTAATGGGTTAAATATAATGCCAGGGGGATTTCTCATTTATCGTGGTGATGATAAAAATGATGAGATTCTTTATGTTAACTCTGCTCTTCTTGAAATATTTGAGTGTAAAAATGAGCAGGAATTTATGGAGCTTACTGGTGGAACCTTTACCGGTATGGTCTTTAAAGAGGATGTCAGGCTGGTTATTAACAGTATAAATGTCCAGATTAAATCTAATCTGGATCGTTTTGACCAGGTCAATTATCGTATAAAAACTAAAAATGGTCATGTTAAATATGTTGAGGACTTTGGAAGGCTCTATGAGGATCCTGAGGAAGGCCCTCTTTTCTATGTCTTTATTTCTGATATGCAGTCTATGCAGGATCCACTTACTGGACTTCCTTCAAGATGGGGCTTTTTTAATAAAGCAGAAATATTTGAGAAAGAGGCTTTAAGTAAGGACCAGACACCAGTAATGGTTGCTTTTGATCTGAGTGGAATGAAAGGTTTTAATGCCCGCTTTGGTGTCAATGAGGGAGACAGGCTTTTATGTATCTTTGCTGACATACTTAGAAAGAATTTTGGCAATAGCAATTGTTCAAGATTTGGTGAGGACCATTTTTTTGCTTTTACATTACAGGACGGTATAGAGGATAAAATTAAAACCTTAATACAGGATCTCCTTGAGGCTAACAGAGGTATGACACTGCCTGTTAAGATCGGTACATGCAGCTATCAACAGGGAATGTCTGTTCATCTTGCCTGTGATTACGCAAGGATGGCCTGCGATGCCCAAAAGGTGCAGTATGGTTCAAGCTATGGTAATTTTGATGAGAAGATGGCTCAGCGATATGTTAAAGCAGAGTACATATTAAGTCACCTTGATCAGGCTATTAATGAAGGCTGGATTCATGTATTTCTGCAGCCTGTGATACGTACTTTATCCGGTAGAGTTTGCGGGTGTGAGGCATTAGCACGATGGATAGATCCTGTTTATGGATTTATTTCTCCTGGGGATTTTATCCCTTTACTTGAGGAAAACGGACTTTCATATAAATTAGATACATTTATGGTAAAACGTGTTGCAGAGATGCAGGCCCGAAATATAAAAGCAGGTAATCCTGTAGTTCCTGTTTCTGTAAATATTTCACGATCTGATTTTGATTACTGTGATCCTGTAGATGTCATCGTTAATGCTATGGATGAGCGCAATGTACGCAGAGACCTTATCTGTGTAGAGATCACTGAGACTGCACTTATGAATGACAGTGGTCTCATAAAACAGGATGTACAAAGATTTCATGATGCCGGCATACAGATATGGATGGATGATTTTGGCTCAGGTTATTCGTCTCTCAACATACTAAAGGATTTTGATTTTGATGAGATCAAGATAGATATGTTGTTCCTCAAGGACTTTAGTGACAAGTCCAAGACTATTATTACAATGGCCGTCAAGATGGCAAAAGAGCTGGGCATACATACTCTTGCAGAGGGTGTTGAGACAAAGGAACAGCTTGAGTTTTTAAAAAGTATAGGTTGTGAAAAAATACAGGGATACTACTACTCCAAGCCTATGGCAGTGTCTGATATTCGCAGGCATTTATCTGACAATGGACTGATATTTGAAACACGTGAGGTTAAATCTGTTTTTGAAAAGACAGGGCTTATTGATGTTGCCACAGATCAGGCGATAGCTCTGTTCTTTTATGATGGCTCGAAATTTAATTTGATTTATTGTAATGCCAACTATCAGGATGTTGTTGGTGTTGGAGAGGACTATACCTACTATGATATAGAGAGTTACATGAACAAGGATGATTCAATGTCATCCAACAAGTTCCGCCAGTTGGCAGAAAAGACCATTGAGAGTCATCAGGAAGAGAGGATGACATATATCTACAATGGCAGGTATTATCGTATTAGTTTCAGAGATATTGCCGACAGCAGACAGGGTTGTATGATCTATGCATTTATAGATTGTAAAGAATACGAGGACCAGCAGCAGATGCAGATGTATGATCATATTATGCGTAATGTCATATCTGCATTTGACTGCATTTACCTTATAGATTTTAAGGCAGACAAAAGAACTGTTATCTATAGCAATTTAGTGCAGGAAAAAGTAGGGGATGAGATAACAGGTCTTCATGATTTTTATAGAAACTATACACCGAGACTTATTTACCCAGATGATCTGCCAAGATGGTTTAGATTTATAGATCCTGATCTTTATAAAAGACCTGTGACCAACAGATTTGAGCGCAGCTTTTCAGATGTTTTTCGTGTTAAAGATTCACAGGGAAACTATGTCTGGACTGAATTTATGATAGTTCTTATAGCTGATGGAGAGGATAGAAGAGCACTTGTATGTGTTAAACCATCAGATATTGAGAGACAAGCTAACGTATATAAAGCAGCATTTCCTATGCAGCAGCATGGAGATAATGACTATAACATTAACGATGACCTGATGGATGCCATAAAGCAAAATTCAGGTGTGAGATTCTTCTGGAAGGATACCAACAGAAGGTTTGTCGGCGTGACTCAGGCATTTTTAGATTACTATGGTTTTGAGTCACAGGATGCTGTAATAGGCAAGACTGACGAGGAGGTTGGGTGGCATATTGATGATTCACCATTTATGAGTGATGAGGAGCGAGTACTCCAAAAGGGTGAGGTTATCCATGATGCTATAGGCCAGAATATTGTGGACGGAGTCACAAGATATATCGCTGCCACCAAGTTCCCTATATATAACAAAGGTAAGATTATCGGACTTATGGGATATATGATTGATGTGGAAAGAGACATTCAGTCAGAGAACAAGCTGAAAAAGGGCAGTCTCATAGATCCTATCACGGGTTGCATGAATGCTACTGGCCAGATGATCACACTTACCCAGTTAGATGATAATCTCCGCACAAGTGGAGAGGATTATATATATTTTATTCTCGATGTTCCTGATTTTGAGGATATCAGAGTAGATTATGGTAGAAGTGTAGCTGAAGATTATATAAAAACAGTTTTCAATATAATAGTTGATACCTTTGGCCATGTTGCGTCAATATTCCGTATATATGGTTGCCGTTTTGGTGTAACAAGGAGAAATATTTCAGTAGAAACAGCACTGAAACTTGCAACAAAATGGAAAGAGAAAGTTGACAGATTAAGAGAAATTGATGGTCGTCAGATCATATTAACAAGTGAATTTGCTTTTGCTACAGGTACTGAAAAAGAGACTATTGAGGAAATTGTTGCACTTGCAGGAAACCGATTCAATCAAAAACTCAATGGTACCATGATAAAAGATGTTCATGGTGCGAGTCTCATCAAAGAGTACTATGACAATATGCCGCTTCCATATGTAGTTGCAAGACCGATTCTGGATAGTGATGGAAAGACTCCAATAGATATTGAGTATATTTATGTAAATTATAAGTATTGTGAGGTTTGCGGTAAAAATGCCCAGGAGCTTATAGGTAATCGTTATAGAAAGGTATTTCCGCGTGTTCGTACTACAAAATGGGTTGAGATAGCAAATCGCGCGTCCAGTGGTGAATATATCTATGAGAGGACCTTTAGCTATGCAGTAAGACACTGGGTTAATTTCATAGCTGCTCCAGGCAGCCATGCAGGCACTTTTTCAACTGTTTTTATAAATATGGATGAGGATATACGACACTCAGATGCTGTGATTTCTGATCATGCAACTGATGCTGCCAATATTAGTATCGCAAGAATACTTGATGGAGACCTGGACTATGAAGTCAGTATCAATAAGGCTCTTAAAGAGATCGCAGGTGTTATAAAGGCTGACAGAGTATTTGTTTTTAGAAATGAATTAAATGACGGATTTAATGACAGTTCAATCATCCATAGAGGATTCGAATGGTGCGAATATGGGATTGATGAAAATATAGAGTCACAGACAACTGAGCTTAATCATCTGACTGTTCAGTGGAAGCAATCCTTTGAAAGTAAGAGAAGTCTGTTATTAGATGATATCTATACAATAAAGGAAAGCCATCCGGATATTTATAATTATCTAAAAGGCAGGAATGTTAACAGCCTTATTATTGTTCCTATGTATGGCGGAGATCGTATTATAGGATTTATGGGAGCTTATAATTATGTAAATGATGTAAGTGTGGATGTTCTGAGATTCCTTGAGAACTCAGCATATTTCATTGCGTCAAAGATAATGCTTAATGTGCTTAAACAAAAGGAACATAAGATAAATATAGAAAAAGACAGAGTCAGCAGGAGACTTGAGACAGAGAATACAGCAATAAGGATAGCACGGGTAATGAGCGGCACTGAAAGTTATGATACTGCTATGAATAAGATGCTCAATATACTTAAAGAGAGTATAACCTGTGAGCGTATATTTATCATGGAAGTTGGAAATGGTACTATCAGTAATACTTTTGAGTGGTGCGATGAAAAGGTTAATTCTGTAATAGATAAATGGCAAAATATAAGCATTGACAATTATTCTATGCAGTTCAAAGAGTTTAAGCCTGGAACCAGTCTGGTTATCAATGATGTAGAGAAATATAAATTTATAAATCCTTTAAGAGCCAATTATCTTATAGACCAGTCTATAAGAAATGTAATAGAAGCTCCATTTTATAATGATGGGGTATTGCTGGGCTTTATTGGTGTGGATAACTATGATCCTGAAGATGAAGAAAATATAAAGCATATCCTGGAGAACCTAGCTTTATTTATGGGATTTAGTGTTCACAACAATGTATTACAAAGGATAAACAATGCGATGCATGTGGTGAAAAATCTCACATCTAACAAAAATAAAACAGACATATCAACGGATACTCCACAGATACAAGAGGATATAAGTAATACACCGGATATGTACAATAATATTCCTATGGCTTATATTGTTGGCAAAATAGAAATTGATATCAATAGTTTACAGGCAGTGGATTTTGAGTTTGTTTTTGTAAACAAGGTATTTTGCCAGCAAGTGGGAAAAAGTAAGAGGGAGATAGAAGGAAAGCATTATAAAGAACTGTTCTTTGATATAGATCCTATATGGATCACAGAGGGATATCAGGCTGCTGTTGAGGGACGTAAGATAAGTGGTCGTAAATTCAGTGTTGTTGGAGGAATATGGGTTGATTATCATATGATGCCGGGACCTGATGAGGGGACATTTGTGCTTACAATGTCTGATGTTACTATCGAGTATCGAAAGCAGATCGCGCTGCAGAAGGACAGTGAGAGAGATAAAGTGCTTCTTGATATAGCCGGAATTTTGTCCAGTGAGGCTAGTTATCAGGATGTAATGGACGACACACTGTCCAGCATGTTGAAATATTTTTATGCATCCAGGGTTTACATAGTCACTATTTTAGATGGCGTTGTAAATACTGCATTCCAGCATTGCGCAATGGGTATCAGTCCTAATACAAATCGGTTTGATGACATAGACAGGTATTTTGTTGAGAATGCAAAAAAGAATCTTCTCTATAATGGTAATATCATTAAGGTCAATATTAAGAGCGTAAAGGAAAACAATAAAATTATATACGATAAACTATGCGCGATTAATGTGAGAAATATGGCAGGGGCACCATTAATGAGTGATAAAGAAATAATAGGTTATGTCTGCGTAGAGAATTACGAGGTAGGCAAGATAGATGAGCTGGAGCACTTTTTGACTACAGTGGCCACCTTTATTTCACACAGATTGCTTCAGGAAATTAAACAGTGATTTACTCAAATCTAAAGACGTCGAGGCAGATGCTCCGACGTCTTTATAAGTATATAAAATTAAATGATCAGGATAAATGCATAAAACCGTATACCACTATACCTGTTATAGCACTGATTATAATGACAGTAGGTATACCGAGTTTTGCAACTTTAAGTAATATAAAGTCAATAATACTGATCGCGATTGCAATGATGGAAATACCGCCATCTAATAAATAATTTGTTGCAGAAAGTGTCACTAGGACTCCAAGCACCATGGCTATGCAGGCTGGTCTTACACCTATGAGGATACGCTGCATCACATCTGATTTTTTGAATTTCTCAAAGAATACCGCACCGATGAGACATAAAGTGAAGGATGGAGTCACAGCACCAAGATTGGCAGAAATTGCACCAAACAGGCCAGCTCCGCGCAGACCGGCAAAGGTGGCACAGTTCAGGCCAAGTGGACCAGGTGTCATCTCAGCAATTGCTACAATATCTGAAATCTCTTCCAGATTTAACCAGCCATGAGATATCATCTCACTGGTGATAAGAGGAATCATTGACAGACCACCAAAACTTGTGAAGCCAATCTTAACAAAGCTCCAGTAAAGGTGGAGTATAGTAAGTATATTACTCATCATCAGACACCTCCTTATGCGCATAGAACAAACTGATCAACCATCCTGATATTGCACCCAGTATGACCAGATATACACAGCTTACATCAAAAGCAAGGTATAGTATTACACATATGATCGTGACTGCATAACATGCAGGATACTTAAAGGCACCCTTTACCATGTTAAAGGCGGCGGTAAGTATGATAGGGACAACTGCACATCGGATACCACCCATTGCAGCAGCTACCCAATAATTGGATTTGAATGTTGTATAAAACGTTCCGACTACGAGCAAAACGATAAAAGGTGGCAGTATCATAGCAAACAGACAAACGAGAGCACCGGGGATACCGCATTGGCTATAACCAAAAAGTACTGCGATATTGCCTATCATGGTACCAGGCAGACTCCTGCCGACACTGGTCATATCCAGTAGCTCCTGTGATGTAATAACCTTGCGCTTTTCAACATACAGTTTTTGCATCTGCGCAACTATGCTCCATCCGCCACCAAAAGTAAAAAGACCAAATTTCAAAAAATCAAGAAACAGCGTCATGAGATTTGAGCCCTTATCATTGGTAGTATTATTTTCATTAGTGTTTTTCATAACTCCTCCCAGCTCACTATAAGTTTATATAATTTCACAGCTTTCATTATACAGGTTTTATTCATCATTTAAGTGACACTTTTGTCATTTAGTATACTGAATTGTCATAAGTTTAAAATTTATTTTTCTTCAGAAATTAATGATATATTATCCTAAAAATTATATAATTGCATCAAGTAACAAATTTGTCGGAGGAATAGGATATGCAAAATAAAAAGTGGTACGAATGGCTTGTAGCGGTAGTTTTTATCGCAATGGTAGTAGTTTGTGTCTATCTTAATTTGTTTTCAGGTCAGGGAGAGAGTATTGCTAATATAGCAGTTAATGCTGCTATGTTCATTATTGTTGCAGTGATTCTATTAAGTAGTGATCTTAACTGTTTTGTACCTATGAATAACATCCTTCAGGATCTTGAGCGTGTTACTCAAAAAATCAGAAATGACGCCATGAACAGTCACGATTTTCTCTATAATACCTATAAGGAAAAACAGGATATGCTTTTTGAACAGCAGTATTTAAAGGACGCGTATCAGGATTATCAGTATGAGTTAAATCGTATCAATGAAATGAAAGAGCACAGCTATAAGTGCGATATAGAGGATTTTATAAGCAGTGATATCATAGATGATGTTATGCATCGTAATCAGCTTAATCAGGTGGCTGGCGTCATGACAGGTCTTGGTATACTTGGTACTTTTATTGGACTTTCTATAGGACTCCAGGAGTTTAATACAGGTTCAACCGCTGAGATAACCAATAGTATCACACCTCTTATGAATGGTATAAAGGTTGCATTCCATACATCTATTTATGGTTTGATTTTCTCGCTTACATTCAACTATGCGTTTAAGAGAAAGATTGATGATGCAGAGAGTATCATAAGACGTTTTGTTACCTCATATCGTAAGTATGTTCTCCCTGACAGTGAGTATGATAGTGTCAATAGACTGATCGAGCTCCAGGAGAGACAGCTTACTACTATCAATGATATGGGTGAGAGATTTAGCGAGGATATGACGAGAGTTCTCACACCTCAGTTTGATCGTATGCACAAGGTTATCACTGATTTTGCCAATGTTGCAACTCAAAATCAGACAGAGGCCATGAGGGCAGTTGCCAATGCTTTCATTATTGAGATGAACAAGTCACTGAACAATGCTTTTGTTAGTATGTCAGATACCATCAATGAGTGTTATCAGATACAGAACAACAATGCCGCTCTTATGAAGCAGGTTTTGGATGAGACTGGCAGCACCAGGGAGATTGCACATCGTATCAATGAGGAAGCCAAGCTTTTGGGTGAGCAACTGGCAGGATTTACTGCAAGTGTTGTTGAGACACAGCAGGAGATCAAACGCAGCATGAATGACCTTTGGGTATCCAATGGTACAAATCAAAAGCTTATTGCTGATGATCGTCAGTATCTCAGAGACCTTGAGAGTTACAGGAGTATGCTAAATGAGTCAGTAAAGGTATTCCAGACAGAGTTAAATGCTCAAAAGGAGCTGCTCGATGCCATCAGACTTTCTGTCAACAAGCTTCCAAAGGATATTGATAATACCTTCAAGGTCATCGATAACAATCTTGTAAATGTAGAGTCACATCTTGTAAATCAGGTGGCAGATATTAAAAAGGCCAATGACCAGCTGCCTAAGCTTATCAGCAATAGTTACATGGATCTGCAGGATGCAGTTGAGAGAGCCTCAGCATCTATCAATAATCTGACCATGGCTATGCAGGAAGCAAGAAGGGCATCAAGTACTACAACAAGAAGGAATTAAATTAATATGTTTAATAAAAAAAATACTCATAAACATCCTAGAAAGCAGGATGGAGAAACGACATATTGGTTGTCATATTCAGATATGATGGCTGGACTCCTTTTATGTTTTGTATTGGTTATAGCATTGACAACACTTCATTCACAGATACAGTTCGATACAAAGGAGGAGCAGCTTGCTGGTAAGGAGCAGGAGCTGGTTGTACAGGCTTCAGAGCTTGATGAGCAGAAAAAGGTAGTTGCTACTCAAAAGGAGGAGCTTGAGGACCAGCAGGCAAAACTTGCAGCACAGAGAGAGTTACTGCTTACTCAGGAGAGTAAATTAAATTCTCAGGAGGAGACTCTCAATGAGCAGTCTCAGCTTTTGGCAGAGCTTGAGGAAATCATGAATACTCAGCAGGCCAAGCTTGATCGTATTATTGGTATCAGATCTGAGCTTATTGAGGAGCTTAAAGATGAGTTTACAGGATCCAATCTCAATATTTCAGTTGATGAGAAAACCGGAGCCATAACCATGGATTCCAGCGTATTGTTTGAGTATAACAAGGATGAGCTTAAGGACTCTGGTAAAGAGTTCCTCTCAGAGTTCCTGCCAAGATATGCCAACATTCTCCTGAGTGACAAGTATAAGGAGTATGTATCATCCATTTCAATCGAGGGACATACCGATACTCAAGGTAATTATCTGTTTAACCTTGATCTATCTCAGAAAAGAGCATACTCAGTTGCAGCCTATTGTTTAGGAGATGATTCATCCCTCCTCAGTGCCGATCAGCTCACAGCTATGCGTGATCTTATTTCTACCAATGGTAAGTCCTATACGGATCCTATTTTAAATTCAGATGGCTCTGTAAACATGGAGGCTTCACGTAGAGTAGAGTTTCTGTTCACGCTAAAGGATGAGGATATGATCCGCGAGATGATTGAGATACTTAACGAGCAGGAGCGTTCAGTTGACAATAATAATGCTGATGATTCGTCTGTTGGGCCAACTGTTGGTTCCAGCAGTAGTAAATCTAGTGGTACATCCAGTGGACCAGTCACTGGCAGTGGTAATATTATAGTGGCTGATACGCCTACATCTGATTCATAAGTAATCTTTAGTAAAATTATTTATCATACCCTTGGATGGATATTGTATTGATATCTGTCTAGGGGTTTTTGTTTGTTGAAATTGCATAATTATAAAAAACTCTATATCCATACCATTGAATCATAACCTCTTAAAGAGTATGATAAACATATTCGCATAACATATTCACACATTAATTTGATAAAGTATTAAAGCTTTTCTGATGGGTGATATATTATTAAAAAGGGGAGTAACATGGATAAAAAAAGTAACCGTTATTTTACGATGGGTGCTCTTTTGGTTGTATTATCATTCTTAGTCTTAGCCGGGTTTATTACTACACCAGAGACAGTTCAGCAGTCATTTTGGGCACTGGTTCCACCGGTAGTGGCTATAGGACTTGCTCTTATAACCAAGGAGGTATACAGTTCCCTGTTTATGGGAGTTCTGACAGGAGCTTTATTGTATTCAGGATATAATTTTGAGGGTACGATCACACATATTTTCAGTGATGGTATAATTTCAGTACTTTCTGACAGTTATAATGTTGGTATACTTTGTTTCCTGGTTATACTGGGAGCTATGGTTCAGCTTATGAACCGCAGTGGTGGTTCGGCTGCATTCGGCAGATGGGCATCGAGCCATATTAAGACCAGAGCAGGTGCACAGCTTGCAACTATAGCCTTTGGATGTCTTATATTTATAGATGATTATTTTAACTGTCTTACAGTTGGTTCTGTTATGAGACCAGTCACAGACAAACATAAGGTCAGCCGTGCAAAGCTTGCATATCTTATCGATGCGACTGCGGCTCCTATATGTATCATCGCCCCTATCTCTTCATGGGCGGCCGCTGTTTCAGGATTCGTTGAGGGTGAGAATGGCATGAGCCTTTTCCTTCAGACTATTCCATACAATTTTTATGCAGTACTTACTATTGCCATGATGATTTTCCTTGTATTGTTCAAGGTTGATTACGGTCCTATGCGTAAGCACGAGATCAATGCGATTGAAAACAACGATCTCTATACTACAAGTGAGCGTCCATATGATAGCGTTGAGGAAAATGTGGATGACAAAGACGGTCATATTTTAAATATGCTTGTACCTATCATTTCACTCATCATATGCTGCGTTATTGGTATGATATACTCAGGTGGATTTTTTCAGGGTGAGAGCTTTATAGATGCCTTTGCCGGGTCTGATGCATCTGTTGGACTTGTACTTGGTTCTTTTGCAGCTTTGGTTATTACTATTGTTTTCTATCTCTGCACCAATATACTACCATTCAATGATTGTATGGATTGTCTTCCAGACGGTTTTAAGCAGATGATCTCACCGATACTTATTCTTACTTTGGCCTGGTCACTCAAGGCTATGACAGACAGCCTTGGAGCCAAGGAGTTTGTTGCAGGTGTTGTACAAAATTCAGCAGCCAATTTTATCAGTTTCCTGCCTGTCATTATATTTATCATTGCCATTGGCCTCAGCTTTGCAACTGGTACATCATGGGGTACATTTGGAATTCTCATTCCTATTGTTGTTGCATGTTTTGAGGGAGTTGATCATACTATGATGATCATGGCTATGTCAGCATGTATGGCCGGAGCCGTGTGTGGAGATCATTGCTCACCTATATCAGATACGACTATCATGTCCAGTGCAGGAGCACAGTGTGTACATCTCAATCATGTTTCCACACAGCTTCCATATGCATTGACAGCAGCAGCGGTATCAGCTGCCACATATGTAGTTGCCGGTATAACTAAAAATGTTATCATTTCGCTTTGCTTTGGCTTTGTGCTTATGATTGCAATTTTATATTTTGTAAGGACTAAAACAGGCAAGGAGACAGAGTGATCTAAAGGGATATAGTTGGATCACATGATCACAGTAAAATACATAGTAGATACGCAGTACAGTGATGTATTGCGTATTTTTTTATTTTAAAAAAATAATAAGTGTGACTTTATTGTGATACTTATTGATGTAATATGTTATTAACCCGTAGAGGCTTTAGAAGCTATTTTATTTATAATTTCATTACCGCAGCATCACCATTACAGGATTATCACTATAAAATTATTTTAATCTATTGTTGTTATTGATTTGGAGTATATATGGGGATAGAAAAGATTGATATTGAGTATAAAGACAAGGACAAAGTTAATACTGTTTCCATAGATCCAAAGACATTGTTTGGGGACGGTATGAAGCCGGATTTGGATATAAAAGTAAAATTTGTAGATTCTGTAGATCACTCAAGTATTCCGGCCAGGTTTGGATTTGATGAGTATATCAGACAATCTGTCAGGGGAGAGGTGCCTTTTGATAAGCATGATGAGTTTCTGCATATTATATATGAGCCATTTAAGAGAACTGTTGGTGGCATAGACGGATTTTGGCTGGGTACTGATACGGATTCATCATCTAGAAACCTGATAGAGACTTATTCCGGTATATTTTCAGAGTGTTTTGGAGAAAAGGGGAGAAATCTTGTAACATCTCCAAATTTTGTACGAGATATTGTAGACCGTATTTTTATTGATGGAAAAACTTATGTTGAGTATTACAATATGCGCCAGATAAATAAGATGAATTACCTTGAGATAGTATGTGAGATAATAGACAATATCAGTAAAGGTGAGATTGCCAGGAGTTTTCTTGACAAAGGTCAGGAGCATATTGTTGCAACGTATCGACCTGAGGGCAAGGATTACGTCAATGTTTATCTTCCCATGAGTGCGGCGGAGGATTTTTTAAACATATCAGATTAGGGAGATAAAAGCTTTATCTGATGTGTTAGAGGACTATTCTGTACTGATAGTTTGATAGAGTAGAGTAGAATAAGAAGAGTCGCCTGGATTACAGTTTTCAATTGGAAGGGTAATCCTGGCGATTTTTCGTTGTCAAATCCTCTATCAGTGACATAATTATTATATACAATCAGTCGATTTAATTTATAACAGGTTATTATTTTTGGGTTTTTTAATAGGATTTATTGTGCTACCTGAAATGTAGAAAGGCAAATATATGTTAGTCGCAAAAGTAGGATCTGAAATATTCGGAGCAACAGTGGTTCTTGTCCTTCTTATAGGTACATTAACCACCTTTAAAAAGAGCCCCAAGAATTATTGTCTGTTACTTATACTTCTTGATAATTTCCTTATGCTAATACTGGATGCCTGGACATGGTGGCTTGAATATAACGACAATGTAAGTACCATGTATGTGATTTTGACAATCAGCTCTGTAAGCCTGCTGTATTTTATAATTGCTGTCTTTAATTATTACATATATTTTTATTTGTCAGAAAAAGAACATATATCCATATGGGTGGGACATTTTGGGGTGCCATTTTGCATTATAGGTATGCTTATGTGGATGACAGCACCATTTAATGGCCAGGTTTTTTATATTGCTGATGGGCAGTATTTCCACGGTCCTATGTACGTACACTCCCAGATACTTGGGGCAAGCGTTATATTTTATGATTTTATCATTACTGTAATACACAGAAAAAAACTGGAGTTTTTGGATTTTGTAGCTGTTTTATCTTATATGGTGTTGCCACTCATTGCTGTATTTGTAACCATGAGGATACCGGAGGTGGGCTCAGTACTTATTTATCTTTCTGTTACCATAAGCATACTTATGGTGTACACCTTTATACATGTACAGCAAAATATGGAGCTTAGAGAAAAGGAGAATGCTCTCACCCAGGAGAGATTGTCCATAATGATGAGTCAGATCCAGCCACACTTTTTGTATAACTCTTTAAATGCCATTTATTATCTTTGTACCAAAGATCCTGAGATGGCACAGCAGGCAATAGGTGAGTTCTCTGATTACTTAAGAGGCAATCTGGATTCACTCAGGACCAGGGAACCAGTGCCCTTTGAAAAGGAGCTGGACCATATTAAAAATTATCTGGCTCTTGAGAAAATGCGATACGATGATGATCTGATCATTGTTTATGATATACAGGCGAGAGACTTTAAACTACCTGCTCTTACAGTACAGCCTATAGTTGAAAATGCAGTAAAATATGGAGTTGGCAAGTCCCCTGATGGTGGTACAGTGACGATATCAAGTCGTGAGTATGATGACAGATATGAGATTATTGTAGATGATGATGGAGTAGGGGGATATACAGAGTCTAAAAGGCAGTACGATGGTCGCTCGCATATTGGCATACAGAACGTCCGGGAGCGTTTAAAATTACAATGTGATGGAACCCTTACGTTTGTAAGTGAAGCAGGTGTTGGGACTACTGCAACTATACAGATACCTAAAGAGGATATAATGCAGTTAAAATGAAATCGATTTGGAGATATAAATACAATTCCAAAAAGGGAAAATTAATTTTCTGCAGATTTAGATAAAAATTAATTGTATAAAACATTTATTTGTGGATTTTTTGTGACGAAAAATATTATAGGATTTATTATAGTCCTAGAATCATGTATAATAATGTAGATAAATTATTATGATTTGTGCTTCAAAAGGTATTTTTCATAAAGCTAAGGAGAGAGTAGATTATGGCAGTTAATTACGTAATGATGGAAAGAGTAGATGGAAAGACAGCACCTCAGCTTGATAAGGATCTTAGGGATATTATCGATGCCGGTAACAATGAGATTCATATAGATATGACAAATACAAAGTATATGAGTTCTGCAGGGTTAAGGGCACTTCTTTCTGCTCAAAAGTCAATCAATAAATTATCAGGCTCAATGGTACTTAGTGGTGTCTCTGATGCTGTTCGCGAGATTTTTGATGTAACAGGTTTCTCTGGATTTTTGACAATTGAGGATTGATTTATCCTTAGACGCATAAAGGGGCATAAGTAATTGAGGGGTGTTATTTTATGCAGGTACTTGCAATAGACGATGAGAGGATTGCATTAGAGGGCCTTACTGATGTGATAAAAAAGGCACTTCCTGATGCAGAGGTTTTTTCTTATCGTAATGCACTTAAAGCATTAGAAGAGATTGATGGCAAGCATATCGACATTGCCTTTCTTGACATAGAGATGAGGGATATCAATGGTCTGGAGTTTGCAGATCATCTAAAAGAGAGATTTCCCAAGATAAATGTTATTTTTACAACAGGATATAGTGAGTATGTAGGCGAGGCCATGGGGCTCCATGCCAGCGGATATATTATGAAACCCGTTACATTGGAAAAGATGAAAAAGGAGATTGATGACCTCAGATATCCTATAGCGGAGTCAGAAACTCCAAAAGACGTACTCAGAGTTCAGACCTTTGGCAGTTTTGAGGTTTTTAAAAATGATAAGGTGCTGAGATTCCAGTACAACAAGACCAAGGAGTTATTTGCTTATCTTGTAGACAGGAGTGGAGCTCTTATCACCAATGGCGAGATACTAGGTGTTCTGTGGGAGGATGATGCCAATCCGGAAAAAAAGTCATCTTATCTGCAGAATCTTAGAGCCGATATGATCTCTACTTTGACAGAGGCAGGTTTTCCTGATGTTATAGAGCGTAAGAGAGGCGCTATAGCAGTTGTTCCTGACAGTTTCCAGTGTGATATGTATGATTGGAAAAAGGATAGGGAGCATGCCAAGGTAAGGTATAATGGAGAGTATATGAACCAGTATAGCTGGGCTGAATACAGTAAAGGAGTGTTATTATAACGCTCCTTTTTTCTTTATTTCTGATAAAAAACAGACAAACTCTGTTAAAAAGATAACTTTTGTTAAAGTGATACAATTTTTGTTTTTTCTGTTATTATGGAGTGGATTGTAGGACAATCCTATTTTAGGAGATATTATCTAACAGGTCAGTTTTTTTATTATAAGGAGTAAAAATCATGGAGTTACCTTTTAAAATCGATCTTTCAGGACAGGTTGCTGTTGTAACAGGTGGTACAGGAGTTATCGGAGGCATGTATGCTCGAGCTCTTGCCGCATGTGGGGCCAAAGTCGCAGTACTTGGACGTAAAAAGGAAAATGGAGCACAGGTCCTTCAGGATATTAAGGAGCAGGGAGGAGAGGCAATTGCTGTAGCAGGAAATGTTCTGGACAGAGACAGTCTTCTGGCAGCCCGTAAGGAGGTCCTTGATACCTGGGGACATATTAATATACTTGTTAATTGTGCCGGCGGTGCTGTTAAGGCTGCACAGGTTCCACAGGATCATTTCTGTGAGGCTGAGGATGGGGCTGAAACATTCTTTACAAAGGATCTTGAGAATGTACATAAAGAACTTGACCTAAATATATATGGAACTATGCTTCCGACACAGATATTTGGTGAGGTACTTGTAGGACAGGAAAACGCCAACATTATAAACATTTCATCAATGTCAGCATATCACCCACTTACAAGGATCCCTGGCTACTCTGCAGGCAAGGCCGGAGTTGCAAGCTTTACAGAGTGGTGTGCGATTTATTTTGCCAAGAGTGGCATAAGAGTCAATGCTGTTGCACCAGGATTTTTCCAGACAACACAGAACAGAGCTCTCCAGTTCAACGAGGATGGTACACCAACACCACGTACAAAGCATATTGTAGATGCGACACCTATGGAAAAGTTTGGAGAGCCAGAGGATCTCATAGGCGCATTACTTTATCTTGTAAGCCCTAAGGGATCAAACTTTGTAACAGGTGTTATCCTCCCGGTAGATGGAGGATTCCATATTTATCAGGGAGTCTAAATGTCACTTATCCATCCGATAAATGTACTATTAAATTGATAATAGATATAAGAATGTAAATATAAATGCACGAGTTGTGTGAGATTATCACACGAACTCGTGCATTTTTTAGGATAAAATTATCATTAATAGTAAAAACTTATACAAAATGCACAAGAATAATATTTCTTTTATTATTGTGAAGTGGTATAATTTTCTTTGTTGGTTAAGAAATTAAATTTATACCAATAATTTAAGGAGGAATAGAATATGAAAAAAACATTAGCAGTTCTTCTTGCTACAGCGCTCGCTGCAACATCTCTTGTTGGATGTGGAGGCAGTTCCACAACAGCAACAACAGCAGCTGCTCCTGAAACAACCGCCGCTGCGGCTCAGGCAGAGACCAAGGCACCAGAAGAGACACAGGCACAGGAGGCTGGAGCAGAGGCAGGCTCTATGGACAGTCTTATTGAGGCTGCCAAGGCAGAGGGTGAGCTTACAGTATATGGCTCCTGTGAGGAGGAGTATCTTGCAGCAGCATGTAAGAACTTTGAGCAGCTTTACGGAATCAAGGTTCAGTATCAGAGATTATCAACCTCAGAAGTTTATACAAAGATAAAAGAGGAGTCTGGTAATCCATCTGGTGATGTATGGTTCGGTGGTACAACAGATCCTTACAATGAGGCTGTAAAGGATGGACTCCTTGAGGCATATGATGCACAGAATGCTGTAAACCTTATTGGTGATGAGTACAAGGATCCTACTAATTGCTGGTATGGTATTTATAAGGGTATCCTGGGATTCATGGTCAATAATGAAGAGCTCACGAGACTTGGCATTGAGGCTCCTAAGTCATGGGATGACCTTGCAAAGGAGGAGTATAAGGGACTCATTATGATGTCAAACCCTAATACAGCAGGAACAGCAAAGCTTATCATCAACACAATGGTTCAGATGAAGGGTCATGATGAGGCAATGGAGTATTTCAAAAAGCTGGATGCCAATGTATCTCAGTATACAAAGTCTGGTTCAGGTCCATCTAAGATGGTAGGTCCTGGAGAGTGTGTTATCGGTATCGGTTTCCTTCATGATGGTATTTATCAGATTCTTCAGGGATATGACAACATCGGTCTTGTAGTTCCTTCAGATGGAACATCCTATGAGATTGGTGCGACAGCAATCTTTAAGGGCGCTAAGCATCCAAACGCAGCCAAGCTTTGGGTTGAGTATGCACTTTCACCTGATTGTGTGAACCTTGCCAAGGATAATGGCTCATATCAGTTCCTGGTTCTCTCTAATGCAGAGCAGCCAAAGGAAGCAACAGACTTTGGACTTGATATGAACAATACTATTGATTATGACTTTGAGGATGCCAAGGCTAATACAGCACAGTACATCGAGGACTTCTTTGAGGCACTTGGAAGTACAGCTGATTCAGCTGATGCTGGAAGATTCCTTACAGAATAATCCGCATTGATAATAATATGCTGCGTGAAGCCATATGACTTTACGCAGCTTTTTTAAGAAGGGGGATATATGGCTGGTTCACAGAGTGCAAAACTCGAGAGACAAAAATTCTTTTCTGACCCCATTATGGTCAGCACCATAGTCGTACTCATCATATTTTTACTTTTATTTATACTTTATCCGCTGCTCATGCTGCTTATAGACAGTATTATGGTAGATGGTAAAGTAACTATGGAGGTATTCTCCAGAGTCCTGAGCCTGGAAAGATTCCGTACTGCTTTTAAAAACACTATCGTGCTTGGATTTCTTGTAGGTATAGTTTCTACTGCAATAGGACTGCTTTTTGCATATGTAGAGGTATATGTAAAACTGAAATCCAGATTTTTGGAAAGACTGTTTAATATAGTATCTACTTTACCGGTAGTATCACCACCATTTGTATTGTCTCTTTCCATGATCATGCTTTTCGGAAGATCAGGTATCATAACACGTTCTATTCTTCATATCTATGATTCCAACATCTATGGCCTAAAGGGTATTGCCATAGTTCAGACACTTACATTCTTCCCTGTGTGCTACATGATGTTAAAGGGACTCCTTAAAAACATTGATCCATCACTTGAGGAGGCAACAAGAGATATGGGAGCTACGAGATGGCAGGTATTCACCACAGTGACACTGCCCCTTATGCTGCCTGGTCTTGGGAATGCTTTTCTCGTTACTTTCATCGAGTCAGTAGCAGATTTTGCCAATCCTATGATGATAGGTGGTTCTTATGACACTCTTGCCACAACTATCTATCTCCAGGTCACAGGAGCATTTGATAGTACAGGTGCAGCGGCTATGTCTGTAGTACTTTTGTCACTCACAGTAATACTTTTCCTTATACAAAAGTATTATCTTGAGAAACGTACAGCAGCTACACTCACAGGTAAGGCGACTCGTGCACGTATGCCCATCGAGGATAGGAGTGTGCGAGTTCCGCTCACAATATTTTGTAGTGTTGTGGCGATCTTTGTAACTCTGATGTACATCATGGTTCCATTTGGAGCTTTATTTAAACTATGGGGCAGAGATTATAGCCTGACGCTAAAGTGGTTCCAGTATATGATGAAGACCTCCGGGCTCGAAGCATTCAAAGACTCCTTTGTACTGTCTTTTATTTCGGCACCTATCACAGCATTACTCTCAATGATCATTTCTTACCTGGTTGTTAAAAAGAATTTCAGAGGAAAAGGATTTATAGAGTTTGTTTCAATGCTGGCAATGGCAGTACCTGGTACAGTTCTTGGTATCGGATATATCCGAGGATTTGCCAATGGTATATTCAGGACAGGTATACTACAGCAGATATACGGTACAGGTATCATACTTATCATAGTATTTGTAGTACGTTCTCTACCTACAGGAACGAGATCTGGTATCTCAGCTTTGAGACAGATAGATAAGTCTATTGAGGAATCCGCTTATGATATGGGAGCAAATAGTGCTCAGGTATTTACTTCCGTGACACTGCCTCTTATAAAGGATTCATTCCTAAGCGGTCTGGTAACAGCATTTGTACGATCTATAACCGCTATTTCTGCAGTTATTCTGCTTGTAACTCCAGACTTCCTCATGATAACCTGTCAGATCAATGAGCAGGCAGAAAAGGGCAATTATGGAGTGGCATGTGCGTATGCTACAGTGCTTATACTCATCACCTACACTGCGGTCGCAATAATGAATCTTATAATAAAGCATTTCGGAACAAGTAAAGCTGTTAAGGAGGATGATTGATCATGGCTAAAGAAAAGAAAGGGGTACGCCTTGAGCATATCTCCAAAATATATAATGACCCAAAAACAAACCAGGAGTTTTATGCAGTAAAGGACATGGATCTAAACATAGAGCCTGGTACATTTGTAACTTTATTGGGTCCATCAGGATGTGGTAAGACCACTACACTCAGGATGGTTGCCGGCTTTGAGTCTCCTGATGAGGGACAGATATATATAGGCGATGAGGCGGTAAATGAGCTGACACCTAATAAACGTGACACAGCCATGGTTTTCCAGAGCTATGCACTTTTACCTCATTACAATGTTTTTGATAATGTTGCCTATGGACTTAAGCTCCGTAAACTCTCAAAAGAGGAGATACATGAAAAGGTCATTAACATCTTGAAACTGGTTGAGATGGAGGGCATGGAGTCCAGGATGACAAACCAGCTTTCAGGTGGACAGCAGCAGAGAGTTGCTCTTGCAAGAGCACTGGTACTGGAGCCTGGAGTACTGCTTTTTGATGAGCCTCTCAGTAACCTTGATGCAAAGCTCAGAGTCACCATGCGTACAGAGATACGCCGCATACAGCAGAAAGTTGGAATCACTGCCATCTACGTTACACACGATCAGTCAGAGGCTATGAGCATATCTGATCAGATAATAATCATGAGTAAGGGCAAGATGGAGCAGATCGGCTCTCCGAGAGATATATACTATCATCCGGCATCAAAGTTTGTTGCTGATTTTATCGGTGAGGCAAACTTTATCCCTGCCAAAGTAAAGGCTGTGAATGCTGAGGATGGTACAGCGGATATCACTGTCTTTTCAGAGGATATCACGGTTAAAAATCATAGTGGAGTTGCAGCTGGTGAGGAGGCATCTCTTGTAATACGACCTGAAAATGCAAGACTTAGTGATAAGGGCATACTAAAGGGTACGGTTTCACTGTCAACATTTATGGGCTCCTATCAGTATTACCGTATAAAGATAGGTGATATGGAGATACAGCTTTCGGATTACAATCCTGTAAATCGTAAGATCTACGAGGTCAATGAGGAGGCTTATCTGGATTTTGATCCTAAGGCAGTTTATATACTCAGGTAAACAATTTAATTAACTGATAATACTCTATAAAATCAAGTAAGAGTAGGGCAATATGTTGTATGCTTTTGCAAATGCTGTCTATATATAGATAGCACCAGGCAATTTTGGTTATGATTTATATGCCTTATGATTACTTGATTTTATATTACATTGATACTATACTTCACATTATGCGGCACTATCCATGATAAAAAACAGCGGATACTGTTTTTGCTTCAGTCAGGATAGGGTCCACGGGAAGGGTAGATATGAAGACCCTCGCATAAAAAGGAGAACACATTATGGGATTTGAATTCAGAGCAAAGCTTCCGTCAAGTGCGGAAATAAGAGAGCAGATACCTCTTTCAGCCGATCTTGCCAAGATCAAGGCGGAGAGAGATGAGGAGATCAAGGCGATATTCAGGGGCGACTCCAAAAAGTTCCTGCTTATCATAGGACCATGTTCAGCAGATCATCCGGATCCGGTACTTGATTATTGCAATCGTTTAAAGGAGATTGCTGATCAGGTCAAGGACAGCATTATGATCGTACCTCGTATATATACAAATAAACCACGTACCACAGGTCAGGGTTACAAGGGTATGCTTCATCAGCCTGATCCTGAAAAGGGTGCCAATGTTTTAGACGGTATTGCAGCCATCAGACACCTCCACATGGAGGTTCTCCGTCAGACAGGTATGTCTACAGCTGATGAGATGCTGTATCCTGATAATCTCAGATATTTAAGTGATATCATGAGCTATGTTGCAGTTGGTGCACGTTCCGTAGAGAATCAGCAGCACAGACTGGTTGCATCTGGTATAGATGTTCCTACAGGTATGAAAAACCCAACATCAGGAGACTTTGGAGTAATGCTTAACTCCATTTATGCCGGTCAGCATCCACACGATTTTATCTTCCGTGAGTGGGAGGTCAAGTCAGACGGTAATCCATATACACACGCTATTCTGAGAGGATCACAGTCAAAGCATGGTCAGATCATGCCTAATTATCACTATGAGGATCTCAAGCTGCTTTATGATCTTTACACAAGAAAAGAGCTTTTAAATCCTGCAGTAGTTGTAGATACAAATCACTGTAACTCAGCCAAGAAATACAGAGAGCAGCTCCGTATTTCTCAGGAGATCATGCATTCACGTAAATACTCACCAGAGCTTGCCAGATTTGTAAAGGGACTTATGGTTGAGTCATATATTGAGGAGGGTAACTGTAAGGTTGAGGATCACATTTACGGTAAGTCTATCACAGATGCATGCATCGGATGGGATGATACAAGGAGACTTATATCCAATGTCTATGACTATGTACAGATGACCAAGTTTGAGGATTAAGTACAGCTTTTTTAGTTTAATATTGTAAAAAATCTTGTTGCCCCGAGTTAAATGTTTGCATTTGGCTTGGGGCATTGTATAATATGTGAATGTGTCGGAGAGTATATATAAGTAGTGCTTTCCATACATGTGATAAAAAAACCTATTTACTGATTAAGGAGAGATAATTCGATGGGTGTATACGAGGAATTAGTAGCCAGAGGCCTGATCGCACAGGTAACAGATGAGAAAGAAATCAAGGAGCTTGTTAATAATGGCAAGGCTACATTTTATATTGGTTTTGATCCGACTGCTGATTCACTGCATGTTGGACACTTTATGGCTTTGACTCTTATGAAGCGTCTTCAGGCAGCAGGCAATAAACCTATCGCTCTTGTTGGTGGCGGTACTGGTATGATCGGTGATCCATCAGGACGTACAGATATGCGTTCTATGATGACTATAGAGCAGATCGATCATAACTGTGAGTGCTTTAAAAAGCAGATGAGTCGTTTCATAGAGTTCGGCGAGGGCAAGGCAAGGATGGTCAACAATGCTGATTGGCTCAGAAACCTTAACTTCCTTGATTTCATGAGAGAGATCGGACCATGTTTCTCAGTTAATGACATGCTTAGAGCCAGATGCTATGTAAACCGTATGGAGCAGGGACTTACATTCCTTGAGTTCTCATACATGCTTATGCAGGGTTATGATTTCTACCGTCTCTACAAGGATTACGGATGTAACATGGAGTTTGGCGGTGATGATCAGTGGTCCAACATGCTTGCAGGTACCGAGCTTATCCGTAAAAAGGAGGCCAAGGATGCATACGCACTTACTATTACTCTTCTTACCAACAAAGAGGGTAAAAAGATGGGTAAGACAGCAAGCGGTGCTGTTTGGCTTGATCCAGACAAGACTTCACCATATGAGTTTTACCAGTACTGGAGAAATGTTGATGATGCTGATGTGATCAAGTGCTTAAAGCTCCTTACATTTATTCCTATTGAGGAGATAGAGGAGATGGCCAAGTGGGAGGGCGCAGACCTTAACAAGGCCAAGGAGAGACTTGCTTACTCACTAACAGAGCTTGTACATGGTGATGAGGAGGCCAAAAAGGCAGACTCAGCAGCAAAGGCTATATTTGTAGGCGGCGGAGACAGTGAGAATATGCCTAAGTATACATTAAAGGCAGAGGACTACAGAGATGGTTCTATTGATATCTGTGGTATCCTTGCAGTATCAGGTCTTGCCAAGTCACGCTCAGAGGCTCGTCAGAACGTTCAGCAGGGTGGAGTACAGGTTGCCGGTAGCAAGGTTACTGATGTCAAGGCATCATACACAGCTGAGGATTTCAAGGACGGAGTTGTTGTACAGAGAGGCAAGAAAAACTTCGTAAAGATCTTTTCATAATTGATCTTAAGGGAATGTATGATAAAGGCTTATTTAATTTATAATTTGACAGAATTTGTTTTATAGTCTTAAATTTAGTTTACATCTTGGCGGTTCCTGTTGTTAGGAACCGCTTTTTACTTTATAATGTTTTTAAATAAAAGATTAAATTTCTGCTTGTATATTTAATTTTTACAAACATGAGGACTTTAGAAGGAGCTTTATCATTCATGCTTTTTAAAAAGATGATTCGCGCTTTTGTGGCTATAACAGCTATAGTGACTGCGCTTAGCTTTACAGCATTCGCGGATTCAGGTTCAAAAGAAAAAAGTGCTGTAGACCCTATTCGTATAGTGGTTGACAGTGACTATATTTTGTACAAGGTCAACGATCCTGTTACTCGTAAGACAAAGCAGGCTTATATAGTGCGTGATAACGCGGAGTTCAGACTTCTTTCTGACTCTTATACTGAGGCCGATGCTATTTTTTACATTAACGAGTTTGTTGATGGTCAGGATACGGGAGTATCCAATCGTGTACTCAAAAAAAAGGTACACATGGGTGAGACTGTGACTATGCTTCCAGAGGATGTTTATGAGGAGGATGTTAGTGATGGCTCAGCTTACAGATTTACTGATCGATGCTACTACATAAAGGTGTTTTATGGTCCTAGTCTCAGGAACTATGAGGATTTTTACTTTGGTCTGGTAGACGACAGCACATATGACAAGATGTATCAGAGTATTGTCGCATCAACAGCTGCTCTGGAGGAGGCTGATACAGCAGATGTGCAGGATTCTTCCGTAGGACCTGTAGCAGGTTGATAATACAGTTTTATATGATTATTTAAGCTATACATTTTGACTTTAATCGGTCATTATGTATAGCTTTAATATTTATAATATACAGGTACATTTTGTGCCCGATTTTAAATGAGCTTTATCAGTATTTGATAACAATTTGCACATTATCTTAGTGGGAGGGTATATTTTATGATACATAAATCTTATAAAAAAAGTTTTGTATCTCTATTACTGACAGGTATGATTGTTTCATCAAGCGCTTTTATCGCATCAGCCGGTGTTATAGGCAGAGGAGTTGATGTAACTACTATCCAGACACCATCAACTGGGGATGCAGCTACAACTAGTGGGGGCACAAGTACAGGTACAGTAACTATGGGACAGAGTGGCAATGCCAACAGGATAGACTATACTACTATGGATTCCCTCAATGCTTCATCAATTGTATCTGGTTATGCCAGGATCAACAGTGTTGCACTAAATCCATATGATCCTACCAAAATCAATATCTCTATAGATGCAACTCTGCTTCTTGGACAGGTACAGCAGCTTTATCTTTTTGATATTAAGCCTTATGAGATGGATTTGATCGGCAGGACTGACTATCTTGTAGAGAGAAATATTGATGATGGCAATATCACACTTACAGTGGATCTTTTTACTGAGGATGGTAATAACAGATTATATGATGCATTTGTACTTGCGGTTCCAACAGCTAATGGATACTACATTGTTTCCAACAGATGCTTTATATCCAACCCTGAGGCTATCGCCGCTGATCAGACGCCTGCATTAAATCTAGGTAAAAAAGGACTCATGGTAGATCCTAATATACTTGACGATGCTATAGACTTAAATATTAAACATGCTTTTATAGCAATTACCACAAGTCAGCTTTTTGGTACAGGTATCAATTATACCTATGAGGGCAGGACTTATTCCTTTGATTCTGGACTTATCAATCAGCTGGATCAGGAGATCAACAGACTGAGCTCCAGTGGCATTGCTGTGACTGCAGGTATAGTAAATGGTTGGAATGCAAACCACCCTGAGTTATACAGACCTGGTACAGCAGTACAATCCTCAGCAGCAGCCTTATATTATGGCTTTAATGTTGAGACTGAGGAGGGTTTCCAGATGGTCAAGGCTTTGGCGTCCTTCCTTGCCAACAGATACAATGGACATAACAGCCATGGCAAGATCACTAACTGGGTAATAGGCAATGAGATCAATAACCAGTTCTGGAATTATGTAGGAGATTACAATGTTCAGGATTATACACGGATATTCCAGAGGACTTTCAGAGTTTTCTATACTGCCATAAAGTCAGTGGCTGCATGTGACAATGTTATGTTTTCACTGGATTGTTACTGGACTATGCCTGCTGAGTCAGGATTTGTAGGCAAGTATCCTGGAAAGGATATACTTGATACATTTAACAGTCTGGATGATTTTGAGGGCAGTACAAACTGGGCACTGGCTATCCATCCATATCCATATCCTCTTACAGATCCTAACTTCTGGAATGATGAGGCATCAAACAAGGTCACACAGGCTATAACAACACCTGTTGTAAGCTATATCAATCTTAGTATACTGACTAACTATATGCATAATGCCAATATGCTTGACAATTATGGCTGTGTAAGAAATATCTTTATGACTGAGCAGGGTTTCAGTTCTGTTAAAAATCTGAGTGTTGATGCACAGATGGAGCAGGCTGCTGCAGTTGCTTATGGACATTATATAGTAGAGAACAATCCGGATATTGATGGTTATATGCTATCACGTCAGCTTGATAATTATGACGAGACCAAGGATGGATTATATTTTGGCCTTTCAACTACAGGAGCAGATGGTTCTTTAGTTGCCAAACCGGCAAGAGAGATATTTAAATATATAGATGATCCTTCCATGTCATTACAGATATCTGAGTTTGCCAAACCTATAATAGGTATAACTGACTGGTCACAGGTTATACCTGGATTTCATCTATGATTAATCTATGAGGAGTAGTTGTACTATATTTTATGGAAAAACTATTAAGATATATTTTACTGGCTAATGTTGCTGCATTCATTGCATTTGCCATAGATAAACAAAGGGCACAGCGGAAGAGCTCCTGGCGTACCCCTGAGGTAGAGTTATGGGCCTTTGCACTTTTTGGTGGTGCCCCGGGAGCACTGCTGGCAATGAAAGTATTTCACCACAAGACGCATAAGTCAGCTTTCAGGTTTGGTATGCCTATATTGGTAGTCGTACAGATTGTGTTTATAGGATACTGCATTCTTAAAGGGTTTGGATATTTAGGTTAATATATAGTGAGTTAGTTTTAACATGTACAAGTTTTAAGACTAACTCACTTATTTTTTGCGGAAAATTTGTAAAATAATTTGCAAAAAATAGACGTGACTAACATGGCCGCTTTTTTTATAATTTAAACAAGAGGATTATTAAGTGCAGAACCTGAGGATGTATTATCTATGGTTCGGACCTCAGTACAGCACTATATATGATATTTATAGATTGAAAGGAGTTACACTATGTGGTTTCATGATTGTTTCGAGCATATCACCTGGAGGAGAGTCTGCTTGTTTTTAGGAGGCTTTGCATTTGGTACAGCAGGTCTCAAGATTCTTGGTTCCAAGGATGCAAAAAAGGTTTATGTACAGGCTACAGCTGCTGCACTTCGCGCCAAGGAGTGCGTTCTTGATACTGCTGCTACACTTCAGGAAAATGCTGAGGATGTTCTTGCAGCTGCCAAGGATGAAAACGTAAAGAGAGCCGCAGAGATAGTTACTGATGAGGATCTTGTTGCAGAGACCAAGTCAACCGCACGTAAGGCTAAGAAATAATGAAAATCATCATACGTGATGAGAGTAGAGGGCGTATCCGTTTCACCATTGGTAAGACCAGATTTACTGAGGAGCAGGCGGATATGCTCTTATATTATCTACTTTCATTAGATCAGGTTAAAAAAGCTAAAGTTTATGAGCGTACAGGAAGTGCGGCAGTTACTTATACAGGCGATAAAAAGGTATTGCTTAGTGAGGTACTTAAGTTCCGCTTTGATTCTGAGGATATCAAGGCTCTGGTACCAGAGCATACTGGCAGAGCTTTGAGTAATGATTATAAGGATCGTATAGTTACCAGGATGCTTGCTCACTATATCCTGAAAGTGATTCTTCCCACGCCCATTAATAACTTTAAAGTGTTTATATTATCCCTTAAGTATCTTAGGGCTGGTCTTATGTGCCTTGCCCAAAGGAGACTTGAGGTTCCTGTACTCGATGCTACAGCTATTTTTGTATCCATGCTCCGTGGTGATTTCAACACTGCATCAAGCGTTATGTTCCTGCTTGGCATCGGTGATACGCTTGAGGAGTGGACTCACAAAAAATCTGTTGAGGATCTGGCACGCTCCATGGCTCTTACTGATGAAAAGGTTTGGGTCAAGAGTGGTGAGGATGAGGTCCTGGTTCCAGTTAAGGAAGTAAAGGCAGGTACACACATTTCAGTACATATGGGTACACAGATACCACTTGATGGAGTTGTTGTTGACGGTGATGCCATGGTTAATCAGGCATCTCTTACAGGAGAGGGCATCCCGGTACACAAAAATGTAGGTGCATATGTTTATGCAGGTACAGCCATTGAGGAGGGAGACCTGGTTATAAGAGTTGAGAGTGCTCAGGGATCCACCAGATACGAAAAGATCATCAAGATGATCGAGGATTCTGAAAAACTCAAGGCCGGTCTTGAGACCAAGGCCTCTAATCTTGCAGACAGGCTGGTACCATGGAGCTTTGCAGGTACAGTGCTCACTTATATGTTTACACGTAATGTGACCAAGGCTATATCTATCCTGATGGTGGATTTCTCATGTGCACTAAAGCTGAGTATGCCTGTTTCTGTACTTTCAGCTATGCGAGAGGCCCAGGATCATAACCTTACAGTTAAGGGTGGTCGTTATCTTGAGGCTGTTGCTGAGGCTGATACACTTATATTCGATAAGACAGGTACTCTTACCAAGGCTACACCAACTGTTGCAGATGTCATACCATTTGGTGGCAGAGACAGAGATGAGGTACTCCGTATAGCAGCATGCTTAGAGGAGCATTTTCCTCATAGTATTGCCAATGCTGTAGTAAAAAAGGCTGAGGACGAGGGACTCATACATGACGAGATGCACAGAGAGGTACAGTATGTAGTTGCCCATGGTATTGCATCACTAATTGAGGGTAAAAAGGCTGTAATCGGTAGTGCACATTTTATTTTTGAGGATGAGGGAGTAAAGATCCCAGTCAGAGAAAAGAAAAAGTTTGAGTCTATCTCTACTGAGTATTCACATCTTTATCTCGCAATCGGTGGTAAGCTTGCAGCGGTCATATGCATAGAGGATCCACTTCGTCCTGAGGCTCCTGAGGTCATCAAAAAGCTTCATGAGGCAGGATTTAAAAAGATTGTTATGATGACAGGAGATTCAAAGCATACTGCTGAGGCTGTAGCCACCAGAGTAGGTGTAGATGAGTTCCACGCTGAGGTACTACCAGAGGATAAGGCAGCTTTTGTGGAGGAGCAAAAGGCTCTGGGGCACAAAGTCATCATGGTAGGAGATGGTATCAATGATTCTCCTGCACTAAGTGCGGCAGATGTAGGCATTGCCATATCCGAGGGTGCACAGATTGCCAGAGATATCGCTGATATTACAATATCAGGCTCTAATCTCGAGGGTCTTCTTACATTAAAGCAGATTGCAAATGGTCTTATGAGGAGAGTTGATCATAATTATCATTTTATCATCGACTGGAATTTAGGCCTTATTGCATTGGGGCTTATGAGTATCATACAGCCAGGCACCAGTGCTCTGCTTCATAATCTTAGTACTATAGGTATCGGTATACATAGTTTGTCAAATCTTATACCTGAAAAGGATGAGAGTGATGTCAAACTATTGGCTGTTGATATGTGATAAGATAGTGTGATAGGATGATCAGGTAAAATAAATTTAATAAAAGTTTTCATTTATCCAATGCTGGTATGAGTTTTTGACTCTGCCAGCATTTTTTATGTTATTATAAAAAAAGTTTCGTGCAAATACTTAATAGTTTGTACTATTTTTAATATGCATTTGAGGTGAGACATGAATTTTACAGTTAAAGATTTACTAAAGATGGATGCATTCAAAGAGGCAAAACTTTTTGGAGGCGTTGAAACTGTTGATAGTGAAATAACAGGTGTAAACATTATTGAGTCGCCTGAAATAGTTAAGTTTATGCAGCAGGGAGAGGTACTCCTTACAGGCATGTATGCATTTAAGGGTTGTACTATACCACAATTTGAAAAGTACCTTGAGAAGATGGAATTCAACAAAATCGGTATACTAGTGGTCAAAAAGCATTATGACAGTTCTGAGTTTGCTGATAAATTTATGGTTCTTGAGGATTTTGCAGAGGAGAGACATTTTCCTGTAGCTGTAATACCTTACACAGTATCTTTTAGATCACTTTTGGTCCAGATCAATGAAAAACTCTTTAACGATGAGATAATCAAACTAAAGTATTTCAAGTCTACTCATGACAATTTTAATGCTCTCATATCATCAAGACTCTATGGAGAGACTGGAATTAATGAGATCATAGATGCATTAAGTACGATGTTGGGTAGTCCCGTGGCTTTATTTGACTCTGATAAAAAATGTCTCTACTCAACTGAGGATGGAGTAGAAAGTCTATATTTACACAGTGATCTAAAAGAAATCAAAAATGATTTTTATTCAACTCAAAAGTATTCTATTCAGACAGTTACGGATAAAAGTATCTCAGATTCAGGTGCTGTCAGACAATATGATCAGCTTATAGCTTATGTCAAGGATTATCATAAGCAGAAAGTATACATGTCTGTATCTTATATAAATCAAAAATTTAATTTGCTTGATCTTATTGCCGCCGAGAATGCGTTAATTGCAATAAAAGAGTTATTGATCAGGCAGCAGATCATGGAGGGGACAGAGCAAAAATATCAGGACAATATATGGAATAATATACTTTACGGTAAGTTAAAGATGCCTAATGAGCTTGATAAGGCTGCAGAAAATCTAAACATAAACCCACATGATAAATTTAGAGTTATTGCACTTCAGATTGAGTACAATTTTGTTGAGGATGGTACTGGTTTTGAGGATAAACTCATCACCAAGTCTATAGCGAGAGGTATAGTGCAGAAAATGTTCAGTAACTGCAGTACCTGTGATGAGGCAGAGAGGCTACTGATCATACAGTCTGGAAATAATGTAGAGTCTCACTCGGAGATAAGGAAAAATATCCAGCAAAACATGACACAATTGTACAAGCTTTTAAAAGAGTCTGTTAATACTATAGGTATCAAATGCGGTATAGGTAATGAGGTTTCTGACATTTCCAGTGTCAGGGACAGTTTTGATGAGGCAGCTAGTGCACTTGATTTTGCAGGTGTCTTAGGTGAGGACATAGGATGCGAGGAGCTCAAATTTCTTGCCTTTTCCGATATGGGTATTTTCCATTTACTTTGCAACCTGTCTACAAAGGAGGAGATGGAAAAATATATTCCAGAGACATTAAAAAAGTTATATAGATATAAAAGACCACAGAGAGATGACTTGCTTAGTACTCTCAAGTGTTATCTGAATTATAATCAAAATCTTGCAAGGACTGCACAGGAGTTATATATACATTATAAAACTGCAGCTTACAGGCTGGAAAGGATAACTCAGATTACGGGTATAGATTTTGATAATCCAAGAGATGTATTGTCAGTAAGGATAGGACTTATAATCGGAGAGGTCGTAAGCTATATAGACAAGTAAAACTGAAATTTAATAATATTTATACGAAACGAGTTGTATTTATCTACATTAGACAAAATACAACCCGTTTTTTCTGCTTCTATAGGCAATTGTTACATATATTTGCATCTAATATAATATGTACAAGACATAAGTTATAGGGTGAATTTAGTAGAAATTTATCCGTATATTTTGGATTTTTTAGCAAAAATGCTAGTTGAACAATGAAAACACGAAATAGACACCGCACAGGGAATCAAATCCGGATGAATGTCCAATTTGTATAAATTGCTCTGTAATGGCGGTTGAGTCTGGTGTATGCAGGAGACTACATATAGCCTGACTAAACTGCCCACAGATACTGCATTTGAGGAAAGCACCACTTATAGGGTTAGTACCCGTAAGATGCTTTGATACTTCATCCTTTAGCAGTTCGGAAATTTTATGATTTGTTTCTCCTGTTAGGATCAATCCTGCAAATATACCACAGATAAAATCATCGCCACTTGGAGTAAGACCGGTCCCGAGTCCGATGAGATGGCATATTTCATTAATACAATCACTATAAGCCTCTTTGTGGAAAAATGATTTGGCATTGATGATCCTTTGTCTCGCTGCATTTAAGATCAAGTCAAGATCCTGGTCGTTAGATGACCTGAAGATGGTTGCAAAACCATTTACACCTGAGCTTGCGATGGACTCTTTGATATTTGTATTTAACTTACATATATCCTCAGAGCACAAGACCTCTCTTAAGGAAAGGTCACTTAAATCAGCATAGCTTAAATCAAAGCTGATAGTGGCGTCTTTAGTAAGAATTGTGATGACAGGCCCAGATACAGAAACTGAGTCGCCGACAGCAATTTCCATATGTGACATCTCCTCCTGAGTAAGCTGAGATATAAGGCTTATCGGGGACAAGGGGGAGCCATAAGCCTGGATAGCTATCAGTGAGTCGTCAAATTGTATATTAATAGTTTTTCTATATACAGATTGTATTAGACCGGTTCTCTTTTTTGATAACAGGTAAATGGCATATTCAGAACTTCTAACTATTTTATGTTTCATTTTATTCTCCGAATTCAAAATTATTTTCATTATGTTATCAGATAACAAATTATATTTCAATTTATTTCATATTGGTTAGTGATAGGAGATTTGATGCCAACCATGTTTCTTACTACAAATCAAGTAACCGGAAGGGGTAATTAAATGTACGATTTATTGGTTAAAAATGGAAAGCTTGTAACACCAGACCGTATTTTTGAAGCAAATATAGCAATTAAGGATGGAAAGTATGCCGGCTTTTTCTCACCAGACGAGGAAATAGAGGCCAAGGAGACTGTTGATGCAAAGGGTAATCTTGTTTTCCCTGGTATCATCGACTGTCACGCCCATCTCAATGAGCCAGGTTTTGAATACAGGGAGGATTTTGAAACAGGTTCAAGAGCAGCTGTTGCAGCAGGATGCACTTGCCTTATAGATATGCCGCTAAATAATGATCCATCTCTAATGAACAAAGAGATTTTTGACCTTAAGTACGAGAAGATCAGTAAGCATTCTTATGTTGATTTTGCTTTGTGGGGTGGCATAGTTGGTGACTATAACAATGAACCTGGTAGTGTAAAGAATAACATGAATGATCTGGTGGAGCTTCATAAGTGTGGAGTTGCAGCATTTAAGGGCTTTACATGTCCAAATGGTGATCTTTTCCCAACTGTAAATCTCGGCAATATCAGAAAGGCTTTGGAAATACTTAAACCATATGGTGCTTTGTGCGGATTCCATTGTGAGGAGTATGGACAGGTGCTTGAACGTGAAAAAGAAGCAAAGGCAAAGCAGGGTCGTACAAACGAAGAGAAGATAAGAGATTTCCTTGATTCACATGATGTGTGGACAGAGTATGTTGCAACAAAAAATGTAGTTGATATGGCGAGAGCTACAGGCGCAAGAGTTCATATTTGTCACATCAGTCATCCTATGGTAGCTCAGATAGTAAAAGATGCTATCCATGAGGGATTACCTATTACTGCTGAGACATGTCCTCATTATCTCGGTTATACAGAGGATTTTGTATTTGAAAAGGGAGCGCCTGCAAAGTGCACACCTCCAATGAGAAAGAAAGAGGAGATGGAAAAGCTTTGGGATTATGTACTTGACGGAACACTTTCATGTGTAGGCAGTGATCATTCTCCAGCGGCGGATGAGGAAAAGGATAACAACACAAAGGATATATGGCATGCATGGGGCGGACTCAATGCTATCCAGTTCTTCCTTCCTATGATGTTCAATATGGTAGTACATAAAAAGAAATTAAGCCCAACTCTCATTTCCAAGGTTATGGATTATAACCCAGCCAAGGTATTTGGCCTGTATGGAAAGAAAGGTGCATTTGAGATCGGATTTGACGGCGACGTTGTAATACTTGATCCTGAGAAGCCTTGGAAGGTAGAGCAGGAAAAGCTTTTCACCAAGGGACATGTATCATGTTTTGACGGTGAGACTGGAAAGGGAGCACCAGTTTGCACAATCATCCGTGGTCAGGTTGTTGCACAGGACGGTGTTTACCTCGATAAGATGTGTGGTTATGGAAAATATGTAACCCCAGTTAAATAAGATATCGACAATATTTATAGATGGAGAAACAAAATGAGTGAAGTCAAAGAAGTAAAACAGGCAAGCTCTATTATGCCGATAAGTAAAGAAAACAGAATAATGGGTTGGGGTTCAAATACCATGCTGTGGCTTGGTGGATGTATTTCAATTGGTACGTTGTCAATGGGATCTGCCCAGTTGGAAAATGGTTTAAATCTCATCCAGTTATTTTTGGCAGTTTTGATTGGTTCAACAATCCTAGTTGTTGGTATTGCGTGCAATGATCAGTTCTCATATACAACTGGTGCACCATACTCTATACAGTTAAAGATGGCTTTTGGTACAAAGGGAAATATTGTACCGGTGTTCCTGAGAGGACTTCCGGCGATAGTATGGTACGGATATCAGACATGGCTTGGCGGTACAGCTATCAATAATATCTTCAGAGCCTTCGGTTTAAACATTCAGTACGGATACATCATTTTCTTTGTACTGTTCCAGTTATTACAGATCTATCTTTCCACAAAGGGTTTCCAGGGTGCCAAATGGGTAGGAAACATAGGTGGTGCAGTTATAACCTTCGCAATGTTATATCTTCTTTATCTTTGTGTAACAACACAGTGGGATGTTATTTCTACAAATCTTTTAGGTCACGAGGGATCATGGGGGATGCCATTTGTTGCAGCAATTATAGCATTCTTCGGAAACAGTACTACGGTAATGCTTAATGCCGGCGATTACTCGCGAGAGATGAAGGCGGGATATTCGGCCCCGGTAAGAGGTATTTCATACTTCCTTGCCATGGTTCCAGCCACTGTACTCCTTGGAATGATCGGTGCAATGGCATGTTCAGCAACAGGCGTTGCAAACCCTATCAATGCATTCTATGAGATGGTTGACAGTAAGTTCGTTCTTGTTGTAACTCTGAGCTTTATCATTATGGCACAGATCTCAACAAACCTTGCATCTAATGTTATCCCACCAGCATATGCATTTATGGATGTATTCAAGATGAAGCATAGAACAGCTGTTATCGTAGTTGGTATCCTTGCAGTTTGTACTTGTCCTTGGATCCTTACAAACGACAGTTCAGCTGCAGGTCTTGCACTTTTCTGTAAGATCTACACAGCATTCTTTGCACCTATTTTTGCAGTACTTATCACTGATTACTTTATTTTACATAAGAGACATATTTCAGAGAGTCTCCTTATGAGCCTCTATGATGAGGAGGGAGACCACAAGGGTGTTAACTGGGCAGCTGTTATCGCGATTGCAGTCGGAGCTGTTATTGGTCTTATCAATGTAGATATATCTTTCTTTACAGCTACAATTCCTACAGGTGTGCTTTTCTACGTTCTTATGAAGAAGATGCCATCATGTGCAAGCTTTAGAAAGGGAACAATACTTGAGGATACTGTAAAAGAGCAAAAGCTTTCAAGTGCGAGGGCTTGATTATGAATGAATCAATGTTGGACAGTCTTTTAAAAGACTTAAATCATCAGGATAAACTTTTGACTCTCAGATATTACGAGGATAAGGTTGGAGAGCTTATGGGTGTATGTGCAGAGCCGGAAGAGTTTGTACCATACAGAAATATAGCCGGACTAGGACTTATTTCTCTAACTGTAACATGGATTGTATTCGATATATTTGCATTTCTTGTTGATAAGGCATTTATAGGGACAATTGCAGTTGTCGTGACTTTTATACTTGCTTTGCTTACTGCTGCTTTAAAGTTTCAGGAAACAAGGATAAACATCAGAAAAAAAGCAATCTATAATGAGGAACGCGATAAATATGATGAAGTTAGAACCTTATCTGAAATGTCTGCACGTACTGATGATTTATTAAAAAAAGTAAAATCCCAAAATTTCATAGACAAAAATAATGGCATTCTACATAGAGATTATGACTGTCCAATAAGTGATTCATATGATACTAAAAAATTTCTTAAGGAAGTAAATATGATATTGGACCAGATAGAAATGGATATCGTTGGTCCATAGATGGCAGGAGAGTATTATGTATGATTTGCTTATAAAAAATGGAAAAGTAGTTATGTCTGATGGCGTGGTTAAACAGAACATCGCCGTTAGAAATGGCAGGATCGCAGCATTACTTGATGGATGCGAGATGCCTGAGGCTAAAAAGGTAATAGACGCAGAGGGGAAATTTGTTTTCCCTGGCGCAATAGATACACATGCACATTTAAATGATCCGGGATATACCTGGCGAGAGGATTATGAGCACGGCACAGCTGCGGCGGCAGTAGGTGGCTATACAACTATTATCGATATGCCGCTGCAAAATGAGCCTGCACTTACAAATGCTGAGCTCTTTGATAAAAAGGTAGCTGCTGTTGATGACAATGCTTATGTTGATTACTGCTTCTGGGGTGGATTGATCCCTGATAATTTTGCAGATTTAAAAGGACTTGATGACAAAGGCTGTGTAGCATTCAAGTCATTCATCGGACCTGTTTCACCAGATTATGCATCACTTAATTATGGTCAGGCTTTTGAGGCCATGGAGATCATCAAAGAGTTTGATGGCAGAGCAGGATTCCATTGTGAGGATTTTTCCGCTATCAAATGGCAGGAGCAGAGGATGAAAAAGGCCGGTCGTCTCGACTGGAAGGGATTTTTGGATTCCCGCCCAGTTGTTGCAGAGATGCTGGCAACTGTTGACATAATTGAGATTGCCAAGGCTACAGGATGCAAGGCACATATCTGCCATGTCAGCAGCCCGGATGTAGCACAAAAGATAAAGGAGGCTCAGCAGGAGGGTTATGACATCACTGCAGAGACCTGTGCTCATTATCTCAGTCTTACAGATGAGGATGTGATCAAAAACGGACCACTGTTTAAGTGTGCTCCTCCACTGAGATCAAAAGAGGAAGTTGACAGACTGTGGAAGTATGTTGAGGACGGAACATTCAGCGGTATCGCATCAGATCACTCACCATGTACCTATGATGAAAAGCATAACGAGATACTTGGTCAGAAGATTGAGAATGTCTTTGACGTGTGGGGTGGCATATCCGGTATCCAGAATTGCTTCCAGATCGCATTTGATGAGGGCTGTGTAAAGCGTAATGTTTGTCCTACCGTCCTTACAAAAGCAATGGCAGTACAACCTGCCAAGGCCTTTGGAATATACGGTAAGAAGGGTGATATCAAGCCAGGCTTTGATGCGGATTTTGTAATCCTTGACCCAGATAAAGAGTGGGAGATCACTGCAGACTCACTTAAGTACGTAAACAAGATATCTGCATTTGTAGGTATGAAGGGTAAGGGACTCCCAGTATGCACTATCATCCGTGGTAATGTTGTAGCTCAGGATGGAAACGTGGTTGCAGACAAGGGCTATGGAGAGTTGGTAAAGAAAATCAAGTAATTATGAGTTTTGTTTAGGAGATAAAAAATGATCGTTGATAATATGGCAATAAATCCATCCTTTGTACAGGGTGTGAGCGAGGATATATTACCTACAAAAAAACGTATTTTTGGTCATGTATCGTATGCAGCGAGCTTTATGGGCGGCTGCGTTTCAATAGGAACCTTTTCTATGGGTGCAGCACTTATCGGTACATTAACTGTTTTTCAGGCTATCCTTGCAATGTGTATAGGATGTGTTGTTATAGCAGTTGCTCTGGCTGCGATAGGTAAGTGCGGACAGAAATATGGCATCGGTTTTTCGTGCCAGATGAGGAGCTGTTTTGGTACAACAGGTATAAAACTTCCAGGCATTTTGAGAGGTCTTCCGGCTATCGTATGGTTCGGATATCAGAGCTGGGTAGGCGCAGGTGCCATTAACAGTTGTTTCAAGATCCTTTTTGGATTCGATAATCTTGTTGCAGTTTATATTTTATTTACTGTACTTCAGGTGGCTCTTGCTATTAAGGGTTTTGAGGGTATCAAGTGGCTTGAGAATATTTCCTGCGTGTTCATCATCACAATCCTTGTGTATATGCTTTATGTTGTAAATACAAGATTTTCAACAGAGATTGGTGGTGTATTTGATGGAATAAAGGGTACATGGGGACTTCCATTCTGGGCAGCGACCACATCATTCCTGGGTATATACTCAACCATGATCATCAATGCGTCGGATTATTCCAGAAACCTGAGGAAAGATATAAGTGCACCTGTGACATCAGTTATTTATACAGTCGCTATACTTCCTGTTACTCTTTTCATGGGTCTCATAGGACTTCTGGTAACTGCGGCAACAGGTAATTCTGATCCTGTAGTAGTATTCTCATCATTAATGGGCAGTAAGGTGCTTACAGTTGTAACACTTATCTTTATCGCTTTTGCACAGGTTACTACTAACGTATTAAATAACATTGTTCCACCTTCATATATTCTTATGGAGTCATTCCATATGAATTGGAAGCCTGCTACAGTGTTGGTTGGACTTTTATCAATTTGCTGTATGCCTTGGAAACTTGTTACTGCTGAGTCAGCTGCAGGACTTTCAATGTTTACACAGTTCTACTCTGCATTCTTAGGACCTATTTTTGCAGTAATGGTAGTGGATTATTATATCCTGCGTAAGCAGACACTGGATTTGAATGATGTTTATGACAAGAACGGCCCATTTAAGGGCGTTAATGTTGCGGGCATTATAGCAATCATTTTTGGTTCTATATGTTCACTGTTCATCATGGATCTGTCATGGTATGTCAGCCTGATCCCAACCGGACTTTGCTACTATCTTCTTATGAAGTCAATTCCCCAGGTAGCAAAATTCCGCAAAGGAACAATTTTCGATAAATAAAAAAGGGAGCTGTTGCCTGAAAGATGATATGCTACCCCCAAGTAGGACATTGAAATATAAAACCTACTTGGGGGTATTTCTATGTCCAATAGAATCAAGATCGATCCATTAATAAAAGTCAAACTGGTTGAAAGCTATCTAAGGTCAGAG
>Ga0256405_10002556_pt1 | contig 41277 bp, 37 predicted proteins | sample RumenRJG_02DNA_FD_189096 | JGI IMG/M metagenome (GOLD analysis project Ga0256405, IMG submission 189096) | Bovine rumen microbial communities from Lethbridge, Alberta, Canada - RJG_02 | ecosystem: Host-associated > Mammals > Digestive system > Stomach > Rumen | place: Canada: Alberta... | reverse complement strand
GTTGAATTGTGCGATTGGATGTAGGATCGGCGACCTGTTGCGGCTCACGATGGATAAGGTGGCGGTATCGGATGATGGCATCCCTTATGTGCATTATATGCCATTGAAGACAGCCAGGCTGCAAAACACTAATTGCGAGATCATGACGCCGCTGATTGCCCCCGCGTTGGAGATCATCAACAGGACAGGACTGCACTTGATGGAACACAATCATCACTACGGCAAACAACGTTACAACAAGGCTTTGCGACAATTGCTGCGATATTGTGGTATAACGCGAAGTGTATGTCTCTATTGCCCGGAAAGTGGGGACAATGTTTACAAACCTCTTTGCGAGGTTGCCACGTCGAAATTGGCCCGAAAGACGCATATAGACATGCTCAACAAAGTGCAGATCAATTATTATGCGGCAGGATTGCATCGCGCCGGTTCGGATGCGGTGTTCCGATATACCAATCTGGAATTGAAGGATCGTTATGAATTGTTACGCCTGGCGTTCGGGGTATAACTTCTTACGACCTCTCCACCAACCTATAGATATGCCCCGTCGTGATGCGTTTCGTCTCGAAACCAAACTGCATGTTGTTCAAGGCTCTGCCAAGTTTCTCAAAACTGGTCTTCGGGTCGTAGTTGGCATAGCGGTTTTTCAGCAGTTCGTGAATCTCCGTCAGACTCCACCACCTGCCCTCGCCAGCCTTCGACTTCGTAAAGGTCTCACCAATCATCTCCACCAGATCGTTCAGTTTCTGATAAGGTTCGTTCTCCTTGATCAGCGAGGCGATCTCCTCGTTATCCAACCAGTAGCGCTCACCTGAATTAAGGAGGTGTAAAGCCTGTGCGAAGAGCTGCTGATGCTCCACATTATCCTCGAAGTCGATATCCTTGTCGTTGGAGATGCTTACACAGACGAAGCGACGTGAACCTGTGGGATCCACCAAGGGCTTCTGCTGGTTCGTGGTACCAATGAACGAGGTGTATCTGCGGAACTGCTTGATGGTCTTACCATAAGGCGGACGGAACTTCACCTCAGCCGATGACAACAGGTATTTCAGCACAATCTGCTGGGAGGCAGTGGTCTTGTCAAACTCGTCGATGTTGATCATCGCAAACATCGTCAGGGCTATATTCAGGTCAAACTCGTTCTTGAAGTTGATCTTGTCGTTGTAGTAGTCGCGCAGTTCCGGAGGCAGGATGATCTTGCAGAAACGGGTCTTTCCGCAACCCTGACGACCAATCAGCAACGGCGTCAACGCATTGCCAGTCAACTGCTTATCACTCTCGCGCCACTGTGCCACCATACCGATAAGCCACATCCTGAGATACTTTTCCCAATGGGGCTGAGTGGTCGGCACGCGCGCTGCCAATTCCTTGATATAGTCGTGTCCATTCCACTGGGGCAGATTGTCGAGCCAGGTGTTTACTGGGTCGTACTGCTCGATGCGTGTGGAGTCGATAAAGCGATTCACGTCTCTGTCCCATGACTTCAGTCCCAACTCAGTGGCGCGCATCGTCATATCATTGCGCACCTCCTCCGTCAACGGCTTGAAATTCTGATCGTTAGAATACTTCTCGCGATATTCGGCCACACCCGTCATCAGGTTCTTGCGCATCTCGAAGTTCTCATTGAGGAAGATCTCCGTCTTCATCATCTGCAACGTGTCCTTGGGGATGCTCTGCAAGGGTTTGATCTTGTGCTTCTTCATATAGTCTTCCTGCAAGGTGACGGCATAGACGCTCTCAAAGGTCTTCTTCAACAGCAGTTTATCAGTATTCAACACAGGGTGCTCCAGCGTCATCCCCTGTGCGAAGGCCAGGGGAATACCCTGATTTAGACAACGGGTGGCGATCTGCATCAGCAAAGTCTCCAGACGGTCCTCATCAGGCAGCTCGAAATAGTGCCCCAAGGTGGTGTCGATGATAAAAAGCCACTCCAAACGATAGGTACGCTTCACGGTGCGCCCAGGCATCAGCATATCACTCTCACGGGAGATACTAACAGGCTGAGGCACATCATGTTTCTGCGTGTCGGCATAGAAGGGGCGAGCACCAGGATTAAAGCCCATCTCAGGGTCGGCACTCACATAGACCGTCCTGTCAAGCCTCGGCTCCAAGTATTCAATGTCGAAGCCAAACTGGTTCATATACGCCCTGCGCGCCGTCTCATATAGATTAAGGTGGAACTGCTGGATGTCTTCGTCGTTCGTTGGCAACCCTAAAGGCTCCCCATCCGTTTTCATCTCAGGATACAGCTCGCCTCGACACACGATCTTCACACTCTTTCCCGATGCGCCCAGGAAACACATCAGTGTCTCAGGCATCTTCTTCGCCAGATCCCTCACCTCAACGGCTTTCTCGTAAGTCGGCAGGTTGTTCACTTCCACCACCACGAGCCCATTATACCCAAGGATCCTGTGTTCATTCTTGTACTTATCAAACTCTTGGGCAAAACAGAGCCGTTCGAGTTTGATGCCACCAGCCCAGTTGGTCAGAATCTGTCCGTCAGGCTGACGTTCCTTCAGAATCAGGTTATACATCTCCCTCAACGCCGTGACAGAATGCTTCCGCCACCCTTTCTGGATGAACAGCGCAATATCTTCTACAGGATGACGAGTAATGGTCTCGCTCTTTCCTCTTTTTCTGATAATAGTAACTTTCATTGTTTTTCTAATAATGATTTACGTTTTTGCGAGTGCAAAGATACTACTATTTTCTCAATTAAACAAATAATTTATGGAAAATTTTAGTAAACAACCGACATCCGACATAAAACTAGAGCCATTTATTTTGTTTTCAGCATATTATAGAAATTTACACCTTTCGATTACAAACATAAAACAGACAGATAACCGACATACTACTGACACAAAACAGCCCGCACGAAGGGTAGCACATCTTATATTACGGTTTCTCACATTTTCCCCTTAATACAATCTCCTAAATTCTCTAGCCTGAATTATTCATAGCTCATATAATATTCCCACGTTGGGACTGAAATGTTCCCACACTGGGAACAAAATATTCCCTTCTTGGGAACAAAAAGCAGGCATATTAGTTATTTGAGGTCTACAGTTCTCTTTTTATGCGGTTTCTCGCTGACTTTGTCAATAACGAAAGGCCACCCAAAGAAGAAAGCTCTGGGGCTGAAAACGACATCTCGACCTTCTTTTCCACCTCAAACAGGTCCAAAAAATCTATTTGGGCTTGTATATTTGAAAAAATTGTGTTACCTTTGCACATTGGAACGTATATATTGCTTTGATTATCAACAACTTCAAAGGTAATAAAAATCTTGCAGGTGTGCAAGAAATACGTTCCTTTTTTTTGTGCACTATGAATAATTCAGGCTAGAGAATTTCCAGACTATCCAGTTAATCAAACATTGTTTCCCTTAATATCAGCATTTGCTACCCTTAGTACCAGCCATTAATACCCACCATATGTCAGATTTATGTTGGTTATATACCAGTTAAATGTCGGTATTATGCCAGTATGATTTTATACCAATCGCTTGTTCTTTAATAAAATAAGAGCATTTTTATGTCGGATGTCAGTAAGTTATAGAAATCATATGCAATTCATTACTAATCAAACGACGATTCCTTACTTTTTACCCATCGAAAAGTAACTAATTGAAAGACGATTCATTACTTATTGCATAAAAAAACGGTCGATATCCTCGTTTTTGGTGGGTGGATATCGACCGTTTTTTGCACATAAGGGGCTCCTCGCCCCTTTAAATCCCTCGGTGTTTTAGCATGGTATTAGTTATGGCTTGGCGGCATTACTCTATGCGGTAGCCAATAAATACTTATGGCTCGCCCTTTAGGGCACAGGCTTCGCGAGCCATACCAAAATTTAGATGTAGAGCGGTTTCTGCTCGGAATCAATTAAGCCTCTTGCCAGAGATTGAGCCCACTGAAAAAGTCGAGAATGTTAAATTGATTAACATTTGAGCTTCAGTGACGGGGATGCTGTAAAAATCAAAATATTACACATTATTAACACTGTATTTTTGTGTATCTCACTGATTTTTAGTACCTTAGCAGAAAAAATCCAGCTTATGCTAGGAGATTATCAGCAAACCCGATTGAGCGAATATGCACGCATCTATGACATACTCATACCGCGTGACCACATATTCCGACGCATGAACGAGGAGATAGACTTCTCCTTCGTCCGCAAAGAACTGCAAGACAAGTATTCCGTTGGAATGGGACGCTCTGCAGAAGATCCCGTCCGCATGTTCAAATACCTGATGCTAAAGGCCATGCATCCTGCCTCTGACGAGGATCTGGTGAAGCGTGCGTATACAGACATGTCGTACAAGTTCTTTTTGGGACTTAACCCTGAGGACGATGTGATAGATTCCTCATTACTCTCTAAGTTTCGCAGACAACGCCTGCAGGATGTAGACCTGCTGAGCCTGTTGATATCCAAGAGTGTAGCGATGGCCATTGAGAAAGGAATCATCAAGCGCAAGAGCGATATTATCGTGGATGCGACTCATGAGCTGGCAGGTTCAATAGCATATAGACCTGTTGACTACATGAGAAAGATGTATGGCCAAATATTCAAGGCATGTGAGCCATTCTTTAATGAGGCTTTTCGTCATGAGGACTTCCCTAAGTTTCCTGAGGATGTGGAATTTGATATTTTCAAAAGCTTCTGTTATAGTCTCATCAGTCTTTTAGAAGACAATGGAATGGCTTAGATTCCAGCTATCGGGAACAAGGTAAATCTCTTAAAAGAAGGCCTTGAAGATATGGAGTGTAGGCGTGCCATCAGCAGAGACAAGGATGCTAAATATGGCAGCAAGGGCCCTGGCAGAGGATTCTTTGGATATAAAGCTCATATAGGGATGACACCAGAAAGTATTGTTATTGCAGCCACTGTTACATCTGGTGAGGTTGGTGATGGAGAGTATCTTGTGCCTCTTGTTGAGCAAGCAAAGAAGAATGGTATTGAGGTTGACAGCGCGATTGCAGATGCTGCCTATGCGAGCAAAGAGAACCTTGATGCACTTAAAGGAAAAGTAGTTGCTCCTGTAAATCCCCAAGTTACCCAAGGACGACGTAACGACAAAGAAGCAGGCTTTCATTATAATAAAGATGCGGATATGTACGTCTGTCCGGCTGGTGAACTTGCAATGAGGAAAGAACACCATCCAATGCAAACAAAGAAAACGGACGAAAAAGGCGCGATTCTCAGGCACTTTAGAAATGCTCATGTAAAATACTATTTTGATGTAGAGAAATGCAAGGATTGTCCTCTTCGTGATGGATGCTACAACGGGACAAAATTTAAATCATATAGTGTTACGATCCTCTCAGATACCCACAAGGAACAAATTGAGTTTGAAAAGACGCCAGAGTTTAAACAGAAGATGAAAAAGCGAAAACGGATAGAACCGCTCAACGCACATCTGAAGAACGACCTGGGTATGAAACAGAACATCTCGTACGGCATTGAAAGTATGACGATGCAGACCGCTGTGGCCATCTATATGTCGAATATCCAGAAAATATTGAAATTTAATGGATAAATGGCATTAAAAGGCCCTCTTTTCGCCAAATATTGGTCCATAAAGTAAAAACATTAAACAATTTGCGAATTATTGCCATTTTGTTCAATTTGGCAACCTTACAATAATGTTAATATGTGTAACCCTACCCGAAAAGAAACCACTTTTTCAGTGGGCTCAGAGATTGGCGAGAGGTTTGGAGAATGGTCTGAAGCCTTCCTTAGGACAAGGAAAGTTGGATAGTTGTGACCCTGCAGGGGCCACCCTGCATAAAAGCCGCCCCTCTTTAGGGGCTCTAAATCTCTGCGCCAGAGAAAGAGAACAATCCCTTGCAGGGCCAGGACCCTATTTCAACATATCCTCTTCCCCTAACGGCTCATACCCCCCCCATTCTTCATCTCCAGAATGCAAGTTCCGCTCTTCAGTGTATGCACCATATGCCACACACCAGCAGGAATACTCACCGCCACATTAAAACCACCTGGCTCAATGATAAACAAATCGGAGCATTTCCGTTTCCGCTCGACCTCAGGTTGCTCATTCCCTGAGCGTTTTGAGAAGTCATCATATTACTCCACCTGGGGGTTCCGACTCAGGCAAACCATCACTTCCGAGGTCTTCTGATGCTTGTAAATAGAAAAGATACTCTCTGTCTCAATTGCTCTCAACCTGATTCCCATCACGGAAAGTAGCTTGTTATATTATAATATAAATGACTAGCGGCCACGTCACTATTGGAAGTTATTGCTTTGAAAGCGAGCAAAGCTTGAAGTTTCTACACTAACAGTTCATTGCAACTCCACACTCTCTTAGAGAGAACTCGTTCCTCCATTCTACAAAAGATTCCCATGTCAACAGTTATTGTTTAACAGAGACAATTTGTTTATTAGTCTCATATCCTTTTCAGAGAATTTTCTAGCAAATAGATAAGGACTTGTTACCAACTCTTCATAATCCTTTAACTGCCAAACATACGGTCGTCCCCTTAGCCAATCAATCTTTCTCATGCACCCCAAGTATTCATCTTTGTCATTATATAAGCTATTTTTATATTTATCTGAATTGTAAACATATGATTGCAAGAATATCTCATCAGGTACTAAAGTATATTTATAATGCTTTAGGATAAAGTTCTTTTCATCTACTAAATCTTTACATAATCCATGAGTTATACTAAACCATTCTGCCCCTTTCTTATAATTATTAACAGGGAAATGATGATGTATATGAAACAATCTCTGTATCTTAATTAAAATTGCGTTAATACTACGAATAATTAAACTATTACGGATCCCATGACCATTAAAGATATGATAATACGATAGTCTGTTAACTAACATTCTTTCTGGACAATTATTAACAAAACCAATAAATTCTTTTCCTTCATTTTCCTTAAAGAATTTTTGTATGTACTCGTTACTTTTTATCGGGAAATCAACACCTGACAACAGATGGTAATAATCATATTTGCCGTCAACTGAAGCCTCTAACAAGTTTAACGTGGCCTCAACTAGTGACACACCTCCCCATGCAACATCAACTCTTTTTCCAATAAAGCACACCTTAGAAAAGTGTGGTATTGACAAGAATTGCGTAAAATCGATCACACCAATCTTAGCATCTAAATGAATATATATATCATTATTAGGATTATCCAATGATCGAATTAGTTCTTTTAAAAGCCCAAAACTATTATGAGCTAAAATTAAATATGCGAATCTCATATTAAAATATATTTTTGTTTTGTTAAACGGCAAACCATCTGTACCAGATTCTTTAAGTAGACACGAAAAAAGTTTTTTAATTTTTATTTTTTCTATAAGTAGACATATACGTTATTATTTCTCTTTTTGTTTTTGCAAAAGTAGACATTTTCGTCAAATTCTGCAAGTTTTCTTTTCTAAAAGTAGACACATTCACTTATTTTCTTGATTTTCAGCCTCCTTTCTTTTCTTCTGTAAGAACTTGGGTACTTCAGAGAGTTGTCTCTTGGAAAAAGTGTCCTTAATCTCTATCTCACCTTTATAATATCTTCTGCGATAGTTGGCTGGTGTGTCATATCCGATGGCGAAGCAAGGACGGCTTTCATTGTAGAAGGTCACATACTCTTCAATACAGTCTTTGACTTCTTCTCTTGTCGTGAGCTTGTCTATCTGGAAGTCAATTACAAGTTCTTCCTTGATCCATCCATTGAGCGCCTCGTTGACAGGGTTGTCTGTGGGTTTTCCAGCCCTTGACATAGATCTCACGATCAAGGTGTCCTTGATAAGTTCGTTGTAAGCCACAGATGCATAGACGCTTCCCTGGTCAGTGTGCAATACCGTGGGTTCCGTACATCCCTTCAGCAGGCTGATGACATCCTTAAGGCCATCGATATACTGTTCCCTTGCTCCCCTGCGTTCAGCAAGCTGCCAAAAATAGCAAAAAGTGCATATTCTGTAAGCATTCGATTTTCCACATTTAGTAATACTCGCACACTACTAGCAACAGCAGCTACAACTTCATTTTGTTGTAGCTGCTGTTGCTATATTTACTTGTAAATAGCGGAATCGATGTACCGGCTGTAACGGAATGAAATGTGCCGGCCTTAGCGGTTTCAAATGTACCGCCTCGCTTGAGGTCGTGATTCTGGGCGCAAAGATACATTATTTATTTTGATTTCCGTCTTAAACTTTCACCTTTTAACTCAATTCTCCTCGCATTTGCCGTCAAACGGTCCATAATTGCATCTGCCAGCGTTGGCTCTTTGATGTAGTCATACCACTTGGCAATAGGCAGTTGTGAGGTAATGATGACAGACTTCCGTTCATAGCAGTCCTCGAGTATCTGTAGCAATGCCAGACGTGAGTTGTCATCTAGAGGCTGCAAGCCAAAGTCGTCAAAGATGACGAGGGAGTTTCTCTCAATATGGTTAATGACCTTAAGTAGTGTCCCATCAGCCTTTGCCATAGAGATTTTCTCAATAAAGCGGTTCATGGAGTAGTACTCCACACGATGACCTAAGAGGCATGCCTGCCTTCCCAAAGCACAGGCAAGAAACGATTTTCCACAGCCAGTTCTGCCTGTAATCAGCAGGTTCTGGGCTCGTGGGATAAAGTCGCAATCAGCGAGTTCCTGCAGTGTCTGCTTGGTAAGATTGCGCTCTTCTGAGCAGATTACATCCTCCATCACAGTGTTGTACCTAAGGCGGCTTGTGCGTAGGTACATTTCTGTGCGTTTGCGGTTTCTGTACTGGATCTCCGACTCCACCATCTTTGCCATGAAGAGGTCGAGCGTAGGTCTGTTCTCAGGCGAGAGTGTTTCCATTGACTGGTAGTACTCTGCCATTCCCTTGAGCTTCATCTGCTGAAGCTGGGCGATTGTCACTTGGTTGTTCATCTTTCCGTTACTTTAAATGATTAAACCTTAAAATCTAAAAATATGAAAAACACTCGGGGAACGCCTGCTGGCAAGGGGCAGACAGCCCCGACGAGGCTCTGCCTATATGTATGCCGACGGTCCCCTGACATCGTCGTTTGCGGGCATGTATGAGGTGTCACCCTGTTGTAGTGGTACGCTGTCTAGCCCGTGCTCCAGTATATTTTTCAGACGGGTATATGTACCCGTTGTTATAGTGCCTAAACGCAGACAGGCCTGCTCCATTCGCTCATTGCCATACTTCTCGGCAAGTCTGAGTATACCATGACAGGATTTGTAAGCCTGCTGTACAAAATAAGGCGATTTCAGTACATTCTCCACTACCTCATGGGCATGCGGGCCTATTAGGCGCGACTTGTCCAGGAAATAGGCAGCATTGCATTCCTTGGTACGCATATAGGCCAGGTGGTTGGGTGGCATGTGCGATGGATCTGTGGTATACCCGTCAGTAAAACATCTACGGTGTATGGCAACACGCTCTAGGTCTACCCATATCTCTACTGTATGACAGTCGTACACAGCCTTGGCCTTCTTGCCTACGCATTGGTATGGTATACTATAGAAGTGGCGTTCCTTACCGATCTGCACATGATAGGTTGATCCTACGGTAAAGACCTTCTCATACTTGAAAACATATGCCTCAGGCGGTAGCGGAGTCATCAGTGGTTTCTCGCTGCTGAGATACCTATCCCAGCGTGAAGCACCGATAGATTTCATAACACGGCTGTTATACTCGTCATTCAACTCATACAAACGGGTGTTGAGTTCGTCAATGGAGTGAAACTCCTCTCTCAGTCCGCTACCGTTACCGCTCTCAATGCGAGCATAGTAGAATCGGTAAACTTGACTGACTAGGCTTTCTGCCGGTCCCTTGTCGCGCGGTTAGGTGATCCTGCAGTTATCGAGGCATGTGCTATAATGCAATGCCCATTGGTTGGCTGCCTCAGTGAAAGCAGGTTCATAGCGGTCATACTTCTTTACCCACTGCCGCATGTTGTCGCTCTTTACTACCAGTGGTGCACCACCAAAATAGGTCAGGCATCGCGACAAACCGTCGAAGAAATTCTCCATCGTCGTGGAGAGCATGGCAGTGGCGAAGGCAAGGCTTGAGAAGGGAAGCACACATACCAAGATATAAGCCTCTTGTCCTACTCTCGTGTGTGGATCCATAATCCACAATTTGTCTCCAGCATAGTCCGCCTGCATCTCTCCGGCAGGCTCATAAACGTTATGGAAGGAATAGGAATGGGCCTTTTCATAAGCCTGTAGTTTCTCCTTGAACTGAGTGTAGCCGTAGGGATGCTGCACCCTTTGGCTGTAATTCTCGAAGAGCAGCTGGTAGGTCATGTTACGCAACTGCATCTGGCGCGCATAGTCCTCCAACAGAGGTGTCAGTTCGTCAAGCTTCTCGCTGTCAGTGTTACGATGGCCACAGTCACGTACCATTACCTGGTTGAGCGTCTTGTCATCACTATGCAAGAGATCCTCTGCCGATTTACCAGAGGCATCCATTCTCCCGAGATAGACATCAATGGAGGTACGGCTAAGATTCAGTATCTCACTGATCTTACGCTTGGAGGTCCCCTTGATAAATTCTCGAATTAATAGTCTCAAATCTGTCATTGTCGCTTTCTTGTTTGCCATAATCACCTTGCTTTAGAGTTTTACTTCTGCCGCAAAGGTAATCAATTCTCACTCAGAAAACGACCTCACATCAGATTTTTTCAGTGGTACATTTCATTCCGATACGAGTGGCACATTTCATTCCGTTGAAGGTGGTACATTTGTTTCCGATACAAGTGGCACATTTATTCCGATACTATCAGCTAATGTCTCTCCGGCATCTCACGACACCCGGATAATACTTTCACAAACTTCCAGTAAAGAATCCTCTTTATTAGTTTCAACCATGATAGATTCTTTGCATCCTGCAGCCTTGCCAGCCTCAACATCTCTCTCGCTATCTCCAATTATATAAGATTGCGAAAGATTGATATTGAAATCCTTGGCTGCTTGCAATAGCAAGCCAGGCTTGGGCTTTCTACAATCACAGTCAAACTTATATTCCGGACGTTCTCCTTCAAAGCCTTTGTCTGGGTGATGTGGGCAGATGTACATGCCATCAATATAAGCGCCATCCTTTCCGAGAAGTGTTTCCATCTTCTTGTGTATTTCAATAAGTTCATCCCAAGACACTTCACCACGCGCAATTACAGGCTGATTGGTAACGACTATTGCCAGATAACCGCTTTGATTAATCTGCTTAATGGCATCTGACACCCCTTCAATCAGTTCAAAATCATTTATGTCTCGCAGAAATCCTACATATTTATTAATCGTTCCATCACGATCTAAGAAAATGGCTTTCTGCTTGTTATGAAGATTTTTTGCCTGAACGACGCCATTTCTATAATCTGCTTCAACCTGATGGAATCGTTCTGGCGTTCCCATGTCTTTTACATATTCTGGGCTATCATAACAGAACATCTTTCCTGTTCCGCACAAGGGTTTAAGTATCTGGCGATCCAAATCAACCTTGCCTTTCGGGAAACCTGTCTCTGCATCTATCTCTAAATTCTCAATACTAAATTCAAGAACCCTCGGATCAATTACATGAAGCCCCGCATTTACACGATTGCTGTACCACACTGGACGTTCATCTTCCTTACTTAGCCATTTCTTTACATTACCATCCTTATCTGCAATTATTAATCCGCTGTCATAAGGATGGGAGTTCGGATGTGTAAAGAGTGTCACAAGTCCTCCATGCTGCTTATGAAATTCAACCATACGATTAAAATCAACATCAAAGGCAGCATCAGCATTGAGCAGCAAGAACGGTTCATCACCAATCTTATCCTTAAGCCGAAATAAAGCACCCGCATTACCAAGGGGCGTTTCCTCTACAAAGTAGTCAATCCTTACTCCAAGTTTACTTCCATCACCGAAATAAGCCATTATCTTTTCTGCGAGATAACCGACTGTTAAGATGATATCCCTTAAACCTTGAGAAGCGAGTGACCTGATCTCTCTTTCAAGAATAGGCAAACCATCTACAGGTATCAGTGGCTTAGGAATATTCGGAAAAAGTTCGGCGATACGCGTACCTCGCCCGCCAGCCATCAATATAGTCTTCATCTGTTATTACATTTTGTACCGAAGAAATGGTCTTCAAGCATCATGCAAAGGCAGTGATATACTGGCAAATGCAATTCCTGAATCTTGTAAGTTTCTGTTTCAGGTACACGAATACATACATCTGAGAGTCCCATTAGTTTGCTTTTTTTAGCACCTGTCAAACCTATAACCTTAAGACCTCTTGCCTTAGCTGTAATTGCGGCATAAATAACATTTTTGCTGTTACCAGATGTTGAGATACCCAGGAACACATCACCCTGTTTACCATATCCATTTACCTGCTGAGCAAAGACTAAAAGAGGCTCACTATCATTCATATAGGCAGTTGTTAAGGAAGAGTGCGCTGTAAGGGTAATTGCAGGAAGGGCACCTTGGAGATTTTCTGCCAAAGTTGTCCCCATTTCTAGATCAATAGCTTTCATTGCCTCACACTGTTCTGCATACACTTTGCGCTTTAGCTTGAATTCTTTCATCAGCTCGCCTACAATATGCTCTGAGTCTGATGCAGAACCACCATTACCGCACACAAGTAATTTGCCTTCATTACTATAGGTAGTTTCCAATACTTCATATGCATTCGCTATATCATCAGCACATGCAGAAAGGATTGGATAACGTCTAACAAGTAAGTCAATATGCTTCTTAATATTGGCCTCCATAGAAACTTTATAATATTTATTTTGTATAACTCATTGATGCAACATTGTCTGTCGGATAGATCTTCCACCCATGTACTCCCCCATCTGTGAACGAGAATGGCATAGTTCTTCCATCCAATTTATTCAATGCATCAATAACTTCCTTCTTCTTTGTTGGTTCAACTATGAACATGATAAAACCGCCGCCACCAGCACCGCTTACCTTACCGGCCTTAGCGCCATGCTCAAATGCAACCTTCATTGCATCATCAATCATAGGGTTAGTGATATGACTACTTTGTTTCTTCTTATTTTCCCATGAAACACGAAGGATATCTGCCAAAGAGTCAATGTCACCTTTAAGCAGTGCCATTTTCATATCCACCGCTGTCTGTTTAACGATATGCATAGCTTCTATGGCATCTTCCTTCTTTTCTTTTGTATTCTTCATTTGCTCACTAATAATAGCATCAGAAGAACGAGATTTGCCAGTGAAGTATAGAACCATAGATGCCTCAAGTTCATCAATTATCCAACGTTTAACCTTAAGAGGATTAACGATAACCATGTCATCCTTCAGGAATTCCATATAGTTGAATCCACCAAAAGCAGCTGCGTATTGATCTTGCTTTCCCCCACGGAATCCGAGGTCAATACGCTCTATCTCATAAGCAAGTCGCGCTAACTCATAATCGCCCAAAGGAAGATTTAACCACTCAACAAATGCTTTTAGGATACATACCACCATACCAGATGACGTCCCCAAACCACTACCAGCAGGAGCATCATTGTAAGTTGTAATCTTGAAAGAGCATGGTTTCAATCCAAAGTCTTTAACGATACGATTGTATACGCCTTTAACCAATGGCGCATGTTCATCTATTTCAAGTCTTTCGCTCAATGGTAGATTTTCATGTGTATTGGCATCGTAAGCATCAATACAAATCAGATTATCATCCGTTTCCTCTATCGTACAGAAACAATACAGATTGATTGTTGCGTTTAATACAAGACCTCCATAAATGTCACTATACGGCGAGACATCACTACCTCCTCCTGCCAAACCTAAGCGAAGAGGAGCTTTACTGCGTATAATCATTTATTATTTTTTTGTTTTCTTATTTTATAAGATTATCTACACTTATACATAGAATCATAGTACTTCTCGTAATCTCCGCTGGTAATGTTATCCAACCACTCCTGATTGTCGAGATACCAACGAACGGTCTTCTCGATTCCCTCTTCGAACTGCAGCGATGGCTCCCAACCCAGTTCTTTCTGGAGTTTTGAGCTATCGATAGCATAACGCAAATCGTGTCCGGCACGGTCTGTAACGTAGGTAATCAGGTCCATATCCTCGCCTTCCTTACGACCCAGCAGACGGTCAACAGTCTTAATTACCACCTTGATGATGTCGATGTTCTTCCACTCGTTAAAGCCACCGATATTATAGGTATCAGCAATCTTACCCTCGTGGAAAATCACGTCGATAGCACGAGCGTGGTCCTCAACATACAGCCAGTCGCGTACGTTCTCGCCCTTACCGTAAACAGGCAGAGGCTTGCGATGACGGATATTGTTGATGAACAATGGAATCAGCTTTTCGGGGAACTGGTAAGGACCGTAGTTGTTCGAGCAGTTGGTTACTACTACAGGCATACCGTAGGTATCGTGGAATGCGCGAACAAAATGGTCGCTCGATGCCTTAGATGCAGAATATGGTGAGTGAGGATTATACTTGGTTGACTCCAAGAAGAACTTATCACCGTAAGCCAGATGATGCTCTGAGCTTGATGCGGTAGTTGTGAATGGAGGCTCGATGCCCTCGGGGTGTGTCAACTCCAATGCGCCATACACCTCATCGGTACTGATGTGATAGAAGCGCTTACCCTCGTACTTCTCGGGCAGACTCTCCCAATACAGCTTAGCTGCTTGGAGAAGACTCAGAGTACCCATTACATTGGTCTTGGCAAATGTAAACGGATCCTTAATCGAGCGGTCAACATGACTCTCAGCAGCCAGGTGGATGATACCATCAACCTTCTTGTCCTGCATCAGTTTGTAGAATGCATCAAAGTCGCAAATGTCCATCTTCACAAACTCGTAGTTGGGTTTGTTCTCGATGTCCTTCAGGTTAGCCAAGTTACCAGCATAAGTCAACTTATCGAGGTTGATAATGTGGTACTCGGGATACTTGTTCACAAACAAGCGCACTACATGGCTTCCAATAAAGCCGGCGCCACCAGTAATAACGATATTTCGTTTCATATGGTTATACGTGTTGTAATGTGTTTGAATTATTCTCTACTGCTAATACTAATGTTTTGAGCAAAATTCAATGATATGCTTAACAATCTTCTTTACTTCCATGTCTGAAAGTTCATAGAATAATGGCAAACGAACAAGACAATCGCCATAATAATCACAATTCGGCAATTCACGACCATCGTGCTTGTTTTCATAATACTTGCTGCTATGAAGAGGGAGATAGTGGAATGTTGTTTGAATATCATTTTCCTTAAGATACTTCATCAATTCAGTACGATATTCTAATGATGGGCATAGAAGATAGAACATGTGAGCATTATTTGTTGCGTAATCAGGGATGTAAGGTAAACGAACTTTATCACCAATATTACCGTTCAAACCTTCATAATACATTTCCCAAATATGCTTACGCTTACTCTGAATATCATCAAGTTGTTCCAACTGAGCCCAGAGGTATGCAGCATTTAATTCTGAAGGAAGGAATGACGAACCCATATCCACCCAGCCATACTTATTGACCATGCCACGGTAGAACTCTGCACGGTTAGTACCTTTTTCCCAGATGATTTCTGCACGACGAACAAAGCGTTCATCATTTACCACACAAAGACCTCCCTCGCCACTACTAATATTCTTAGTTTCGTGATAAGAAAATGCAGCAAGATGACCAATGCTTCCGAGTGGTCTGTCTTTATAATACGAATCTACACAATGAGCGGCATCTTCAACTACAAGTAGTTTATGCTTTTCTGCCAATGCCATGATTGCATCCATGTCACAAGCAACACCCGCGTAATGCACCACAGCAATGACTTTCGTTTTATCATTAATAAGAGGTTCTATCTGAGCAACTTCCATATTGGGTGTTTCTTTACTGGAATCGCCAAATACGACCTTAGCACCTTCACGAAGGAAAGCTAGTGCAGTTGACACAAACGTGTATGAGGGGACAATTACTTCGTCACCAGGTTTTAAATCACAAAGCATTGCACACATCTCAAGTGCATCTGTACCAGAAGTAGCTAGTAAGCACTTTCTAAAACCATATTTCTCCTCAAGGAATGTATGACATTTCTTTGTAAACTCGCCATTGCCTGACATTGTTGTTGAATGGCATACTTCCTCAATATACTTCAGCTCACGACCTGAGCAGTAGGGTTTGTTAAATGGAATCATATCTCTATTGTTTTTGTTTTATTCTATTTTGAGTTTTGCTCCTTAAGTGCATTTAAATAATACCTCAGCATTTTCTCCGACTCTGTTTTGGAATCAAATCCTGCATTAGCAACCTCCTTAGCATGACTTCTTCTGATGGGCATATTCTTGGCAACGATTGGAATTATTTTCTCTGCCCATGCAGCTGCACCTTCTTCAAGGTTAATGAATACACCAAGCTCACAAGCAGAAGCCTCAGGTGTAACTGCTGTTGAGAAAAACATTGGAAGCCCACAACTTTGACTCTCAAGTCCTACAACAGGAAGCCCCTCATAGCGCGAAGGCAATAAGAAAGCGTCAAAAGCATTATAGAACTGCTGAATATCCTCACGACGGCCAAGCCATGACATTGAGCCTTCAATACCAGCGTCCTTAATCCTTGCTTTCATCTTATCTTCAAGAATACCAGCTCCAATGATTACAAAATGGGCTTTCTCCTGGCGTTTTTTTATCTCGGCCATTATGTCAATTAAAAAAATGGGATTCTTTTGATGCTCAAACCGTCCAATAAAGCCATAAACAACCTTATCTTCCCAACCAAATTGCTTACGTGTCTTTTCGCGTAATTCTGGTTGATATGAATTGAATTCGGTGTTGATTGCAGTTTTGAAGATAGCGATCTTCCCTTTATCCATAGCTTTTTGGCCAAATTGGAATACTCCACAATCTTCACCACATGCCATAAAATAATTAGCATAAAGATGAGAAAGTGGACGTAGCATGTATTTAACATATGTCTTCCATTCTCCTGGTGCAGCCATAGAAAGTGATTCGGATATGCGAACCTTTACACCTGCTTTCTTAGCAGCATACATTGGGAATATGTTCATCATACTGTTGTAAGCATGAACAACATCATATTGCTCTTTTTTGAACAATTCAAACAAAGCCTTTGTATGACCAGCTAAGTTCTTAAAAGAAGGTACTATAAAAACTCGGCCTCCAAGTTTTTCTATCTCCTCTTGAGGAACCGCATTAGAATCATCATTGCAGATAATATCCATATGAACCTGACTTTTATCAATATGACGGAAGTACTCCATTATGAGATTTTTCTTACCGCCAGACAAAATCGGGCCACCAATTATTGCTACTTTTATCATTGTAAAATATTTATGCGTTAATCGAATTAAGCAAATAAGCAGAAGATGAATATCTGAAATCACCAACAACCTTTTGAGTTTCTACCCAATCTATTTTATCTGAAGGGATTTTATCCATATCTACTACCAATCTGTCAGTAAGTCCGAGTCGACTTAGTAACGATGTAATACGAGTGTTAGTTGATAGCGAGGCTTTTTTGGTAAATCGCTTGAATGTAAAGAATGTACGAGAATAAATGATACTGAAGACCGTTCCATGGAATGAGTCTGTACAAACATACTCTGCATTCTTTACCAGATTCACGAAATCGGCTGGTGATACATGCCATGGAGCGATGTCTACAAACTCTTCATCCGTAGCAATATACTGATCAAGGTGGAGGAGAGCTACGACTTTAAGATTTTTCTCTTTTGCCAGTCGCTTAACAAATCCACGCTGTTCAGGGTTATTACCCATGAAATAGCAGAATACATACTTATCTTTAACGAGAGGTTCTGCTTTTACTATTTCATTCCAACCATCAGCATCTAGTAATAAAGCAGGATCATTTACCAATGGAACGTCTTTATTTGTAAGCTCCTTTATAATCTCTTGGCCCGAGGTTTCGCGAGCACTCAAATAATTCATTCTATTTAGATAAATGCTATATTCTTTCTTATATTTATTTGGAATCTTACCAATACCAAAACTAGTTGCGTAGGCAATCTTCTTAACATCATCTGGCACCCAATTCAGAGTATAATAGTCAGCTTTAACATTTGATGGCAGCCACAATTGGTCACTGCCTACAACTACAGCATCATACTCTTTCCTACTGGCTTCCGCCATGTCGTTCCACGACACGAAAGCTCGGCTAACTTTAAAATGAGTCGAACAGAATTCGTCAAATGCAGCATCACGTTCTGCCATATTAACCTTAAGTTGACTATTAAATTTTTGACGAATCCTTTTTTCTATTAATTTGCTCTTTTCCTTAACAATCGATACATCAAGGATGTTACTCAGGAAATAATACCATTTCCTTTTATTGATATCACCTTTAACGTTGTCAAAATTGACAGCATCAGAGTCTACACCATGTTTCTCAAGGAATCGTTGTGTAGCAAATGCTTGCAACATGCCTCCATAATCATGGTAATCATAATTGATTGCGAGTGCAACTTTCATATATTTATCTAATTCTTACCTAATAATCTTTTTACAATACGTTTTGCATCATTGTATATTCCAAATCGGAAAGCTGTCATACGAAGCAAAGAGTTCAGTCTCACTTTCATAGTAGTTGGGAACCATTTTTGCATTAAATCGCCAATTTGCATATTTTGGTAATCCTTAAAGAATTGTTCTCTCTTTGGTCCCATCGGAACTGACTTAACCATAGCTATCTCATCAGCAATAAAATAATCCAAATCATTAAACTGTTCCAACTTTACATTTGGTCGTATTTCTGATAGTATTTGTTTACCTAATTCTGTATGAACTAAAACTCTATTGGTACCTTCTTCGTCAAAATTCTTAGAGAATACCTTAACATCATAGCAATCCCAGATTGTGAAATCGCTTACACGATAGCGTTTTTTAAATTTGCAATCATAGCAAGCTGGACGTACGTTGATGTTAGAGAAGAAAGAACGCATAAACTGCTCGCGTTCAACACCAAGATGATAATCCTTCCTAGAATCTTCATTGTAAACAGAAAAGGAGGTGTAATTATAGGATAAGATTTTCTCTCTGAACAAGACCCTTTTAAACTTACCACCAATCTCTTTTTGTTTCCACTGCATATAATCTTTAAATACTCCAGGACTAGGTATCCCATAACAGACCACATCAACAAGAACTAACTTATCATATTTCTTTTTCCTCAAATAATGATGCAAGCCTTCTATCTGACATGGAGTACCACTAAAACATACCCATCTGCCAGCCTTCAATAAGTCACGAACCTTATTATAACTGTCATCTACATGACTTTGCACATATTTGCTTATTCTAAATTGCCCTAGTCCTTCTACCGTATCAACTGACTGATGATGAACTTCGAAGGTTTCCACATCCATAGATGCACCAAAGACTACTCCTCCCTGTTTTATTACCCAGCTAGCGATTGCCGTAAAGGCTCCACCTGAGGTACTCTGCTTACGTATCTCGTTATCTACAAGTTGTAGCAGATACCCTTTTTGAGCTGGATTCGGTACCTCAGGTTCAACATTCAAAATCGGGCATACCTTCTCGCATAAACCACAATCAACACAAAGAGACAAATCTACTAATGGGTATTGAAATCCCTCCTCATCTAATGGTAGCGAAATTGCATTCTTGCCACATATACTTGTGCAAGCACTACAACCACAACAATCTTTCTTATCTTGGATAAAAATCATACAAATCTAAGCAAAGCACCTCTAATAATCAAACTTTCCCCTATGTACCATAAACTGCTTCAACCTGCCAATAATGTCGAGCATAAAATAAAGTTTATATTTTATAAACAACAAAGCAATTCTTCTTTGCTTATCTACAGATAGAAGACTTACTTGAGATATCGCAGTAGAATACAATTCGTAACTATATATGGCATGTTTGAATTTCTTACATTTTTGATATATATTATCACTATTTAAAGGGTTGAAATAACTATTCATGGCCATTGCAATAATAACATAGACGACCTTTAAATATAGTGCATTCTTGAAAATTTCTTTACTGTCGAACTTGCTTATATCTTCTTCAATAACTTTAAAACAATCAATTTCATATTTTATATTAGCCTCATCAACAGATTTTGAAATAGAGCTAGGATTGTATCGATAGTGATAAAAAAACTCATTAATGAAGAGGACTCTTCTCGCATAATAAAAAGATCTAATAGCAAAAATCAGTCCTTCGCACCCCTGCACAGTCCGATCATCATGCTGTATTCCAAACTGCCTTGCAAACTTCATATTAACTAAACGAATAACAGGAGAAGCAATGCCATAAGAGTATTCAAAGGTCTTTATTGCAAGATCATGACAAGAGTTCCCTTCATATAGCTCTGTATATGAACTACAAGGCCAGTTCCACTTATTATATACTTGCTTACCATTCAGCTCCACAACAATTTTCCAGAAGATTACGTCAATATCAGGTGTATTCTTTATTTGTTTAACACATTTCTCCAACATTTCTTTATCAACCCAATCATCGCCATCTAAAAAAAAGAACCAATCACCAGTAGCAGAATTATATCCTACATTACGTGAAGATACAAGCCCACCATTCTTCTTATGTATAGTTTTAATTCGGGTATCAATTTTAGCAAATTGATCACAAATCCCCGGTGTAAAATCTATAGATCCATCATCAACAAGGATTAACTCCCAATTGGAATATGTCTGATTTAATATACTTGCGATGCAATCTTTTATATAATCTTCTACGTTATAGCATGGTACAATAATAGATATCTTTGGATTCATACAAATAATTAATTAAAAAGTTTCAAATAACGTTTTACTCCCGTGGCAAAATTTGCATATAAAAACATAATACTTTTACATTTATGTACATAAAGTAAAAAACGAGAGGGCAAAGATTGAGATTTCCATAAGCTCTTATCAATGTTTGCTAATCTTGTTTTTGCTTCATCATAGTAATAATCAATCTGTTTATATCTTGCGCTAAATATAAAATCGGTAATAATTAGTTTCAGTTCTGCTATTTGAACCATATCTTTAAACTTATCACCTAAAGATAAATAGAAGTCTTTAACAATATCGAATGATCTCCAATCCTGTCGTAACTTTTCTGGACTGAACATATTTGTATAAGACCCCTCATTTATACAATTATAGAAATAAAGTGTGTCTGATATAAATGACACTTTGCTTGCAAAGTAGACTAACCTAGCATAAACCTGGTAATCCTCACCCATATTTATACCTTTTTCACACGAAATGTTATTATTAAGATACAAAGACCGTCTTATTAGTCTGCCCCAAATATGACTGTTGGCTTTTAACATCAATACTTCATCCCTATATTTTAAAACATCTGAATAAATACTGCTGCGAACCGTTTCTTTACGATTGTTATAAATTTTCACATAGTCGACGCTTACAATATCTGAATTAGAATTTAATTGCTCTTCTACTAACCTATCAACAAGATTTTTATCTACCCAGTCATCACTATCAATGTGTAAAACAAAATCTCCAGACGCATTTTTTATAAAAGTGTTTCTGGCTTCCGCTAAACCGCAGTTTGAAGAATGACTTATGATTCTTGTTTGAGGAACTCTATTAGGATAACCCGGCAATACAGTTTTTATAATTTCTACACTTTTATCTACAGAGCAATCATCTAAAAATATATATTCTATATTTTGGTATGTTTGTTCAAAAAGACTACGAACACAACGCTCAATATACTTTTCTACCCCGTAAACGGGGATGCCGATAGAAACCAGTGGCTTATCTAATTTCATTGTAACGTTTTTGAGAAATAACAAACGAATTTTCTAGTTATAATCCTATCCAATCACTAGGGAATATATCAGGTCTCTGGATATTATCCCATATTTTTGGATATATTACATATTTATTGGGGTTTTGATTAAGCATTGCCCCCCAATAACTGAAGGAACTATTTGCAATTATATGATGACAACAATTAGACATTAGATACATGTCTATTGAACTTTTAATACCATTATTACCCTCAACAAATACGAGGTCATCTGACACTAAATTTGCCTTACACCATTCAATATCATTAGAGAAAACAAAGAATTTTATATTACTACCTATTTTCTCCTTTATTAAGTTTATGGCAACCCGATAATATTGCTCGGTAGCTATATTACCATATCGTTTTTGTATCTCTGGATTTAAATAGTCTCCCCTTCTAATATGAACAGAAACAGATAAACTTGACTTTATCTCTGAAAGAATCAACTCATTATCTTCTCCAAGTTCAAGATTCTTAAATCTCAATGTGGATACATTATTTAGAAAATATTCTTTTTGCTGAAAATATGCATAAAATAAAACAACATTAAGATTACAAGGATCTTTTGTTTCCATAAGATTGTTAACACCTAATTTTCGTAATATTCGACAACCATATGCAACAAAATTACTTATCCATGATGAAGGTGGCAGTTGGACATCAAAGACCTTATCTATTTCGAGCCCATTGTGGTTATTTAAGCTGGTTCTGGGATAATAACCATAAACTTTTTGATCAGGGAAACTTTCTTGCAGATATTTTGTAAATAGATATATGAATATCTGATTACCTAAACCTGCACTATATCGCACAATTTTCATATGGTTTAAAGATTTTGTATTATTTTATCTTTTTATTGAGAGGAATACCCAATAACAAAAATGACAAATATTTATTGTATTTGATCAACCTTATTGTAAGAAGGCTCATTGATATCGTTAAAAACAACATAATAAGCACATAATGAAAAGAACTTGTATCAAAATAACCATCAATAGGGGATAAAATGTTTAACATATAAAAGTGAAGGGCATAAATTCCTAAAGTGTTTCTTCCGACGAATAAAACTGACTTTATATTTTTGTCAAAGATTGTTCTGAATAATCCGAGGAAGCCATAAATAGCTAGAATTGCTGTAGTATAATGCCACAAGTACATGATTATCTTTAATATCACGGGGCTATTAATTGAATTAAAAAACAATGGAGCTGCGTCGACCTGCCAATAATAAGCCATAAATAACCAAATTATTAAGGAGCAACACGATAGTTTCACATTCGTCAACTCATTTTTCTGAAAGCATCTCTTTAAATATAATCCCCCCAAAAAGTAGGGGAAATAATATGCAGTTAAATGCGCTGCCAATACATCTTTGAAAATCCCTGCTAGTAATAATAAAAAAACGTAGGACAGTAAAATACATAGTGTAACATTTGAGATATATTTTTTATTTAAATAACAAATAAAGATTATAGCAATATTCAAATTATACAAGACTAATAGAAACCATAGTCCTTTTGATGGTTTCAGCAAAACTTCTACAGGAGAACATCCACCCCAAAAAGTCCATGTTAGAATCGAGTATACTATAAAAGGTACTAAGAGTTGAATGGCTCGTTTAATTATATACCCCCCCCCAACCATTAATTATTCTTCTAAAACAATAGCCACTAAGTGCAATAAATAAGGGCATGTGAAAAGAATATATTAGTTTAAATACAATATCACCAGTGCAGTTTTTCTCAACATGAAATTGTATAATATGCCCGAGCACAACTAAAATAATAGCAAATGCTTTTAGAAGATCAATATATAAAATTCTATCCTTCATAATAATTCTTAATTATATTAAAGAACCTGTGAGATATCCTTGATGGGTTATGGTACATACGAATCTGAGCCATTCCCTTCATTGCAATTGCTTCATACTTTGAACGATGATAATAGATGCTAGTGAAGATTCCTACTAATTCATGTGCATCTTTATACATGATACATGAGTCCATATTACGAACAGCTATATTTTCCAATGCATATGGTGTACCTATGCACAACAACCCATTGCCTATAGCATCAAGGACTTTGCCTTTGGTGCCTGTTCCAATTGTTATAGGTGTAAGTTGAATGTCATATTTAACTAATTCTTCAATATAATTATCAACCCATTTTACCTGCTTACAATCGTAACCCGCTTCTTTTAAATTTGTAACTATATAATCCCAATTTCTTCCCAAGAAAGTAATAGAGAGCATACTGCACAGCGTATTACTTTTCAGAACTTCCACAAAATCATCAACTCCACTCTTCATATATTCATCATATTTACCTGCAATAACTACATTTAATTTTTCATGTCCAAAAGTAATATTCTTATCCATGAGTAAATAATGAGGATGTAATATAAAGAATGAATTGTTTGATTTCGACGTTCTTCTAAACATTCTCAGATCATCCATACCAACCAAATGAATGAGAGAGTTGTTGGCAGCAGATAATCTCTCATTGTTGATGGCCTTTTGATATTGCAATCTCCTATATATGCTTAATAGACAGTTATCTCTATTGATTGAGTCCTCGAAACGACGAACACAACCAAGCACATTGCTATCTGGAGATGAATGTACAAAATTGATGTTGGGAAAATAATAGGACCACTTGAAAAAAAAGTTTGGATAAGTCCATATAGCATTAGGTTGAAATTCACTAATCAATGATATTACCTCTTTGCTTGGCCTTATGTATGAAAATTCTGGTCGCTTTAAAAAAGGTATAACGAACTTGTTGGTCAGGAAATGAATATAAGTAGGAAGTGAGATGAGCTTAATTTCTAGGTTCAAGTCATTTTTCAAATCCTCAATATATTCAAGCGGCATCTTATTAATATTGTAAGTTAGCATTAAAACATTGACATCATCAGGTCTATGTTTCAATAAAAAATAAGGATGTGCACTAACCCCTCTAATATTCTCGACTGCTGGTGTAAAACCAGTAACAAAAACTAAATTCATAATCTTCTTTTTTGTACAAATTGACTTTTTCCTTCCAATATAGATTGGCGAATGATGTAATTGACCATACAAGAAATTGCCATAACAGAATAATGTGCAGAAAAATGATATAGTGTTGCGCTGGTTAACAAAGTATACCAAACATACATTCTCAAAAATGCCGGAATATATTTAAAGTTACGAAATACGTATATAAAATAAGAAATAATAACGACGACATATACTAGGCCATAATAAGAATACAGCCCAACAACACCTATATCATCTCTCCAATAACCGCGGCCTTCACCAAAGTAGTTTTGAAAAGCATCGATTTCTTTTCCATAAGCCGAAGTCGTCATTTCGCGACCATTGCCCAGAATTATTGATATTATATTTGAACCATTATATTCATATCCATAGAAATACCAAGACAACTGGCGTGCTTGAACTGACCAATCATCGTTAGAAGACATTGCTATGAATTCGCCGAATAACTTATCAAAATTAAAAAATAGAAAACCAAATAAAATGACCAACAAACACAAATGCTTAAAATTTATTTTGTTATAGTAAAATAGGCCAACTACTAAACAAAAGCCTATCGTTAAGAATATCTGTCTGGTTCCAAGACAATATATCGCACCTAATCCAATAAAAAGCCCTATTATATTCTTTGAGATTGATCTTCGGGTGAACAAGGAGTTGAAAAAATAAAATATTATCAGGACTCCTAAATCTTTACCAAAAATAAAAAAATTAATCAACCCATTTCTTACGGAAAATTTCTGTTCCATGAACAAAACAAATGGGGAGCTAAATTGCTGAACGATATTAATAATAGACCAGCATACACCAAGGAACACTAACAGTTTGATGATTTGGTCTTTTCTGGGATTTTTATATATTATAAAAAAATAAAATGCATATGTAAGATTAATAATAGTTACACTAATCGAATCTAAGAGTGATTGACCATGAATAATATTAGCCGATATGATACTGAAAAATGGAATCGACAACAGTAATACATTTATTTTATCTAAAAATATGTCGTTTTTTATACCTATTTTTAAATAAACGAAAATGGACATACCTAAAATTACGACTTTACATAACCTATCATGTAAAACATCATCAAAGGCTATTAATGAGAATACTTTTAAAAATAAAAGTAATAAAATGAATATAATAAGAATTTTTCTATTCAACATAGCTTTTGATTATTTTAATCTAAAAAGCATCCTCTTTACACGATCAATATAAAACGCTTTTACTCTATTAAACGTCTCTTTACGAAAACATAACCGTAAAGCTTTTGAAAAGCCATATGATAAATACAGTTTTCTAAAACTATCGTAATTATGGTGCTTAAGAGAAGGCTCTAAAAGAGATGGTTTATAGCCTAGTCTCTCAGAATAGTGCCTTTTAATAGAAATATAGGATGGATCTTCTAAGATTTCTTGGAAAAAATCTACTCCTTTTTTAGTGTTCAGCGTGACAGACGACACATTAAAAGTCGGATATTCAAATTTCTTCTTGCTACCTAAACCGATAAAATCACCAATTGTAATATCTGAAATTCTAGATGGTTTTGCATATTTGCAATGATAGCAATTTTCTCGCAATGTTAGTCCATTCAAAAAACCCTTAATATAATAATCCTGAAAATCGAAATAATGAGTTAGGCGTGTCCAAAAATTCTCTTTGGGGTACAATAAATTGCCACCATTCCAAATTGTCAATTGGAAATTGTAACCATCATTACCTCTAAATCTTACATCATCATAATTATGTATTTTATATTTTTTTGAAAGATATGCAACTTCATCATTAAAATACTTTGTTGGAGTAACACCATGGCAAATAAGATCTACTGTTACTAACTTTTCAAAATCCCTTTTAAGGAAATGCTTAAGACCAGAAATTTGACAAGGAGTACCAACAAATACGACCGCTCTATCCTGACATAGGAAATCCCTGACTTTTGTAAGAATATCGCTCCCTACCTGGCTCTGAACATACCTTGAGCCCTGGAAATATTTCAAGTCATCAATATCTTCTGTGTACGAAATTATTGGCTGAACATTATAATCATATCTCGAGCCAAAATATACACCGCCATGTTGTAATACCACCCGCCCTAATGCAGTTCCAATTCCTCCAGAAGCAGTTTTTAATCTTCTTGCTTTATTTGAATCCCAAGAAGCGTAGCATTCTATAGGATATTTGTATTCTATTTCATTGTTTACAGGACAAGTCTTTATGCACAAATTACAATTAATACACTTATCCATATCTACTATAGGATAAGTAATACCATAATTGTCAGGTTCTAAAGAAATGCATTGCTTAGGGCAAACATTAGCACAGGCATAACAACCAGTACAATTACTAAGATCACAGATTATTTTATGTTCTTCCACTTCTTACAAAATCTAAAGGTATAATTTTAAAAATCAAAATCACAGATAAATATAGAATCAACCATAAACACGATTTGATTATAAAAACCACTAAGAAGAAATATCTGTTTTTCTCCCAGAAATCAAGACTATCAAACGGTATAATGCAACATATTAAATAAGCAAGAAAAGCAATAACACTCGGATTAAAAAACTTCATAAACATTTTCCTCCTGCTTAAGTGCAACAATGATTTATAAAAAAACAAATAATAAAGCCCTATAATAAAAACAACATACACAAAGTAGCACAACACAGCAGAACCTACAGCAATATACTTAGATAGAAAAACATTCAGTATCATTGAGAATAGACAAGCAAATGCTGTTACAATCACTAATATTTTTGTCTTACCATAAGATAAAACCAAAGAATTTGCAGCTGTTGTGTGCATTTGGACTAAAACTGTTAGCAACCAAACAATTAACCATATAGACAAATAATCAAAAGAAGGCCCAACATAAGCTGATAAAGCCTCCTTAGCTCCCAAAATAAAAGGAAAACAAAGAATATTAACTACAACAGTTGTTATTCCGGTCCATTTATATGCGAACTGTTTTGTTCCTTCAATATCATTTTTACCAACCATTTCAGCTGCTTTCGGTAGAAATATACCCGAGAAAGTACTACTTAGCATAACTATGAAAGAAGGTACAACTTCTAATATACGAAAGTCAGCAACAGAACCCGCGCCATCTGATGTAAACATACTCAAAATTATTGGTCTAGACTGAGTTGCTGTTGCTTGGAATAATGATAATGCAAAGATTGATAAACTAAACTTTAAAACGATATTAAAATCTTTCCAATATGAGGCAGGTCTCAACGAAAGTATCAATTTGTCTTTTTTACATTTGACAATATACGGTATTATTAGTAATGATATGATTAAAGTAAAAAAGAAAAAGTAATACGATATACTTAACTGAAAATACAATGTCGCACCTATCAGTACAAATTTCAACAGAGGAACAATAGACTGCATTTGCATTGTAAATCCTATCTGTTTATCTGCTGTTAACAACTGCAAGAAAGGTGTGGTTTCCCAATTTATAATATTAAAAATAGCAAGTATTAATAAACATTCTTGTAATATTTGAAATTGGCTATGGGTTATATTAAACCAAGATTCACCAAAAAAAACTAAAATCAGAAGAAATATTATATTTATTAACGAGATATAGAAGTAAAATGTAATATTTGTATTTGCGACTCTGTTAATTAGGGCTGTTTTATTTTGAGCTTTCCATTGAGAGAAAAACTTTACTGCACCTGTATTCATTCCAAGGTCAAGCAGTTGCATATAACCATTGCATGAAGTAGCCAATGCAAGAATTCCATAATCTGCTTTACCATATAATCCCAAAAGAATAGGTACTGCAAGAAAACCAAACAAGGCATTAAGTACTCTAGATACTGTACTCCAGAAAAAAGAACTAAAATAATAATTACTAGTTAACTTCATACTATTTACTCAAAGCATCTTCTAGATATTTCAAAGATAATGAACGATATTTCTCAAGAATCAAATTAACCTGAGAATAATTAATTGCTAAAGTTGCATAATCCGAAGAATCAAATAATCTATGTTTTAGTCCAAATATATCTAACAAATTGTATATTCGAGAATTCTGTGATTTAATATCGCTATTACTAAATCTTAAAAATTCAACAAAGCAAGTATTGAGATTGATACTAAGAGCTGTTGCATGGAAAGAGTCTGTTATCACTAATGAAGCTTTAGAAATTAGTGCCACAAATTCTTTCATTCCTGCAAATTTATATATTTTTGCATTAGGACAAATAAAATCTTTATTCTCATCTGCAGGAATTATTATAATATCTTCTATACCAGAATGATTTCGGATATTTTCAATTTGCTGAATATAACATTCGTTTTTGCCTATTAAGTAACAAAGTATATATCTTTCTGGGAGTTCAAACTCTAAAACCGCATCTGAAGAAAACTGTATCCAATCCTCTTTTGTTAATAGAAATGTTGGATCTAAAACATTTTTGACATCACTCCTTCCTGTTAAATTTTTCACGGCTTCACATCCATCACTTTCACGAAGAGAAATATAAGAAAATCTACTTAAATACTTTTTTATGTCTTTTTTATACTCTTCAGGGAAATCATTAGTGCCCATACTTGAAGCATAAGATATTCTTTTTTTTGAATTTGCAAAATCTAGAAACATGAATGGTGAATAGCTATGATAAGCATTCCAAACTTGATCGCTGCCAACGCAAAAAATATCTATCAAAGATAACAGCTTTTTATAATGAGATTTTGTCTCTACATGAAATATCTTATATACTTTTTTCTGGACGTCTTGAGTCTTCTGGAGATTTTTAGGGACAATCTTTTTCTTCTTAAATAGTACGGTATAAATCTTCTTTACGCCAATTGAAATTAGAAAATACTTAAAACTAGCCTTTAAACCTAAATTCCGATAATCAAACGTAGGTATAAAGTAGCATTCGTATCCCAGCGATATAATTTTTTTATATAACGCATATGATTGGAGACAACTCCCGAAATTACCGCCTCCTAACCAAGTTACAAGTCCAACTTTTTTCAAATCAAAATGTATTATTATGTAATTAACAAATCATCAACCATTCTAATTAACAGAATGATTTTATTAAAGACTTCAAAACAATTGAAGTAGGAAGAGCAAATTTCTTCACCATAAGATACCAATATTTTACAGAAGAAAAACTGAAGTCTGACTTAAAATCCTGCTGCATATAATACTTGAATTCATATTGAAAAAAAAATGGCAGCTGCTTTAAGATTTGCTTTCTGTACAAAGCGTCAATACCAAATAATTGTTCCTTTTCTGCAAGGAATGATTTTAACCAATTATATTGTTGTACTGTACAATCAAATTTCTCTTTGTTATGTGAAGATGAACTAATTGAAGAATGGTTTGACCTATACTGAAATACGGGAATCTGAGTATGAGCTATACCTTTGTTTGCTGCAGCTAAATAAGCTGTCATATTATCGCTCCCCCAAGCAAATGGAAGGTCATAGTACCCTCCTATACTTTTTAACCATTTCAGATCGTAAAGGAAGTCGCCAATAAATTGGGGCCGACCAGATAATCTATAATATATTAGACTATAGACACTCTCCCAATTGGGTAATGGCTCAAATATCCTATTTACGTCATCATTTTCATCTATCTCTTCTGACCAACCATGATAAACAGCTAACCCTGGGAACTGTTTAATTATACGTACGTATTCTTCAAGGCAATTAGGAAGAAGCATATCATCATCTCCCATACAAATAATATAATCACCAGAAGCCTTTTCGATGCACATATTCCAATTGCCAACGACATGCTCTGCACCAAATCCTATCTCATTTTTATAATATGATATTCTAGAATCACTAAAACTATCAACAATTTTTTTCAGCCCCTGAGGTGAATTGTCATCAACAATTATTAATTCAAAATTTGAGTAAGTTTGTTGAAGGACACTATCTATGCACCTTGAGAGATATTTTTCCTTAAACGCAGGAACTGTAACACTAATCTTGATATTGAGACTATTATTATGTAACATAGAGAAAATAACTAATATGATGACACGACCCAATCCCACTAATGAAACAAAACACGAAAAATAATCCTTTTATGTTAGAGATGATTGACCAGTTGACATATGCAAAGAGTTTATTTCATTTTGCTAGAAAGGCAAATCTTCTAGCATGTCCTATCAGGATAAACAACGTAAAACAGAATAGATGACACTGCACTCATATGAAACTTAATAACCTTTAGGATTATTCTTCTGCCAATTCCAACTATCGCGGCACATTTCCTCAATGCCGTATTGGGCTTCCCATCCTAATTCTGCCTTGGCTTTAGCTGGAGTGCAATAACAGGTTGCGATATCACCAGGTCTGCGAGGCTTAATTACATACGGAACATTAACACCGTTAACCTTCGTAAAGGCATTAACAACATCAAGGACGCTATAACCATGGCCTGTACCAAGATTGTAAATGGCTAAACCACAATTATTATTAATGGCCTTTAATGCTGCTACATGACCTGATGCCAGATCGCAAACATGGATATAATCACGAACACCTGTACCATCTGGCGTATCATAATCATTGCCAAAGATACCCAGTTCCTTGCGAATACCCACTGCAGTCTGCGTGATATAGGGCATCAGGTTATTGGGTATGCCATTGGGGTTCTCGCCAATCATACCACTCTGATGGGCGCCAATAGGGTTAAAGTAACGTAGTAACACTACATTCCATTCCTTATCAGCCTTCTGCACATCCATCAACACCTCTTCGAGCATACTCTTAGTTTGGCCATAAGGATTGGTACAATGGCCTTTGGGGCATTCCTCTGTGATAGGAATAATTGCAGGATCCCCATAAACCGTAGCAGAGCTACTAAAGATTATATTTTTGCAGTTATGCTGTCGCATTACCTCCAAAAGGATAAAAGTGCCAGTCATGTTGTTATGATAATACTCCAAGGGTTTTGCAACTGACTCACCAACTGCTTTCAAACCTGCGAAGTGAATGACTGCATCGAAGTGATTTTTATCAAACACCTTTGTGAGTGCTTCCTTATTGCGTACATCAACCTCATAGAAAGGAATCTCTTTTCCAATTATCTTTGCGACACGTCGTAAAGATTCTGGATTACTATTCACAAGGTTATCTACAACAACCACGCTGTGACCAGCTTTATCAAGTTCTATAATAGTGTGGCTACCAATATAGCCCGCACCTCCTGTTAAAAGTATATTCATTGTAATATAAGTATCTGTTTTGTAATATTTATCTTGATTATATCTATTAGCCTGCCATAGGGACAGGTGTATGACATAATTGTAGATGCATTGTGTCTGGGATTATAATGTGCCGTATAATAATCTCCAAAGGATTAACTTAGCCTTTACCCCCATTAATTTATATGTGTATCGATTTTTATCTCTTTAGTTCGGTAATTATTACGCCATCAATAGCCGTCTTGATATTACTTTGATTATCTCATCAGATTTTTAATACAACTCTTCAGAGAATTAGTCCAATAAGGAATGGTAATTCCGAAAGTTTCTTTAACCTTAGACTTATCCAACACAGAATAAGCAGGACGAGTGACAGGACTAGGGAATTCATCACTATGACAGGGCTGAATATCACATACAGTTTGTCTGGAATACTCAGCTATCATTTTGGTAAAGTCATACCAACTACAAACTCCTTCGTTAGAATAGTGATATATTCCAGTATTTCCCTTATATTTACGATTCTCTATAATGTCGAATATGGCTTTTGCCAAATCATATGCATAAGTTGGAGTTCCAACCTGATCAAAAACCACCTTTAACTGTGGTTTGGTAGCTGTAAGGTTCAGCATGGTTTTTACAAAGTTCTTACCAAACTCAGAATAAAGCCATGCTGTGCGGAAAATCAAATAATCTACACCACTGTTTTGTATATTCTGCTCACCATGGAGTTTAGTCAGGCCATACACACCTGTAGGAGTACCTTTCTGGTCTTCCTTACAAGGGGTGTTGTATGGGGCGCCGCCAAATACATAGTCGGTGCTAATATGAACCAATAAGCCACCGACTTCCTTCATAGCAATAGCCAAGTTTGCCGGAGCCTTTGCATTCAGAAGTTCAACAATATCATACTTCTCTGGTGCTTCAGCTCCATCAACATTTGTCCATGCTGCACAATTCACAATGATCTTAACATCATGTTCCTTAACAAGGCTTCTGATGGTATCGAGATTAGTAATATCGAGAATAGTGGTATTCTGACCTTCAACCTCTACCACATCAGTGAAGATGTATTTATCTTTAGAGCTTTTAGTGACAATACGCATTTCATTGCCTAATTGTCCATTTGCTCCTGTAACTAGAATATTCATCAAATATTTGGATTACCTGTACGTTTTACTTCATCTATCACATGGAGAAGATACTGTCCGTATTGGTTCTTCAGCATTGGCTGTGCCAACTGGCGCATCTTATCTTCATCAATCCAACCTTTTCGGTAAGCTATACCCTCTAGGCATGCAACTTTCAGTCCTTGGCGCTTTTCTATCACCTCAATATATGTAGAAGCTTCTGCCAATGAATCATGAGTGCCTGTATCAAGCCATGCGAAACCACGTCCTAAAGTCTGAACTTTCAGATTTCCATCTTTCAAGAACTCTTGATTTACAGTGGTTATCTCTAATTCGCCACGAGCAGAAGGCTTGATATGCTTGGCAACATCAACCACCTTGTTTGGGTAGAAATAAAGACCAACTACTGCATAGTTGCTCTTGGGGTCTTTGGGTTTCTCCTCGATAGAAAGGCAATTACCTTCATTATCAAACTCAGCAACGCCATAGCGTTCGGGATCACTTACCCAATAACCAAAGACTGTAGCTTTGTTGTTCTTTTCGGCATCTTCAACAGCTGCCTTCAAAAGCTTAGTGAATCCGTTACCATTAAAGATATTGTCTCCAAGCACTAAGCAGGCAGAATCATTGCCAATAAATTTCTCGCCTATAATAAAAGCCTGGGCCAAACCATCAGGTGATGGCTGTTCTGCATATTCAAACTTACACCCATAATCTGAACCATCACCAAGCAAGCGCTTAAATGAAGAGAGGTCGTAAGGAGTTGAGATAATCAGAATCTCACGGATACCTGCCAACATCAATACAGATATTGGATAGTAAATCATTGGCTTATCAAAAATGGGAATCAGCTGTTTACTGATGCCTTTGGTAATTGGATAAAGGCGAGTTCCACTGCCGCCTGCTAAAACAATACCCTTCATAGGCTATTTGTATAAATCTATTTTTATATCAAAAGGTGAATCAAAATCTTTCAGAAGAGGATGCTTGGTATCTTTTTCACTCAGGATGGCCTTGTCTTTGATGCGCCAGTCAATACCAAGTGAATCGTCAAGAATACTGATGCCACCGTCGGCCTCGGGATGATAAAACTCATCGCACTTATATTGGAATACTGCCGTTTCACTGAGCACAGCAAAGCCATGAGCAAAACCACGAGGGATAAAGAATTGTCGATGGTTATCCTCGGTAAGTTCAACTGCTACATGCTGGCCATATGTAGGTGAGCCTTTTCGGATATCTACAGCTACATCAAGTACAGCACCTTTTACACAACGAACAAGTTTGCTTTGGGAAAATGGCGGACGTTGAAAATGCAGTCCTCGCATTACACCATAACTTGATTTGCTCTCATTATCTTGAACGAAAGTAACCTTATGTCCAAGAATTGGAACGACTTTCTCGTCAAACTCTCTTTGAGAGAAAGATTCAAAGAAATAACCACGCTCATCCTTAAATATACGTGGTTCTATGATAACTACACCGTCAATATTTGTTTTAATAACCTCCATTATAACAAACTCTCTTTATACCATTCAAATAGTTTTTTAACACCATCCTCGATTTCGACTTTGTGAGTCCAGCCGAGAGAGTGGAGTTTAGAAACATCAATGAGCTTGCGCATCGTGCCGTCGGGTTTTGATGTGTCGAACTCAACCTCACCTTCGAAACCAACAGCCTTAACAACAAGTTCTGACAGTTCGCGGATAGTGAGTTCCTTACCTGTACCAACATTGATGTGACAGTTGCGGATTTCACCCAACTTGGGGATTGCACCGCCGCGACCTGCTGAGTGGTTGCGGTCGACAGCACCATCGGTGCTTGCACCATAATGTACGCTTGAGTACTTCTCGATGCCAATGATGTCGCTGAAGTTTACGTTCAGCAGAACGTGTACTGATGCATCGGCCATATCCTCACTCCACAAGAATTCGCGAAGCGGTGTGCCTGTCCCCCAAAGGGTTACCTTGTTATTCTCGATACCATACTTAGCCAATACCTTCATGATATCCTCCTTAGATGCATCACCATTCACACCTTCAACAGGGCGCTTGTTCAAGTCGACTGCAATCTTATCCCATGCTCCATCGTGGATGAGCTTGGCCAGATATACCTTTCGCATCATGGCGGGCATGACATGACTGTTCTCCAAATGGAAGTTGTCGTTGGGACCATAGAGGTTTGTTGGCATAACTGCAATGTAGTTTGTACCATATTGCAGATTATAGCTCTCGCACATCTTAAGGCCGGCAATCTTTGCAATAGCGTACTCCTCGTTGGTGTATTCCAAGGGAGAGGTGAGAAGGCAATCTTCCTTCATTGGCTGAGGTGCATTCTTAGGATAGATACAGGTTGAGCCCAGGAAGAGCAGTTTCTTCACGCCATGGGCGTAGGCCTCACTGATGACATTGCACTGGATCTTCATGTTCATCATAATGAAGTCGGCGCGGTAGAGTGAGTTGGCCATAATGCCACCAACAAATGCTGCGGCAAGTACAACAGCATCGGGGTGCTCCTCGTCAAAGAACTGCTTAACGGCTACCTGGTCGGTAAGATCGAGTTCTTTGTGGCTGCGACCAACCAAGTTTGTGTAACCACGCTGAAGCAGGTTATTCCAAATAGCAGAGCCTACCAAACCATGGTGGCCTGCTACATATATCTTACTATTCTTGTCGAGTGCCATTACTTAACAATTCCTTTCTCCAGATACTCTACCAGATTATGGCGTACCTTCATAGCTGCATCTTCTGATGCCACCTTGGCCATATCGCTATCCACCATAATGTTTACCAACTCCTCGAATGAGGTCTTTGCAGGATTCCAACCAAGCTTAGCCTTAGCCTTAGTAGGATCACCCCACAGGTTTACTACGTCAGTTGGACGATAGAAATCAGGACTAACCTCAATCAGCACATTACCTGTAGCCTTGTCGATTCCCTTTTCGTTCTCACCCTCGCCCTGGAATTCCAGTTCGATGCCTACACGCTTAAATGCATAATAGCAGAACTCACGTACTGAGTGCTGTACACCTGTAGCAATCACAAAGTCCTCAGGTTTCTCCTGCTGAAGGATGAGCCACATACACTCTACGTAGTCCTTAGCATAGCCCCAGTCACGCAGCGAGCTCAGGTTACCAAGATACAACTTATCCTGCTTGCCCTGCTTGATACGGGCAGCAGCAAGTGTAATCTTACGGGTTACGAATGTCTCGCCACGGCGCTCTGATTCATGATTGAACAGGATACCTGAGCAGCAGAACATATTGTAAGCCTCACGGTACTCTTTTACAATCCAGAAGCCATACTGCTTAGCTACAGCATATGGGCTATATGGATGGAATGGTGTATTCTCATTCTGAGGAACTTCTTCTACCTTTCCATAAAGTTCTGATGTAGAAGCCTGATATATACGACATTTATCTGCCAGACCACACTGGCGAACAGCCTCAAGCACACGCAATACACCTGTTGCATCTACATCAGCTGTAAACTCAGGCGAATCGAAGCTGACCTGTACGTGGCTCTGTGCAGCCAAGTTATATATCTCATCAGGCTTAACCTTATTAATGATTGAGATGATACTCATAGAGTCTCCCAGATGTCCAAAGTGCAAATGGAAGTTCTTTACGCCCTCCAGATGCGCAATGCGCTCACGGTAATCAGATGAATTACGACGAATCATACCATGGACATCATAACCCTTCTCTAATAAGAACTCAGCCAAGTAACTTCCGTCCTGACCTGTAACACCAGTAATTAAAGCTGTCTTCATATTTATAATTTATGTTTCAATTAAATCTATCTTTGCTTTGCAGCCAGACCAGCGGGGCTGCAATTGTGCAGAGATTTGCAAGCGTCCGCCATCATCTGTCGAGCCGCAGGTTGCACGTAATACCTATCGGCTCTGTAGCCGCAAATATCATAATTCTTTCTCTATCGTACCCTTTTTGTCTGTCCGCAAAACTTCATCTCTTGAATTATCAACATAACGCTTCAATGCTTCGTCACTTGGTACATTCTCTTTTACGCCTTCCTTTGTTGATACTATTGTTGTTTTAATTTTGGCATTCTGAATGAATAATAGTTCTGCTCCATTTAAGCTGCCATGGTGGCTCGCATGTAAAAGGTTATCGCAATAATGATTTGTGGTGTCCGCAATCTGCTTCAAACTCTTATCTGATGCATCTCCTGTAAAACATACTTTCTGTTTTGTATTTGGATTCTTTACTGTAAAGACAAGTGAGGCATCATGAAGAACACTTTCGGAACCATCCGCTATTTCTTTAACGGGACCAAGCATCCAAAATGTCAAGCCTGCAAAATTCCACCATGGTTTATTAAAAGCATTCTGGCGATAAGGCTTGTAAACCTTAGTTCCTTGCCCCTCAAAATAGGCCACTAACTGATTGAATTCTCTCCATTCCTCTGCACTTACACTACTATCTTCTCGCTTTCTTTGATAAGGTGAACATATGAGAAAGGTTATTTTATAGTCATTATCTTTCAAGTAATTCAATCCTTTAAAGTGATCCTGATGCTGATGCGTAATAAACACTGCATTAATTACCCTGCTGTTAGGTAGTAAATAACAGTAATCTTCAATCCGCGAGCAGCAATCAACCAGAATTGTTTTGCCCTCAGACTGAATTATAGTTGTATCTGCACAACCAACTTCTAGGAAATGTATCTTAGCCATATTCAAATATTGATATAATTATGGTCGCTTTTTAATTACTACTCCTTGATGGATGCATTCCCACTCCAACAAGTCCAGATGTTCTGAACTATTGTCATTGTCATAGAACAAAACAGCATTCATAGTATTGTCTTTACTACTAGTATATAAAATTCCATCTATAGGGCTATAGCTTCCATCCTCCTCATAATGCCGCAAATGATTGCGGAAATAATAAGTGATAAGCTGAGTAGGTGCATACATGATGGCATCATGCTCCGGAACGTATTCTGAAACAGCATTGCAGAAGTAACGCAAAAATAACAGCAGAAGAAATTGCTCCTGATCATAGATGGTTAATCGCTCAGGTATTCCCGTTAGATCAAGCAGACACAAAGGGTGTTTGGTATGGAACTTACCAACATAAGTATATTGGTCGCCTGCTTCACTTAGCGCTTCGCTCTTAGCCGTGTCTTTATTGGCAGCACCATAGAAAACAGAATCACCCTTTGCACTCATACGCAAATTCTGTGTGTACTTTACTGGTGGTGAGGTCAAATTACCATATAATACTGGATTCAGTTCTGCCTTGTAATTGACTGTTCTGAAAAGGGTTAAATCCATTTTTACCTGCAATGGATATTGAGCTACATAAATGTCACTTTTAAGATAATCCAGTCTGGCAGCTTCAGCCTTGGTCATTTCTTCAAGTGATTGACCTACTTGCGCCATTTTCATGGCTGTACTCACGATATAACGCCAATCAAGTTGTCGTTCTTCGGCAGCATTAAGCCCGTATGGATCTTGCTCTATCAGGCTGAAATGATAGCTCAATGCAGATGCAATATCGCTTTCCAAATCGTCATCCTTGACTTCAAAGCCAGTACAAAAGAGCAGTTCGTGCATATCATCATAGTATGGCTTATTATTAGGAACAATATAGCCACCACCTTCTGAATGGAAGCCCGTGGCATCATTTTCAAAACCCGAATCCCAGCCTACACCCTCGTTGTCTGGTTCACCAAAGTATCGAAGGATGATTCTATCTATTTCCTCTACTATTGATTTGAGTGGCAGCACCTTAGTCATATCACCACAATAAGAACAAACGCCATCGAAGCCATTTTTGAGCACGAAATCACGCACCAGTTTGTTTTCAAACAGGTGAGCTGATACAAGCCTATCAGAAACTCCATAAAAAGAATCTTGTTCCATTTCTATCATCATCTCTTTTGCTCTGCCCATATTCCCATCTATATTGATTACTCCCAAATATGTGCTGTACGTGCATCAAAGAAATCCACCTTAACTTGAAATTTCTTCTTGATGGACAGCATGTGTTTATAATCATCCTCTGAGAATACACCCACGTATACACTTACCAACTTGTCATTCGGACTTCCCTTGTGATTATGCCAAGCGGCTTCATTAATAGCATCAATGATATGGGTGTCGTTATCACCAAAACTGAAACCTAATACCACGAGCGAACCTGCTATATGACAAAGGCTGTCATAGCAGTGCTGGAGGTACTTGTTATGGGAGATATGTTGCATCTTCTCATTGCTGTTGCCTGCGGCAACGAAAACGGGGTATGAGCCGTTCTCTATCTTCTTCTTAATTACATCAAGCAGATAATTACTGCCATCGTATTCCACCTTGATGATGTCCTTACCCTCATCAAAGAGCGGTAGTGCGCCGTGCAAATAATGCACGTTCTGAGAACTCTTGTACTTACCCCAGATAAGTTCAGACCATTCTATATCTTCTTCTGGTGTGTAAACACCGTCTTCAACATTCTCTGCTTCGCGGCCAAAGCCATCAACAAAGTTCTCCACGCCATTGCGCAGGAGCACCCAGTACAGAAGCAAGTCATAGTCTGTAGAGAAAATATGACCGCCATTGTCAATGTACTCACGCAAAAAGTCTGCGCAATGTTTTGACTTTGCTTCATTCACAGTAAAGACCTGTTCTGGATGCATGGCAGAGATGGCATCAACCAGCTTGGCTTTGAGGTCAGCGGACAGGCTGGTGACCTTTTCACACAGCCCGTTGGGGGCTTCCAATATCTTCAGCACGTCAACCATGTTATTGAGTTGCTGCATAATGCTCTCAAAGTTCTGAGTGTTATACACCTGGAACACGCGCTTAATTGTCTCGTCATCAGAGTCCATAATGAAACGGCTGAGCGCGTTGTAAGAGAATATACCTCGGTCGTAGGCAATGCTAAAACCATTGCCCAACAACAGGTTGATCTTACGACGTGCCTGCTTGAAGTGGTCAACCACTTCTCTATATGACATTAGTTCATCAATTGAATTTGCCATAATCAGCTACGTTTCATTATTGTTAAACTCTTACTGGCTCGTGAAGCGCCACTCTTTCTTTCCCTGCCATAGTGCCTTGCGGTTCTCCGCAGGGGTGCGACCACTGTAGTTTGCATCAAGAGCCAAGCTCCTGTCATTATATTGCCGTTTTAATTGAATAATGTTTTTGAATCTTTATTTTTGTTTTAAACCAAATCCCTGTATCTTTCGTCTCGCCTCAAATTTTATCTTGACACCTTCCGACCCGATTTTCCGTTTTCCGCTCCAAGGCTCTCGTCACTATCGTCAAAGTCCCTTTCCCGAACCGTCTCTTTCTTAACATTTCTTTACCCTTCCGTATAAAACTTTCTTAAAGCTATTGCCCATATGGGTAAAAATGGCTAACTTTGTATAGAAATGAGCTGGAAAGGCTTGATTTCCCGGATGTCTGATGAATGTCTGATGAAACAGGAAACGGTGTTTCCGTTTTACACTCAGTATCAGGCCGTTATGCGGAAGTTCACATTAGCCAGGAAATCTGGGCAGGATTAACTTAATCTTTACCCCCAATTAATTTATATATGTATCGATTTTTATCTCTTTAGTTCGGTAATCATTATGCCATCAATGGCCGTCTTGATATTACTTTGATTAACTCACCAGATTTTTAATACAACTCTTCAGAGAATTAGTCCAATAAGGAATGGTAATTCCGAAAGTTTCTTTAACCTTAGACTTATCCAACACAGAATAAGCAGGACGAGTGACAGGACTAGGGAATTCATCACTATGACAGGGCTGAATATCACATACAGTTTGTCCGGAATACTCAGCTATCATTTTGGTAAAGTCATACCAACTACAAACACCCTCATTGCTATAGTGATAGATTCCTGTATTACCTTCATATTTACGGTTCTCAATAATATCAAAGATTACAGCGGCAAGGTCGTATGCATAAGTTGGAGTGCCAACTTGGTCAAACACAAACTGACAAGGAGTTGTAACTTGAGTGGAGTTCTTAGACGAGCTAAGCGAGCAAGCTCGAGCGGCTCGTAACCACTCTCATTACAACTCCATTATCAGATTATTCGTCTTCTTTCGGTTAATCCGGGGCGGATTAACCGAAAAGAGGGTGTCGTCTTGT
>Ga0256405_10002555_pt1 | contig 41287 bp, 46 predicted proteins | sample RumenRJG_02DNA_FD_189096 | JGI IMG/M metagenome (GOLD analysis project Ga0256405, IMG submission 189096) | Bovine rumen microbial communities from Lethbridge, Alberta, Canada - RJG_02 | ecosystem: Host-associated > Mammals > Digestive system > Stomach > Rumen | place: Canada: Alberta... | reverse complement strand
AACTATCGCGGAACGCCGAGGGCGGCGTTCCCTACAAATTATTATTACGTAGAATAGCCAAATTGTAGGGGCTGATGCCCACATCAGCCCGCAAATGTATATTAAAAAAAGACTTTTTCGACAGACTTGGGGCTGCCTTTGGCAGCCCTGATTTTTACGTTGATGCAATACTGCTCCTTCTTATCATTGCGATATGAGCGGCGATGGGTTGACTAATGCGGTGTGATGTGTTAAAATCATAGTATCTGAGCTGCGGTCGGCAGCACATAAAGGAGCGGTTGAAGATCATGCCGAGATTTTTTACAAATGAAATAGATGAAAACAATATTGTTCTGATCGGTGACGATGCTAACCACATCGGTCGCTCACTGCGAATGAGGGTCGGTGAAGATGTAACGGTCTGCTGCAACGGTGTGGACTACTGCTGCAAGATCGGCAGCATTACTTCGGACGCGGTCTATCTTGATCTTGTGGAGAAGCACAGGTGCGCGGCTGAACCAAGTGTCGAAGTTACGCTGTTTCAGGCTGTTCCAAAGCTTGACAAGCTGGAGTATATAATCCAGAAAAGCGTTGAGCTGGGTGTTTCGAGAATAGTTCCCGTACTCACAAGGCGCTGCGTTTCAAGACCTGATGAAAAGGATTTCGCCAGAAAGAAGCTTCCGCGCCTGAATAAGATAGCGGAGCAGGCTGCAAAGCAGTCGGGCAGGGGAATGATACCCGAAGTTGCACCTATGGTGAGTCTCAGCGAAGCGGTGGAAATGATGAAAAAACTTGACCGCACTGTATTGCTTTATGAGGAAGAAGGCGGAGTCTCTTTCGGCAAGGTCGGTTTTGACGGAGTAAAGTCCGTCGGGCTGTTTATCGGAAGTGAAGGCGGATTTGACAAAGCGGAAGCTGATGCTGTGGTCGATGCGGGAGCTGTTCAGGTGTGGCTGGGAAAGAGAATTCTGCGTTGTGAAACAGCACCAATAACAGCACTATCAATTTTGATGTTTTTAACAAATAATATGTAAATAGTTGAAATTGCAGAAAAAGTATGTTATAATATATAAAGATTATCGTAATCCGATCGCAAGCGGTTCGGTAAATAATAATTCTTGCGGAGAAAAGAGGAATAATAATATGAATAAGTTTTTAGTTGCTATTTTAGCTGCTGGAGCAGCAGCTGCTGTTGGATATGTTGCAGCACAGGCTCTCAAGGATAATGGTTCAGGTTCAGATTATGATGACGATGATTACGATGATTTCGATAATTTTGATACAGACGAAAGCATCGATTTCGAGATCAATGATGATTCTGCTAAGGATGCTGAAGAGGTTGCAGTTGCAGACGAAGCTTCTAAGGATGCAGCAGATACTATAGAGGAAAACGAAGACTGATTTTTTAGGGAGCTTTAAGCTCCCTTTTTTATTTTTGCGGGATGTTGTATATAATTGTCAAAGGCTGGCGTATTTTATTGTGCAAGCATACAAAGTGGACAAATACCTGTTGACAAATCAAGATTTCACTGGTATAATATAAAAGCTGTTTGACAAGGAAACAACAAGAACGAGGCGTAACTCAGTTTGGTAGAGTGCTTGCTTTGGGAGCAAGATGCCGCAGGTTCGAGTCCTGTCGCCTCGACCAAAGTTCGTTTGAAAAAATTCAAAAAACTTTGAAAAAAGTACTTGACAAACTCAAATGAATGTGATATAATAATTAAGCATTAAGCGCTGGTGTAGCTCAGTTGGTAGAGCAGCTGATTTGTAATCAGCAGGTCGGGGGTTCGAGTCCGTCCACCAGCTCCATTATTTTGCCTTGATAAGGTGAAATGAAGAAAATTTAAAATGGGAGAGTTCCCGAGTGGCCAAAGGGGGCAGACTGTAAATCTGTTGCTTTTCAGCTTCGATGGTCCGAATCCATCCTCTCCCACCAGAAACGCCCCGAAAATTTTTCGGGGCTGTTTTTGTTAAACGATGCAAATAAAAGCCTTGCAATTTATATGCAAGGGCTTTTTTATGTCTGGAAAAAAAGAGAATTTGCACGGAAACATATCTGTTTTGTTTATAAATGTATAAAGAATGTAGGGGGGATATATGTTCAAGGCTAATGTGAATTACAATTTGAAGGCTCATTCTGTATATCTCAGAAATACTCTGCGCTACAGAACTGCACGCTTTCTGGTGGTTTTTGCTGCGCTGATCTATGCCAGCGTGACTATTCTCGCTCTTATGATGGCTCTGACAAATAATAAAACGCATCTGGAATACATTATATTCATCGTGATGTTTTTTATTATTTTTATCGTATGTGTAGTGAAGATACTGATCCTTAACCCCAAAAAGCAGTATAAAAAGTATTCCGAACGCTTTACAAATGTTAAGTATGAAGTCAGGATCAACGAAAATGAGATCTCACTGGATCTCGATTCGGACAACTACAAAAAAAATGCAGTGTACGATATCGCGCAGATAACTGAGGCACGAGAGTTTATGGGCTATTTTATATTCAGCTTCTCGAATGTCGATCAGATAATGTTCGCTCCGAAGGATATGACAGAGGGAACAGCTGATGAACTGAGAGATTTTCTGCAAAAAAAGCTCGGTAAAAAGTATTCGCGTAAGGAGAGATGGATATGATAAGTATAAAAGTCACACCATCGCTCGAAAGAGACAAAAAGGCATGGTATCTCGGATATAACGCCTTTAAAAAGCTCGTCCTTATCGCTTTTACGACCTTTGCAGCACTTTTTGCAACGCTTTTCAGTATCGTTACCTGTGTGAGCGACGGAGGAACAAGAGTTATCGTCGTTTTCGGTGCGCTCGTTACCATTAAAGGGATTTTCGACTTTTTCAGGTTAAAGAATTATCCCGAAAAGCACTTCAAGAGCGAGCATGAGCGCGTTCCTGATAAGGTATGCCATTATACCTTCGATGATGAGATAAGTACCTTTGAAGAGAAGGGAACAGGCAGCTTCGTAAGGTCTGAATACAAATACAGCGTATACAAAAAAACCGTGTATTCCGAGGGCTGGTTCGTACTTAAATTTGAAAGAAATACCATTGTATTCAACGATAAGGATTTTGAAGAAGGAACTCCCGAGCAGCTGAGAGCTCTTCTCAGGGAAAAGTTCGGAGATGATTTTGAGGAGAACGATATATGACTATTTGCAGGATAGATGATGCAGATGATCTCAGTAAAACTTATAAAAGCAAAATAGACGGACCTGTTGCAAAAAGCGTGCTGCTCGCCTGCGTGATGTTCTTTATAGGAATGATCGCATTCGGCATGGCAGCAATGTCAGGAACTCCGCTCAGCCTTATATGGATCGTTTTTCTGATCGTTGCAGCTATAATCGCTCTTGGCTACAGGAAAATGTTCCTGAACAGGAATTATTTTTACGCTTACGTGATCGATGATGATAAGATATACCGCATCGATATCCCAAAAGCCTGCGATAACAGCAGACTTTTCGGCGAATTTTCAATAGCTTTGGGCGGTCTTGCAAGAAAGAGACGCATGATAAACAATATGAAAAAACTGCCAACTACTTCATATGTTGACGAGTTTATATGCAGCAGACAGGTCGCTGAATACTGCGGAAGCGTTATCGACAAAGTGTTTGAAATGAGCGAGGGAAAGAAATTCATTAAAGTGAAGGCTCAGTTCACAGCTGTAAACAAGGCAGGAAGCTTCCTGCCGACCCGTACAAGGACTGTCCGCATTCCACTGACATTCACAAATATAGACGAGCTTCGTTCACGTCTTGAATTTTTGAGATAAAAACGGCTTATGCCGTATGCATATAAAAAAAGCCAAAGATACTTGGAGGAAAGAAAATATGATAAGAGAAGATCTGAGAAACATTGCCATTATCGCGCACGTTGACCACGGCAAGACAACTCTCGTTGACGAGATGCTCAAGCAGGGCGGCGTTTTTCGTGAGAATCAGGCTGTTGCCGAGCGTGTAATGGACTCTAACGACATCGAGAGGGAAAGAGGTATCACTATCCTTGCAAAAAATACCTCTGTTATGTACAACGGTACAAAAATAAACATCATCGATACCCCCGGCCATGCTGACTTCGGCGGCGAGGTAGAGCGTGTTCTCGAAATGGTTGACGGTGTTCTCCTGCTCGTTGATGCAGCAGAAGGCCCTATGCCACAGACACGTTTCGTGCTCTCAAAGGCTCTTGAAATGGGTCATAAGATAATCGTTGTTGTAAATAAGATAGACCGTCCCGATGCCCGTCTTGATGAGATAGGCGATGAAGTTCTCGAGCTTCTCCTTGAACTTGATGCAAACGATGAACAGCTCGAAAGCCCTATCCTTTTCTGCTCAGGCAGAAGCGGTACAGCTTCGCTCAGCCAGTACGAAGCAGGTACAGACCTCAAACCGCTTTTCGATACTATCATCAACTACATCGAGCCGCCAAAGGGTGAGGAGAACGATCCTCTCCAGATGCTCATCTCTTCTATCGACTATAATGAGTACGTCGGACGTATCGGTATCGGCAGAATAGTAAGAGGTAAGATAGCAGTAAACCAGCAGGTAACTGTCTGTGATTATACAGGATCAAAGAAGAACTATAACGCAAAGATAGTTTCACTTCTCCAGATACAGGGACTTAACCGTGTGCCTGTACAGGAAGCTCAGATGGGCGATATCGTATGGATATCAGGTATCGAAAATATCACTATCGGTGATACTATCTGTGCAACAGATTCTCCCGATCCGCTCCCGTTCGTAAAGATAAGCGAGCCTACAGTTGAAATGACATTCTCTGTAAACGACAGCCCGTTTGCAGGACGCGAAGGTAAATTCGTTACTTCACGTCAGCTCCGTGAGAGACTCTTCAGGGAGCTCCTTAAAGACGTATCTCTCCGCGTAACAGAGACTGACTCTACAGATTCGTTCCGCGTTGCAGGACGCGGTGAGATGCACCTTTCTATCCTCATCGAGAATATGCGTCGTGAGGGCTATGAGCTTGGCGTATCAACTCCCCGTGTACTCTTCAAGGAAGACGAGAACGGCAGAAAGCTCGAACCGATCGAGCGCCTTGTTATCGATGTTCCCGAGGATTGCGTCGGCTCTGTAATGGAGAAGATCGGCGCACGTAAGGGCGATATGGTGGATATGCATCCGCAGGGAAGCCGTATGCGTATCGAGTTCCTTATCCCTGCAAGAGGACTTTTCGGCTATAAGAGCGAGTTCCTCACAGATACAAAGGGCGAGGGTATCATGAGCCACGTATTCGACGGTTATCAGCCATACAAGGGCGATATCGAGCGCAGAAACACAGGTTCACTTGTTTCCTTTGAAACAGGCGAGGCTGTAACATACGGTCTTTACAACGCTCAGGAGCGCGGTCAGCTCTTCATCGGCGCAGGTACTCCTGTATATGAGGGAATGATCGTCGGCGCTTCACCGAAGACAGAGGACCTCGTTGTTAATGTCTGCAAGAAGAAGCACCTTACAAATACCCGTGCAAGCGGAAGCGATGACGCTCTCAGACTTGTACCGCCAAGAGTTCTCAGCCTTGAGGACTGCCTTGAATTCCTTGCTGACGACGAGCTTCTCGAAGTAACACCTGAGTCTCTCAGAATCAGAAAGAGAACTCTCAGCAACAGCCAGAGAGCTAAGGACAGAAGCAAGAAGTAAGTCTGAATTTCATCAAACTAACACAGATAAACCATGTAATTTGCAGGTTATGGAGATATGATATGAAAAAACATATTATTTTTCCGCTTATTGCCGCAATTTCGGTGATCTTTGCAGGCTGCGGCAAAAAAGTCAGCAATGACGGCGGAATCGTCGCAGATCCTGATACAAGTTCAGCAGCGACAACAGCTTCACAGGAAAATATCGAGGACGATACCTATGTGCCGCTCGAAACTGTGAGAGAAAGAAATATCATCTCCGCCGAGAACTTCGATTATGAAGTCGTTGACGGCGGAGTTACGATAACCAAGTACAAGGGTAAGGACTCTGATGTGGTCATACCTGAGGAGATCGACGGAAAGCCCGTGAAAGAGATCGGTTTCTATGCTTTCGAGGCGAACGGCGATATAATCTCGGTGTCACTTCCCGAGAGCATCACGGCTATCGGTGAGGGCGCTTTTCTTAGCTGCTCAGCACTTCAGCAGATAAATCTCCCCACAGGTCTTACTGAGATAGGTGAGGGAGCGTTTGCAGGCTGCGCAAGTATCTCTGAGATCACCGTGCCTGCCGCAGTACAGCGTATACACGAAGGCGCATTTGCAGGCTGTACAGGACTGAAGATACTTACAGTGCTCAGCACAGAGCTTAAATACGAGAACTGGGAGCTTGAACAGCTTCAGGATCTTATGATATATGCACCCGAAGGCTCGGCAGCAGCAGAGTGGGCGAGTGCAATGGGAAAATATTCTGTTTATTGATATGAGTATAACGTGAGGGAAAAACTATGAAGATATCAAAGCTTACGGCACTTCTTGCAGCAGCGGCTTGTATCGGCTGCTTTACAGGCTGCGGTAAAAAGAGCGAAAAAAACTCTTCCGAAAATAAAACGGCAAATGATACCTCCACAGCAGCCGCCGTTGAAGCTACTGCTCCTGTTGTAGGCGGTGATGAGCTTTCGGCTGATAAGTATAACGAGGAAAAGTATCTGGATAAGATAAATGAAAAGATAAAAGATGCTAAAGTCTCTGATAAAACTGTTGAGCTTGGAAGTGTGGGCGACCTTGTAACTCCTGCTGAGGGCACCGAGGAGTATGAGCTTGGCGATTACCGCATCAGCGATAATGGAATAAAGCTCTATTACGACGATAAAGAGTTCAGCGACGAGCTGATGCTTTCGTTGGCTGAGTACTTCACAGCTGTATCAGCAGCAGATTACGAAACCTATTCAAGCTTCATTTTACCGAGCTATATAGAGAAAATGGAGTCGTTCTTGAAGGAGAATTACGATTACGACCATAAAACCTCCTTTGCAAAGCGTTGTTCAAGCTTTGCAACACAGATGAACGGCGATTACAGGATAACACGCATAAAGCTTGAAGCTGCCGAACCACACGAGGACGGTAAAGATAATATCGACGATTTCCTTGAATCTCTCGATGAAGTTTTCGGAGATAAGTATTCAGAGAGAGTAAAGTCTGAAAGCGACGAGCTTATCAATGCTGCGTTCTATGTCATGGCTGAGGACTCAACAGGTAAAGAGACTGTGCTGATAAGCGACTATGAGATAGTTTTTGCTGTTAAGGACGGAAAATATTACACATTCGGCTGAGGAGGCTGAGTACAATGAATAAGAATATTACAAGAATTGCAGCATTAATGGCTGCGGTATTGATGTCAGTATCTGCGTTCTCATGCAGTGATAATAAGAAGAATGATGAAAAGGCGAAAAGCGAGGGTAATATTGCAGGCGGAGATCTTCCTGATAATGCTGATGTAAAAGAGGAGGATATGCCTTACGGTGCTCAGTACAAGCGCCTTACAGTTGAGGACGACGGGCTTCCGATGTCGATTGAGTTTGACAACCGCTACATGACCGATGATGAGGCTAAACAGGTGGTTAACTATTTCTGGTCACTCTCGTCAAAAGAACCTTCATATCTTGAAGCAGCAGTACACCCCGACCTCTTGAAGTACAGACTTGAATCGGCAAATACAACTGCTCAGGACTTCCTTAACAGTGAGTATGACCTTATAAAGGGCTATACAGGTTCGGATTTTAAGTTTACATATGCTCTCGTTGACGGTATCATGAAGGACGACAGCGGTTTTGATTACTATGACGACCTTATAGAAAAAACTATGCCCGATGCAAAGGTAACGGATAAAAAGGTCTTTATGGTCAACTGTACCTACAACAGACCTGATGACCCGAACGGCGTATATTCGTTGCAGATGAGACTTGGCGACTATGTTGATATCGCAGTCTATACCATCGACGGAAAACCTTACATAATCTCATAAAGTAACAAAGGACGGCACTTGCCGTCCTTTTTAGTCTGTCAATAAACCTATTTTTTTAAGGGAACGCCTTCACTTGCAAGGCGTTCCCTCTTGAAAAACAGTCCACTGGACTGTTTTTCAATTCACCCTTTGCGAAGCGCTTTGAGGCTATATGTGGGGCTTTGCCCCACACCCCACCAAAGGCGCTGCCTCTGGACTCTGCCAAAGGAACACAGTCCCTTTGGAATCCCTTTCATAGGTTAAGTGACTTTTTTGACAGTCTCAAAGGACGGCACTTGCCGTCCTTTTTGTTACAATGTATTTACATATGATTTAAGAAATGATTGAATTTGTTGACTTCTTTAGTGACGATATGCTATAATTTGCTTGAAAATAATTTGACCCGGGAGTGACACACATGAAGGAAGACAACATAAAACGTTTTAGATTATTACCTATCAGCATAATAAGTATCGGAGCAATTATTCTTGCGAGCGAAGCCGTAAATATGATATCAGCCTACAGAGGACATCATAAATTAGTGCCCGACAAGACAGCAAATATCAATGTTATGCTCACACGACCTGACAACTGGGAGAAGCTCGACCTTGGCGGTTTTACGCTGTATAAGAGCGATTTCAAATATATCGACGGCTCAACGGCAACTATTCCCATAACTGCGGAGCTTGCAAGACAGTGCTGCGGTGCTTCCGACGATGATATAGATGAATATGTTGACCACAATACCACAGGCAACGCGTATTATAACCTGCTGATGACGGCACAGGAAATGCCGCACGGAGTCGAATATGCTTCTTATAAGACGAAAAAGCTGCTTTTCGCCACAGAGCCTTCGATAGATGAGATAAAAGAAGCGGCTGAGGTCGGAGTCGAGTACGAAGTCACACCCGTGGCACTTGACGGATTCGTATTCATTACTCATAAGGACAATCCCGTGGACAGCCTTACCGTGCAGCAGATAAAGGACATATACAGCGGCGAGATAACAAACTGGAAGGAAGTCGGCGGCAATGACTGCGAGATAATCCCATATCAGCGCGAGAGAAATTCGGGCAGCCAAACGGCTATGGAGCAGCTCGTCATGAAAGATATTGAGCTTATGGAGCCAAAGGAAGGATATCGAATATCAAGCGGCATGGGCGGTCTTGTAGAAGCTGTTGCCGAGTACGAGAACCGCACAAGCAGTCTTGGATACACGTATTATTATTACCTGAATAATCTTTACAGGAACGATGATATAAAGGTGCTGAAAATAGATGGCATTTCACCCGATAACGAGAACCTGCGCAATAAGAGCTATCCCTTCGCAACAGCCTATTATGTGGTGACGGCAAAAGGGGACGACAGCGAGCTTATGAAGCTGAAAGACTTCATTGTAAGTGACAAGGGGCAGGAAATCGTGAAAATGGCAGGCTACTGCACCGTAAATGAAAGTGGTGAATGATATGAATGAATACGAGCGCAAGGAGTTCAAGACCCGTCAGATAATGAGTGCTTTTATCGGACTGCAATATCTGCTCGTTATCGGGATATTGCTCCGGTTCATGCCACAGAGGGACGAACTTAGATACGAGATCGGGAAAACCATAGAAGACGGTGCATTTATACTTGCATTAAGCGCGATATTACTGCTTTTAGTATTGTGGAGCAGTTTTTCAAAGTGTGGTTTCTTTTTAGTTGAGACATTAAATCTTTTATTTGGAATATTTATCGGAGAACTGTCTATGTGTGCAGGTGAGTTTATTGTGATGTTAATAGGTATTTTTATCTTTCTGTTATTTACGTGGCACTTCTGGGCGTACCTACGTATAACGAGCAATGCCCAAAAAGCGTATCGGATAAATATATCTGACTATGAAAAGGCAGAAGCAAGATTCCGCAACGAACATCAGGGATTGTATCACAGCGACGATGAAGAATAAAAATAAAAGGCGGACATAATGGCAATACTGATATAGAAGCTTTTTATGCTGATTGTTGAGAGAACCCCTTTTGAAAAAGGGGCTTCTCTCAAACTCTCTCCCGAAAACTTCTGGTTTTATTTTTTCCCTTATAGAGCGCGACCTGTATATTACAGGTCTTTTTTATTAACTATACGCGCCCTATAAGGGAAAAAATCAGATAAAAGTCTTTGGAAAGGGGTTCGGGGGAAAACCTTTCCTCAGAAAGGGTTCCCCCGATAATTAACTATAAACTTCTATATAAGCATCACTGTTAAAGTCCGCCTTTAATGTTATATCTGAGTTGAGTAGTTAGGAGCTTCCTTAGTGATATAGATATCATGTGGGTGGCTCTCTTTAAGACCTGCGCCTGTGATGCGGATGAACTTAGCCTTCTCGTGGAGAGTAGGGATATCTTCGCAGCCACAGTAACCCATACCTGAGCGGATACCGCCGACGAGCTGGAAGATAGTGTCAGCAACAGCGCCCTTGAAAGGAACACGGCCTTCAACGCCCTCAGGAACGAGCTTCTTAGCGCCCTCCTGGAAGTATCTGTCCTTAGAGCCGTTAGCCATAGCGCCGAGGCTTCCCATACCTCTGTAAACCTTGAACTGACGACCCTGATAGATCTCAGTTTCGCCTGGAGCTTCTGCACAGCCTGCAAGGAGAGAGCCGAGCATTACAACGTTTGCACCAGCAGCGAGAGCCTTAACGATATCGCCTGAGTACTTGATACCGCCGTCAGCGATAACAGGAATGCCGTATTTCTGAGCAACACAAGCAACATCGTAAACAGCGGTGATCTGTGGAACACCGATACCTGCAACTACACGGGTAGTACAGATAGAACCGGGTCCGATGCCGACCTTGAGGCAGTCAGCGCCTGCTGCAATGAGGTCTTCAGCAGCTTCGGCAGTAGCGATATTACCGGCGATAACAGGAATATCAGGGAAAGCTTCCTTGACCATTTTGAGGCACTTGATGATATTAGCGCTGTGACCGTGAGCAGAATCGAGGACGAGAACGTCAACCTGAGCGTCGATAAGAGCCTTAGCTCTTTCGAGAACGTTAGCGGTTACGCCGATAGCAGCGCCGCAGAGGAGTCTGCCCTTGCTGTCACGAGCGGAATTAGGGTACTGCACGGACTTTTCGATGTCCTTGATAGTGATAAGACCCTTGAGTATGCCTGCTTCGTCAACGATAGGGAGCTTTTCGATCTTGTGTGCACGGAGGATATCCTGAGCCTGTGCAAGAGTAGTACCAACAGGAGCTGTGATAAGGTTGTCCTTAGTCATTACCTCTGAGATCTTAGCAGTAAAGTCTGTAAGGAAGCGCATATCTCTGTTAGTGATGATACCAACGAGCTTGCCGTTTCCGTCAACGATCGGAACGCCTGAGATCTTGTATTTGCCCATAAGTTCGTCAGCGTCGGCAACGATATGATCCTCGGTGAGTGAGAATGGGTTAACGATAACACCGTTTTCACTTCTCTTTACTTTGTCAACCTCATCAGCCTGCTGTTCGATAGTCATATTCTTGTGGATTATACCGATACCTCCCTCACGGGCAATAGCGATAGCCATGCGTGAGTCAGTAACCGTATCCATAGCAGCGGTCATGATAGGAGTATTAAGATGAACTGTTTTTGTGAGCTGTGTACCGAGCTTGATCATGTTAGGGGTAACATCTGATTTAGCCGGTATAAGCAGTACGTCATCGAAGGTAAGACCTTCCTTCTGAAATTTGCTGTTCATGTCGGTCAGCATAATTTTTTCCTCCTTGCAATTAATATTAACTCTAATGATACTATTTTTCACGACTTATGTCAATAGTTTGAGTGACTTGGTGAACATAGAAATTTTTTGTTCAAAAAAGGTCGGGTTTTGGCGAAAAAAGCAATGTATCGCATTAAAGTGTTTGAAGTTCAGCGTATTTGGCAAGAATAGCAGAAGCATCGACCGAGTCGATGTGATCGTCGCCGTTCCAGTCGGCAGCAATTGACTGCTGTTCGGTAAAGGTGCCGTTTTTTCCTGATGAAATAAGGGAATACTCTTTCAGTATCGCAGATGCGTCTACCGAGTCAACACGGCTGTCACCGCTGACATCTCCCTTTGAGAAGCTTTTTATCGTGAAAGCCATTCCCTGAGCCTTTGCGTAAACCTCTGCTGCGGAATCTATCTCGCCCGTAATTGCGAAATCCGCGATATTCTCGGAAGAATCGCTGCGGATATCGTATCTTTTGCCGATAGCGTCGGTACTGATGAGCTTAACAGTGGGCGGGATATAGATACCGCTCAGAGATGGGCAGCTGTAGAAAGCACTGCTGCCGATAGAAATTATCGAATCGGAAAAAGAGAGGTTTTTCAGCGACGAGCAGGAGTGGAAGCAGTTGTCGGGGACAGAGGTGAGAGAGCTTCCGAGGGTAACGGACTGAAGCGCATTGCAGCTCATAAAGCAGCCGTTTCCGAGGGCTTTTACGGAGTCTGGGATATCAATGCTTTTCAGCGAGAGACAGCCCGAGAAAGCGTGGTCGTCGATGAACTCTACATTTTTCGGGAAAGTTATCGAAGATATATCCGACTTTCCGAAGAAAGCGCCTTTTCCTATGAGAATAGTCTCGTCGGGTATAACGGCAGCTTTGCTGCCTGCGTAGATGAGGAGCGTATCGCCATTCTTGAAAAGGCAGCCTTTTATGTTGCTGTAGATATTATTCTCCTTGTCAACATCTATATTCGATAGCTCCGGGCAGGCAGTGAAGGCGTATTCACCTATATCAGAAACACCGCTGCCGATAGAGATCTCGCTGAGCTGCGGACAGGCTCTGAAAGCTTTTGCGCCGATTATTTTCACGCTGTCGGGAATGACACAGGAATGTAAATCACTGTTGCCCTCGAAAGCATTTTCGGCTATGGAAGTCACGGTAAAGCCGTCGATACTGTCGGGTATCACAAGGGGATCGCTGCTTCCCTTACAGCCCGTTATACACGCTTCGTTGCCGATGACGGAATATTCAAGATAGAAGCTTTCTTTTGCGGCATCATCGGCAGCTGCTGCAAAAGGGGCAGCGCTGAGCATAATTGAAGTCGCAGTGATAATGGAAACGAGACTTTTCATTATCATACCTCCCTGCGGCAGATATTGCCGTTTACCATGACAAGAATCGGCTCTGACATAAGGTCAAGAGGATTTTCACCCTTTCGGTAGAGCTGTAGATCGGCATCTTTGTCCACGGCAAGAGAGCCTGTTGTATCGTCTATGCCGAGTATTTCGGCAGGAGCAGTGGTGAGAGTCTCTATAGCATCGTCGAAGCTCAGACCGCCCTTTATAGCAGCCTGTGCGGACAGTGGGAGGTACTGTATCGGAATGACGGTATGGTCGGTGCAGACAGCGATCTTAACGCCGTTGTCGTGAAGGACGGAAGCGTTTTTCAGTTCGAGGCCGCGCATTTCGGGCTTGCAGCGGTCGCACATCAAAGGGCCGCAGATAACGGGAACATTTTCCTCAGCGATGATATCGGCGATAAGGTATCCCTCGGTTCCGTGGATTATAACGGGATCGAGATTGAATTCCTTAGCGATGCGCATAGCCGTGCAGATATCGTCAGCTCGGTGGCAGTGGAAGAAAGCCTTGACCTTGCGTTCGAGCAGCGGCATGAGGGCTTCGCATTTGATATCGTACTCAGGCGGATCGTAGTTCTCGCTGTCCGAGTAGTAGCTGTCCATATCCTTTGTATAGCGTCTGGCTTTGTGAAGACCTTCGCGTATGAGAGCGGTTATCGCCATACGTGTCACAGGAGTTTCTTCCCTGCCGTTGTACACGTTTTTAGGATTTTCACCGAGGGCGAATTTTATACCGCAGTTTTTTATAAGCATATCATCGATGCGTCTGCCATAAGTTTTTATAGCAGCTATCTCACCGCCGCAGGCGTTGGCACTTCCGGGGCTTGAAGCCGTTGCGGTAATGCCGCGCATACGAGCTTCCTCAAAGCAGCGGTCAAAGGGGTTGATACCGTCGATAGCGCGCATCTGCGGAGTGAATGGGTCTGTGGATTCGTTGCAGTCGTCGCCCTCGAAGTCGAGGCCGTTCTCGATTATACCGAGGTGAGTGTGAGCGTCGATAAATCCGGGGAGCAGCAGTCCACCCTGAGCGTCGATACTGTTTTTATCGTCATATGGGAGAAAACCGCTGCCTATATTTTTTATTTTGCCGTTCTGAATATCGATCCAGCCGTCCTTAATGACTCCGAGGCGATCCATAGTATGAATTTCAGCATTATAGATAAGCATAGCCGCTCACTTTCTGAGAGCTTCGGCGATCATATCCGCATTTTCAACGGGACTGCCGATACATTCAAGTCGTATAGTCGAGTGTTTGAGATATATGCCCTTTCTTGAGTTATATAGCTCTTCCAGCTGTTCTTTTGTAGAGTTTACCACGATAGGGCGGTTTGTATCGTCCTTGATGCGTTCGTAGCAAGTCTCGAAAGGGACATCGAGAAAAACAACAGCCGCACCTGCGTCCTTTGCAGCCTTTGCTGTATCGGGGTTGAGCATAGCACCGCCGCCGCAGGCAGCGACAGTTGTCTTGCCGCAGAGCGATCTGACTATCTCAGCCTCTGTCTGACGGAAGAAGGGTTCGCCCTTTTTCTCGAATATTTCGGGGATAGTCATTTCCAGTGTACGGACGATGAGGTCGTCCGTGTCGCAGAAGCCGCAGCCGAGTTTCTTAGCTGCAAGCTTGCCTATAGTAGATTTTCCGCAGCCCATAAAGCCGCATAAAAATACAGTCATATTATTCTCCTTTTATTTTATCTGCCAACCGGTTCATTTTTGCTCTTTGCCGTTCCCAATTCCATTCACAGAACGAATGACGGAGCTTTTTCATGTCGCCGTCTTCAATAAATTTTCTTGCTTCTTTTACGAGAACATCGGGAACGGCAAAGTTGTATTTTGTACCTTTTCCGACGTATTTAAAGCCGAGGTATTCCAGTGATGACATAAAGAAGCGGTAAGCGATAACGCATTTCTCAAAGTCATTATCCGTATTTTCGAGGATCGGCAGACATTTATTGTAATACAGGCGCAGCACCTGTGTGCTTTTCGGATCCCAGCCCGTTTTATGCTGAAAATATCCCGTTATCTCACTTATTCCGAAAACAAAGGCGTGAACGGAGAAAAAAGTACCGCAAAGCTCCATGTGGTATCCATCGGTATCGTAAAGTCTTCCTTCGTTTTTATACTCGGTGGTCTCATACAAAAAGCTTTCGGTGAAGGTCTCGAAAACGTCGGATAGTTTTTCCCATTCCGAATAGGCGAACCAGCCTGCATTCATGTTGATATGAAGGACGAAGTTTTCGTCATAGGGCATATCACGCAGGTCGTACATCAGAGCTGTTATGAACTCGCGAACGCTTGTGTGACCGTCTGCAAAAAGCCGCTTTGCACGTTCAAGCTCCTCCTCGGATAGTTCTCGGAGGGCTATCTTGTTCACCTTAGTGTCGAGGTAGCTCTCTGAAATTCCGTAATCATCGGTTATGTTCATTTCCGCAAAGGAAGTCCTTGCGGCGTATATCATGTTCAGCAGGGCTTTGAACTCGCTTTTTTTCTCGTCATCGAATTCCTCGCCCGAAAGCGGAAAGAAGACTTTGCAAAAGCCGTCACATACCTTGTTTTCGTCAAAGCTGAGGAAAAAGCTCTCGCCCTTGTCCTCGCCGAAATCTACGCACATAGTCTGAGCTTCCTCGTCAACGGTGCATATCCAGTCCTTAGTCGCGCCCTTTTTCTTGATAGTTTTGCGCATTTTTTCAATAACTTCAAGGGGCGTCCGTGTACGTTTGAGCTTTAATTTGTAGAAAATAGTGGTCTGGTCTGCGTGATCTGACATAGTCTTCTCCTTATCTGTTGCGCACCAGCTTGACCAGCGGCACCCATTCGTCCTCGATAATTTTTTCGCCTGTAAGCTGAAAGCCGTGGCGTTTATAGAAGGCTATCCCACGGGTATTGTATTCCAGCGCCCAGAGATTGTCCGCGCCGAAGCTGTCAATAGCAAATCGGAGAAGCTCAGCCCCTATGCCGCAGCTCTGAAACTGAGGCTCGACATAGAGCTTTACAACTTCCGTGCCGTTAACGCGGATAATTCCCTTGACAATGCCGTTGTCGTCGTAGACATAGGTATTTTTCAGTTGCTCAGAGCCTTCGCAGTACTCCGCAGCCGTGTCCAGAACATTGAGCTCCGCAAAATAGAAGGGGTCATTGTGGAAAAAGGGGTAGAAATTCACGCGGTAATTGATAACGATGATCTCAGCGATGCGAGAAGCATCACTTGTTGCAGCAGGGCGTATCATATTACTTGTTCATGCTGTCAACAGCGTTTTCAACGTCGATGATTATCTTTGAGATGTCCTCAGCTGAGAACTTTCCGCCGTACCATATCTCGTGAGCCTTTACAGCCTGATAAACGAGCATTGAAGCACCGCCGACAGCGGTTTTGCCGAGGGCACGGGCTTTTTTCATGAGAAGTGTCTCGGTAGGGTTGTAAATTACGTCGAATACGCTTGCGGAGTTCTCGATGATCTCATCGCTGACAGCGCAGGCATCAGTCTTAGGATACATACCGACAGGAGTAGCATTGATGAGCAGATCGTAGCTGCCGTCAAGAGTTGAAATATCAACGATCTTTACGCAGGCAGTGCTGCATTTTGCGAGTATCTCAGCCATAAGGAGCTGAGCGTTTTTGAAGTCCTGAGGGATAACGGCGAGAGTGATGCTGCCGCCGTGGAGAGTAGTCTCAATGGCGATCATTCTTCCGACGCCGCCGCAGCCGAGTATAGCTACATTGCCTCCGATAGGGAGCAGCTCTGCGGAACGGAGAAAGCCGTCGCAGTCGGTATTATAGCCGATAAGCTTTCCGTTGTCGTTGCTTATGCAGTTTACGGAATTATAGCGGAGAGCGCTTTCGCCAAGCTCGTCAACGAGGCTGATGACAGCCTGTTTATGGGGGATAGTTACATTCAGACCGCGGAGCGTTTCAAGAAGAGCGCGGCTGTTTGGGATATCCTCGGGAGCGATATCGATAAGCTCGTAGGATGTGTCGCTGAGACCGCTGAGTGCAAAGAGTCTTTCGTGGATAAGTGGTGACATGGAATGTCCGAGTGGGTGACCGATAAGTGCAAATTTGTTCATGATAATGCTCCTTTGAGAGTTTCAATATTTTCGATGTGTTCAGCAGTTACGTCTTTGAGAGTTTTCTTTACGAGACCTGTGAGAGTCTTTCCCGGACCGAATTCGACAAACTTGTCAGCACCTGCTTCCTGCATAGCATAAAGCTCGGAAGTGAAGCGGACAGGTGAAGCGATATGCTTAGCGAGGATAGTTGCCATATCCGAGAAATCTGTAAGCTCTCCGCCTGTGAGGTTTGAATAATACTTTACTTCAGGAGCCTTGAATGTGATAGTCTTTGCAGTTTCGTAGAACTTATCAGCAGCAGGCTGCATGAGCTTTGAATGGAAAGCACCTGCAACATTGAGCGGGATAACTCTTGCCTTCATGCCTGCGAAAACTTCGCTTACCTCCGCGATACCTTCGGGAGTGCCTGCAATAACGGTCTGAGCAGGAGAATTATAGTTTACGGCTGTGACATACTCCTTGGCAGAGCTGCAAACCTTTTCGACCTCTTCGGGAGCGATCTTCATTACAGCAGCCATAGCGCCCTTAGTGGAAGTCGTAGCCTCCTCCATAGCGGCAGCTCTTGCCTTGATAAGGCGGAAAGCGTCCTCGAGAGTTATCATGCCTGCTGCATACATAGCAGCGTATTCGCCGAGTGAATGACCTGCAACACCGTCGAATGTGAAGCCCTTTGACTGAGCAGCTTTCAGGCAAACGATAGAGGTAGTCATGATAGCAGGCTGAGAGTTGATAGTTCTCGAAAGTTCTTCTATAGGAGCGTTGAAGCATAACTCCTTCAGGTCGATACCGAGAATGTCAGAGCCTGTCTCATATACGGAGAGAAGTTCGGGCATAGCTTCTGCGATTTCCTTACCCATTCCCTCGTACTGAGAACCCTGTCCTGAAAATAGTGAAATTGTCATAATAAAAAACTTCCTTTCTGTGTGTTATATACAAAAAAGTGGCAAAATTGCCTTAATGCTCTATTGTAAATTTGTGAGAAATAACGATATTTCGGCTTTACTATATCAAAGTTTTAAAATTTCATTGCAAAAAAGGCAAAAATGATTTACAATATATTATGTGTGAGATTATGTCGGTACGCGGAAAATCCATTTCCGCGTATGATATAAAGGCAATCCAGAAGAATCTGAAACGTCGGTATTATTACTATAACATAAAATTATGTTTTTTACAACTGGGTTTGCATAATTTTTTACGTTCTAAGGAGATAATTGGTTAATGGGTATCAACATTATTGGAATGGGCGTGTATGTGCCTGAGCAGAAGCTGACGAATGATGATTTTCAGCGTTTCGTTGAAACGAACGATGAATGGATCACCTCACGAACAGGAATAAAAGAGCGACGTATGGCAGGCTGGGAGCCTACATGGTACATGGGAACACAGGCATCTCTCAAAGCTATCAAAGCCGCAGGCATTGATCCTGAGGATATCGGGCTTGTGATATCGTGTACAGCAACTTCGGATTTCCATTGCCCGAGTATGTCGTGTATCATACAGAATGAGGTAGGTGCTGTAAATGCCGCAGCATTTGATATGAATGCAGCTTGTACGGGATTTGTGTATGCAGCGGATACAGCTCACCGTTTTCTTTTAACAGATCCTTCTCTGAAGTATGTTCTCATAGTTGCTAATGAATCACTTTCGAGATTCCTTGATTTTACGGACAGATCCTCATGTATTCTTTTCGGTGACGGAGCTGCTGCGGCAATTATCGAAAGAAGCGATAAGCTCTTCTCGGCACATCTCGGTGCAGACGGAAGCGGAGCACCTTACCTTTACGCAAGGGCAATGCAGGTAGCTCCCGAAGTAGCTGTTGAGAATGATTTTGAAGACCCGTTTGCAGATGTTCCGCTCCATAAATTACAGCAGAACGGCAAAGAGGTATACAAGTTTGCGGTGCAGGCGCTTCCGAAGGCATTTGAGCTTGCGGCATCAAAGATCGGCATAACAAAAGAAGACATAGATTGGTTCATACCGCATCAGGCAAATATAAGGATAATAGAGACAGCTGCAAAGAAGCTTGGAGTTCCTATGGATAAATTTATAGTTACTCTTGACCATTACGGAAATACTTCAAGTGTGTCTATACCGCTTGCTATGTATGAATCTATCGAAAACGGCACTATCAGGCGCGGACAGAAGATAGCACTCATCGGCTTCGGAGCAGGACTCACTTATGGCGGCATAATAATGGAATATTAATTTCAGCAGTTAGCTGTCAGACGTTAGTCATAGCATTGACCGACAGCTAAAGGCTAAGGGCTATATATAAAGGAGAAAAATTATGAAAACACGCATTACAGAGCTTCTCGGCTGTGAATACCCTATAATACAGGGCGGTATGGCATGGGTAGCAGAGCACACTCTTGCTTCGGCAGTATCAAACGCAGGCGGAATAGGACTTATCGCAGGCGGCAGCGCTCCTATCGATTATCTTCGTGAGCAGATCAGACTCTGCAAGGAAAAGACAAATAAGCCATTCGGCGTGAATATCATGCTCATGAGCCCGAATGCCGATGACCTTGCTCAGCTTTGTATCGATGAGGGCGTAAAGGTAATAACAACAGGTGCGGGCAACCCCGGAAAGTACATGGCAGCATGGAAGGAAGCAGGTATAAAGGTAATGCCTGTTGTTCCGTCGGTAGCTCTTGCAAAGAGAATGGAGAAGTCGGGTGCTGACGCAGTTATCGCAGAGGGTACAGAGTCAGGCGGACATATCGGCGAAAATACAACAATGTGCCTCGTTCCGCAGGTAGTTGACGCAGTAGAGATACCTGTTATCGCAGCAGGCGGAATAGCTGACGGCAGAGGTATGGCAGCATCATTTATGCTCGGTGCAGAGGGCGTACAGATAGGTACACGTTTCCTTGCATCTGAGGAATGTCAGATACACCCTACATTCAAGGAACTCGTTATAAAGGCAAAGGATACGGACAATATCGTAACAGGACGTTACACAGGTCATCCTTGCAGAAATATCAAGACAAAGTTTGCAAAGAAGCTTGCAACAGGCGAGAAGGAAGGAACTCTTTCTCCCGAAGAATTCGAGCAGCTCACAGTAGGTGCGCTCCGCAGAGCCGTAGTTGACGGTGATGTTGAGAGCGGTTCATTCCTCTGCGGAGCTATATCAGGCATGGTAAATGATATAAAGACCTGCGCTGATATCGTTAAAGAAATAAACGACGGAGCAGAAAAGCTTCTCGGCAGATAAGATACAGCATTTTCCGCATTATCGACTTATTATAACGGAGCAGCATATGAAAAAATATGAGTTTGTAAGAATGCGCAAGAAAGCTTTCGGTGAGTATTATGCCTATGAAGGCAATACTGATCGTACACACCGCGATGTCATAAATGAAATGGCAGCAAAGGGCTGGAGATATGTGGATAATATCCCTGTCGATATGGACGGCTACGGAAAGCTGAGATATTATGACCTTGTGTTTGAAAAGGAAATCGATCAATAGAAAAAAGTGACATTTGTAACTACAGAAAGTGACATTCTTCCCTTTTAAAAATGCGGAAAAATATGTTAGAATAAAGTATCACATTCGGATACGAAAAAAATGGAGGTATAAAATGGCAACAGCAATAATTACAGGCGCATCTCAGGGAATAGGTGCCTGCATCGCAAAAAGACTCGCTAAGGACGGTTTTGACGTTATCATCAATCACTATCCCAGCGACGGAGATAAGGAAAAGGCTCTCGCAGTAGCAGAGGAGTGCCGTGCTTTCGGCGTTAAGGCTGAATGTATCGCAGCAGACGTTTCAAAGTTCGACCAGTGTGAAGCTATGGTGAAGCAGGTAAAGGCTGATTTCGGCAGCATAGATGTTCTTGTCAATAATGCAGGCATCACAAAGGATAAGCTCCTCGCAAGAATGGCAGAGGAGGATTACGACGTTGTTATCGCTGTAAACCAGAAGAGCGTTTACAATATGACAAAGCACGTTACTTCCGTAATGATGAAGCAGAGACACGGAAGAATAGTAAACGTAGCTTCTGTTGCAGGTCTTTACGGAAATCCAGGACAGATGAATTATTCAGCTTCAAAGGCTGCGATAATCGGTATGACAAAGACAACAGCCAAGGAATTCGGTTCACGCAACATCACCTGCAATGCAGTAGCACCCGGCTTTATACATACACCGATGACAGACGTTCTTTCAGATGAACTGAAGGCAAAAATGCTTGATGCAGTAGCGCTCAGACGCTATGGTGAACCTGAGGAGATAGCTTCTGTAGTCTCATTCCTTGTTTCTGACGATGCATCTTACGTTACAGGACAGGTCATCGAGATCTCAGGCGGACTTTCAATGTGATCTTTTCGGCTAAGGCTGCGCGAAAATGAATATTCATGCGTACCCGAGGCTTCTATATAATTAATGTGTCCTCAATAACCGCCTGCAAGCGGCTATTGTCCCGAATCCTGTTCGGGGAGCGCAGTTCATTTGCAAATCATGGGATCTGCGCATCACATTTCTTTATGTCAGGCTGATCCTGCCCTGAATGGCAAAACAGCAGACATTAACTAAAAGAGGAAAGGGAAATATATGAGCAGAAGAGTTGTTATCACAGGAATAGGAGCAGTTACTCCTCTCGGAACAGGCGTTGAGAAGTTCTGGGAAGGAATAAAGGCAAATAAATTAGGAATATCGTTTATAGATATGTTTAATCCTGAGCGCACAGGTGTCAAGATCGCAGGACTCGTGCGCGATTTCAACGACGAAGATTACTTTGGTATCGAGGGCTGCTTCGACAAAAAGGAAGCAAGAAAAATGGAGCCCTTCACAAAATATGCTATCGTAGCAGCACATGAGGCTCTTACAGATGCAGGAACAGATTTCAAGGACCTCGATCCTTATAAGGTCGGCGTACTTGTAGGTTCGGGCATCGGCGGCGTAGACCTTACACTTTCTGAGTACAGCAAGTACCTCGAAAAAGGACCGAGCAGAGTATCGGCATTCTATGTTCCTATGATGATAAGCAATATGGCTGCGGGAACTATCTCGATGAAAACAGGCTTCAGAGGCGCAAACTTTGATATAACAACAGCCTGTGCATCGGGTACACATTCTATCGGTGAAGCATTCCGCAAGATAAAGGACGGCTACCTTGATGCTTGTATAGCAGGAGGTACAGAGTCTACAAGACAGGAATTCACATTCAGCGGATTTTCAAATATGAAGGCTCTCACAAAGACCGATGATATCACAAGAGCATCCATTCCTTTTGATAAGGAAAGAAGCGGATTCGTACTCGGTGAGGGAAGCGGTATAGTAGTGCTTGAGGAATACGAACACGCTAAGGCTCGCGGAGCTAAGATATATGCAGAGGTTGCAGGCTACGGCGCTACCTGCGACGGCTACCACATAACATCACCTATGCCTTCGGGAGAAGCAGCAGCAAAGGGTATGACACTCGCAATGGAAGAAGCAGGACTCAAGCCTTCCGATATAGATTATATAAATGCACACGGAACTTCTACAGGTCTTAATGATAAGTATGAAACAGCAGCAATAAAGCTCGCATTCGGCGAGAAAGAAGCACACCGTGTAAAGATAAGCTCCACAAAATCGATGATAGGTCATCTTCTCGGTGCAGCAGGAGCAGTTGAAGCAGTTGTATGTGCAAAGACCATTCAGGAGGGACTTATCCACGCTACAGTCGGCTATAAGGTACCTGATGAGAATTGCGATCTCGATTACTGCGGCAGCGGAAATATAAAGCAGGAAGTAAGAGCAGTTCTTTCAAATTCTCTTGGATTCGGCGGACATAATGCTACACTCTGCTTTAAAAAGATAGTGGATTAAGGAGGATATAACAACAAATGGAAAAGATCTACGATCAGTTTGATATTGACACAATTGAAAAGCTTGCTGGTATTATCAAAAAGAATGAGCTTTCAGAGCTTACGATATCAGACGGGGATAAGAAAATAACTATCAAGGGCAAGAAGAGCGTACCACCAATGCCAATGCCTATGCCTGTTCCGATGATGTCAGGCGCAGCTCCCGTACAGGCTGCACCTTCCATCGAGAATACTCTCGCTGCAAGTGAGGCTTCAATGGCAGAGGAGGTAAGCGGCAAGATTGTAAAATCTCCTATAGTAGGAACATTCTATTCAGCTCCTTCACCTGACAAGCCGCCGTTCGTAAAGACAGGCGACGAGGTAAAGAAGGGTGACGTTATCATGATAATCGAGTCAATGAAGCTCATGAATGAGATACAGTCAGATTTCGACGGCGTTGTTGAGCAGATACTCGTTTCAGACGGTCAGGCTGTAGAATTTGACCAGCCTATAATGGTCATAAAGTAATGAAATATAAGTATATAACGCAGGAAACAATAGATTCGGGCGGAAAGAATATAACCTCGCCCGAAATGTTTGCAGAAGCCCGTGTATATAATATGGAAGCAGCAAAGAATTACAGCAGGCTTCAACGTGTCCACAGAATATTTAATATATGGATGGTTGTTCAGTTTTTTGTGCTGATATACAAAGTCTGGATAATCATGATGTCAACACAGGCAAGCGATCTTGCAGATAAAACGGGTACTCCGTGGTGGAGGATAGGGCTTTGTGCTGTATGTTTCGTTGTTTATGTAGGACTTATAATATATTTCGTATATATAAAGGGCTGCCACGAGAGGTTCGTTTTGCTGCTGATATCCCTGCCCGTACTGTCTTTTGGCTGGTTTATGATGACCTTGCCTGCGATGAATTTTATCCTCGGCTGGTACTATACAAAAGTTCACGACGAGCTTTCAAAGGAACTGGGATATCCGTCGTTCGCGCGGCTTAACGTCACTACCGTGAACAGCGACGCGGACAATCTGTCAAATCTGACATACGACAGCATACGCGAAAAAATAAACAGGGATCACCCTCACGACGGGACATTCCTTTAATATCTGTACTATGGAACTTAAATATATTACACAGGAAAATATAGACGAAGCTCATGTAAATATCACCTCCGCGGAGATGTATGCGGAATTTCAGGAATATAATCAGAGAATGCTTGATATGCAGAAAAAACGTGCAAGATTTTGGCGCGATTTCTGTGGAATGATAATTATGAATGCCTTGCTAATACCTATAGGGGTGATTTTTTCCTTTATATCGCCGCTTTATAAAATCACGGGAATGCTTCTTCCGAACTATATCCTGATGTTCATAAGCATGGCACTTTTCGTCTATTTTATAATTATACGAAAGATATATAACTGGAAGATAGGACTTGCGTTGTCACTTTTGCTCGTATTTGTCAATATCGGATTTATAATACTTGCAGTGGCAAATCCCGTTATAATCTATATGATTGAAAAGACTGACAGGAGTATCAGGAACGAAACAGGCTATCCGCATTTTACGCAGCTTCACGGCTCATACAAGAGTATGGTCAAGGACGGCGAGGTATTCGGAATAGAGAGCGAGGGCGTTTACGCCACGGGAATGAAAGCGGACAACGTGGTTCCCGAGGATCCCTTTGCAAAGTACAGGATAAAACCCGAAGATGATATGGGGATGCTTGCAGACAATGATATTAATAAGGAGTAATTACAATGGCTGATATACTTATGAATAAAGAGCAGATCATGGAGATAATCCCTCACCGTGATCCCTTCCTTCTCATCGACGAGATAGTTGATATGGAAGTAGGAGTAAATGTCCACGCAAGAAAGTACATCAAGGAAGATGATTTCTGGTTCAAGGGACATTTTCCAGGATATCCGGTAACTCCGGGTGTGCTCATGGTAGAGATGCTCGCACAGGCAGGTGCGGTATGTATGCTCTCAAAGCCTGAGTTCAAGGGCAAGTTAGGTCTTTTCGGCGGTGTTGACAAGGTAAAGTTCCGCAGACAGGTAGTTCCGGGAGATGTGCTTGATCTTGAAGTTGAGATCATTAGTCAGCGCGGACCTGTCGGCAAAGGTAAGGCAATTGCTTCCGTAGACGGTGAAAAGGCTGTATCATGCGAGATAACCTTTATTGTTAAAGACAGAAATTAACTCACAGGAGAAAAGATAAATGTTCAGGAAAGTACTTATCGCCAACAGAGGCGAGATCGCTGTACGAATAATCAGAGCTTGCAGAGAACTGAATATACGCTGTGTGGCAGTATACTCCACCGCCGATAAGAATTCTCTCCACGCTCAGATAGCTGACGAAGCAGTCTGCATCGGACCTGCTGCAACAAAGGACAGCTATCTCAATATGAACGCAATAATCCAGGCTGCACTCAATACAGGTGCAGAGGCTATACACCCCGGATTCGGATTCCTTTCCGAAAATGCCGAATTTGCAAGGCTCTGTGAAGCAAACGGAATAGTTTTCATAGGTCCTTCATATAAGTCAATAGAAATGCTTGGCGATAAGGCAGCCGCAAAGGAAACTATGGCAGCAGCAGGCGTACCTGTTATCCCGGGTTCAAAGGGCGCGGTAAAGTCCCTTGAAGAAGCCCGCGAGATAGCCGACAAGGCAGGATATCCTGTGCTTGTAAAGGCATCGGCAGGCGGCGGCGGACGCGGTATACGCCGTGTTGACAGTCCCGACGAGCTTGAAGCTCAGATGATAGCCGCACAGCAGGAGGCGAAGAATTTCTTCGGCGATGATGCAGTATATATCGAGAAGTTCCTCATCAATCCGCACCATGTCGAGATACAGATAATCGCAGATAAGCACGGTAATTACATACATCTCTGTGAGCGTGACTGCTCTATGCAGCGCCGTAATCAGAAGATGCTGGAGGAGTGTCCGAGCCCTATCGTAACCCCTGAGCTTCGTGCAAGAATGGGTGCGGCAGCAGTTACCGCTGCTAAGGAGTGCGGCTACTACAACGCAGGAACGATAGAGTTCCTCGTAGACGAGAACCGCGATTTCTACTTCATGGAAATGAATACAAGAATACAGGTCGAGCACCCTATTACCGAAGAGGTAACAGGCTTTGACATCGTAAAAGCTCAGATAGAGATAGCAGACGGCAAGCCTCTCGGGGTAACTCAGGACGATATAAAAATGCGCGGCCATGCTATCGAGTGCAGAGTAAATGCCGAGAACCCCGAAATGGGATTCCGTCCTTCACCGGGAACTATCACGGCGCTCTATATGCCGGGCGGTCCCGGAATAAGAATAGACGGCGCAGTATATCAGGGTTACACTATTACTCCGTATTACGACTCAATGATAAGCAAGCTCATCGCACACGGTTCAGACCGTGAGGACGCTATCAACAAGATGAGATGGGCACTTTCCGAGTTTATAGTGGAAGGTGTTGACACAAACATCGATTTTCAGCTTGAGATCATCAAGAACGCTGATTTCAAGGCAGGAAAATATGATATAGGCTTCCTTGGAAGATTCATGGAAGAAAAAAAGAAGAAATAAGAGGGAATGGGGAGAAAAGATTTGTTTGAAGATTTTTTTAACGTCGTAAAGAAACGCTTCAATGACGGCGAAGAGGAATACAGACCTCCTATGTTCAAATGCCCTCGCTGTCAGGGTACAAGCCCACTCTCAAAGTATGAGGAGCTTCACAGAGTATGCCCTAAGTGCAATTACCACGGCAGACTTTCGTCAACAGAGCGCCTTGCGATCACTGTTGACAGGGGCAGCTTCAAGGAACTTAACGGAACTATGAAAAGTGCAAATCCGCTTGATTTCCCTGATTACACTGAGAAGCAGGCTGAGCTTCGCGCAAGCACGGGTATAAATGAGGCAGTTATCACAGGTACAGCTACAATAAAGGGCTCGCCTGTAGTTATAGGAATAATGGATTCACGCTTCATGATGGGTTCAATGGGAAGTGTTGTCGGCGAAAAGATAACACGCGCATTCGAGTATGCAACAGAAAACAAGCTTCCTGTAGTAATGTTCACGGCTTCGGGCGGTGCGCGTATGCAGGAGGGAATAGTTTCGCTCATGCAGATGGCTAAGACATCAGGTGCAGCAAAGCTTCACAGCGAAGCAGGCGGACTATATATATCAGTAATGACAGACCCTACAACAGGCGGTGTAACAGCAAGCTTTGCCTCGATCGGTGATATCATCATCGCCGAGCCGAAGGTGCTTATAGGCTTTGCAGGCAGACGAGTTATCGAGGGAACGATCAAGCAGAGACTTCCCGAGGATTTCCAGCTTGCAGAATTCATGTACGACAAGGGCTTTGTAGACATGATCGTTGAGCGCAGAAAGATGAGAAGCGTTCTCTCGCATCTTCTGAAGCTCCACGGCTATAACGCAAAGGAGGCATAAGCATGGAAGAAAAGAAAACCGCGTGGGAACGCTTACAGATAATTCACGCAAAGGGAAGACCTACCATAAAGGACTATATCCCTCAGGTATTTACAGACTGGTATGAGATGCACGGCGACAGACTTTTCGGCGATGACAGGGCTATTATCGGCGGTCTTGCAAGACTTGACGGCAGACCTGTTACCATAATCGCTGAGGTCAAGGGAAGAGATCTCAATGAGAATAAGACCTGCAATTTTGCCATGCCGCATCCTGAGGGCTACAGAAAGGCTCTCAGACTTGCACGACAGGCTGAAAAGTTCCATCGTCCGATAATATGCTTTATCGACACTCCCGGTGCTTACTGCGGAGTTGCAGCCGAGGAGCGCGGACAGGGTGAGGCTATTGCAAAGAATATAGCAGAATTCATGACGATCCGTACACCTATAATATCCATCGTTCTCGGTGAAGGCGGAAGCGGCGGCGCACTTGCGCTCGGTGTATGCGACGAGCTTGCTATGCTTGAAAACGCAGAATATTCAGTACTCTCACCTCGCGGATTTGCGAGCATACTCTGGAAAGATGCGTCAAGAGAGCAGGAAGCAAGCGAAATAATGAAGATAACTGCCGAGGATATGGTGCGTCTTGGAGTCGCAGAAGCTATCATCGAAGAGCCTCTTGGAGGAGCACATAACGATTTAGACAAAATTTCGGAAAATATCAAGGAATATTTGTCACAAAAAATTCCGGAAAAATGCCAAAAAGATATTGACGTTTTGCTTAAAGAACGCTATACTAAATTTAGAAAAATCGGAGCATTCACAGAATGATCTGATTTTCAAGATAAAAATAAAAAAAGAAAACGGAGGACCTGGTAATGATATTTGAAAAACTCAAAGATATTATTGCAGAGCAGCTTAGCGTAGAGGCAGATGAGGTTAACCTCGACGCAAATATTCAGGACGATCTTGGTGCTGATTCACTTGACGTAGTAGACCTTATAACAACAATAGAGGACGAATTCGATATCTCTATCCCTGATGAGGCTGTTGAAGAGATCAAGACAGTAGGAGACATCGTAAACTACATCGAAAAGAATACAGACGCTGAATAATCAAAAGCGTGTAAACCCCTGACGTACTGTCAGGGATTTTTTTTTGGCAGAGCAGGCAATAAAATTTTTGATTTTTTTCATGATCGTGCAGCGTTTCTCAATATAGCTCCGACTGTTATTTATGAAAGGTCGATCTTGAATATAAAAAGGAGGGAAGAACATGACAGGAACGGAACTTAAAGAGCTTTTCCGTGAATCACCCGAGAAATGTCATAGAGAGCTGATGCGTGAGTACGGTAAATACGTATATGCTATCGTGTTCAATGTACTTCGCAGCTATGGTACACAGGAAGATGTTGAGGAGTGCTTCTGTGATGTATTTACGAAACTATTTTTAAAAATTGAGAGTGACGAAAGTATAATTAACAATATAAAGGGCTATATCGGAGTAGTTGCCAAGCGCACGGCTATCGACCGATTCAGAAGGCTTTCAGTTGTCAACAGTCACAGTGTATACGTAGATGAGGAGGGTATGACAGAGCTCGTTTCCGATTTCAGCGTGGACGATCACGTTGAAAGTTCTGAACTTCGCAGGATACTCATTCAGAAAATAAAAGAACTCGGCGAGCCTGATTCCACCATACTTATACAGAAATTCTACTACAACCGTAAGTCAACGGAGATAGCGAAGACAGTGTCCATGACAGCATCATCTGTTCGTTCAAGATGTACAAGGGCAATGGCGAAGCTTCGCGGAAAGCTTGTCGAAGCAGGTATAACAGGCTAAAGGAGGAAGAAACGTGAAAAATATATTTGATATACTTGAAAATACAGAGGACGATATCATGGAAACTATCACAGACCTCAGCCCCGAACTTGACGAAGCAAAATTTGAAAAGCTCTTTGCAAAAAGCGAGAGAGATTACAAAATAAAAAAGAAAGAGATGGAAAGAGCAAAGAAAGAGGAATTTACGGAAGAGAATTCCGTAAGCGGAGTTGAACGTTTTAAGAGACCGATATGGTTCAGACCTCTCATGTCAGCCGCTTCGTTTGTTCTCATAGCAGGAGCTGTGATAGGTACTGTTTCGACACTGAAAAAACACAAGGACGTAACAGGCGGCGAAAAGGTGTCCTATTCTGCGACAACTGAGGAAGCTCAGAGCAGTACAGCTGACAATAGTTCAGCCGTTGGTATGACAACTAATGCAGTGATGATAGTCGTGACTGACAGCAAATCTGCAAAAACAGGCACAAGCGTAACGTCTGCTACAGTTTCAACAGCAGAGACCGAGGATACACAGTCAAACACAACAACATCTTTTGCCGAGCCTGATGCGAAAGATATATATATTAATGATGACCTTAGCAGCTATGCATATGATATTTACAGAAGAGCAGCAGCGTTCAATGATGCGGTGCAGGGAATAGAGCTCGGTCGCAAGGACGAGTATCTGAAGTTTGCGATCGATCCTGAGGTAAGGATAAATTCATTCGATTATGAAAATAAGAATGGAGAGATACTTTATAATACTCTGTTTTATCAGCTTGTTGACGATGCGCGTTATACCTGCTTTGATGATCTGAAAAAGGAGGGAAGGAGCATCTTTACAGAGGACTGCTGGTATTATTCAAAAGTTGTATCAGAATATAGATCTGGATTCGATGAAGTTGAAAACGGAGGATTACTTGAATCTAATAATATCGGCTCCTTTATAGAATACCGCGGAAAACTGTATATAAAGTGTGAAAATAAGAACGTACACTATGGTCCGGCAGGTAAAGAGACGAAAGAGTACCCTGCTATTATAGCCGATAAGACAGATACATCATTTACTGCATTTATCCGCAGCGATTGCTCAGACGTTACGGCTGAAAACGGATATATCTGCTGGGAAATAAAGTTCGAGCTTGACCCCGAATTCAATGACTGGCGAATAGCTGAGACATTATTACATGACGCGCCCGTTTATAAAGAAATGTACGAAAAGCAGAAAGGTCTGGAATAAAACACAGCCAACATCCTTCCGTATATAAACATGGTTCAACAAACCCAAGCCCCGACGAGAAGTCGGGGCTTTTGCCTGTCGAAAAAGTCCTTTTTTATTATACATTTGCGGGCTGATGTGGGCATCAGCCCCTACAATTCGATTCATGTTAATTATTACGTATAACACGGGCGACGGAACGTCGCCCCTACAGGCTAAGGGCTAAGAACTAATGGCTAAGGGCTAAGAGCTAAGGGCTGACGGGCGGATAATATCCGCCCCTACATTTGGTTCATGTTACGTGTTATATAGCCAACAGGCGCACAGTGTGCGCCCCTACATATGGTTCATGTTAATTATTACGTATAACACGGGCGACGGAACGTCGCCCCTACAGGCTAAAACCGTGCTGTAAGCGAAAGCAGATCAGCGATTTTGTACAGAGTGAACGAGTTTACGAGTGTCAACGTGGAAAGGGTGCAGCGTCACGCTGCCTAAGGGCTAACGGCTTTGAACGGCGACACCATAATTATGCATTATGAATTATGAATTATGAATTAAAAAGGGCGCAGGTCATGCGCCCATACAGCTCGGGGCTTTTGCCTGCTTTCACAAAAATTGTAAATGCGGATATAAAAAATTCCACTTGCAATTAGTACTTTAACATGGTATAATATACTTTGTAGGATTTTTTATAAACTTATTCAAGAGGATAACTATGAAAAATATTAAGATAATTACAGGTCATTACGGCAGCGGAAAGACCAATTTTTCCGTAAATCTTGCGGTAAAAGCCGCAGCAGAAGGAAAGTCCGCAGCTATAGTTGACCTTGATATAGTAAACCCTTATTTCCGAACAGCCGATTTCAAGGACCTGTTCGAGGAAAAAGGAATAAGAATGATAGCTCCTGATTTTGCAAGGAGCAACCTTGATATACCGTCGATACAGTTTGATGTTGTCGAGCTTGTCATGGACGAGGATTGCCTCATAATCGACGTTGGCGGCGACGACGCAGGAGCTGTTGCACTTGGTCGCTATGCCGACGAGCTGGAGCAGTTCAAGGATAATATCGAAATGTATTATGTCATCAATCAGCGCCGCTACCTCACAAATACTGCTGAGGAAGTCACAAAGCTGATGTATGAGATAGAAGCGGCTGCACGTATGAAGCATACCGCTATCGTTAACAACACAAATCTCGGCTGTGAGACTGATCTTGATATAATCGAGCAGTCAAGAAGCTTTGCAGAGGAAACTTCACGTATCACGGGGCTTCCTGTAAAATATACTGTATATCCCGAGGATATCGCTGCGCTTTCCGATAAGCCTGATGTATTCCCCGCAAAGATATATGTAAAGCCCGTCTGGGGCTGAGCAAAAATGCATAATTCATAATGCATAATGCATAATTGTCTGAAACAGTTCGGTTATTCCGTAAATTTCGCAAGCAGCATTAATTATGAATTATGAATTGTGAATTATGAATCAATTCTGAAAGGAGCGAAATGTATGGAAAAGATGACAGTTATTACCGAGCGCTGCAAGGGCTGCGGTCTTTGTACAGCTGCCTGTCCTAAGAAGATCGTTGTTCTTCAGAAGGAACATCGTAACAAAAAAGGATACTTCTACGCAGAGTGTACAGACCAGTCAGCTTGCATAAGCTGCGCAATGTGTGCAACTATGTGCCCTGACTGCGCTATCGTTATTCAAAAATAATTATTTATCGAAAGGAGCTGTTTAGCTTTGGAAAGAAATCTTATGAAGGGTAACGAAGCGCTGGCAGAAGCTGCTATAAGAGCAGGCTGTAAATGCTTCTTCGGTTATCCGATCACTCCTCAGACAGAGCTTGCCGCTTATATGGCAAAGCGTATGCATAAGGCAGGCGGCGTATTCTTACAGGCAGAGTCCGAGATCGCTGCTATCAATATGGTACTCGGTGCTGCATCAACAGGTGTTCGTGCAATGACATCATCATCTTCACCCGGAATCTCACTCAAGAGTGAAGGTGTTTCATACATAGCAGGTTCAGATCTTCCTGCTGTAATCATCAACGTAGAGAGAGGCGGCCCGGGTCTTGGCGGTATCCAGCCTTCACAGGCAGACTACTGGCAGGCAACAAAGGCTCTCGGTCACGGCGACTTCCAGCTCCTCGTATATGCACCTGCATCAGTACAGGAAATGGTAGACTACGTTGTAAAGGCTTTCGATCGTGCTGATAAGTACCGTATGCCTGCAATGATCCTTGCAGACGGACTTCTCGGACAGATGATGGAGCCTGTTACATTCCCTGAGATCAATCCAAACGCTTACGATAAGAGCGGCTGGGCTGCAAACGGTCATAAGATGAAGAGAGAACACCACATCATCAATTCTCTCTACCTCAAGCCTGATGAGCTTGAAAATTCTATCCTCGAACGTTATAAGAGATACGAGATCATCAAGGAAACAGAGACAGAAGCTGAGCTTTACCTCACAGAGGACTGTGATGTGCTCGTATGCGCATTCGGTGCAACAGCAAGAGTTGCAAAGTCTGCTGTAAACGATGCAAGAGCACAGGGCATCAAGGCTGGTCTGTTCCGTCCTAAGACACTGTGGCCATTCCCTGTAAAGGAGATCAACGAGGCTGCTAAGAGCGCTAAGAAGCTTCTCAGCGTAGAAATGTCAATGGGACAGATGATAGACGATATCAAGCTTGCTATCAACTGCTCAAAGCCTGTAGAGTTCTTCGGAAGAACAGGCGGCGTTATCCCGACACCTGCTGAGGTATTGGGCGAGATCAAGAGAATGGGAGGTGCTCTCTGATGGCTGTAGTATTTGAAAGACCAAAGTCACTTATTGACGTTCCTACACATTACTGCCCCGGATGTACACACGGTATAGTACACAGAATACTCTGTGAAGTCATCGACGAAATGGGCATCGAGGGCGATACAATAGGCGTATGTCCTGTTGGCTGCTCAGTAATGGCATATGATTATTTTAACTGTGATATGATCGAGGCTGCTCACGGAAGAGCTCCGGCTGTAGCAACAGGCGTAAAGCGTACAAATCCTGATAAGTTTGTATTCACATATCAGGGCGACGGCGACCTTGCTGCTATCGGTACAGCTGAGACTGTTCACGTTGCAACAAGAGGCGAGAATATCGTCGTTATCTTCATCAACAACACTATCTACGGAATGACAGGCGGTCAGATGGCTCCTACAACACTTCCCGGACAGGTAACACAGACAACACCTTTTGGAAGAAGCCCTGAGCTTGCAGGTTATCCTGTAAAGGTATGTGAGATGCTTTCACAGCTCACAGGTACAGCATATGCTGAGCGTGTAGCAGTTGACAGCGTACCACATATCAAGGCAGCTAAGAAGGCTATCCGCAAGGCGTTTGAGAACCAGAAGGCAGGAAAGGGCTTCTCTATCGTAGAGGTACTTTCAACTTGTCCTACAAACTGGGGACTTGCACCTCTTGACGCTATCAAGAGACTTCAGGACGAAATGATCCCATACTATCCTCTCGGCGTATACAAGGACGTTGAAGAGGGAGTATTCCCAAAGACTGAAGGAGGTAATGAGTAATGGCTACTACAGAGATCCTTCTTGCAGGTTTCGGCGGACAGGGTATCCTTTTCGCAGGAAAGATACTTGCATACTGCGGACTTATGGACAATAAGGAGCTTTCATGGCTCCCGTCATACGGTCCTGAGATGAGAGGCGGTACTTGTAACTGTTCAGTTACTATTTCCGACGATCCGATCGGTTCACCGCTCGTACTCACACCACATCTCCTCATCGCTATGAACCAGCCTTCATTCGATAAGTTTGTAAGCTGTGTACGTCCGGGCGGTAAGGTATTCTTTGACAGCACAATGATCGAGCCTGAGACAGACAGAACAGACATCGAGCTGTATGGTATCCCATCACAGCAGATGGCTGACGATAATGCACTCAAGGGCGGTTCAAATATCATTCTTCTCGGAAAGCTCCTCAAGGAGACAAATATCTGCTCACTTGAGACAATGCAGAAGGCAATTGAAAAGGTAGTACCGCCTAAGAAGGCAGCACTTATCCCTAACAACTTCAAGGCAATCGAGCTCGGAATGAACGCATAATTTAAAAGGCTATCGGTTTATCCGATAGCCTTTTTTAGCCTTTAGCCATGTAGGGGCGTTACGCCGCCCGTGGTGTACACAACACGTAACATGAATCATATGTAGGGTGCGTTCTCACCTTATTTTCCTTTCAATATATTAAGCTAATCTTACGCTGTCCTTTGGAAGCCAGAAACCATGTCCGTTTCTTGATACACGTATATACTGTATATAATACTTGCTGTTAATATCAGGACCCCATGCCTCTAATCCGTCACTATAAACGTAAGTTCCGCCTTCGATAGTACCTTCCGGTGAAATTGATCTATAAGCATAGTTTTCATATAAACCAAGACCATATCTTTCTACTCTATATTTAGTTATATATACTCCTGCGCTTGCTGCTGAAGCAGTGATAGTTGTGTCAGATTTTGGTGAGATAGTCTTTACAGCAGTTGTACCTGCTCCGAGAAGTGTGAATGCCATTGCGAATGCCGTTACTTTTTTGATGATGTTTTTCATTATTATTTTCCTTTCGCTAAAAAATATGGGATATTTTGTTTTATAGTCAAGTTTCGTTATACATGAAACTTTATCGAGCTATTGTCTTTCCCCTTGACGAATATTATTATAATCATATTTGAATTTTTTTAAATAGTTTTGGAACGAAAAAGCCAAAAATCGGAACGAAAAATATCAGAACTAAAAAATCCCCTGATTTTTCGGGAGATTTTTTGCCATTAGCCCTTAGCCTGTAGGGAACGCCTCCTAACAGGAGCGATGACCCTCTGTCAGCTCTGCTGACATCTCCCTACACTGTAGGGAGTCACCCTCGGCGTTCCGCGCCATAATCAAGACGTAACATGAAAATTGTAGGGGCTGGCGTCCTCGACAGCCCGTTATTAGCCGTTAGATTTGTAGGGGGCGATGCCTACATCGCCCCATGTTTTAAAAATATTTCGGTCGGGCTGATGTGGGCATCAGCCCCTACGGCAATTTCATGTCACGTAATATAAAAACGGACGCGCAATGCGCGTCCCTCAGTCTGTCGAAAAAGTCCTTATACCAATGAATGGGATTCCAAAGGGACTGTGTTCCTTTGGCAGAGTCCAGAAGCAGCGCCTCTGGTGGGGTGTGGGGCAAGCTTAACAAGCCCGTCCCCTTTGTCGCTGCGCGACATCTCCCCACACTGTGGGGAGTAACCCCACAAATAGCCTCAAAGCGCTTCGCAAAGGGTGAATTAAAAAACAGTCCAGTGGACTGTTTTTTAAGAGGGTGACTCCCTGCGGTGCAGGGAGATGTCAGCGAAGCTGACAGAGGGTGCCGGACCCGATTAGGGTCGCCTTGCAAGTGAAGGCGTTCCCTTAAAAAATGGGGTTTATTGACAAGCTGCAACTCCCGAAAATTCGGGAGTTTTTTGTTTTTACTTCTTTTCACTCTTATTATTTTCTCTTTCACTCCAAAATTGTTCAAAAAAACTCAAATATGATTATAATAATAATTGTCAAGGGGAAAGACAATAAATTGATACAGTTTCATGTATAACGGAACTTGACAATAAAACAAAAATCTCATAATATTTTAAAGCGAAAGGAAAATAAAAATGAAAAACATCATCAAAAAAGTAACAGCATTTGCAATGGCATTCACACTTCTTGGAGCAGGTACAACTGCTATAAAGACTATTTCGCCAAAGTCTGATACAACTATCACTGCATCAGCTGCAACACAAGGAATTTATAGAGTTAAGAATGCAACATCTTATTATTCTCTTAGCAAGTTCGATAATAAAACAAACATTTATAATGTAATTTCTTTAAGAGGCTCTTTAAATTCAGGCAAGTGCGTTTATAGTGACGGTTACGAGGCATTAGGATTTAAACTCGATAAGAGTAATGATGTAATAAGATATTTGCGTATTACAATTGGAACAAGTAAATATTGGGTACCTATTGAAAGCGTAAGCTTTGTTGCTTATGTTTATTGATAAAATTTACTGAAAAACCAAAGAGGCGGATCATCCGCCCCTTTCGCATATTTACAGTGAAAACTTCTTCTTGAAACCGCTTTTGTCGAGAGTTTTTCCGACCACGATATAAAGCACCGTGCTTGCTGTTATCTGCACGATATATGCAGGAGTCTGACTGAAAGCGGCAATTATAGCTGCTGCGGAAAAGCCTTTAGCGATGACAGTTCCCTCATAGAGACTGTAACCCACTACGCAAAGTATAAGCGAAGGGACTATAGCAAGGAGATTACGCTTTGTGATTATCTTTACTGATTTGTTTGTGAAGAACAGAGCTGTTATTGCTTTGATGATAATGGTTGCAGGTATCCATATCGGAAATCCCGAAAGACCGTCCGCCAGTGCAGCACCGATAACGCCTGAAGCAACTGCGTAAGGCAGAGGGAGCAGACTTGCAGCCAGATAGATAAGTCCGTCGCCTGCGTGAGTGTAACCTGCACCTGTAGGAACGTGGATATAAGCGGTAAACACGAAAATGAGGGCTGAAAAGAGACCTGTCAGCGCGAGCATTTTCACTTTAGTAGTTTGAGCAGTCCGTGTCATGGACTTTCGCCTCCTTAGAGTTTGAATTTTACTTATTATAGCATTATGGTAGGTATAATTCAAGTGATTAATTGCACAAACCTTGTGAACCGAGAAAGTCGCAAAGTGGTGCAAATAACGTATAGACGGCGATTATTGCCAATAAAAAGGAGCAGCTATAACAGTGATGCTTATATAGAAGTTTATAGTTAATTATCGGGGGAACCCTTTCTGAGGAAAGGTTTCCTCTGACGGAGGCGCGCCCCTTTGTCCTTCGGACATCTCCCCGCACTGCGGGGAGTCACCCCGAACCCCTTTCCAAAGACTTTTATCTGATTTTTTCCCTTATAGGGCGCGTACAGGTAATAAAAAAGACCTGTAATATACAGGTCGCGCTCTATAAGGGGAAAAATAAAACCAGAAGTTTTCGGGAGAGAGTTTGAGAGAAGCCCCTTTTTCAAAAGGGGTTCTCTCAACAATCAGCATAAAAAGCTTCTATATCAGTATTGCCATTAAGGCTGCTCCTTAAAGATTTAACGGTGATGACCGCCGCCGCCGTGGCTGCCGCCGCTGTGGTGACCGCCGCCTCCGCCGCGGTGACTTCCGCCGCTGTTTGATTCTATTCTGTGTTTTGTGACGTTAGTGCGTATAAGCAGGTCTGATCTTTCGTGGAATCTGACAGCGTTGCTTTCGAGGTATACGCTTGGATTGGTTTTATTTTTGAATTTATAGTGGCTCTTAGAGATAAAGTAAGTGATAATTGCGGTAAGAAGACCGATAAGCAAACTGATGCCGAATATACGAAGTCTTAAAATAAACGGCTTTTTAGTGGTGATCTGTAATTCTCCGTCTTTGTAATAGACATAGGTATTCTTATTTGTATCGTGGTAATATTCTGAGCTTGAGTGTTTCTGAGAAGCGTAGTATTTAAGCTCAGAGAGAAAGCCTTCAACAGCCTGATATATGTCATATTCTTCGATAGGCTGATCTGATTTAGGCAGATAGCTGTCGAGGTAAGTGAAGATAGCCTCACGATTTTTTTCGTAGAGGAGTATGCATTTACCTGAAGTAGAGATGTAGTCATAAGCAGGTATTTTTCCTGAAAGGTCGAGATAGTACATTATACCGTCGGTATCATTTCCGTAAGTCGAATCGTAGTAATCGTCGCAGAAATCCTTTGTCGAACTGTCGCTGCGGTATGTACCTCCGATGTAAATGACGATATTCATTTCGAGATCTTTGGCGTACTGCTTTATTTCCTGATCGAGTTCTTCGCTGTATTCAGCCGAGAAAAGACCTTTTTCGTCGTATTCTGTGTCGATGAGAGCAGAATTCTGCCAATTGCCGTCCCAGCCTTTGTAATTGTTTGACGAAGAGGCATTTGCGGCAAGGCATGGAACAAGGCACAGGCAGATGACCGCAGAAGCCAGAACAGAGAGGAACTTCTTTATCATAAGATAGCACCTCCTATAAGGCTTAATATGAGAGTGACTGCGACACCGACAGCTGCGCAGGCGAGGGCGAGTCTGCCTTTAGAGAGCGGCGGAGTACCTGCTAATTTTCCTGTCTGACCGTTTATAGCGAATTCGTACATCTTATCTCTGTACTTATATGTCATGAACCATACAGGAAGCATGACGTAATTCCAGTTAGTACTCATGATGTTATACTGTTCAACGGACGGTGAAACAGAGGTATAGCCTGATATAGTAGACTTTATAAAGCTCTGGCAAGCCTGATTTGAGCGTACACGGATACGCGGGAAAACCTGTGCTTTATCCACATCGTACTTATCGGCATAGAAACCGCTGAGGTATGACATTGAGAAGTCTTGCAGCTCTTTATAGTCGAAAGGCTCGATAGCCTCCATAAGGAGGTCGTCTATTTTAGTTTCGCCGTCGGCAGGTATGCCCTTTGTATCGAGGTTACATTGGCGTATAATGCTGAATTCCTTAGTTTCCACATAGCGATAGTTGCCTGATGTCCAGCTGCGGACTTTTCTGCCGATAGCGCGGTAATCCGCATTTACGTTACAGTCAGCCAGCCAGAACGGGACATAAAGACCTGTGAGTTTTTCGAGCTGCTGCTGTGATTTGAAGTCCTTAGGAACGAACCAGCGTTTACCGACCCATTTCTGGAAATCGCTTATTGCGTTTTCTTTTGTGAGCTTGAAGCCGATGATCTTGTCAGGCTTGAAATCGCCGCCCATTTTACCTGCTAAGATGACGGGATTATGGCAATAATAGCAGAATGTAGCAGTCTGCTGATCGTCAGCAATGATCTCGGCACCGCAGCTTTTACAGCGATAGAGGTGGGTATGGTTCTCGAAGTCCTCTTTCATCTGAACAGCCTCATCGGGGATACTGTTCTCTGTATTAGCGCATATACTTTTTATCTCATCGACGGTGAAAGAGCTGAGGCAGTACTCACAGTCGAGCTTTTGCGTAGCGGGATTGAATTTAAGATCCGCGCTGCAATTGGGGCATTTGTATTCAACTGATTCCAAAAATAACCAACTCCTTTACGCAGCGCCGCTAAAAGAAAAGGCACAGCGTATAAAATCCATATCATGTACGGTCGAAGGACCGATAGATATATATTATCATATTTTACAGGAATTTTCAATAGAAAAAGCGGAAAAATTATAAATTTTACGCATCTTTGGCAAAATATAAAAAATAATAACAATTTGTGGAGCCTTGACAAAATAATTAAAATACAATATAATTGTAATATACACAATTGTTACTACAAACTGTAAATGAAAGGGATGACGATACATGAGATACAAATTTTCGGAAATAACACCTGAGATAGCACACCTTGCAGAAATGTCACTTGAAGGTTACAGGATAGACCCTGAACTTTACACGCAATATGATGTAAAAAGAGGTCTGCGTGACATTAACGGAAACGGCGTTGTTGCAGGACTTACCAATATAAGTACCATAAAAGTGCTTGACATTGGTGACGGTATGCCTAATCACGGCGACGGAAAGTTATATTACAGAGGAATAGATGTAGAAGATATCGTCGCAGGATTCATAAAGGAGAAGCGTTTCGGCTACGAAGAGACAGTATATCTGCTTTTGTTTGGCAAGATGCCATCAGAGCGTGAGCTTGCCGAATTCAGGACACTTCTTGCAGATTTCCGTGAACTTCCCTCGAATTTTATGAGAGATGTAATAATGAAAGCGCCCACGGACAATATGATGAATACTCTTGCAAAGAGTGTACTTTCGCTGTATTCATATGACGACAGGGCGAATGATATATCGATACCAAACGTGCTACGTCAGAGTGTAGAGCTGATCACGCTTTTCCCTGTGATATCAGTTTACGCTTATCACGCTTACAAGTATGCGCGGCTTGGCGGAAGCCTGTTCATACACGGTCCTCAGCCCGAGCTTTCCATAGCCGAGAATATACTCTATATGCTTCGTGAGGACAGGAAGTATACCGAGCTTGAAGCACGTATACTCGACCTTGCGCTGGTGCTCCATGCAGAGCACGGCGGCGGAAACAACTCCACATTCACAGTCCATGTCGTATCTTCATCGGGAACAGATACCTATTCGGCAATAGCGGCAGCACTTGGCTCGCTTAAAGGACCTAAGCACGGCGGTGCAAACATCAAGGTCGCAATGATGGTCGATGATATCAAGCAGAATGTCAGAGACTGGACAGATGAGGAGGAGATAAAAGCGTATCTGCGCAAGATGCTCCATAAAGAAGTCTTTGACCATGCAGGACTTATCTATGGTATGGGACACGCGGTATATTCTCAGTCAGACCCGAGAGCAAAGGTGTTCAAGGGGTTTGTTGAGAAGCTCAGCTCCGAGAAGGGCAGACATGATGAATTTGCGTTGTATTCGCTGATAGAGCGCCTTGCGCCCGAGGTAATAGCAGAGGAGCGCCGCATATATAAGGGAGTATGTGCAAATGTTGACTTCTACAGCGGATTCGTATATCGTATGCTTGGCATACCCGACGAGCTTTTCACACCGCTTTTTGCGACATCGAGAATAGCAGGCTGGTCGGCGCACAGAATTGAGGAGCTTATCAACTCCAACAAGATAATCCGTCCTGCGTATAAGGCTATATCGCCAATGCGCGAGTACACCGACATGGAAAACAGAATGGACTGATATAAATCATAATTTAGCTTAATAATTTGCGGATTCTATGAATGGGATTCCAAAGGGACTGTGTTCCTTTGGTCAGGTCAAGGGCTGACAGCCCTTGTGGGGTGTGGGGCAAAGCCCCACAGTTACGAAGGCGCTCCGCAAGGGTGAATTCCGAAAACA
>Ga0256405_10002554_pt1 | contig 41289 bp, 28 predicted proteins | sample RumenRJG_02DNA_FD_189096 | JGI IMG/M metagenome (GOLD analysis project Ga0256405, IMG submission 189096) | Bovine rumen microbial communities from Lethbridge, Alberta, Canada - RJG_02 | ecosystem: Host-associated > Mammals > Digestive system > Stomach > Rumen | place: Canada: Alberta... | reverse complement strand
CTTAATATAGGTAATTTTATAAATTATAAATTTTAATAATTATAAGTGAAATTTATAAAACTTTTAAAAATACATAAAAAAAATGATATATTTTTGGATTCTTTTTTTTTTTTTTATATATAAAATATGAATAAGATACATTTTGCCACTGTTGGGTTAACAGTAACAAGCTGTTTAGCAAAAATAGAAAATGGAGAATTTGCAATAAATTTAACAGATAACGATATAAAAGAAAATTTCGAGAAAACTTTTGATACTTTAAAAGGTGTTTGGGTTTCAATATTAAGTAGTCCAAAAGAAGGAGTTCTTAAAAATAATAATAGTGTTTATTTTAGTATTGAAAAAGATAAAATAAAACTTCGTGATATTGATGATAATAATAACGATAAATATAGTTTCTATAGTTATTATATTAAAAACTATGTAACACTTAAAGAAAAAGTTTATGGTTCATATAATTTAATGCACAATACACATGAAATTAACGATATAAAAACCTGTAAAGTTGACTTTAATATTCCAAAAGAATATATTGAAAAATATAAAGATTTAGAAGAAAAAATTAAAATTTTAAAAAAAGAATTATTTAATGATAAAGACTATGGTTTTTTAATATTTAATGATGCTTATAGCAAAAATATAAAAGAAAATCATCCTTCATTTAATATAGAACTTAAAGATGGAAATTTTATTATAACAGCAAATAAAGAATACTTGGATAAAAATAGTGATATTACAGAATATAAATATTATATTAATGTATTTATTGATCCAGAAAAAATGAAAAATTGTGCTGTAAATGATAAATATAAAGATTATAATTTAGAAAAAGTTAGAGTTTTTACATATTCTCTAGGTAAGAAAAAAAGCGCTGATGAATTAATTGAAGCTTTTAAAAAATATGGATATAGTTTTAATATTAACGGTTATAAATTATGTGATAAAAACGGTAAAGAAATTACCGGAAAAAATTTAAACCCAGGTACTTATTATGTTAAAAATGATAGATTTTTCACTGAAAAAACAATTCTAGAATTATATGGTAAATTTTTAAAGGACTTCAATGATAATTTAGTAAATGGTGTAGAAGAGCTTATAGATAAAGAATCTATATCAGAAGAAGATTTTAAAAATAAGATGACTGCTATTAATGATTTCTTTGAGAAATTTTCTGATAAGGAAACAGAAGAATATAAAAAATATGAAAGTTTATTTAAAGATATTAATTACGGAAAAATTATTGATAAGAAATTTGAATATTTAAATGAATTAAGAAGAAAATTAATGGCAATGTACATGTATAAAAATGTAATAGCTAATGTAACTATTTTCATAAATAAATTAAAAACTAATGATTTTAGTAGTTTAAATATTAATGATTTCTTCGATGATTATTCTAAACTAAAAGATTATTCTAATAAATTTATCCTTGGAATTTATGAAAAATTTGAAGAAGATTTTATTAAAGATTTTTCAGTAAATGGAAAATATTATTATAATGATGTAGAAAAACAAAATTATGGAGATTATAAATTTAATTGTGTCACGTATGAGATAAGTAATCTTATAGGTCATAAAGAATACGATAATTATAGAGGTCTTCAAAAAAAATTAGAAAACTTACTTGGAAAAAATAAAGATAATTTATTTGCAAATGTATATAAAATAGATACAGACATAACTGAATTAAAAGAATCTGATAAAATAACTCTTAAAAACTTAGTTAGTGAAATTGATGATATTAAAAAAATCGTTTTATACAGAAAACCTAACATTAACTTATCTTATGATTCACTTTTTAAAACTCTAAATCTAAAAACTGTATTTTATAGAGAAAACAACCGTGTTTTATTCTTTGATATTTTTATTGATGGTGAAAAAGTAGTCTTTGATTATAGTAAACAAATGGAAGAATTATTTGAAGAAGTTTTACCTAAAGGAAAACACACTGTTCTTCTAAAGTTTTATGACTGTGTTGAGGTATCCGGTGTTGGTTTAGATGACTGGGAAAAATTTAGTAAAATAATAATATCTCAAATTTGTAGAAATGATTATGAAGGAAAAGAAATTGAGAAAATTAATAATATAACATCATTAGCAGAACTAAATAAAAATTATGAAAAGATTCTTAAAAAGAAAGATAAATATATTTTTGATAATGAGATAAAATGTCTATTGGGATCTGGTACCAATATTGAATATAAACATTCTAATGAAGGAGATGAAAATTATATTCATTTTTATACATTACCTAATATTTATAAGGCTGTTGCAATGAAATTACAACAACTAGAAATAAAAGAAATGGATGTAAAAACAAAAGAAGGAGTAGAAGAAATAGAAAATAAATATAAAGGTCTTGTTGATATCATAACACAAAAGATAAATTCTACAGATACTCTAGAAAAATTAAATAAATTACCATATTCTAAAAAAGAAGATATAAAAAAATATTTAGAAGATAAAGTTAAATCTGAAGTTGCTGATTATGATAATAAAAAATCTAAGATCCCTAACTTCGACGTTTTTGTTAGTAACTATGTTGATCAGGTTTATGATGCTTATAATACTAAGTCTTCAGCTATTATTAAAGATGAACAAGAAAAGAAAATAAAAGCTGCTGAAGATGAAGAGAAGAGGAAGAAAGAGGAAGAAGATAAGGAAAATAAAGATGAAGAAGATAAGAAAAAGAAAAATACAGAAGAAAATAAAGTACAAACAAGTACAGAAGGTAATACAGCACAAACTAGTACAAAAAATAGTGGTAATAAATCAGAAAAACGATGCTGTAATTGTAACAAGTCTAACAAATAAAATCAATACCTACTTTAAACAACTTAAAGTTGGATATACGTTCTCAAACGTCCACAAACTTTTTATAAAAAGTTTGACAAAAACCAACGTGACGTTGGATCCAAGATGTCTTTACATTCGTAAAGACGAATATATACTGTATTTTAATAGATAATGTATTAAGGCGCTTCGCCGTTTGAGAAGGAGTTGGTTACTTTTTAAGTAACTTAAGTAAGGGGTCGAGGAGACCATTTACGAACATACTAGTTTTATTACCACAAAATTCTTTAGATAAGTTGACATATTCGTTGATGGTTACTTGAATTGGTGTTTGATAGACTTTATATTCACTTATTGCAAGACCTATTAATATTTTTTCAACATTATGTATTCTTTTTTCTGTCCATTTTTCAGCTATGTCATTCATATCTTTTCTTATCTCTGCTTCATGCTCAGAAAAATATGTTAATATCTTGTTACAAAAGTCTTTACATTCTGCAGTTATTTCTTCGATACTTAGAAGATCTAAAAATATCTCATCATTAAAGAAGGTATTTATTTGTTTAAATATGTTAAAGAATGCGTTAGAATAAAAAAATGGAGATATGTTTAGTAAATTAGATATATTTTGATCTTTAGAGAGCTTATATATAAGTTCTTTAAAATCTTTAAATTCATTAAAATAAACTTTTAAAGTATCTAATAACTCATCAGTAAATTCTATGTTTTTATCTTCAGAAACATTGAATTTAGTTATACATTTTTTGTAGTTTTCGTTGTTAAGATAATCTTTGAAGTTAGTGTTTATTATTAATGATTTTATGAATTTATCTTCTTTATAAGCGTCGAATATGTTGTCGATAAAATAATAAAAAGACAAAGAATCTTTGATGCATAGATTTATTATCGAGTCAAAACCATCGAAATCTTTCTTTATAATCTCTTTTTCTTCTAGTTGGTTTTTTAGATAATAAGAATAATATTCTAATAAACAGTCAAATCTACAATAATTACGTGAAATTTTAATCATTTTTGATAATATATAAGAAGTAGTCTATAGGGGAATCGAACCCCTATTCTAAGAATGAGAATCTTATGTCCTAACCGTTAGACTAATAGACCATATATTTTGCTATATTTTATTTTAAATATTTCAAATATTATTTAAATATTTTTTAGCATAATAAAATGAATATAAAATCTATAATAATAATATTTTTCATAAAAATTTTATATATAATTCCGAACACTTTATATATTAATGAGGATATATTTATAAAAGATGATTTTGTAAATTTAGATTGGTTAAAAAAAGCAGTTTTAAGTAATGATAATATTATTATTTCTAAAATAGATAGAAAAGAAAAAGAAAAAACAGAAGATTTTAAATATACTTATGAAATTGATGATGAAAGTGATCCTATACAAAAAAGGACAGTAACTGAAATTTATAAAAAACAACTTAAATATAAATATGAAGGTAGATTTTTGGAAATTAATATCGTTAATACGTCAAATTTAAAAGATTTAATAGAAAATATTAATGATGTTAAAAATAATAAAACTGATTCAAAAGGTGAGTTGATTAAATTAGATAAAAATATTAAAGAAATAAATGGTAAAATTGATGTTTATAGTTATAAAAAAGATAAAAAAGATAAAAAATATAATTATGAATATATTGTTTTAGATAAAAAAACAAATAATGTTATAAAACAATTAAAATTTTATGAAAATTCTACAGATAATCCAACAATTTTTAGAATAAATGCAGATTTTTACTGTTTTTTTTCATATTTTCAATGTAATGATAATAATGGTATTTTCGAAAATTCTAAAATTGAAAAATTTAGTAATGTTTGTTTTTTAAAAGAAAATGATATAAATTTTAAAGGATTATTTAAAAATAGCTCTATTAGTGAATGTCATTTTCTTATTTTTAAAAATAAAATAATAAATTGTGATCAAATGTTTTTTAATTGTGAAAAAATTAAATCATTTATATCAATGAAAGAATATTTATTTTATGGGAAATCTATTTTTGAAAATTGTAAAAATTTAGAATTTTGTTATGATACTTATAGTAATCTAGTTGAAAAAATATATATCCCTATTAAAAAAAATCATTTAAAAAATTGTGAAAAAGTAAGATTTAAAGATGATGTATGTTTTGTAATTAATAAAGATACAGAAGAAGAAGATATGGAAGATGTTTTTTATAATGTTAAAAACTCTGATTATGATAAAAAGATATATTTGAAAATAGAAAAAGATACTAAAATAAATATAGAGTTAGATAAAATATTTAATAATCATAAATTAGAAGAAATAATAATTGAAGATAATGGTAAAAAATTAATTGAAGGAACTAAAAAATTATTAGAAACTGGTACTTTAAAAAAGATAAAATTGATTGAAAAACAAGAAAATAAAGAAAAAAATATTGAAGAAAAAATTTATGAATTAGATTTAACAGATAATGAATTAATGAAATATTTAAAAGAAGAAAAACATCTTTATGATATTATTGAAGGGTTTTTTGATGCACCAAGAATTGTAAATGATAATATTGAAATTTTTAATAAAAGAAGAGAAGAAGAAAAAAGAAAAAAAGAAGAATTAAATAATAATATTAATAATATTAATAAAGAACAAAATATTAATAATGCTAAATGTTGTTTGTGTTTTCAAAAATGTTGTAAATGTTGTTAAATATTAAATATTTGTTAACTTAATATATGAATTTAAAAGTATTTGTTTTTGTTTTTTTCATTAAAATTCTAAATATAATTCCTAATACATTATATATCGATGAAGGAATATTATTAGAAGATAATGTTATTAATTATAATTGGTTAAAAAGTGCTATTAGAAGAAATAAAACATTAGTAATTTCTCAAGTTGAACTAATAAAAAATCCAACAAAAGGAACTTTTTTAGAAACTAAAATAATTAAAGATCCAAAATTTCCAAGTGATCCAGCTAATAATATAACAATAACAAAGAAATTTATAACAACTAAAATATATAAAAGTTGTAAAGATTTAGTAAAAATAGAAATAGATGATATTAATAAGATTGACGAAATTATTAATAATGTTAAAATTGAATTGAAAGATAAAACGTATACAAATATCAATAAAATATCAACAATAATAGCTAAATATGAATCTGAAGAAACTAAAGAAGTAAGTTATGAATATGATGTTATAGATAATAATGATAAATTATTTTCGATATTACATTCAGATTATAATGAAAATAATGTCAATAATCCAAGTGTTTGTTTTGTTAATGGTCTACCATTTTTTTTTTCATATTTTCAAGTAGAAGATAATTTTGGTATTTTTGAAGATAGTAAAATAAATATGTTTATTTTAGAAAATTTTAAAAAAACTAATTTAAAGTCTAATAATTTATTTAAAAATTGTAAAAATTTAAAAATGATTAATTTAGGAGTAGGTTATACTGATGATATTAATATACTAGAAAATCAAAATATGTTATTAAATTGTGAAAATCTAACTTATTTTTATTTAAATAATTGTGATAATCAAAAAATATCTTTTGAAAATTTAAAAAAATTATCATGCTTAAATATTGGAAAACGTAGAAAAATCAATGAAAAATTAATTAGTTACAATAATACTTCAATATTAGATGAAAAAAAATTTTATAATTGTGAAGATTTAAATTTTAATAATATAGATATTGATTTAGTTATTAACAAAGATACTACAGGATTAGATAATGTATTTTATAATTGTGGAAAAAATTATAATACAGAGAATAAAGTAAAAATTACAATAGAAGAAGATACAATACTAGATGAAATAAATTTAGATAAAATGTTTAATAATTCATATTTTACAGATATAGAAATTATTAATAAATCAAATAAAAAAATTACTGGATCTGTTAAATTATTCGAAAATAAGAAATTAAAATATATAAATATAGTAGATTCATCAATTGATAATTTAGGTATAATTTTTGATAAAGAATTTTTAGAATATAAAACTTTTGATGGTAAATTATATAAAGATATTGAAGGTTTAAATTTTGAAGATTTTTTAAAAGACCAAAAGACATTTTACAGTAAATTAAGAAAACAAATCTGTGATGATGAAGAAAAAAAAGGTAAAGAAGAAGAAAAAAATAAAAAAAATTCTGTAAAAGATATTAATAATATAAGTAATAATAATACTTGTTGTACTAAATGTTTATCATGTTGTTATAATTGTAAATGTTGTTAATTTGGAATTATTTTATTAACAAAATATATGCATAAATTTAGTATATTGACTTTTTTTATTACAAATAATGTTATATTTTCAGGTTGTTGTAATAATGAAAACGATAAACAACATGTAGATAACAACAACAATAACGATAACAATAATAATAATGATAATAAAAAAAAAGAATTAGATAATCTAATAAAAAATAGTGTTGATAAAACAATAGTTATAAAAGAAGTAGAAAGATTACATGAATTTAAAACAAAAAATAATAATTGTAAAGTTGAAATGCATCAATCTACAACAATAGATAGTGCTTTATTTTATATTAAAAACAATCCAAATTGTAGAGTTGGTATATTAAATTTTGCTAATTGGATATCACCAGGAGGTAATCAAGAAGGTTCTATAAGAAATACAACAACAATAGATAATAATTTAAATTGTAATACATCTAAAGAAGAATTTTATAATAAACATGATAGAAAAGATGAAGAAGAAGCTAATGATGATATAATATATTCTCCAGATGTTATAATATTACAAGATGATCATAAAACAAAATTACCTAATTTTAATAATAAAATAGATGTTATAAGTTGTGCTGCTCCTAATAATAGTTCTAACAATATAACTGATGATAAATTAAAAAAACTACAAAATAAAAGAATGATAAAGATATTAAATGTTGCTGATAAATATGATGTAGATATATTAATATTAGGTGCTTTTGGATGTGGTGTATTTCAAAATCCTCCAGAATTAGTAGCAAATGAATATTCAAAGATATTAAAAGATAAAATGTCTAATTATAAAACAAAATTTAAAAAAATAGTATTTGCAATTCCAAGTGGTGATAATTATAATGAGTTTAACAAAGTTTTTAATAACTTCACATTTGAATAATTTTAAATAGTTTTTACATACAAAAAAACAACTATCAATTCTCATTATCATTATCATTTTTTAATAACTCATTTTGCTTTTTACAATCTTCTTTTTTTTTAACAATTTCATTATTTCTAACAATCATTTTATACAAAATAACTATTAAAACAATATCAACAACAAAATAAATAAGTCGTTTATATCCTCTTTTACCCATAATTATAATCTATCAATATAAAAATAACTTAAAATTTTTTAATATCATAATTTATGTTTTAACATAATAATATATGAATATTCATCTAAGAGCATTTGAAAATATAAACTTAAAAAATAAAAAAGAATTTCCAGAATTTAAAGCTGGAGATACTATTGACGTAGTAACTAAAATAAAAGATGGTGATAAAACAAGATTACAGCATTTTCAAGGTATAGTAATACAAAGAAGACATAAAAACACAAGCGGTGAGACATTTACAATAAGAAAAGTAGTTAGCGGTATTGCTATAGAAAAAATATTTCCTATATTATCACCAATAATAGAATCTATAACAATACTAAAAAAAGGTATAGTAAGAAGAGCTAGGCTATTCTATCTAAGAAAAGATGAACACAAAAAAACTAAAATAAAAATGAAAGTCTAGTTACTTTAAAAGTAACCAACTCGTACTCAACGCCGTACTGGCTTAATATATAATGTATTTATTATTTACCTACTTTTAAAGTAGGTCAAGCAGTGAAGCGCCTTAATACATAAAATCTTACATTATTATTGTATATAACGTCACGTTGGTTGCCTACTTTTAAAGTAAGTCTCAAACGTCGAACTGACTGTTACTTTAAAAGTACCAGGGCTAAGTCCTGGCACTTAGAATGTCTGGCTCTTTTTAATTTTTATTGTTAAATGAGGTGAAAAAAATAATAAAAAATAAATAAATTCTAAAAAAAATATTAGAATTTATTTAGTCCTCAGACTTTTATTATGGACATATTAAAACTAAATAATAATTTTAAAAAAAATTATAACGACTCGAAAAATAATTATGATGAAAATAGTGTTATTTATAAAGATGTGAAAAATAAGACAAAAATAAAATGTTGTCCTTTTTATGAATCAAAAAAATTTCATAATCATAACACGTATAAAATACCATAAAAAATTAGGAGTGCTTAGTTGAGCCAAAATCTGAATTTACACCTTTTACACCAATATTATGAGTTTGACTTTTATTATTTAAATATTTATATTTTCCACCATGATAATTTAGTTTAAAATATCCTGGATAACCATCAGAATAATATTGTTTTGCTTTCGGTGAAGAATCAATAATTTTTTGAATTGTTTCAGGGTTTTTATCAAAAGAAATAGCATAACCAACTATTTCTCTAGTAATTCTTTCTAATAAAATTATTAAAAAAAGTCGTTTTTTTTTAGACATGAATGTATATAATTCATCCATTTCCATAACTTCAACACGTTCATTTTTATATTTTTTCGACTTTATTTTATTAGCATAAGCCTTTATCCATCTTATACACGTATTTATTCCAATTTTTAAAATTCTAGCAACTGCCCTTGAATTATTACCTTCAAAATATAATCTCATTGCTTATTTTTTTAATTCTTCAGGATAGAATCTTTTAATTTTTTCTAAAACAAATGTTTTTCCACAATTTTTACAAAAATATCTTTGTTTACCTGTTCTTGTTTTACCTCTTTTAATACAATCTTTACAATTACAATACTTGCACTCAACATTTATTTGTTAGTAAAAATAAATATTTTTTATAAAAAAGAATCCAAAGAGACACTTCTTGAATTTACTTATATTCAATTTGATTGTATATTATATATAATAATAATGTTGTATTAACTATAATTTTTTTATTTAAACAAGATTATGCATTAAATTTTTGAGTTAATGATAAATAAATATTTTTATATTATAAAAACTTAAATATTAATTTTTATCAAGAAAAAGCATCTTTTTTAGAAATATTTCCTAATTTTTAGTTATAAATTTATTATTAAAAAAACAAAAACATATACATATAATATTTTAAATATCTAAAAATTCTTATGTAACAATATTTTTAATTTACATAAGTAATAAAAAACAAATATATTAAGTATGAAATTTATTAAATACTTCTTTCGAAAAAAAAATGTTAGGAAATACTTTTTTGTTTCTAACTCGTTTGTATATAATAAGATATACTCACTAAATAATGATAATAATAATAGAATTCAATATATAAACAACAATAATTCTGTTAATAACAACTTACAACAGGGAAATAATAATGTTCAACAATTAAATAACATTTTACAAGTAAACAATATAAATATGAATGTTAACTGTAATATAACTAAAAAAATACTCAGAAAAAATAGAAAAAACGCTATAATTAAATTTTATCTTAAAATTTATAATATAGAATATATTAGTAGTAAAATTGTTAGTCGTATTTATGACTTAGATAATTTAACTTTGTGCTTATACGAAAAATATAAAGAGATTGGTCTTTTTTATCATATAGAATCAAATCCGGTTGATGATTATGGTAATTTCTGCAATATAATGGAAGAGATATACAAAAAAATAGATAATTATAATAAAAAAACTATGGCCGGAAATCTTAATCAAAATCAAAATCAAAATAATATTCAAAATAACTTACATAACAACATAAATATTGGCATACAATATAATATGCAAAATGTAGATATTGAGCAAGATGAAGATACCTTCGATTATGAATCAGTATTCTTTAAATCTAGTATTTAACTTACTTAAAAACTAAGCGTCTACTTTAAAAGTAGGCAACCAGGACTTAGTCCTGGTTGCCTTAGTATGTTTCTATATTCATAGAAACGAATATCTACTTTAAAATTAGGTAACAATATTTAATAATTAATATATTAAGCCTGTACGGCGTTGAGTACGTATATCAAACTTTAAGTTTGTTGCTTACTTCTAAAGTTTGTTGGTTACTTTTTAAGTAACAGCCTGTACGGCGACTGAGTACGTAAAAATTTTTGTCAAACTTTTTATAAAAAGTTTGTGAGGCGTTTGGAAAGGTATATCCAATATTAGATTGGGAAAAATATATTAGATTATATGTATGATGATTAGTGTTAAGGGCGTAGTGTTTTTTATTTATATTTGTTTATTTTATTTTTTTGTGAACGGTAAATGTTGTTATGATAAGCATATTACTAAGAATGAAAATAGCGTGAATTATAAAGAAAAAAAAGATAAAGAAAAAAAAGATGATGATATAAATAGAGATAAAGATAAAGTTATAGGTGATATAAAAGAGATCAGTAGATATAAGTTTAATAATAGTTCTAATTTATTTCGGATGACTGATGGATATAAGAGTAAGATAGATAAGGTTTTAAATAATGTCGATGAAGGTAATAGGATTTTTATTCAATCTGACACAGAAGGCAAGTTGTTTAGTATATATTATGGGTTATTTATAGCTGGTATTATAAGTAAAATAGATACTTGTAATAAGATTTATTATGATATTGATACTGGTGATTTTAGTGATAATTGTGAAAAAAAAGATTTATGTATAAATTATGTTGAGATAAATAAGAATTTTAAAGGTACTTATATTCATTGTGGTGATATATTAGATAGATGTCAAAATACTAACGGATGTATTGATTGTTTGTTATTGTTGTTATATATAAAAAAACAATTACCAGATCATGTTAAGTTAATATGTGGAAATCATGAGATAATGACGAATTATTCTACTAAAGGATGTTGTAATAAAAGTGATATACTTACTACTATAGTATCGCAAGCGTTAAAAAAAGAATGGTTGAAATATATAGATGATATAAAAATAGGTAATGAAGATTTCATTTTAACGCATAAAGAACTTACAAATAATGATTTTTTCAGAATATATAAATTTGTTAACGAGTTGAAGGATAAAAATTTAAAATATGATATATATGAATTACGTGATATAAATGAGAAACTAGATGATTATCAAATTTCAAATATTAAATTTAATGATTTTGGTATAGGAAACGATTTTACAAAAGCAATTTTTAATGTGAAAAATGAATTTAATAAATTATTTTCAAATTTTATATATAATAATGTAGATAAAAAAGGAATAAATTCTGATATAGCGAGATATTTTGAGCATTGTGGGATTGATGTTATTGTAAATAAAACTAATATAGATCTTAAAAATCATAAAGATAGCTTAAAAAAACAGATATGTGGTCATATACATAGGGAATATGATAACTGTTATTTTAAAAATTCAAAGATATTATATGTAGATAATTATTCCACAAGTGATAGTGATGGTACTTCAGGTGATTTTAAGATGAATTTACATATTATAGATAAATCTAAAGATATAGAAAATGATAAGATAGTATGTATTTTTAATAAATCATCGGATAATTTTAAAATCTATGATATTAAAACAAATAAATATGTAGGTTAAATAAGTGATTTTATAAATGGTAATAATATAAAGTTAATATAATTTTAGTAAAGTATTTATTTTTAAGTAAAAAACCAACTTCAAAGGTGTTAATAAAAATTATATAAAAGTTTTAAATATAAATATATGTTGAATTATATAAAATTATATGATAAAATAAACTATAGAGTTATTTAAATAAATATTATTATATAATCTCTATTTTTATAATTTTAACTATTAAAATTTTGATAATTTAATTTATTTTATTAAACAAGAAATATCACATATTATGAAGAAGTTTATATTAACGGTAAATTTTATTCCGTCATTAACTTTTGGAATGGAGAATAAAAATGAAAATGAGATATGTAAAAAAATTAATGATTTAAAAATCATTAATAAAGATCTTAAATTATCTATTAACTATTTAAAAAACTTAGACAATTCTAAATTCCCAAATTATAAATTTTTAAATGAAATTAAATACAAATATAAAGACAATAAAAGTTTTGAATCTATAATAAAAAAGTTTGATGATATATGTAAATCAAAATCTATTTTTTCAAGAAAAGATTTTATGGAAATATCTAATTCGAAAGAATTTAAAATAAAAGAAATAATATCAGAAGATATTAATTATATTTCAGGAATATTTAATAATAAATTTTTATATGATTTTGAGAATATTTTTAATTTAAAAGAACAATGTGTCATTTTTAAAACTATTAGAAATATATTATGGAATTATATAGAAATTGAAGATAGATTTAAATATATATTTAATGATGAAGATAATGATAGATATTTTCTTATTTGTAATTTTAATGATAAAGATAAAACACATATAGGTACAATTAAAAGAGTATTAGAAAAAAATAACATAAAAATGGACAATAATCTATTAGAATATACAAAGTGTAATGATATAAATATTAATAAAAATGATACAAATTGTGGTAAAACTTCTTTTTTAAAAAATTACATTATTGTTTATTTAAAAAATAATTGCAATATTTTAAATAATTCTCTTGCAGATTTTATTGATAATAATTCATTCATGAATTATGAAATAAAAGATATTATATGTAAAGATCTTAGTAAAAATAATGAAATTTATAAATTTTATAATTTATCATTTATAGTTAGTCATGAATTTTTTCACTCATTAGATTTATCATCACCAGTAATAGAACTTGGAAATAAATATTTCTCTTCAATCAATGATAAAAATGAAATTATAAAAAATGAAAACTTTTTTTATTTAATTTGCCAAAATATCGAAAATAACAATAAAGATTATATCATGATAGACTTTTTAAGAGATATAGTAAATAAAATGGAAGGAAACGATATATTATTTAATGATTTTACTAATTTTATAACAGAAACTAAACTTTTAGAAAATAAAGATTACAATAATTGTTTTCATACATTATATAGTTATAATAACAATGAAGAATTACAAGAATTATTTCATGAATATGGTAATTGGTGTTATACATTAGATATAAATAAAAAAATGTTATTTTATTGCCTATTTTTTGATAAATATGGTGTTAAAAATTATGAAAATGATAATTTTAAAACATCATTAGATGAATGTTTAAAGAATTTTAAAGAAACTCAAAATATTATAGATAAAAAGAAAAATAATAAAAAAACAACAGAAGAAAATGAACTTGATACATATTTCAAAAAAAGAAGTGAAATATATTTAAAATGTTATGATTTATTATCAAAATATTATAATACTTTTAGTAAATATTTTGATAAAAAAGAGATAGATGATTTATTAAATAATATTAATTCTAAAATCACATTAGAAAAAACTTCAAATTTTGATTTCAAAAGTAAATTGGTAGATAGTTTTATGGTGAATAAATTTATTAATGAATCAATAGATAATATTTTAGAAAAAAAAAATGAACTTTCTAATTATAAACAAAATTTAAATATTAACGAATTTCTTGCAGATACATTTGCTATTTCAATGCTTTCTCCTACTTTTATTACTGGAACATTTTCTGTTTTACATATTTACAATTATTTTTTAGGATATTCAAATTTATTATATTTAAAGAAGAAGAATGAAAATAAAAATGAAAATGAAAATGAAAGTAAAAATATATTTAATGATACTATATCATTTTATTTTAAAAAAAAATATATAGCTAATATGAATAAAAATATTACCGATAAAAAAGATGAAAATCAAAATAATGTTGAAGATAAAAATAAAATAATTATTAAAGAAAAAACAGAAAATAAAACTAAAGATAAAATTGAAAATGAAAATAAAATTATTGATAATATAGAAAACAAAGATGAAATTAAAGAAAAAAATAAAATAATCACTAAAAAAGAATCTATAAATGATAATAAAAAAAACAATGAAAAATGTATTATAATGTAACTAAGTTATTAATAAATATAAAATCTAATATCCTTTTTATTTTCAAAATTTTAAGTTTTATAAATATATATTTTAACATATATGTATGGGGAAAGAACAAGATTATTCAGCAAAAAATATACAAGTTTTAGAAGGATTAGAAGCAGTTAGAAAAAGACCTTCAATGTATATTGGAGATACTGGTGTTAGAGGTTTACATCATCTTATATGGGAAGTCGTTGATAATTCTATAGATGAAGCATTAGCTGGTTATTGTAAAAATATAAAGATTACTATTGAAGAAGATAATTCTATAACAGTATTAGATGATGGTAGAGGTATTCCTGTAGATATGCATCCTAAAGAACATAGATCGGCTTTAGAAGTAGTTATGACGGTACTTCATGCAGGAGGTAAATTTGATAAAGGATCTTATAAAGTATCTGGAGGATTACATGGAGTAGGTGTGTCTTGTGTTAACGCATTATCAATAGAATTTGAAGCTACAGTTTATAGAAATGGGAAGATATATAATCAAAAATATAGTAAAGGAAAACCATTAGAAGATGTTCATGAGATAGGAGAATGTGGAGATCAAACAGGAACAATGATACATTTTAAACCAGATGCATCTATATTTGAACAAACAACAGTATATAATTTTGAAACTATTTGTTCTAGATTACGAGAATTGGCTTATTTAAATAGTGGAATAACATTAGATATAACCGATAAAAGAAATATCGATGAAGCAACAAATAATTATCATTATAAAAAATTTCATTCAGAAGGGGGTCTTGTAGAATTTGTAAAATATCTTGATAATGGTCGTGAAAAAATAATAAAAGATCCAATATATATTGAAAAATTAGATACAGATGTTCCTATTCAAATTGCATTAACATATAATGATGGATATTCTGAAAATCTTATTTCTTATGTAAATAATATTCACACTATTGAAGGAGGTACTCATGTTTCTGGATTTAGATTGGCACTTACAAAAACACTTAAAGATTATGCAGATAAGTCTAAATTGTTAGAAAAAGCTAAAATAGATATTATCGGTGATGATTTTAGAGAAGGTCTTACAGCTGTAATATCAGTAAAAGTATCAGAACCACAATTTGAAGGTCAAACTAAGACCAAGTTAGGTAATGGTGATATTGCTGGTAAGGTAAGTTCTATAGTAAGTTTAAAATTAAAAGAATATTTAGAAGAGCATCCAGCAGAAGCAAAGATAATAGTAGATAAGGTTATTCTTGCTGCACAAGCTAGAAATGCTGCAAAAAGAGCTAGAGAGTTAGTACAAAGAAAAGGAGCTTTACAAGTAGGAGGTCTTCCTGGTAAATTAGCAGATTGTACAGATAAAGATCCAGCTAATTGTGAGTTATTTTTAGTAGAGGGTAATTCAGCAGGAGGTACAGCTAAAGATGCTAGAGATAGAAAATATCAAGCTATATTACCATTACGAGGTAAGATATTAAATGTAGAAAAAGCTCAAGAACATAGGATTTATGAAAGTGAACCTATACGAAATATGTTTACTGCTTTAGGTGTATCTATGGGTACTGAAAACGATCCAAAAGAGTTGAATTTAACTAAATTAAGATATCATAAGATAATAATAATGGCTGATGCTGATGTCGATGGTAGTCATATTAGAACTCTTATCTTAACATTTTTCTACAGATATATGAGATCATTGATAGAAAATGGATATGTATATTTAGCACTTGCACCTTTATATTTAGCAATTAGAAATAATAATTTTAAATATTGTTGGAGTGAAGAAGATAGGATAAATGCTATTAATGAATTAGCTAAGGATGGTAAAAGAGATTTAGTGGTTATTAAAAGATTTAAAGGTCTTGGGGAGATGGACCCAGAACCATTATGGGATACTACTATGGATCCTATGGGTAGGATATTACAACAGGTTACATTATTAGATGCTATGGAAGCTGATAGAATAATATCATTATTAATGGGAGAAGAAGTAGAACCAAGGCGACAATTTATAGAAGAAAATGCACATTATGCTAATTTAGATGTATAATAACCAACTTAAAGTTGGATCTTTGTTCTCAAACGCCGAACCGGCTTAATACATTATGTATTTTTAGATATATATTATATGTTTTGACCATCTGTCCAAACCTAAGGTTTGAGGTACGTTTCGACAGATAGTCGAAACAAGTAATATATAGGGAAATTTATTTCTTAGTAAAATTTTACTATGAAATATTTTAAATTTCAATATTAATTATTCATGTTATAAAAATTCAAATAATAATAATTTAAATTCAGATAAAATTTATTTTAAATATACTGATGATGATATTTTATTTAAGTTAAAAGAAAATCGTAAATTAAATTGTAAAAAATATAATAAAGATATTAAATTATGTATAATTGAGTACTTATAATTAAAGATGATTTTTTTTTTAAAAAAAATAAATTATTAAAAGAAATTAATAAAATAAAAAATGATAAAAATATTAAAATTAACGGCAAATATTATTATATAGATTCAATATTAAATAATAAATATTTTCAAAATAGAAATATTAGTAAATTTATTTTATTAAATTTTTTAAATAAATTAAATGTTAGTAATATTGTAATATTATATCATATGAATAAATCTGATAAAGATAAAAATAATAAATTAAAAAATATGTATTTAAATTATATTTTTATAGAAACAAAAGAAAAATCAAAAGAGGAACCTGATAAAATTTATATGGTTTTTATTAAAGATACAAATAATTTATTTTATAAAAATAAAAAAATAAATTTAGAAGATTTAAAAACCCCGGATAAATTTATAAAATTTGAAGATATTATATTCGAAAATTAAATTATAAAAAATATTTATTTTTATTATATTTAATTCTAAAATATATTTTTTTAATAATTTTAAAAATAAAAAAATAACAATACTAAAATTAATATAAAACATAATTAAAATAGATATAATAATTAAATAATAATAAAATTAAAATAATAAATATTTTAAATTTAATTTTTTATGTAAAAAAATTAAATAACACATAACTTTAATTAGTATAAATTATCATCATCACTGTTATTATTGTTGTCATCATCACTGTTATTATTGTTGTCATCATCACTGTTATTATTGTTGTCATCATCACTGTTATTATTGTTGTCATCATCACTGTTATTATTGTTGTCATCATCACTGTTATTATATCTGTCGCAATAAGAATCATCATTATAATCTCTATCAAATTGTGCTTCGTCAGGATATTCATATTCTTCTTGCATTCTCCTCAAATCTTCTTCTTCTTCTTTAGAAGTTATTATAAATCCATTTATTTTTTCATTAAAATCTGTGAATTTTTTAAAATTTTCGTAACCTTCTAAATTTATATCTTCTAAAGATTTTTTAATATAATTATGTAAAGTTTTTAAGTCATTTTTCTTATCATTTTCTTCAGCTTCAGATTTTTTTAAAATTTCATCTAATAAATTTTTATCTATATCTATCTCCTTATTATGAATACAATATTTATGATATAATTCTTTTCCATCTTCTTTTTCTAAAAACTTTTTATATAATTCCTCTAAAAATTCAATTTTTTTTGAATATGTTTCTAGAAGATTTATAAAATATGGACTTTCATAGAATTTAGTATTACACTCATTTAATTTTTCTTTTATTATTTGAATTTTATTATTTACTTCTTTACAACTTTCTTCCAATTCTTTAAAATTTTCATAATTATTTTTATTAATCGTTTTTAAATCTTTACTAATAGAATCTATTTTTCTTGATAGTTTATTAATAAATTCAGAAAAAGAATAAAGTTTATTGATTTTCTCTCCTTTTCCTTCATTAATTAATGATATTAAAAAATCTTTATATTCTCCTTTTTGAAATGATAATTTGACTATTCTTTGTTCTACATCTAAATTGTTAAGTTCTTCATTAAAAAATAAATCAATTATATTACCTATTAATAATATTTCATTTTTGTAATCATCTATAATGTGTTTTTCTAATAATAAAATATCATTACAAAACTTTTTTACATCCTTTTCACGTTTATTTTCTAAATTTTTATAATTATTATAGTTATCTTTTGTTATTAAATTTTTAAATAGATATTCTTTTCCTAAATATTCATTAAAAATATCAAATTTTTTATTTTTATCTTTTACCCCTTTTAAGTAATAATTCAAATTTTCTAATACTTCTTTTTTTTTATTTTTTTCAAATTCGGAATATTCTTGTAAATCTTTTAATTTAAAATTTTTAATTTTTTTTAAATATCTTTCATATAAAATTTCAGCACTTTTATTTAAATATTTATCATAAAAATCTTGATAAATAGCTGATGGAAATAAGTATAAATTTACATCTGAAAGATCTAAATTTTCAAAATTTAAAAAATTACAATTAAGAAATTTATCTATTAAATCAGAATAAAGACAATGATGAGAATTTTTTTTAGAAACAATAAGATCTAAATATTTTTCTAAAAAACCATTTGATAAAAATTTTTTATAAGTTTCTAAACTATATTTTTGTTTTTCATTCAAATTATATTTTTTCAAAAGACCTTCAATATCTGTTTTAATATTTTTAATATTTAGTTTTTTTTTGAATAAAAAGTCACTATATCTTTCAACTAATTCGCCTAGTTCATTGGTTTTTAAAGGTCTTAAAACATTATTTTCTTTTATTTCAAAAATTCTTTTAAAAAATTCATTACTAGAACGATCTTTTTTAATAATTTTAGATTCTTTTTTTTTTATTTCTTCTAAAATTTCTTTTAAGGATAGTTTTTTTATAACATCCTCAATATAATCAGTAAAATCTATTATACGTAAAAATTTATCATAATCTATTTTTTTTCCTAAAAATTCATCAACATCAATTTTGTATTTTTCAAAATCATATATATTTTTAATATCATCAAAAGATTTAGATATTTTATTTGAATTTTTTTTAAAATATCCATTTTTATTAAGAAATCCAAGCATTTCATTTTTTCTTTTTTCCATTTCATATAGTGCTCTAAAAGCATCACGTCTTATATATTCTTTTTTAAATTCTTTTTGACCAGAATTAAAATATTTTATATCTAAATTTAATTCTATACCATTTTTTTCAAATAACTTATTTTTAAGAATATTATTCATTTCATTATTAAAAGTATTTATATTACAAAAAGCATTTGTTAGAAAAACATTTTTATAAAGATTTTGTTCATAAGTGTCATTATAATTTTTTTCTATTTTTGACAATATATCTTGAATTTCTCTTTTTTTAATGTCATATGGAAATTCTATGTCATCTAATGTAATTAACTTTAAATTATCTAAAAATAAATATCCAATTTCTAATTCTGAATCTATCATATAACTATGTGAATCAAAACTAAATATATAATTATAGATACATAAAAAATTTTCAGCGCATACTTTATAACCAACTGGATGAATATCTTTTGAAAAACCATTAAATCTATAATAAGGCCCACCAATACTTGTTGATGAAAAAATATCATTTAAATTATCTCTTTTAGATATTGTATCCATGATTTTATCCTTTTCAAGGTAAAACACTCTATATAAATTAGTTTTTTCATTGATTTTATTAGAAGTATCTATTTTACCGTACGTTAATATAACATAGGTTAAAGCCCACATAAAATCAATAGTCTCAGTAAATATTACTTTATCATATTTTAAATTCAGAAACCATATATTTTCTTTAATATCATTAATTTCTTCTTTAAAATTATTTGTTAAATCTCTATTTTTAGTTTTATACTTATCTTTTAATAAATTATCAAAATATAATTTTAAATAACAAGATGAATCAGAAAATGAATTTTTTGTCTGCCATTTTAATATGTTTTTATACATTTCTCTTTCAGAATTCGTTAATAAATTCTTAATACAACATATAACACAATCATCATCGAGATCATTTTTATGAAATCCCTTTCGTAAATTATGAAAAGATCGATTTTTTTCATTTAATAATTCACCGGTTTCACAACTAGTTTTTGTAGAATATTTATTTTCATCATACATATCAATAGTAGGTAATATTAAACGATTTTCAGGATTATTGCTAATTTTATTTACAATATTGTTGAAATATAAATAACAAAACTTATTAATAAAACGATAAATTCCTTCATCTTTAAAATATTTAGACATTCTATCATATAGATTTTTAACAATACAATATATCTTATCATCTGATTTTTCTTTAAAATCTGTAGTATAATTTTCCCCTCTATGATATTTTATAATATTTTTAAGAATATCTTTTGGTTGTAAATTTTTATCTTTGTTAAAATAATTATTATATAAATAATCGAAACATTTTTCTTTTATAGAGTTTAAATCTTTATCAATTTCGTTTTGTCTACCAGATGACAAACCGTTAATTATTTTTTTAATTTTTGCTTTATTTATATTAGCTAATTTTATCGTAGCGTTCCATTTATCATTTAAGATAATATCACTATTACATATGTTATAAAAATAAAAATGGTCTAAATAATTTAATTGTTTTATTAGCTTTTCGTATGTCAAGTTTTGGTCATATAACATTTCTAATAAAGCAAAATTAAAATCTAAAGAATAGTATTCGTCTTGTTTATTACTATATACAAATTTTATGGAACTTTTATCAAGTGTACTTATATCAAATGTACTTATATCAAGTGTATTTGTATCAAGTGTAGTTATGTTCATTGCACTTGTATTCTTTATACATGATGCAAATATTCCAACTTTACTTATTGAGCTGATTTTTGATATTATATCTTTTCTCATAATATTTTTATTTATAAATCAAAAATAAAAAAAACAAATTGTTAGTAAATTATTTTATTATTAAAATTTTATAAGTTGAAAATATTTTGAATAATATTTGTAGTTTTAAAAAATAAATATTATCAATATAATTATTAATATATATTAAAGCCGCTTCGGTGTATGACATACTTTAAAAGTAACCAAATAATAAAAATTTTTATATTAAGCCGGTTCGGCGTATGAGAACATATATCCAATCTTAGATTGGTTTTGTGATACTTTTTTAAAAAGTTTATAATTGCTTACTTTTAAAGTAAGTCGGCGTATGAGAACAAAGATCCAAACTTAGTTCTGGTTGGTTACTTTTAAAGTAACTTGGTACTTTTCGAAAAAGTAGTTAGTATATAAATGATGAATAAGCACTTAACGTCTATATTATTAGTTTCTGGTACGTGTATAGGTGCTGGTATGATAGCTTTACCGATGTCTTTAGCTAAGATAGGTATTATACCAAGTGTAATATTAATGTTTTTTATATGGTTATATTCATATTATACATCATTAGTTATTGTAGAATTAAATTTACAAACAGAAGAAAAAAATTTATCTTTAGAAGAGTTATGTAGAAAATATTCTGGAAAAACTGCAGAGATAATTGGTAATCTATGTGTAAAATTATTATGTTATTCTCTTATTGCTGCATATATTTATGGTGGATCTTCAATAATTCAAAATCTTTTCAGTTTGAATACAAATATTATTTATATACAAACTTGTTTAGCTTTTGCTACGATATTAGTTCTACAAACAAATAAAGATTATATTTCTAATTTGAATGGTCATTTTTTTCTATCTTTTATTGGACTTTTGTTTTTTTTAATAATATTACTTTTTATTAAAGTTGATTATAATAATATTCCAGCATTACATAGCGCTAGTTTTTCTAAAATTTCAACTATTATTGTTGTTTGTTTTACATCATTTGGATATCAGATTTGTTCTCCAGCTTTAATAAAACATAGCAATAATGATATAAAAATATTAAAAAATGCATTTTTATATGGTAGTTTTATACCTTTAGTTGTATATTCATGTTGGACATTTGTTATTTTATCAGTATTGTATAATAATGATATTGGTTTTTATGAAAATATCATATGTGATAATGTTACTGTTGGTAGTCTAGTGAATAAATTATCTCAGGTATTATCTTTAAATAATTTAAATATTATAGTATGGTTAATATCTATATTTGCTATTTTTACATCATTAATAGGTGTTAGTTTAGGTTTAACAGAATCATACAATAATGTTTTTAAAGAAAAAGGTATAAAAAAATATAATTTATTATCTACATTAATATCTATAATTCCATCATATATAATTACTGTTTTAATTCCAGATGCATTCATTAAAATATTAGAATATGCAGGGATAATATCTGTAATAATGGCTATTTTATTACCAATATATCTATATTTAAAAGCAGATATAAAAAGTCAATATATAAAAATTCTTAATAAACCAACATTGATTTTTTGCTTTATATTAGGTATTGTTATGATTTTACTATGCTTTATGTAAATATTTAATTGTTTTTTTTAAAAAAAAATTAGTATAAATATAAGATATGAATAAACAGATAATTTCAATATTATTTATTGCAGGAACATGTATAGGAGCTGGGATGATTGCATTACCAATGACTTTAGCTCAAATAGGAATAATTCCAAGTATTTTATTGATGTTTTTTATATGGTTGTTTACATATTATTCTTCATTAGTAAGTGTAGAATTGAATTTACATTCTGAAAAAGGATTATCTTTAGAATTATTAAGTAAAAAATATGCTGGAAAAAAAGTAGAGTTATTAAGTAATATATTGTTGAAATTATTATGTTATTCACTTTTAGCTGCATATATATATGGTGGATCATCAATAATTCAAAGTTTATTCAACTTAAATATAAATATTATTTATATCCAAACAATATTAACTATATCTTTAATTTTATTGTTACAATATAATAATGAAATTATTTCAAAAATCAATGGTTATTTGTTTATTGGATTTTTAGCGTTTTTATTTTTTTTAATAATACTATTATTTTTTAATGTTAACTATACAAATTTACCATTAGTTAACAACTATGATTTAAAATCGATTGCGAGTATTATTTTTGTTGTTTTTACATCATTTGGTTATCAAGTAGTGTTTCATACATTAAAAGATTATTGTGGAAATGATGTAAAAATGTTAAAAAATGCATTTTTTTATGGAAGTATAATTCCTATGATTATATATATATGTTGGACATTTGTTGTTTTGTCTGTAATATATAATAATGATGCGGATTTTTATAGTCTTATAATAGATGGTAATGTTAATGTAGGTAATCTAGTTGATAAATTATCTCAGATATTATCTTTAAATAATTTAAATTTCATAGTATGGATGATATCTATATTAGCTGTTTTTACATCTGTAATAGGGGTTGGATTAAGTTTAAAAGATTCATATAATACTGTTTTTAAAGAAAAAAATATACAAAATAATAATCTAATATCTACATTAGTAACATATATCCCACCATATATCGTTACTGTTTTAATTCCAAATGCATTTATAAAAGTGTTGGGATATGCAGGAATAATACTAGTTATGATTGCAGTAATATTGCCAATTTATTTATATTTTAAAGCAAATATAACTGAACCATATATAAAAATTTTAAATAAAAATGCTTTAATATTATGTTCAATAATTGGTATCTTAATGATTATACTATCATTACTTTAAAAGTAAGCACCAGGACTAAGTCCTGGACCTTATGATGTCTTTATATTCATAAAGACGAACACATAAGTAATTAATACATTATCTATTAAGGCACTTCGCCGTTTAAGAAGGAATATTCAATCTTAGATTGGTGGGGTTTTTTAGTTAAGTTTTTTGATAAAAAAGTTAATTTTTTGGTTACTTTTTGGTTTAAAAAGTAACTGATCTGTATGTGCTCCTGCGTGTACTAATTAAACTTCCCTGCAGTTAGTTTTTGACTTACTTTAAAAGTAAGCAAGTAATAAAGCCGGTTCGGCGTATGAGAACAAAGATCAAACTTTAAGTTTTTTGAACACTTTTTTTGACGTGGAAAAAAGTGTTGATTTTGCTACTTTTGTAAAAAGTAGTTAGCATATTTTATTTGATAGGGTTGTCAAATATATTAAAATCATCATCTTTTGAATGTTTATTGTCGTTTTCATTATTAATATCAACATTATTATTTTTAATATCAGCATTGTCATTTTCATCATCATCATTTTCATTGATATCTGATTTTTCAATATTATCTGTACTTATATTATTATTTTTATTATTAGGACAATTTGTTATTTTCCTTTTATTTTTTAGTTTTAATATCAATTGTATAAAGTCAAAACTAGCTTTATCTTTTATTTTATCATCTTCTAAGTTATTATTAAATACATCATACCAATGTTTATACATGTTTTCAAAAACGTTCATTTCTTTAAGATTTAACCATAATATATCTAATTTTATATGTGCAGGACAATTATTATATAACCATTGTATTATATATTCTTTTATTTTTTTATTTTGAAATTTTGCTGGCCAATTAGGAAAAACTATTGTTATCCTATAGCTAAATATATCTTCATTGATAATATTTTCATCTGGTATATGTTTAAAATTTAGCGAATTATCCTTAGGTCTTAATAATATATTTTCTATTAGATGAAATCCTTCTGAATTTTTATTGAATTTATTTATATTTGTTACAGAACGTTTAACAACCTCTAATGCATCTTCGTATGTTAAAATATCATGATTAACTATTAAATATATAAAATTATTAGTCAAATTTATTGAAATTTTAATATTAAAAATACTTTGGCTATATGAATCATTGGTAAAATCATTTTTTTTACATTCCTCTATTATATAATTATCTTTTTCATCACCATATTTTAAAACCAACTCGGTTATATTTTTATATTTGCAAGTATATTTTATCTCTATATTTTTACTATTAAAATTGTTATTATCATTAGAATTTGTACTCCATTGATAAATATTATCTTTAAAAAACAAATGTAACATCCTTCTTTTAAAATTATGAATATCTAAAAATAACGCTATTTTTCTTTCTAATCCTGATATATTATATCCTTCCCATTGACTATTATTTGATAATACAATACCTTTTATTTTTTCTTTTTCTATTGAAATACAATTTGAAAGATATTCTTGTTTTTTCTTAAAATTAAAGTTTTTTAATAATAATAAATTCTTTTTAATCTCTATATAATTATCTCTAAATAAGGTTTTAATAATGTAATCGATAACGTTACTTCTAGAGAAATAGTTGACTTCTTCATTTAAAAACTTTAAATATTCATGTATATCTCTAGGAAATATAATATCTTTATCATGATTTTTAATAAGATATTTTCTTTGTATATAATAGCCGTAGTTTTCTATTTTAGTGTTTTTATTAAAATTAGAAGGATATTGTATTAAGGTGTTTAAAAAAGGTACATCTTTTACTAAAAGATCTCTTATTGAATTATTAGATTCTATGGCTATAAGGTTTTTTAAATTTTCAAAATTAACTTGAAATTTATAAAATATCTGATCAAAAAGTAATAAAAAACATTTTAAATAATGACAATCTTCTTTAGCTTTATTTGTTGCAGAGCTATGTAGGCCTTCTTCACCAACACCATATATCAAAGGAAAATCATACTGTATTGACGCATATTCTAATAAATTACGATATTTTCCTTCAAAAACTCCTACCTCCTCATCATTAGTAATATCTTTACTATTTAATGCATTATATTGTCTTTTAGCTAAAGAAACATATTTATCTTTATCAATTATAACATTAAAACCATTGCATGAAATTCTAAAATTACTCTTTTTAAAATCTATTCGTAAAACTTGATTTTCTTTTAATTTAATACAATTTAAATATATTTCATTAGTTTCTAAATTTTGTATTGTAAAATTATTTAACGTAACGACGTATGGCATTTTATTTATAAATTCTAAAATGTCGATTATATATATGTTTGTTTTTAAAGCATAATTGTTGATATCTTCATCTAATATAAAACCATGATTCAACAATGGGCCGTTATATATATCTTCTAAATTTATACCTTTATCTAATAATTCACTTAACTTTCTAAATTTTATACCTGGTAATAGATAATTTTGAAGATGTGCTAATATATATCCTGCTATACTTTCATATAAAGTGTTAACATTATTTAATTCATATTGTACTTCTATATCGATATCAATAGATACATTAACTTGTTCAAAATCTTCTATTAAATTAAAATCTTCGCATATATTTCTATTTTTATATAAAATAGTGCGTAATTCTTTTTTAGTTTCTTCTATTTTTTTATCAGTATGAGGTTCTACATGTATATATATGTCGTATAAACCTGAAACTTCATTTTCTTTATTTCTTGGAATTATTCTACAATTTTTAATATTATCATTATCTAAAATTAATTTATAGTAATCATTTATAGTAACTGGATTTATTGGTAATATTTCTTCAGGTGTATAATACATTTTTAAATTACCTCTATCTTTAGGATTTTTAGCTATTATGTCTTCTACAGGAAAAGACATCCTATAATCGAAATCTATAATACCAAATAATAAATTTTCTAATATAGTTATTCCTGGGTCATGTTCTCCATAGTAATTCCATTTATTATATCCTATTTTTTTTATATAATCCAATGCTTCTTTCTTTAAATCATCATACTGTAGATAATTATATAAATATTTACTTGCATCTTCCATTTTAAACATTATATTTAAATTCTAAATTATCAATTTTACCATTAACTTTTATTATGTAGCTTATTAAAATATTTAGTGTACCTTCTGTTGATTCTCCATTTATATCAATATTAGTCACATCTACTCTTGGTTCCCATCTTAAAATAGCACTTTTTATATTATTAGATAAAAATGTTTTCATATTTAAATCTAAAGGTTTAAATAATGTTGAATGAATATCACAACCATAATCTAATTCCATTAATCTTTCACCAGGTATTGTTGTTAATAAGATATAAAGACTTTCTTTTATAGAATTTTCATTATAAACAACATCAACAGACTTGCTAAATTTATTAAAACTCGGAGGAAACTTCCAACCAAGATAATCTTTATTCATAATTATATGTTAATAATATTATTAGTAAAATTTTAATATTCAAATATAATTGATTTGAAATTGTTAAAAGAATTTTAGACCTTATGTTAAATATAAAAAAACACAAAATCAAAGTATAAAAAAGTCATTTATTGTCATATTTTAAATATAACAATAAAATGATTAACTATAAAGTAAACTAAAAACAATGTCAATAGTAGCTATAGTTGGTAGACCTAATGTCGGTAAATCAACAATATTTAACAGATTTACAGAGAGTAAAAATGCGATAACATATAATATCAGCGGAACTACAAGAGATAGAAATTATGGTGAATGTATTTGGAATGGTAAGACGTTTACAATAATAGATACTGGTGGGTATGTCGATCAAACTAATAAAAATAAAGGTAATAATAAAGAAAATAATGGTTTCTCGATGACTAAATCTGTAAATAATCAGATAAAATTAGCTATTAATGAATCTGATGTAATATTATTTGTTGTTGACGCTAAAGATGGTCTTACTGATAATGATAAAGACTTCGCTAATATAATAAGAAAATATAAAGGTAATAAACATGTTATTTTAATAGTAAATAAAGCCGATAACGAACGATTAGATTTTGCTGGTTATGAATTCTTACAACTAGGGTTCGATAATATATTTAAAATATCAGCAGCTAATGGTATTGGAACAGGTGATCTATTAGATGATATAGTAAATAATTTAAAAGATGATAATAATGATAATGAAGATAATACAAACTTACCAAAATTTGCTATCATAGGTCAACCTAATGTTGGAAAATCATCGTTATTAAACGTTTTATTAGGTAATGAAAGATCTATAGTTAACGATGAATCAGGAACAACAAGAGACTCTATAAATTCTTTATATAACCTATATAACAAGAAGTTTATATTAGTAGACACTGCTGGAATACGTAAAAAAAATAAAGAAAAAGAAGATATAGAGTTTTATTCTACATTACGATCTTTAAAATCATTAGAAAGCTGTGATGTATGTCTTTATATCATCGATGCTACATTAGGTGTTGAAAATGAAGATCAGAAATTAATAAATCTAGCAGTAAAATATAAAAAAGGTATCGTAATAATAGTAAACAAATGGGATCTTATTGAAAAAGATTCAAAGACAGCAGATATATTTAGAAAAAAGATATACGAAAAATTAAAAAATAATAACTTCATACCAATAATATTTACATCTGCTTTAAAAAAAAATAACATATTTAAAGTTATTGAAAAAGGTTTAGAAATATACGAAAATAAAAATAAAAAGATAAAAACATCAGAATTAAATGATAAGTTATTACCTATAATAAATTCAAATCCACCATCATCATCAAGAGGCAGAGAGATAAAGATAAAATACATTACACAATTACCTACAGATAATGTAATATTTGCATTTTTTTGTAATAGACCTGATGATATTAATAATAACTATAAAACATTTTTAAAAAATAAAATATACGAATTATTCAATTTTTCAGGAGTACCTATACAACTAATCTTCCGCTCCAAATAACCAGGACTAAGTCCTGGTTATTTATTTGTTAAGTATCTACTTTTTACAAAAGTAGCAAAACAAACGTGACGTTGGATCCAATAATAATAACTATTTATATATTAAGCCGGTTCGGCGTTTGAGAACGTAGATCCAACTTTAAGTTGGTTATTTTTGTTTACAAGAAGGTTTTTTAGTTTTCTTGTTATTTGTTTTTTCTTTACCGCTATTAGAGCATTTTTTCTTAGTTGTTGTATTGTTTTTTATATCTGAATTATCTACATTTTCTTGATTATTATTTTCTTCATCAGTATGATTTTTTTTATTAGGATCATTATTTTCTTTATCAGTATGTTCTTCATGATCATTATCTTCTTCATCAATATGTTTAGGGATCTCAATTTTTACTAAATATGAATCTGGAAACTCAACAAAAATAACACTATCTTTAACTATATTTTTATTATAATTAACCTCATTAGCATCTTTAAATAATTTTATGTCATTTTTTTCAGAAATTTCTGATTTTAATTCACTAAATTTCACATTATTACGAACACCTACTTGATATTTATTAATAATTTCATTAAATTTAGTTAAATATTCATCTTTTAAGTTTTCTGTATTCTTCTTTGTTAATGTAAATTTTATCTTTAATTCTTCTTTTTTAGAAGTAATAATATTTAAAATTGCATTTACTCTATTGTTAATATATTTATCTTTAAATTTATCTTTAATTTCAGCTTCTATTTTATTTTTATTATCAACAGATTCTAATTCTTTTGTTAAAATTTCATCTATTTTTGCTTTTATTTCTTTTTCAATAGTTTCTTCAGTATTTTTTAATTTTTCATCATCAATATTATTAATATTAGTATATGAATTTTGATAATCATCCAAATATTTTATAATTTCATCAAATATTTCTTTAGATTTAGCATTTTTTAAACTAATTTTATCAAATTCACTTTTTTTATTATTAATTTCATTATCAAAATTTATTTTTAAATTATTTACAAAAGTATTAAAAATATCGCTATATTTATTATATTTTTCATCTAATTTTGTTTTACTATTAAAATTACTTATCTCTGTTTTTTTAAAATCTTCAAAATTATTTATTTTTGCAATATTTTTACTTTTTATATCTTCTATTAATTTATTAACATTTGATTCTACTGTTTTTGTAAAATCTTTATATTCTTTATATAAATTTATTCTATCATCTAATTCTTCAATAGCCTTGTCATAATCTGCAACTAGATTTGATAATTCAATATATCCTGTTATATTTTTAGATCCATAATCTCCTGCTGCTTTTTTAAAATTTTGTATACAATTATCTTTTAAATTTTCTATATTACCTTCTTCTAAAGTTTCATTAATTCCATTTATTTCATTTATTGTATTTTTACACTGATCTGTTAAAGTTGCAATAATAGCATTATATTCTTTTATCAATCCATCTGTTTCATTATTATATTTTTTTATAAAATTTTTACAAAATTGATGATCTTTTATTTTGTCAATATTAGAATTTATTTTATCAATTAGTTCATAAATAGAATATATATTATTGTTTTCATCTTCTAATTTTATATTTTTTAATTCATCTACTGCTTCCTTTTGTTTTTCATCCAAATAAAATTGACTTATTTTTACATAAATAGTAAAATCATTAGTTATTGAATCAAAATTTATATTTTCTATTTTACTACTACCTAATTCATCAGAATATAATTCATAATTTCCTTTTTGTATATAATTAAATTTTGAACTTAAACCTTCAAATATTTTATTACTTATATCATCTTTTTCTGTTATATTTTTAATATGTAATTCATCTTTAAACTCATCTTTTGCATCTGGTGCTAAAAAATCATTATTTAACCTCTTTAATATAATATTTTTTTTAATTTCTTTTTTAGGTTCTTCTTCCTTATGTTCATTAATAACAGTAGCAGTAGTAGCAGTAGTAACAACAGTAGTAGCAGAAGTAGCAGATTTAATTTCTACCTTTTTAGGTTCTTCTGGTTTAGTATTAGGTCCAATTTTTGATTCTTCTGATTTATGTTCTTCTTGCCTTAAATATTTACTATCTATTTCTTTCTTTAAATTTAAAGAGAATTTTAAATCGTTAAATTTATATTCGATTTCAAAAATTTCTGATAAATCTTTATATTCTATATTATAATTATATGGGATACCGTTATTTAGCTCGGATATTAATAACCAAAAATTGTCAAAATAATCATTTTTAATTCTTTGTTTAAAATCTTCCAATATTTCGTCATAATTATCAAATTTATATATTTTTCTTCGTATTATATTGTAATTTGAAAAAATACAACCATAAAGATTTTTATCATCTATATAATATTTCTTTGGATCCAATGATGTTTTATTACCTAAATATTTTATTATATCCTCTGTTCTTTCATAATAATATCCTTCTGTCTTTGCTTGTGCACTATTCGTACTAAATTTAAAATCAAAATAATAGTAACCATAACTTATATTATACTCTTTATCCTTTTCCTTAACAAAAGGACCTTCACAATAAATCTTTGAAACAAATATAAAAACATAACTACATAAAAAAAATCTATTAAGGCTAGCCATACATCTATGTATATAAAATTAAAATTAAAAAAACTATTTTGATGTATTTATTTTTTATAAATCTAAATTTTATCTATTGTTTCTTTATATTTTTTTCGAATTCTTTAAATTCTTCATAACTACCTGGATATTCTTTAAGAACCTTATCTTGAATATACCATATTTTATTAGCTATAGAACTTACAAAATGTCTATCGTGAGATACTGTGATACATGTACCTTTATATTGTGCTATTGCTTGACTTAAGATCTCTATAGAATTTATATCTAAATGGTTTGTAGGTTCATCTAATAATAAGAAATTAGCTCCTGTTAATAACACTTTTGCCAAAGCTACTCTTGCTTTTTCTCCTCCTGATAATACTCGAATCTTCTTATAAACATCATCATTACTAAATAAAAACATTCCACATATCTTTCTTATTTCCTGTTCTGTTTTTTTAGGATTAACTTCTACTAATTCTTGATATATATTATTATCTAAATTTAAAGATTCTAACTGATGTTGTGCGTAAAAAGCAGGAATAACATTAGCACCATATTTTATAGATCCACTATTTAATTTTTCATATTCTGGATCATTTATATCATGATGAAATATCAACCTTAACAAAGTACTTTTACCCTTTCCATTTGCTCCTATTAAAGCTATCTTATCTCCTTTTTCTATTATTCCTGATGATTTTTTAAATATTTCAATATCGTCATAACTCTTTTCAATATTATTTATAGTAACAACAACTTTACCACTTTGTTGTTCTACATCAAAATTAAATTTAACTTTTGGAGTAGTATTTTTAACAGGTTCTATCTTATCCATTTTTTCTATTTTTTTAGCCATAGATTGTGCTTGTGAAGCTTTAGTATTTTTAGCACCAAACCTATCTATAAACTCCTGCATTTTCTTTATCTCCTTCTGTTGATTTTCATATTGATGTTGTTGTAATTCTTGATTTCTAGCTTTTTCTTGTTCGTAAAAAGTATAATTACCAGAGTATGAAACTAGTTTTTTATTATCTAATTCAATGATTCTATTAGTAATATTATCTAAAAAATATCTATCGTGTGAAATAACAATAAAAGCTCCTTTGTAATTCTTTAAATATTTTTCTAACCATTTTATTGATTCGATATCTAAGTGGTTTGTAGGTTCATCTAACATTAATAGGGAAGGTTTTTCTAATAATATCTTAGCTAACATTACTCTCATTCTCCATCCTCCTGAAAACTCTTCTAAAGGTCTATCTAAATCTGATGTACTAAAACCCATACCTTCTAAAACCTCTTCAGTCTTAGATTCTATTTCATAACCATCATGATCTTCTATTTGTTCTTGAAGATACATCATCCTTTCACATAATTCATCATTATATTCAGTAGCCATTTTTTCTGTTATTTCTTCTAATTCTTTTTCCATTTCAAGAACATGATCAAAAGCTTTAATAGCAACTTTTTTAATACTTTCTTGAGTTTTATAAGATAATAAATCTTGATTTAAAAAACCTAAAGTCTCTCCTTTTTGTAATATTATAGAACCTTCATCTGGTTTTAATTCTCCTATTATTAATTTCATCAAAGTAGATTTTCCAGCACCATTAGGACCTATTAAACCTATTTTATCGGTGTTTTTTATAAATATAGAACATTTATCATATAATTGTTTGTTTCCTAAAAAATAAGACACTCCATCGATTTTTAACATATTTATAGTTAATGAAAATTATAAGTTAAATAAAGTTATTTAATATTTTTAAATTTTTTTGTTAGAAAAATATATTATCTTCTAAAAGAGGGTATGTTAAAAAAAATAATATTATTTATCTTATTTTTGAATTTAAATAAAATTTACTCAGGTAGTAAAAAAATAAAACTTAATAAAAATGGTTATATGTATAATAATAAATTAAATGAAAACTTACAAGAAGAAGATATTGCAAAAACACAATCAAATGATAAAAATGATATAAAAAAACAAATTGTAGAGGTATTTGGTGAAAAAAAATATACAATTAATAAAGAAGATATAACTTTAGAAAAAAAATCTGGAGAAGAGGAATATTGGTCTTGTACTATTAATAACTTATTAATTACTGATATAATGAAAGAAATTAAAGATAAAAAAGAGAAAATTAACTCTTCAGAATCGGATGATATAGCTGATTTTAATGATTATTTAGAAAAGAATTTAAAAGGAAATATGTTTTATAGTAATTATTATGATGAATTGGAAAAATATATAGATTTTTTAAAAAAATGTAAAGAAGCTTCACATGACATAAATGAAGAAGATATAAATAATTTTAAAGATTTTTATTCAAAAGATAAAGATGATTTGTTTATAGAAAATATATTTAAAAAATTTTTTAATGAATATGTTTTTATGGATGAGGAAGATATTAAGAAATTAAAAAATGAACTAAAAAAAGAATTTGAAGATAAATTTAATAAAAAATTTAATAAAATTTTAACAAAAGTTAATATAAATATAAAAGATAATAATGTATTAAAAGATGACTATAAAAAAAAATTTGAAAATATTCAAAATAAATATAAAAGAGGTACATTTGAATTTTTAAGTTATTGTATTATATTAGAAAAATTAAGAAAATCATTTGAACAAGCTAATATAAAGTTATATAATAAAATTAATGGGAATTTTCAACTTATTAAAACCGATGATAATAATGATTTATTTTTAAAAAGAGGTAATAAATATGAGATATATGTAGAATTTCCATATGATTTTTACAAAACAATTTATCATGATAAAAGTGTTGGTACTAATGATGAAAAAAAAGGAATAGGTGGAAATATAGACTATCTCGATGAAGATGATGAGGAAATTAAACATACAGAAAAAAATGGAAGATGTAGATGCCTTAGAAATTGTTTGAAAAAAAATCGATAATTTTTTTAATTTTAATATATTTTTTTAACTTTTAAATAATTAGATTATGTTTGTTAAGAAAATATATTTTTCTGGAAGTATATTATCATGCGGAATTAGTAATATAAACGCAGGTTGTTGTAAAAATTTAGGTAAAAATCTTACAATTGATTTAGATGATTTAAAATATAATATTGATATATTTTCTATGGAAGATAATAAAGCTCTTTATGAGGGTAACTTACTAGACCTAGATAAAGAGTCTATAGAAAAATTAAAAAAACTATATAAAGAATATTTTGAATTACGAGGTAAGTATCAAGATACAAGTAAAACAAAAAAAGAGATAGACAAAGTTAAGTTGAATAAGTTTTATTTTGAATTATGTAGTTTAGATGGAGAAAAAAATTATTCAATTAGATGTAAAAAAACTAACATTAATATAAAAGGATATAAAAAAGTCACAGAAGAATGTAAAGATATTTTGAATTTACTTCAAAGAAATGCAGATGAATTTTATGAGAATGGTACTGATTTATCTCCAGATGATAGGAAAAAACTTAATGAATTTAAAAAATCTAATGGAGAATTTTTTACATTAGCTAAAATTACTTATCTTGAAAAAAAAGATAGAGATTCAAATTCATTAGGAATTGTACCTTATGTTGAATATTTAGAAATATATAAAAAGAAATAATAATAATATAAATATCTTATTTCTAATTTATTTATAATCTAATCAACAATATAAAATTTTAAAATATAATAAAATCTTTTTTTTATTATAAATATTCATTTTATTTAAAATTTTGTTTTAACCAATAAATATATCTGTTGTATATAAGTAATTTTTTATGAATGAAGAAGAAAAGAAAAAAATGAAATTAAAAAATGTAAAAGATACTGATATTAATAAAAAAAATGAAAATGATTTAGATAATAATCATTCAAATGAAGATAATTCTAATAAGAAAAATATTAATAATGTATCAAAAGATCAAGTTTTAGATGATAAAAATAATGTCAATAATGATGTTGTTAATAATTCTAAAAAGGTTAAAGATGAAAATAAAATAAATGATACTAATTTAGAAGAAAAGAAAGATGTTAAAAATGGCAAAAATAATATAGATAACGATTTTAACAATAATGATGAAAATGTTGAAAATAAAGAAGATAATATTGAGAATAATGATAATAAAGAGTGTAAAGAGGTAAAAGATACTAAAGAAGATAAAGATGATGAAGAAGAAAGAGAATTTATAAATAGAAGAGTAAGTGAAAGTAATGGAGATGGTAATAATAAGAAGAAAAAATCTCATAAATTTTTAATATTTACAATGTTAACAATAATATATTTCTTATATAAAATATTATTTGATAACAGCGTAAATATAGAAATACATGATAAAGAATTTGAAAGATTGATGTTAAATGGTAATGTTCTTAAAGTTATATGTGTTAGAAATACTGGTATGGTTACAGTATTAGTAAAAGATCCTGAAGAATCAATAAAAATTATCAATAATTCTAGAGGATATAATGTTCTCGAAAATAGTCAGAAGTCATTATTAGATAATCTAACGGGTTCATTGGTAACTAATTTTGGTGGAAAGAAATTGTTGTCTTTTCATATGATGGTACCAACATTACAAATCTTTGATACTAATTTTAAAGAGATAGAGAAGAACTTACCAGAAGATCAAAAAATAGGTTATACTGTAATAGAATATTCATCATGGATATCAATGATTCCAACATTATTGAGTTTATTAGTAACTTTATTATTTGTATATTTATTACTACTACAAATAGGAATGACAAAAGGAGGTAAAGGAGGTATTGGTGGAGTATTTGGTTTTGGTAAATCTAAAGCTGTATTATTCGATAAAAACTCTAAAAATAAGATAACATTTGATGATGTTGCTGGATTAATAGAACCTAAAGCAGAATGTCAAGAGATAATAAAATTATTAAAAAATAGAAAGAAATTACTAGAAATAGGTGGTAAAATGCCTAAAGGGATGTTATTTGTAGGACCTCCAGGTAATGGTAAAACATATCTTGCTAAAGCTATTGCTGGAGAATGTAATGCTAATTTCTTATCATTATCAGGATCAGATTTTAGTGAGATGTTTTATGGAGTAGGATCTGCTAGAGTAAAAGCTTTATTTGAAGAAGCTAAAGAAAAAGCTCCTGCAATAATATTTATTGATGAAATAGATTCTATAGGTAAAAGTAGATCTAGATTAAATCATGGTAATGATGATCAAGAAAATACTTTAAATACTTTATTAGTAGAAATGGATGGTTTTAATGATAATACAGATATTTTAATAATAGCATCAACAAATAGAGTGGATGTATTAGATAAAGCATTATTAAGACCTGGGAGATTCGATATTAAGATAAACATAAATAAACCAATTTATAAAGAACGTATAGAAATATTGAATTATTATATAAAGAGGTTAAAAATAAAGAAAGATTCTATAAATATAGAAAGATTAGCAGAACAGACAGTAGAGTTTTCAGCAGCAGAGATATCAAATGTATGTAATGAAGCTGCATTGATGGCTACTAGAAATAATAAAGAATATATAGAATGGGATGATTTTCAAGAAGCTATAGATAGAGTAATAGGAGGTATTCAAAAGAAGAGTCTTAAATTAGTAGAACATGAAAAGAAGATAGTAGCTTATCATGAAGCTGGTCATGCAATAGCTAGTTGGTATTTAAAACATGCACATCCTTTATTAAAAGTTACTATTATATCTAGAGGAGATGCATTAGGTTATGCACAATATACACCTAAAGAACAGTTTGTAAGAACACAAGAAGAATTAATTGATGATTTATGTACATTATTAGGAGGTAGAACTGCAGAAGAACTTATATTTAACACTAAGACAACAGGAGCTGCTAATGATTTAGAAAGAGCTCATGATTTGGCTACAAATATAGTTACTATATATGGAATGAATGAAAAAATAGGTACTTTGTCATATTTAGACGTTTTAAGAGATAATCCTTATTATACTGGGAAACCTTTCTCAGAAGAAACAGCTAAAATAATAGATGAAGAAGTTAAAAAGATAATAGAAAATTGTCATGAGATAGTTAAGAAGTTATTAATAGAAAAGAAAGAGGTATTAATAAAATTAGCTGAAGAATTGATAGTTAAAGAGGTTATACTTAAAGATGATATTGAAAAATTAATAGGACCTAGAGAACCTTATTTTGAATATTAGTAAATTCTAATCTTTAAGACTTTATGTTTTTAAAAAATCGATTTATGAACAAATTCTTAATATTTATAAATTTTTTATTCAATTTATATTTTATAAAATCAAATTTAATTTCTGATAAATATTTAGAAGAATATTTTAATAAAGAATACATTGATAATTTAAAAGATTGTGAATATTTCAATGGTTTTTTATTAGAATTTGAATATGATGAATTTAATAAATGTTATCAAAATAAGAATTTTCAAAATCAATATAATTTAAAAATAAAATTAGTTGATGGTAGTTTTATTAAAGACTTTAAAAATGTAGATGGTTCTAATTTTGAAGAAAAACATATGTATTATGGAGAAGAAAGTGAACATTATAAAGATGAATGTGGTCATCTTTTTAAGATAAAAGTTAATGATCCTGATGAAAAAATATATATTATTTATTTATCTTTCAATAATGAATTTACATGGGGTGGTCATTATTATAATACATTTAAAAAAGAAAAAAAGATTGAAGAAACAATAGATGGAAATAAGATTTCAATAGATAAAGATGAAAAATTAATAGAATTTGAATCGATCTGTTGTTTTGAATTTATAAGATATACTGATTTTTTTAAAAATTGCGTTAAATTAGAAAAGGTTATATTAAAAAACAGGAAGAAAAATGAAACAAAAATTGAAAATATTTTTAAAAAAAATTATCATTGTGCTAATATTTTTGAAGGATGTAAAAAATTAAAAGAAGTAGATTTAAGTGAATTTTTTTTATTAAATGATTATTATGGTTTCCCAAATATGTTTTCTGATTGTGAAAAAATAGAAAAATTAATATTAAATAATCCTGAAGATAATACAGTTTTTTATTGGAGTTTTGATAATTGTAAGAATTTTAAAAGTATAACATTTGTTAATAAAAATAAAGATATTATTGTTGGTGAAAAATGTTTTAGTAATTGTAATAACCTAGAAAATTTAAATAATATAGAAAATAAAATATATTTGAGAAATAATTGTAGTGAATGTTTTAAAAACTGTAAAAATATAAAAAAATTAAAATTAAATATTGATGAAACTAAATTTAATTCTGTTTATCATGAATTTAAAGAAAATTTACAAAAAGAAGACCTTACTGAAGAACAAAAAAAAGATTACGATATAAACAAATGCATAAATTTTAAAAATGCATTAGAAGGAACTGAAATAGATGATTTAGAAATAAATACAGCTGATAATATCGATTTAAATATATTTGCAAGTCATATTGAAACTTTAGTACAAAGTGGTAAAGTAAATAAATTTACATTTAATGACAATAGTATATATATTCAAGATGGTGTTGATTTAAAAGAATTCATGTCTGATCCAAAAGGTTATTTGGAAAGAAATCCACAATTTAAATATATTGAAAAACCAGATCAAACTTTGGATACAAATTATAAAAATTTAGAAAATGTTGAAGCTAATGTTGATAAAAATCAGTTAGGATGCTTAGCATGTTGTTCAAAATGTTTTTCTAATTGTTGTTGTTGTTGTCGTAAAAATAAAGAAAATAGATAAATTTATGAAAACCAAATATTTTTTATTTTTTTTAATTAATTTTAATATATTTTGTAAAGCTTTAATTGATAATAATATTAAAGATGTTTTTGTATATGAAAGTGAAGAAGTGGAAGTGGAAGGAGTTAAAATTCCAAAACTTATTGAAAATAAATTAGAAGTTGTAGAAAATAATGAATCAACAAAACATAATGATGAATATTTTATTGCAATAGAATTTGTATTCGATAAAATTAATAAAAAATATGTTCAAAAAAATAAAAAAGATAATAATTTAAAAGATTTTAATTTTGAAATAATAATAAATAAAGATGGTTCTTTTGAAAAAAAATTTAAAGATAAATTAAATAATAATATTAAAGAATATGAAATTGAAGGAAATTGTGGACATTTATTTACATTAAAAGATATTGATAATAAAGAATATATTATTTATTTAACAAATTTATATCCAGATGTATATATTTTTAAAGAAAATAAAAAAATAGTTGAATTTAGGTCAATATATTGTTTTGGTTATAATATAAATAATGAAAGTTTATTTGAAGATTGTAAAAATTTAAAAAATGTAAAATATAATAATTTTAATAAAAATAGTAAAGATAAATTAATTGATTATTTAAAAAAAAATACAAATGATTATATTAATCGTATGATGTTTTCAAGTTGTATTAATTTAACAAATGTAGATTTAGGTAATTTTATTTGTAATTCTTTTACAGATAATTTTAGTAGTTTAAAAAATTTAAAATATATAAAAATTAATAATTCATTTGATAATTTTACATTATATGGAACATTTTATAATTGTAAAAATTTAAAAAAAATAGATTTTACTAATAGAAATAAAATAATAATAAAACATAATGCATTTTTAGATTGTGAAAATTTACAAAATTTAAATATAGATAATATTTATATTAATGATGTTACCGGTAAAAGTTTTAAAAATTGTAAAAAAATAAAAAATTTAAATATAAATTTCAGCAAATCATATTTAAATGAATTTCAACATATTGAAGAATTATTAGAGGGTACAAATTTAGATAATTTAAATATAATTTTTGAAGATGAATATGATATGAATTATATTGATAATTTAGAAAAGATATTTAAAGGAGCTAAAATAAAAAGATTTACATTTAATAATGTTCCAATAAATGTTCAAGATGGTGTTAATTTAAAAGAATTTATGTTAAATCCTATTCAATATCTTCGAGATAATCCTAAATATAAATGTGATGATTATGATATTCCTAATGATACACAAATCCCTCCAATAAATAATACTGAAAAAATAATAAATACTGATTTAAATGATAATAAAAAAAACAATTTATGTTGTTTAGTATGTTGTTCTAAATGTTGTTGTTGCAAACCAAACTAAGTTTGGATCTTCCTTCTCAATCGGCGAAGCGCCTTTAATATATATCTATTAATATTATAATATAATGGTCCAGGACTTAGTCCTGGTTGCCTACTTTTAAAGTAGGTCAAATGCAGTACAGGCTTAGTACATTACTATTAAGTAAAATATAAAGTTAAACGTTTTGGGGTTTTTTAGTTAAGTTTTTTGATAAAAAAGTTAATTTTTTGGTTACTTTTTGGTTTAAAAAGTAACTGATCTGTATGTGCTCCTGTGTGTACT
>Ga0256405_10002553_pt1 | contig 41290 bp, 37 predicted proteins | sample RumenRJG_02DNA_FD_189096 | JGI IMG/M metagenome (GOLD analysis project Ga0256405, IMG submission 189096) | Bovine rumen microbial communities from Lethbridge, Alberta, Canada - RJG_02 | ecosystem: Host-associated > Mammals > Digestive system > Stomach > Rumen | place: Canada: Alberta... | reverse complement strand
GATCTTTGAACTGTCAGACGGAACATATGCAGTGTACGATGGCTATACCCGGGATATGACCCACCTTCCGGATCATTTCGCGGAGGTCCGGGACACCTTGGTTTCTCTGACAGCGAATGACAATTAAAAGGGAGATGCTGGAATTTAAGGAGACGGATGATCATCCGTCTTCTTATTTTTTATTTGACCCGAAAGACTTTGAAGCAGCCGGACAAATTGGTATCATATATATGTAAGTCAGGAATAAGGATGGGAGGACGCAGGTGTACGATCTTTTGTTGAAGAAGAGAGCCAGGAATATGATGTATGTCTGTATTGCAGTACTTTTGGCGGCAGTTCTTATGATCGGATGCATTCCGCGGCAGAACGGGACGGATGGTCCGGCACCGGAGACCAAAGCTCCGGCTGCGACCAGTGAGACCAAAGCCCCGGCCAAATCGGGAAAGGGGAGCGGAGCTGTTGAGATCTACGCGGTGAAGACCGCCCTGAGGGAAGTATTTTCCGCTGATCCGGCGAAAGGGACGGAAGGTTACGGAAGATATACGGAACTCACAGCGGAGGGCGATGTCCCGGAAACGCTTTCCAGGGTCCTTGCGGAGGTGAATGCCCGCGCGAAAGAGAGTGTGGAGACCGGGGGCAGCACTTCCTATATCGTGAACGTGACGCGGGCGGACTCAGTCCTGTTCAGCGTGCTGGAGGCGGAGGCGGAAAACAGAAGCTGTTCCTTCCGTTCCGCTGTCTACGATACCCAGAGCGGAAATCTCCTTACAATCGAGGATTTTGTGAAGGATCCCGCCAGCCTTCCGGAGAACCTCATGGGGGCGTCTGCCTGGACCGCGGATTATCTCGGACTTCGTTTTTATTCCGGCGGAGAAGAGGCGGTGCATGTCTCTGTACCGTACACGTCGCTGGACGGCCCCATGGTCAGTGCAGCGGCAGGGACGCCGGAAAGCTTTATCGCCCAGATCGAAAAAGACACGGATTATGCGCTGCCCTATGAAAAGCGGACGATCCGCGTAGAAAAGGCGCCGGATTCTTCCGGAAATGAAGCGTACCGCATCGTGATCAAAGACAACAAAGGCGAGAAAGCCTGGTGGCTGGAATACGCGGGTGATGATTCGGCTTATTATGTGTTCCGCGCCCAGGGCAAATATTACTTCTACCGCCTGCAGGAGACAATGGACCAGGGCTTTGTCTACAATTTCGAGAGTCCCGATGGAGGATACGACCGCTTCGCGAATCAGAACGCCCAGTGCTTTGATTCCTTCCTGCACGAGTTCGGCCTGGCGGTCCCCTACGATCCGGACTGCGTCCACATGCGTGAAAGATCCCGGAAGTACATGGATCCGAAATCAGGTCTCAGTACCTCCTTTGTGCCGCACGGTCATTACGCTTTCCGGCCGGAGCCGGGACGCGGCCGCACCTGGCTTCATTTTGCGCTGATCGACGACACACTGGCCCTCGACAGCCACAACGTCGGCGTCAGACTGCTCCACGAGATGAACGCGAAAGCGCTGGACGATGCAGGAAACGAGACAGGAGACATCCTGATCCCGGCGGGAGAAGTGCTCAGGTTCCTGCGTGTCAACGGGGAGAGCGAGCTCTATTATTACATGTCGAAACAGTATAACATGTACCATTCCGGGGCAAGGGATTACCTCTATGACTGCTCGCTGTCCGACGGAAAAGAGATCCGGTTTGCCACCCGCGATGAAAACAACCTCTATGTGGACGGAATGTATCTGAACAGGATCGCGGATCCTGTGGCTCTCGCAGGGGCACAGTATGATCCTGCGCAGGAGGGACCGAAGGAGCATTACGTCGAGATCGGAGGGAAAAAGTATCAGCTCATCATGGATCTGTCCAGCAGGACGGAGAGCGGCGAAGAGATCGATTTCGGCGGGGACATCTGGTGGCAGGTCGAAAACTATGTCGGGACCTTTGCTTCGGAAGACGGGGATGCGAAGCTTGTTATTTCGGATGACGGATCAGTCACATTTGACTATGATGGCAGACAGTTCACGGGAAAGCTTTCTGAGAAGAGATATTACCGCGAGTATGCTGCGGTCGGTATGACGGCAGGGTATGAGAGCCGCACCTTCCATATCATCGTGGAGGGAAACCTGCCCGCTCACGATCCCTCCTTCACCAGGATCCGCTTCTATTCCGAAGGACTGCCGGCCACGAACGAACCATCCAAAATGCCGCCCATCGAGGTCGAACTTGTCAGGGAAAAGTAACTCTGAAATACCCGGACGGGAAAATATCTGTGCGGGAAATAGCAGGGCGAAAATTGAAAAAAATATGACGTTGTGATATTTTATATTTATAGAAAACCAGCAATTTTTTTCTGTAATATATAAATAGTTTTTTATATAAACAGAAATGTTTTTCGTGTTGAAAGGAGTATTTTTTATGCCGCGTCCCAAGGGATCAAAGAACCGCGCAAAAACAGTTGAAGCAGTCAATACAGTCCTCGCTCCGGAGGAGATCGGGAAAAAGATCGACGAGATCAATGCTGAGATCGGGAAACTGAGTGACGAGATCAAAGTGAAAAAAACCGAGCTGAAAAAACTGATGAAGGCGAAGGCCGATATGGAAAAGGCTGCCGCGGAAAAGAAGGCTCAGGAAAACAAAGCCAGGATCCTTGCTGCTGTTGAGGCGAGCGGAAAGAGCGTCGACGAGATCCTTGCGCTGCTGAAATAACAGCAGGAAAACAGACAGAAGAAAAGACAGAAGAACAGACAGACAAAGGTGGTTTCAGGGTAAAGCCGGGACCACCTTTTTTGGACGCAGGGTGTGTTTTCAGGTCTTCAGATTGCCGCAGTGACAGGCTTCCGGGCAGGATTCGCTTTTTCCGGCGGTGTGGCGGACGCGGCGAGAACGCAGCTGGGTATGTGACCCCAGGCAGGAAAAAGGATTTACAGGAAATGAAAGATCAGACAGGAAATGCCGGGAATTTCCGGCATTTCTTTAGTATAATAAAAAACGGAATACGGCGATGACCGCCGGAGTAATAATCTTAAAAGAAAAGGGCCGGGTCATGAACAGAACAGAAACGAAAATATGTCCGCGATGCGGAAATCAGGTCGCAGATGGCGCGAAGTTCTGCGTTAGATGCGGCGCGCTGATGCCCCAGTGGAACCAGCAGGGGCAGCGGGCCCCGCAAAACCAGCAGTTTCCGCAGGGGCAGTGGATCCCTCAGGATCAGCGGGCCCCGCAGAACCAGCAAAGTCCGAAGAAAAAGGGAGTCCCGCTGGCAGTGAAGATCCTGGTGCCGGTCCTTCTTCTTCTTCTTCTGATCTGCGGAGGGGCTTTCCTGCTGTACAATCATCAGCCGAAGGTCCGGATAAAAAAATACATGGATCTCGGGCAGAAATACCTCTCTGAGATGAATTACGACGAGGCGCTGCTTGCTTTCGGAAAAGTGATCGAGCTGGATCCGAAGCAGATCGACGCGTACGAAGGCATGGCCGACGCGTACGAAGGCAGGCAGGATTATGAAAAAGCTGCTGAGACGCTGGAACGCGGTATCGAAGCTGCCGGAGCGGATGAGGTGTCGCGCAGTCAGGCGAAAAAGCTGACGCTCTGGTACGGGAAAATGGCAGGAGAAGCAGCAGCGAACGGGGATGATGCAGCCGCGCTGCGTTATTACTCCAGGATCCTGGAACTTGATTCCGGCAACGCTGAAGCTGCGGCGTGGGTCGAACAATACCAGCGGAAGGAGACGTTTTCCGAGAAGTCCGGCACCCTGAGCCAGGAAATGGGCGAAATGCTGAACAGAGAAGACTACGAGGCGATCTACAGTCTGATCGAGTCTGACCGTTTCGCGGAAGTCATCGAAATGATGGACCAGTTCGGGATCAGTGACAGAATGATCTTCGACACTGCAAACGGAAAGGTGGGTATATACAAGGTGAATTCCCGGTATGGCCCTTACATGCTGTATTACGGCAGTTACAGCGGAGAGGTCCGGGAAGGCAGCGGTGTCTGGATCGGAAGCTCCGGCGGCTCCTATTACTGCGCCGTGGGGCAGTGGGGCAGTGACAAGCCGAACGGACATCAGGCGATCCGCGAGTGGAACCCGGATCTGAACGAAAGGGTTATCAAGAGAGAGATCAGCGGCAATACGGTGAATGGTCTCTGGAACGGTTCCGTGGACTGGGGATTTATTGAGAGTGAAGGAAAAAAAGGTTATATCACGGAATTTACCAACGGCAAATGGAATGTGCTGCGCCTTGATTCCCACGGAGACTCCTGGATCGTTTCCGACAGTCACTACGGGTTAGGTAATTCGGATCATATGGTGATCGATGTCGGGGAGGAAAATGAGATTCGGGGCATCGCCGGATTCTCGGAGAAGGACTAAATTATGATCGACGATTATTTTGAAAGACCTTACTGGATCGTGGACATCCTCCCCTTCCAGGTGCCGGCGGATTCCCCGGGACAGTATTTCACAGTGGAAGAGTACTACCTGCGAAAACCGCGCTGGCAGGCGCTCCGCCGGAAATATCTGGAGATCCTCCTGAAACTGAACTGCTATTATGACATGGAGGTCACAGCAGATCCGGTCTGCGATGGAGACCTGGTCGGAGATATTGACCCGGGCGGAGATATTGACCCGGACGCGTGGCCGGGGGCCGGATGGCAGAAGAATCCGGCACCGGAGGCGCTGGAAAAACTGATCATGGAAGGACCGGAGGAAAACCCGGAATATTTCACGGTGTATGTTCTGTTTGAGACAGAAGATACTCTGGCTGTGCTGAACTCCGATGACAACTATATGACGGTCTATGACCCGCCGGAGCATCTCCGGGATCTGCTGCAGGCGCTTGCCGGAGCAGAAGGTCTGTTTATGTGGCAGCCGCCGGAATAATTAAGATCCTGACATACGCGGACAGACAGAAGGCCTGCTGTGTATGTCAGGATCTTCTTTTCCGGGATATCCCGGCCTGCTTCGACTCTTTTCAGGGTTGTCCGGGCGGCATTATCTTTTCAGCGACGCTGTGCAGACGGGAAAGTCAAAGTAGGTGTCGGGGTAAGGCTCATCCTTCAGCATGAAGTGCCACCACTCACAGTCGATGGGAAGGAAGCCGTTCCGTACCATGACACGCTGCAGGAGCATCCGGTTTTCGTACTGGGCATCGGTGATCCCGTGGTAATCGGGATGGGAACGTTCGCCGAAGAAATCGAAGGGGCTGCCCATGTCGGCTTCTTTCCCGGTACGCATGTCAAAGAGGGTCAGGTCGATGGCGCTGCCTCTGCTGTGACTGGAATTCTTCGCGATGTACCCGCGGCGGAACAGCTCCTGCTTCTCCAGGTCCGGATAAAAATACTGCTTCATGCGGATGTCCTGGTCTTCGATCCCCCAGAGGACGAAGTGGCGTACTGCGGTGGCGGGGCGGTAGGCGTCGAAGACTTTCAGCTTGTAGCCCATCACGAAAAATTCGTTGCTGACGTCCTTCAGCGCCCTGGCGGCGTCGATGGTCAGAATGGCGCAGGGCTCTTCGTATCCGTCGATGCGGTCTCCGATGAAGTTGTAGGTAGAATGGTAGCGGATCTCCTGGATCATATGCTTTACATAGTCCGCAAGCAGTACAAAGCCTGAGGAATCCATGCAGGGTTCGGGTCTTTTCATTGGTGCTGCTCCTTTGTACAGTATTACTCTCAGATGCTCCGGCGCGAGGGCCCGTTCCGAATCCCGCGGCTTTTAAGCCCTGCGGTTCAGAACATCCTTATTATACCAGATTGAGGGAAATCCCGCTCTGATATATAATATTCAGATAAGGCTTTGAAACCGGAGCCGGGAACAGGCCCGGAACAGCCGGAGACCGGAGGCGTACATGTCATTTTTATCAGCAGATTTTATTCTCTTTTTACCGGCAGCGGTGCTGCTGTACTATCTTGTACCGCGCCGCCTGAAGCCCGTCTGTCTGCTGGCGGCAAGCTATCTTTTTTACGCCTGTGTCAGTGTCCGGTTCGTGCCGTGGCTTCTTGCCTATACGGTCCTGACCTTCTTCGCGGGGCGGCTGATCGCCGGAAAACGGGATGAAAAGGGAGCGGACCTTTTGCTGGGCATCTGTCTGGCGCTGCTGTTCACCATCCTTCTTTCCTTCAAATATCTTCCCGTGGACCGGTTCTCGCTGGTGATGCCGGCAGGCCTTTCGTTCTTTACCTTCGAGGCAGCGGGTTATCTCATTGATGTGCGCCGGGGCAGGGCACCGGAGGATGACCCTGTCAGGCTGGCATTGTTTCTGTCCTTTTTCCCGCAGCTGCTTTCCGGGCCCATTGCCCGAAGCAGCACGTTTCTTCCGCAGCTGGATAAGCCGGCGGTATTCTCCGCGGACAATCTTTCCGAGGGCGCGTTTTTAATGCTCTGGGGTTATTTCATGAAGCGTGTGGCGGCGGACCGAGCGGCGCTGTTCGTGAATCAGGTCTACGGAAACTGGCAGGGCTGCGGGGGACTGGTCCTCGCGGGGGCGACAGCGCTCTACGCGCTGCAGGTCTACTGCGATTTCTACGGTTATTCCACCATGGCGCTGGGGGCGGCCCGCCTCTTCGGCATCCGTCTGCAGGACAACTTCACGGCGCCGTTTCTTTCCAGGTCCATCGGGGAATTCTGGCGCCGCTGGCACAACTCCCTGACGGGCTGGTTCCGTGACTATCTCTACATCCCTCTGGGCGGCAACCGGAAAGGCAGAGTCCGGAAATACCTGAACATCATGATCGTCTTTTTGGTCAGCGGAATGTGGCACGGGAACACGCTGAACTACGCAGTCTGGGGCGCACTGAACGGATTCTTCATCGTTCTCTCCGACATTACAAAACCGGTGCGGAGTTTTCTCGGCGGGCGGCTGGTCCGGGATCCGGACTGCTTCAGCTGCCGTCTGGTTTCCTCCCTGGTGGTCTTCGCGGAGTTCAGCTTCACGCTGATCTTTTTCAGGATGGAGTCCTTCGGGGAGGCGATCCGCCTGATCCGGCAGATGCTCACGATCCCGGGCATCCGGAGCTTCCAGGAGAGTGTCTTTTTCAGCGTGGGAGAGGAGATGCCGAACGCGGGCGATCTTCGCCTGCTGCTCATCTCGGCGGCGGTCATTCTGTTCGCGGACTGGATGAAGTACCGCGGCATTTCTGTCGTGTCCTGGGTCCGGAAGCAGGAGTTCTGGTTCCGGGATCTGGTGCTGATCTGCGGCGCCCTGCTGGTGCTGTTCCTCGGCGTGTGGGGCGAGTCCTTCAGCGCCAACAGCTTTGTATATGTACATTTCTGAGGAGATCAATAAATTGGAATCTGAAAAAAGACCATGGGCCGCGCTGCGGACGGGGATCCTCCTCCATATCCTTGCAGGAGGGCTGCTGTTTTTCTTACTGCTGGTGCAGCTTTCCTACATCCATCGCGGCTATGACCGGATGATGCGGTTCTACGGCCTTCCGAAGCAGAGTCTGGACGCAGTGGTGGTGGGCACCAGTTCCACCTTTACTTCCTACATGCCGATGGAGGTCTGGAACGAGGACGGTATCGCTTCTGCGGTGGCGGCCACCAACATGCAGTTTGAAGGGACGCTTGTCCATACGATCCGGGAGATCCGGAAGTACCAGACGCCGAAGGTCTGGATCATCGACCTCATGCCCTTTATCCGCGGGCACTACGCGGGGCAGGAGGCGTGGAACGGAGGCGACCGGAACCTGAATATCCGCTACAACGTGGACAGTATGCGCTGGTCAAAAAACCGGATGGACCTGATCCATGAGATCTGCAGCGATTACGGGCTGGGGCTCAGGGACGAGATCTACTATAATTTCGACCTGGCGCGGTACCACATGACGAAGGCGGAGCTGTCCCGCTTCGGCAACGCGGTGCGGGACCTGAACTACGGGTACCAGCATCTGCAGAGGGAGGGCGGCGAGCCCTTCGACGTGTCCGTGATGACAGAGGGAACGGAGAAAGAGACACCCCTGGAGGGGACGGAGCGGAAGAACCTGGACGGGCTGCTTACGGAGGCGGCTCTGCTGAAACAGAGCGGTGCGGAGGTGGTGTTCCTGTTCCAGCCTTTCTGGTTTGAAACGGAGGAAGAGGCAGGCAGGAAGACCTGGCTCTGCAGGATCCTTTCGGAGCAGGGCTTCAGGTTCTGGGACCTGACGCTGGAAAAAGAGGCGGCGGGACTGATTCCGGATGAAGATTTCCGGGATTTCCTGCATTTTGACAGTCTGGGGAGTATGAAGTCGACGCGGCTCATCTCGTCGCACCTGAAGCAGGACTTCTCACTCCCGGATCACCGGCAGGACCCGGACTACGCGTCCTGGAACGCGGATTATCCGCAGTGGGCGGAACTCCGCGGCGGATACCTGAATGTGGATACCGCGGCTGTCACGGCCCTGCGGCAGCAGTCACAGTAAAGCAAACGCGACAAAGCTGCTGCGGCGGAAAAAACAAAAGGAGGAAGGCAGATGATCGGAAATCTCAGATACGAGGAGCAGATGGAGATCGCGGAGATGCTCTACGAGGCGGAGCGGACAGCAAAGCCGATCGGAAAGATCACGGACCGCTATCCGGAAATGAATGTTCACGATGCCTACAAGATCCAGGAGATGGGCGTCAAGCTCCGCATCACCGGACGCGGAAGCATCATCGGCAGAAAGCTCGGCGCCACGAACGAGCATCTGATGCAGACACTTCAGGCGGAATCCCCGGATTTCGGCTGCCTTCTCAACACGTCCATGGTGACGGAAGGCGTTGCGATCCCCAGAAAGAAACTGTATCACCCGCGGGTGGAGGGAGAGCTTGCCTTCATTCTCGGCGAGGATCTGAAGGGACCGGGCGTCACTATCGCTGATGTGTACAACGCGACGTCCTGGGTGCTGCCCTGCTTTGAGATCTGCGACACCCGGATCGACAGTGACGACCTGACAGCGCTCGATTCGATCGCGGACAATGCCGGCACGGCCCGGTTCATGCTGGGCAGCATGCCGAAGCACCTGGGCGAGATCAACCCGCGGCTCATCGGCATGGTGATGGAGAAGAACGGCGTGGTGGTGGGAAGCGCCGCCGGCGTCGAAGCCATGGGAAATCCGGTGATCGGCGTGACCTGGCTTGCCAATGAGCTGTCGCGGGTGAATGTCGGCCTGAAGCGCGGCGACATCATCCTGTCCGGCGCTTTCCTCTGGGCAAATGACGCCGAGCCGGGAGATGTCTTTACGCTCTACACCGACGGCTTCCCGGGAATCACTCTGAGGTTCAGCTGAACCAAAGACCGCCGGCAGACAGTACTGACCGCCGGCGGCCTCTGGATCATTTCTTCAGAAAGCGGAAAGTGAGGTCATCACCGCTGCGCTTAAGCTCCGCAAAGGAGCCCACCATCATGGGCATGGAGGGCGGGAGATGGCCGAGGTCCGCGTCCATGAGGATGGGGACGTTGTACTTGCCGAGGATGTTCGTGACGGCGCGGTACTGGTCGAGCCCCATGATCTCCTCGCCGAAATGCAGCGGCCGGCCGAAGACAAAGCCCTTCGCGGTGCCGAACCACCCGCAGTGGTCCAGATGCCAGAGCGCCCGGGTGATGTCCAGGACGTTCAGGTCGCAGGACTCGAAGAACCACAGGACGCCGTCCTTTTTGTAGCGCTCCAGGAATTCCGGAACCTTGTCGAAGGAGGTGCCGCCGAGAAGTGTCAGGATGTCGAGGCAGCCGCCCAGGAGACGCCCTGAGAGGGAGACATCGCCCGCGTCCTCCGGCCACGGCACAAGAACGGAGGGTTCCGTGACATTGTAGGGCACGCAGGGATTTTCCTCGTCCTTCAGACTCTCGGACTCCCACATGCCGTAGGACTGCACGGTGTCCTGGGTGCCCATCAGAAGGCCCATGGCGTCGTTCAGCACCGGATGCCAGGGCTCCATGCCGAAGGCGGAGATGTTGGGGCCGTAGATCGATGCGGTGTCGCACAGGGTCGCGAGCAGGAAGGTCAGGTTGGTGTTGTCGGAGAAGCCCATGAACCACTTCGGCGGCGCTTTCTTAAGAAGGTCGAAGTCCACGTGGTCCATGACGGTGCACATCAGCTCGCCTCCGCCGCAGGAGATGATGGCGTCCACCTGCGGGTCGGTGAAGAACTGGTTCACCTCGTCGCCGCAGGCTTCCGGGGTGTTGCTGATGCCGATGCCGCAGTCGGACCAGCAGTTGGGACCCAGCTTCTCCTGGAACCCGGACTGCCCCAGGGCGGGAAGCGCATGGAGGAAACCGGAGCGGTAGGGCTCCTGCGTGCAGGCAAAAGAGGGGGCGATGAAGCCCAGGGTTCCGTTTTCCGGAAGGCTTTTCGGATATCTCATAGTATTCGCATACCTTTCTTTGAAAGTTTTTTGGCACAGACAGTATAACACGGAAGGAAGTCTCAGGTCGATGAACAAAAACAATGTTGCCGGAATACCGCTGCCCCTCTATCTGGGGGTGCTGGTTCTCACGTTTGCTGGAATGTATACCCACAGCATCCCGCGGGGGATGGTCGGCGGCTTCCTGGTCCTTCTGGTGCTGGGCGAGGGTCTGAACTGGGTGGGGAAGACGGTGCCGGTGGTGAAGACGTTCCTCGGCGGATCGGTCATCTGTATTCTGGGCGGCGCGGTCCTGGCAGCGGTGGGAGTGATCCCGGAGGACACGCTTCAGCTTCTGGACGGCTTCGTCAACGAGCAGGATTTCCTGGTGTTCTATATTGCGGCGCTGATCACCGGCAGCCTCTTCAACATCGACCGCGATCTTCTGATCCGGGCCTCGGTGAAGATCCTTCCGACCTCTCTGATCTCTATCGCCGCCGGCGTGCTGGTGGTGGGACTCCTGGGGATGGCAGGAGGAATGAAGTTTACGGAGGGGATCCTCTATATCGCGATCCCCATGACCAGCGGGGGGATGACGGCGGGAGCGGTGCCGCTTTCCGCCATGTACGCCCAGGCACTGGGGCTGGACGCGGGGGATGTCCTGACGCGGATCGCGCCGGCGACGGTGCTGGGCAACATCGTCGCGATCATCCTGGGTGCCCTTGCGAACGCCCTGGGGAAAAAGCGGCCGGAACTGTCCGGAGACGGCAGGCTGGTGAACGACGGCAAGGCGCCGGAAAAGCGGCCGCCCATGAACCCGACCTTCGCGAGTCTCGGCACCGGACTCATCATCACCATGGTCTTTTACTCTGCCAGCGCCCTTTGCCACCATTTTGTACACATCATCCCCACTTACGCCTGGATGATCGTCATGGTGGTGGCGGTGAAGAGCGCGGGCATCCTTTCAGAGGAGCTGGAGGACGCCGCACGGGAGTGGGGCTATTTCTGCATCCACAGCATGACAGCCGCGGCCCTGACGGGAATCGGCTGCACCCTCATCGAACTGAACACCATCATGCACACCCTGACCCTCTGGTATCTGTTTACCGTTGCGGCGGGGGTCCTGACTGTCACGCTGACTGCCGGCTTCATCGGAGCGCGTTTCATGGGCTTCTACCCGCTGGAGTCCGCCATCGCCGCCGGTATGTGCACCACCAACATGGGCGGCTCCGGAAACGTCGCGGTGCTGAGCAGCGCCGAGCGGATGGAGCTGCTGCCCTTCGCGCAGATCGTCCTCCGCTCCTGCGGGGCCCTGATGCTGACCCTCGGCGGGATCCTGGTGCAGGTGCTGGGGTAAGGGAAGGGTGCTGGATTGGTTACCATAATCTTGGAATTTGTGGTATGATGAACAGGTCAGAGTGTTGTAATCCAGGTCTGTGAGGGTGGTCCCGTATGCTGAAAAAAGAAGCGAAAACCATACTGTCCACGCAGAACGGAATGAACCCGTACCGGGGATGTGAGGACGGGGGATTCCGGGACGCACGTTTTACGGACAGCAGAAGAAAAAATGATCCGGGAGAGCCGGAGGCGAAGATCAACGCAGCGGAACTCCTGGAGATGACGCTTCGCAGAAAACGCAGCAAATGCATGATCGCCGCGGGGGGCATGTGCGACCCCTATCCGCCTGAGGAGGAGGAGCTGCGGCTGATGCGGAACTGCCTGGAGGTGATCGACCGCTACGGTTACGGCGTGACGATCCAGACGAGGTCGCCCCTCCTGCTGCGGGACCTTGACCTTTTAAAGAGCATCAACCGCAAATCCCGCTGCATCGTGCTGGTCACGCTGGCCGCTGCGGAGGAATCTCTGCGGGAAAAGCTGGAACCGGGCGCCTGCAGCACGGCGGAGCGGATCCGTCTGCTGAACAGCCTGAAGGAAGCCGGTATTCCGACGGTGGTGCGGCTCACGCCGCTGCTGCCGATGATCAATGACACGGCGGAGAATCTCCGGGCGCTGATGGAAGCCTGCGTGGGCGCGGGCATTTACGGAATCCAGACCTACGGCCTTAGCTTCATGTACCGCGTCTCCGAGAGGGAGCGGTTCTACAGCGCGCTGGAGGAGCGGTTTCCGGGGATGAAGGAGAAATATCTGGAGACCTTCGGACAGGGGAACGAGCTGGTCTCTCCGGCGAAGGAGGAACTGACGAAACTCATCCACAGGACCTGCGGGAACTATCATATCGAGGACGACGCGGGACGCATCTTTACCTGGCTGCACGCCTTCGTCGACAGGGAAGCGGGAGAGCAGCTGAGTCTGTTCGACCTGCAGGGAACGGACTGGGGCCAGTGAACAGCCGGCGGGAGTGATATGGATACAGTCAGAATGCGCTACAATTTTATCGGAAGAGTCCAGGGAGTCGGATTCCGCTACACCGCCTACTATGTGGCGAAGCAGCTGGATCTGACCGGTTTCGTGATGAACGAGGACGACGGCAGTGTCACCATGGAGGTGCAGGGAAACCCCTTCGCCGTCAAGGACATGGTGAACCGCATCAAGGAGAGCCGGTGGATCCACATCGATTCCTCCAACCCGCGGCGGATCCCCACCGTGAAAGGCGAGCGCTCGTTCCGGGTCATCAGCACGGGATACTGATAAAAAAATAGAACTGCAAAGCGGAAAGGAGATAAACATGGTACTGGACTATCAGAATGTGGAATGGACGAAGGCGGAACATTTCAAGGGCGGTGAGAACTTTATCTGGCTGAAGGTACAGGATGACGGACAGAACAAGATCGTTCTGATGAAGATCCCGACCGGCAGCACGGTGGGGTACCACAAGCACGAGGGCAGCTGCGAGACCATGTACTTCCTGGAAGGTACCGGGGAAGTGATGGACGGGGAAGAGCTGATCCCGGTCCACGCCGGAATGATGCACTACTGTGCAGAGGGCTGCGCCCATCAGGTGATCAACAATTCCGGGAAGGATCTGATCCTGTTTGCGGTGATCCCGAATTTTGAGTTTAAGAAGGCCTGACCTGAAAAGATGGATGGCGCGAAGCACGCAGATATGAATGATAAAAAAAAGACCGCGCTGGTAACGGGGGCTTCCGGCGGCATCGGCCGGGCGGCGGCGCTGAAATTTGCAGAGGCGGGTTACGACCTGGTGCTCTGCTGCGGAAAAAGAACGGAACTCCTTGAGGAGACTGCGGCGCTGGCCGGTGCGATGGGCAGCCGCTGTTTCCTGTTTACGGGGGATCTGGGCGATGCGGAGGAGTGCAGCCGGCTGTTCCGGGAGGCCTTTGAGAGCGGACGATGTTCCGGTCCGGACGTCCTGGTGAACAACGCGGGCTCTTCCCATCTGGGGCTTTTTCAGGACATGACGCCGGAAGAGTGGGACCGGCTGATCCGGACAGATCTTTCGTCGGTGTTCTACATGACGCGGCTGGCAGTCCCGCGGATGCTGAGTCTCGGACATGGGAAGATCATCAACGTGTCCTCGGTCTGGGGCACGGCGGGTGCTTCCTGCGAAGCCGCTTACTCCGCGGCGAAGGGGGGCGTGAACGCCCTGACGAGGGCTCTGGCGAAGGAACTGGCGCCTTCCCATATCCAGGTGAACGCGGTGGCTCCGGGGACCATCGACACGGAGATGAACGCATGGCTGTCGGAAGAAGAGAGGGCTGCGCTGGAGGAAGAGATCCCCGCGGGGCGGTTCGGCACGGCGGAGGAAGCGGCGCAGGTGATCCTCATGCTGGCGGAGGGCCCGGAATACCTGACAGGGCAGATCGTCACCGTCTCGGGCGGCTGGCAGATATGAGACCGGAAGAATGAACGATCCGGAGATATGGACCGGAGGAACGGGATCTGAAAAGGAGGAAACATGGATAAAATCTACGACCTGATCATTATCGGCTCCGGCCCTGCCGGACTTTCAGCCGCTATTTACGGCGTGCGGGCAAAGCTGGATCTCCTGGTGATCGAGCGGGAGATGATGAGCGGCGGGCAGGTGGTAAATACCTACGAAGTGGATAACTACCCCGGGCTTCCCGGCATCAGCGGCTTCGACATGGCGATGAAGTTCCGGGAGCACGCGGAGCAGCTGGGCGCGGAGTTCGTGAATGATTCCGTGAAGGAGCTGATCCCCGGCGAGGACGGCATTAAGCACGTGGTCTGTGAGGAGGCGGAATACGCCGCAAAGACGGTGATCATTGCTTCCGGAGCCCACCACAGTCTGCTGGGCGTCCCGGGCGAGGCGGAGTTCAGCGGCATGGGCGTGTCCTACTGCGCCACCTGCGACGGCGCCTTCTACAAGAACAAAGTGACCGCCGTGGTGGGCGGGGGCGATGTGGCCCTGGAGGATGCGATCTTCCTCTCCAGACTTTGCTCGAAGGTCTACATCATCCACAGGAGAAACGAGTTCCGCGGGGCGAAGTCCCTGCAGGACAAGCTCCTCGCGGCGCCGAACGTCGAGACGGTTCTGGACAGCGTGGTCACGGAGATCCGCGGAAACGGCAAGGCAGAGCGTCTTCTTGTGAAAAATGTGAAGACCGGCGAAGAGAAGGAGCTGGCAGTCGACGGTTTCTTCGTTGCGGTGGGCATTGAGCCCGAGTCTGGCGTCTACGGCTGCGTCGCGAAAAACGAAAAGGGCTACATCATCGCGGACGAGACCTGCGAGACGAACGTGCCAGGCATCTTTGCCGCGGGTGATGTCCGCGCGAAGCAGCTGCGGCAGATCATTACCGCGGCGGCGGACGGCGCCAACGCGGTGACCAGCGCGGAGAGATATCTGAATTCTCTGTAAAAAACAGGCATAATAATAAAACGCATATTTGATCCGGGAACCGGCGGAAATAATCGTTATGTTAACCAAAAATGACACCTACAACATCTTGTAGGTGTCGTTTTTTGTGTTATGTAAACTATTTTTGAAAAAAACTGAGCCGGAATGCTTCAAAATAAAAAATATGTAAACCAAATTATAAAAAACCAGAGAAAAATTCTACGACATCTTGTAGGAGATACTAAAAAATCCGCAAACCCTTGTTGCGTATCCGGAAAAGAAAGCTATAATAGAAAATGAGATTTTTGGATTTGGTTTTTCTTGCCGGCGAAAGCCGATGCTTCTATATATAGAAAGGCAGCAATGTACAGGAAACGACAGGAGAGCCGCAGAAGGCTTGTCCAGCGGATTGTCCGCTGGCACCCACTGATCCTTTTGATGATCATGTTCCTGCTGGGAGCGTGCTCCAGGCAGAAACCTGCGATCCAGCAGTCAACCAACGCGCCGTCCCAGGTGCAGAGCACAGAGGCGCCCACAGTCCCGGCAGCGGCAGAGACGCTGCATCTGATCGAGGCTGACCCTGGGCCGGAGGAATCCCTGCCTCCGGCTGCCGGCATCACCCAGGCGATGATCGAAGGGGAGCAGAGCACCGAGGGGAAAGAATCGGAAGAGGACCTGACCGGCGGGGCGGTACCGCTGCCTGTGGAAACGGTGCAGGAGACGACCGCTTCCGGAATACCTGTCAATGAGACCGGCAATTATACTTCGAAGGACGAGGTGGCGCTGTACATTCATCTGTACGGGCATCTGCCCTCCAACTACATTTCCAAGCGGAAGGCGGAGCAGCAGGGGTGGGACTCCAGGTCGGGAAACCTGGACGATGTCCTCCCGGGCATGAGCATCGGCGGCAGCAGTTTCGGCAATTACGAGGGGCTCCTTCCGGCGAAGAAGGGCCGGAAATACTACGAATGCGATATCGATTACAACGGCGGTCACAGGAACGCAAAGCGGATCGTCTATTCGAACGACGGCCTGGTATTCTATACCGAGGATCACTACAGACATTTCGAGCAGCTCTATTAGCATCACCTCAAAGGTTGATATCATGAAAAAAACAGAATGGCGCATCAGAGCCAGGCGGGCCGATTTCTACGGATTAGCGGCCCGCTTTTCCATTTCCCCGTATCTGGCGCGGCTCATGGTGAACAGGGGAGTGAATGAAGAGGAATTTGATGAATATCTGAACGGAACGCTGGACCATCTGCCGGATCCGCTGCTTCTTAAGGACATGGACCGGGCGGCTGAGATCCTCCTCAGAAAAAGGGACGGGCACAGGAAGATCCGGGTGATCGGGGACTACGACATCGACGGGATCTGTGCGACCTATATCCTGATCACGGGTCTGAGGGAGATCGGGGCGGAGGCAGACTACGACATTCCGGACCGGATCCAGGACGGCTACGGCCTGAACGTGAACCTGGTCAGAAGGGCGAAGGAAGAAGGGGCGGATACCATCCTGACCTGTGACAACGGGATCGCGGCCCTGGAGGAGATCCGGGAGGCAAAACGGCTGGGAATGACTGTCGTCGTGACGGACCACCATGAAGTGGGCCACGGGGAAGACGGCGGGGAGCTGCTCCCGGAGGCGGACGCAGTGGTGGACCCGAAGCGCTCGGACAGCACTTACCCCTTCCGGGATATCTGCGGCGCGGCAGTGGCCTGGAAGCTGATCGGGGTCCTGTATGAACAGGAGGGCATCTCCCGGGAAAAATGGATGGAGCTCCTGCCTTTCGCGGCCATCGCCACGGTGGGTGATGTGATGCCGCTGCGGGCGGAGAACCGAAAGGTGGTGCGGGAAGGTCTGAAGGCTGTGGGCCGGACGAAGAATGTGGGGCTCAGGAAGCTGACGGAGCTCTGCAGGCTGGATCCGGAGAACCTTACCGCCTTCCATATCGGCTTTGTCATCGGCCCGTGCCTGAACGCGGGCGGGCGGCTGGAGAGTGCCAAGGTGGGGCTCAGCATGCTCCTGGAGCCGGATCCGCAGAAGGCGGAGCAGACGGCGCAGCATCTCAAGTTCCTGAACGACGAGCGGAAGCGGATGACGAACGAGGGGACGGAGGAGGCAGTGCGCCAGGCGGAGGAGCTGTATCCGGATCAGAACGTCCAGGTGATCTACCTGAAGAACTGCCACGAGTCGGTGGCGGGTATCATCGCCGGACGACTGCGGGAGCACTGTTACCGGCCCAGCATCGTCCTCACTGACAGTGCCTCCGAGGACTGCCTGAAGGGATCGGGCCGCTCCATCGAGGCTTACCACATGTTCCGGGGACTGGAGGAAGTGAAGGATCTGCTTCTGAAGTTCGGCGGCCATCCCGCAGCAGCGGGTCTCACGATCCGGAGAGAGAATCTGGAGGAGCTGAGAAGGCGTCTGAACGAGAACGCCGTCTTCACGGAGGATCAGCTCACGGAGAAGCTTTGGATCGACATCGAGCTTCCTTTTTCCCGGCTGACGGAGGAGTTCCTGGAGGAGCTTACCCGGCTGGAACCCTGCGGGCAGGGGAACGAAAAGGCCATGTTCGCCCAGCGGAAGGTGCGCATCCTGGATGTCCGGGTCATGGGAAAGGAGCGGAATGTGGTGAAGGCGCGTCTCATGGATCAGGAGGGAACAGAGATCGATGGCATCATCTTCCGGACAGATGGGGAGACCTTCATGAAGGAGATGGGGGACAGACGGGAATTCAGTATTCTCTATTACCCCTCTGTCAACGAATATATGGGAAGAAGAACCATTCAGGCGGTGCTTCAGGGATGGAAATTCTGAACCGCAGGTGGTATATTATGTGGTATATTATCAGGGTATCTGTTCAATCATTCAGGAGGAATACACTATGAAGGCACTTAAGGATTATGTCCGTACGATCCCGGATTTTCCGGAGCCCGGTGTCATGTTTCGCGATATTACCACAATCCTTCAGGATCCGGACGGACTGAAGCTGGCGTTGGACGGCCTCAGAAAAGAACTGGAGAACGTGGATTATGATGTAGTGGTAGGACCGGAATCCCGCGGTTTTATTTTTGGTGTTCCGATCGCATACGCGGAGCACAAGGGCTTTGTGCCTGTACGTAAGAAAGGCAAACTGCCGTACAAGACCATTGCGGAAACTTATGACCTGGAGTACGGCAATGCGACGATCGAGATCCATGAAGACGCCATCACTCCGGGACAGAAAGTCGTTATCGTCGACGACCTGCTGGCTACCGGCGGCACGATGGAAGCCATTATCCATCTGGTGGAGCGCCTTGGCGGCAAAGTGGTAAAGATCGTTTTCGTCCTGGAACTGAAGGGACTGGACGGCATGAAGAAGCTTGCCGGTTACGACTGTTCTTCTCTGGTGAGCTACGAAGGAAAGTGATATATTGAAGAATCCGTACGGCGGCATTGCGGGCGCACCGGTCTTTCCGGCAGCCCCAGTGCCGCTGTCCTTCGTTTTTTATGGACAATCCGTACTGCTGAAGGTATAATATTCTTTAACCCTGCACCTGGAAATATGGGTGAAAGCTAGATGACAAGCTCGCTTGTCAGATAGCTTTTACACATATTTCGAGAGTGGCCTGGGCGCTGAGCGGAGCACTTGGCGGCTGTCTTTTAGCCGCCTACGTGCGTGCCATACCGTTTCGTTAGCGAAGCCGAGCTTTTAAGCGAAGGCTGAGCTTACGAAAAACGGTTCAGCGCCACAGAGTGCAATCATATTCATTGAACTGCCAACAACAGGGAAAGGAGGCGCTGATGGAACCGAAGACGATTTTCGGCATGGTTTTGCCGACAGAAAGAACATTACTGGAAAAACCGGAGGATTTTACGGACCCGGATCTTCTCTACAACCGTCTGATCGAAACGATACGGCGCTATCATCCCTCTGACGATATCAGTCTGATCGAGCGGGCATACATGACAGCAAAGAACGCCCACATGGATCAGCGCAGAAAATCCGGCGAACCCTACATTATCCACCCCCTCTGCGTCGCCATCATCCTGGCGGAGCTGGAGCTGGACAAGGAGACGATCATCGCGGGACTGCTGCACGACGTGGTGGAGGACACGATCCTCACCGGGGAGCAGCTGAGCCGTGTGTTCGGCGCGGACGTGGGACTTCTGGTGGACGGCGTCACGAAGCTGACCCAGATCACCTGGACCAACGACAAGCTGGACATCCAGGCGGAGAACCTCAGAAAGATGTTCCTCGCCATGGCGAAGGACATCCGGGTGATCCTGATCAAGCTGGCGGACCGCCTCCACAACATGCGGACGCTCCAGTACATGAAGCCGGAGAAGCAGAAAGAAAAAGCGAGAGAGACGCTGGAGATCTACGCGCCCATCGCGGACCGTCTCGGTATCAGCCGCGTGAAGATCGAGCTGGATGACCTGGCGCTGAAATATCTGCAGCCGGAAGTGTTCGAGGAGCTGCAGCGGAAGGTCGCGGAGCGGAGCGACCTGCAGGAGAGCTTTATCGACGGCATCGTGAAGGAGATCCAGGGCATCGTGAATGAGGCCGGGATCACCGCCACGGTCTACGGCCGTCAGAAGCATTTCTTCTCCATCTACAAAAAGATGGTGAACCAGAACAAGAGCTTTGACCAGATCCTGGATCTGTTCGCAGTCCGGGTCCTGGTGGATTCCGTGAAGGACTGTTACGCCTCTCTCGGCGTGATCCACGAGCACTTTACGCCGGTCCCCGGCCGCTTCAAGGATTATATTGCGATGCCGAAGCCGAACCGGTACCAGTCGCTTCACACGACGCTGATCTATCACAACGGCCAGCCCTTCGAGATCCAGATCCGGACCTTCGAGATGCACCGCATCGCTGAATACGGTATCGCGGCGCACTGGAAATACAAGGAGGCGGGCAAGGACGCGACTGCCAACAGCGCCGAGGACGCGAAGATGAGCTGGCTGCGCCAGATCCTGGAGTGGCAGCAGGATATGTCCGACAACAAGGAGTTCCTGTCGGATATCAAGAGCGAGCTCTCGCTGTTTTCTGATACGGTCTACTGCTTCACCCCCACGGGTGACGTGAAGGACCTGCCCATGGGCTCCACGCCCGTGGACTTCGCCTATTCTATCCATTCCGCTGTGGGCAACCGCATGGTGGGTGCCCGGGTCAACGGAAAGCTGGTGAACATCGACTACCAGATACAGAACGGCGACCGGATCGAGATCATCACCTCCCAGAACTCCCGGGGACCCAGCCGGGACTGGCTGAAGATCGTCAAGAGCACCCAGGCAAAGAACAAGATCAACCAGTGGTTCAAGAGCCAGCTGAAGGAAGAGAACATCGTCCGCGGAAAGGAACTGGTACAGGCCTACTGCAGAGCGAAGGGCTTCGACTGGACAGAACTGAACAAACCGGAGTATCAGGAGAAGGTCATCAGACGCTATGCCCTGAAGGACTGGGAATCCTGTCTTGCGACCATCGGCCACGGCGGTCTGAAGGAAGGTCAGGTCGTGAACCGGCTGATGGAGGAGCGGAGGAAGGATCTGCAGAAGCAGATCTCCGACGAGACGGTGCTGGCGAATGCCCAGGCCGCCGCGGGAAAGACTACCCCCGAGATGTCGGTCCGGAAATCCGGGAACGGCATCGTGGTGCGCGGTGTCCACGATCTGGCAGTGCGTTTTTCCATGTGCTGCGCGCCGGTGCCCGGGGACGAGATCGTCGGCTTCGTGACAAGAGGCCGGGGCATCACGATCCACAGGACGGACTGCGTGAACATCATCAACCTTCCGGAGGACGAGCGGATCCGCCTGATCCCCGCCGAGTGGCAGTCTGCCGCGGCAGGGGATGAGGTCAAGTACCGCACGGAGATCCGGATCACCGCCCGCAACAGGGTCGGCCTGTTCGTGGAGATCTCCAAGGTCTTTACGGAGCGGGAGATCGACATGCTCACCATCAACACCAGAACTTCGAAGCAGGGCATCGCCACCGTGATGGTGTCCTTCGAGATCGGCGGCGTGGAGGAACTTCATTCCCTGATCACGAAGCTCAGGCAGATCGGCGGAGTGATGGATGTGGAGCGGAGCACGGGCTGAAGGAGAAAGATATGAAGATCGAGATCAAGAGAATGGTTCTGGGACCGGTCCAGACCAACGTTTACTATGTCATCAATCCCGAGACGAAGGAGTGCGTGATCCTGGATCCGGCGGACAACGCTCCGCGTATCCGGATGGCGGTGAACAAGCTGGGGGTGACGCCGGTGGCGATCCTCCTGACCCACGGTCATTTTGACCACATCGACGCGGCGGATGAAGTGCGGAAGATGTTCGATATCAAGATCTACGCCCTGGACAAGGAGCAGGAGACCCTGGCGGATCCTTACCTGAACGGGGACGCCCGCTTTTACCGGAAGCATCTTTCCATCAGCGCCGACGTGTGGCTGCACGACGGAGAGATGCTTGACTTCCTGGGAGAGAAGTGGAAGGTCATCTGGACCCCGGGCCACACGGAAGGCTCCTGCTGCTACTACATTGAAGAGGAGAAGGTCCTCTTCGCGGGAGATACGCTGTTCCAGGCGTCCTTCGGAAGATACGACATGCCGGGCGGGTGCTTCACAGACCTGCAGAAGTCCCTGAAGGAGAAACTGTTCCTTCTTCCGGACGACGTGGTCGTGTTCCCCGGCCATATGGAAGAGACGACCATCGGTTTTGAGAAGAGGTATAATCCCATTTTATGATCGCGCTGCTAATAACGGATGTCCCGTTTGAACAGGACATCCGTGAACTGTTTATGGCATTTTATCCCGGAGAGGGATATATTTACGAAGACAGCCCGGAGGCCGGGATCCGCTTCACTGCGGAGAGCACGGAACCGGGCGCGGAAGATGCTCCGGAGACCGCGCCGGAGGCGGATCCGGAGACGGCGGAGGGCCTGTACCGGATGACGATTACCCGCAGCGGAAGATCCGTAAGCTTTTCTTCCATCCGCTACCAGGAGCGGCTCTGGTCCAAGAACGCCCTGAAGCGCGTCCTCTACCGGGTGCTCTGCAGAGAAAACGGACGAACCCTTCCCTGGGGGACGCTGACAGGCATCCGCCCGGCGAAGCTCGCGCTGACGGAGCTGATGGAAGGCGTGACTGCAGACGAAGTGCGCGCACACCTGAAAGAGCGCTACTTTGTGAGTGACAGCCGGACCGATCTCTGCGTCAGGACTGCGGAGAACGAGCTGAAAGCGGTGCAGGGGCTGGACCTTATGAACGGCTGGAGCCTGTACATCGGTATCCCGTTCTGTCCCACCACCTGCCTTTACTGCTCCTTCACTTCCTACCCCATCGCTGCGGCGAGAAAGAAGAGAAGTGTCCCGGAGGACCGGTCCTCACCGGATCAGGTGACAGCCTACATCAATGCCCTCTGTGGGGAGCTTCGGGCCATCGCGGAGATGATGCGGGGCAGGAAGCTGGAGACCATCTACATGGGCGGCGGGACGCCTACCAGCCTGGAAGCGCCGGAGCTGGAGCGCATCCTCGGCACTGTCCGGGAGTGCTTCGACCTTCAGTACCTGAAGGAACTCACGGTGGAAGCCGGGCGGCCGGACAGCATCACTGCGGAGAAGCTGGAGGCACTGAAGAAATGCGGCGTCACACGGATCTCCATCAACCCCCAGACCCTGAAGCAGGAGACTCTGGACCTGATCGGAAGGCGGCACACCGTGGACCAGTTCCGGGAGTGCTTCCGGCTGGCGCGGTCCCTGGGCTTTGACAATATCAACACGGACCTCATCGCGGGTCTTCCAAACGAGACCGCGGATGATATGCGCCGCACCATGGAGGGGATCCGGGAGCTTTCCCCGGACGACGTGACGATCCACAGCCTGGCGCTGAAGCGGGCTTCCCGCCTCAACACCCGGAGGGAAGACTACGCGGACGTGCGCTACGGCAGCGCTTCTGACATGATCACCCTGGCTGCGGAGTACTGCAGCAGCATGGGGCTCCACCCCTATTATCTGTACCGCCAGAAGAACATGGCGGGAAACCTGGAGAACGTGGGATGGTGCAGGCCAGGACGTGAGGGCCTTTACAACATCCTCATCATGGAGGAGCTTCAGACCATCGTCGGCGCCGGCGCTGGCACCACCACCCGGGTCATGTTCCCGGAGGAGAACCGGTACGAACGCGCTGAGAACGTGAAAGACCCTCTGCTCTATGTGCAGAAAGCAGAGGAGATGGCGGAGAGGAAGCGCCGTCTCATATCCGACTGGACAGGCCGGACACAGATAACGACTCCGCCTGCTGCTCAAAAGTTCTAAATTCCCCATGTTTCACCCGAACAGGATCGCTCCTGCGGAACTCGCGCAAAGTACATATCAGGCTTCGCAGTTATCTGTTCCTGCCTGTCAGGCCGGCGTTTTCCGCATGGAAATACAGAAAGGAAATATATATGGCTATGAAAAAGAAGCCGGTCACCGGCATGAAGGACATCCTCCCGGAGGAGATGGAACTCCGGGATTATCTGATCGGTATCATCAAGGACACCTACAGAAGCTTCGGCTTCACCCCCATGGAGACTCCCTGTGTGGAGCACATCGAGAACCTGACCTCCAAGCAGGGCGGCGACAACGAGAAGCTGATCTTCAAGATCCTGAAGCGCGGGGAGAAGCTGGTGATCGACAGCGAGTCGACAGAGAACGACCTGGCGGACAGCGGCCTGCGCTACGACCTGACCCTGCCCCTCAGCCGCTACTACGCAAACAACGGCGCGAAGCTGCCGCAGCCCTTCAAGGCGCTGCAGGTAGGTTCCGTCTGGAGAGCGGACCGGCCCCAGAAGGGACGCTTCCGGCAGTTCACCCAGTGCGACATCGACATTCTGGGCGAAGCCTCCAGTCTCGCTGAGATCGAGCTGATCACCGCCACCGGCACAGCTCTGAAGCGCATCTGCCCGGACAACTCCTTCACGGTCCGCGTGAACGACCGCAGGATCCTGAAGGCCCTTGTCTCCTGGGCAGGATTCCCGGAGGACGCCGCGGATTCCGTGCTCATCACCCTTGACAAGATGGACAAGATCGGAGAAGAGGGCGTGAAGCAGGAGCTGATGGAGAACGGCTTCGCGGGCGAAGCGGCGGATAAATATCTTTCCCTGCTGGCATCCCTGGGGAACGACGCGGACGCGGTCCGCAGCCTGGAGGAGACGCTGGGAGAGCACCTGGAGAAGGGAACTGCCGGGAACCTGGCGGGCATCATGGACACCGTGGCCCAGGTCACAGGCGGCGCCTTCGGGATCTCTTTCGATCCCACGCTGGTGCGCGGCATGGGCTATTACACCGGTCCCATCTTCGAGGTCTCCATGGAAGGCTTCGGCGGCAGTGTGGCCGGCGGCGGACGCTATGACAAGATGGTGGGCCGCTTCACCGGACAGGATACGCCGGCCTGCGGTTTTTCCATTGGCTTCGAGCGCATCATCACCATCCTCATGGACACGGAGTTCCGCATTCCCGGCCAGCGGGTGAAGAAGGCGTTCCTCTTTGACAAAAAGCTTGACGGAGAACGGCTTTCCGAGGTTCTGAAGAAAGCGGCGGAAGCCCGGGCAGAAGGGGCGGACGTTCTGGTGGTCAAAATGGCAAAGAACAAGAAGTTCCAGAGAGAGCAGCTCGCGCTGCAGGGCTATACAGAGTTCGTGGATTTTGTGTAAATACAACTATTACTTTCCAAAGGAGATAAAGCTATGGCAGAGTCAATGAAGGGCCTTCACAGGACCCACCGCTGCGCTGAGGTCGTAGGCGCGGGAGAAGGCGCGTTTGTAACCGTAATGGGCTGGGTGCAGAGAAGCCGCAACAAGGGCGGCATCATCTTCACGGACCTGAGGGACCGCAGCGGCATCCTTCAGATCGTCTTTGAGGAGGACAAATGCGGCACCGCTGTCTTCGAGAGAGCAGCCGGCCTGCGGGCAGAGTACTGCATCGCCGTGGAAGGCACCCTGGAGAAACGCGAAGCACCGAACAAGCAGATCGCGACCGGCGAGTACGAGGTGGTGGCAAAGACCCTCCGCATCCTTTCCGAGTCCGAGGTCCCGCCCTTCCCGATCGAGGAGAACACGAAGACCAGGGAGGAGCTTCGCCTGAAGTACCGTTTCCTGGACCTCAGAAGACCTGACATCCAGAAGAACATCATGACCCGTTCGAAGATTGCCACCGAGACCCGCGCGTTCCTGGCGGAGAACGGCTTCCTGGAGATCGAGACCCCGACCCTCATCAAGTCCACGCCGGAGGGCGCCCGGGACTACCTGGTCCCCAGCCGTGTGCACCCCGGCACCATGTACGCTCTGCCCCAGTCTCCCCAGCTTCTGAAGCAGCTGCTGATGTGCTCCGGCTATGACCGCTACTTCCAGCTGGCCCGCTGCTACCGCGACGAGGACCTGCGGGCGGACCGCCAGCCGGAGTTCACCCAGATCGACATGGAGCTGTCCTTCGTGGATGTGGACGATGTCATCGACGTCAACGAACGTCTGATGCAGCGCCTGTTCAAGTCGGTCCTGAACGTGGACCTTCAGATCCCCTTCCGGAGAATGACCTGGCAGGACGCTATGGACCAGTACGGCTCCGACAAACCGGACCTCCGCTTCGGCATGAAGCTGCACGATGTGACGGACCTGGTCCGCGGCTGCGGCTTCGGCGTCTTCACCGGCGCCATTGAGGCGGGCGGCACAGTGCGCGGCATCAACGCCGAAGGACAGGGCGGCATGCCGAGAAAGAAGATCGACGCGCTGGTCGAATATGCAAAGACCTACGGCGCAAAGGGACTTGCCTACATCGCCCTCCAGGAGGACGGCAATGTGAAGTCTTCCTTCGCGAAGTTCATGAAGCCGGAGGAGATGGACGCCCTGGTGAAGGCCATGGACGGAAAGCCCGGCGATCTTCTGCTGTTCGCGGCAGATAAGAATAAAGTCGTCTGGGACGTGCTGGGAGCCCTCCGTCTGGAGATCGGCAGACAGCTGGGTCTCATGAAGAAGGACGACTACCAGTTCCTCTGGGTCACGGAGTTCCCGCTGCTGGAGTGGTCCGACGAGGAGAACCGCTTCAAGGCCATGCATCATCCCTTTACCATGCCGATGGAAGAGGACTGGGACAAGATCGACTCCGATCCCGGTGCGGTGCGCGCGAAGGCCTACGATATCGTCCTGAACGGCACGGAGATCGGCGGCGGTTCCGTCCGTATCCATCAGGCGGATATCCAGGAGAAGATGTTCGAGGTGCTGGGCCTCACGAGAGAAGTGGCGGAGCAGCGTTTCGGCTTCCTGCTTGAGGCGTTCAAGTACGGAGTCCCGCCGCACGCAGGACTGGCCTACGGCCTGGACCGCGTGGTCATGCTGATGGTTGGCGCCGATACCATCCGCGACGTCATTGCCTTCCCGAAGGTGAAGGACGCGTCCGATATGATGATGAATGCGCCGGATACTGTGGAAAAGAAGCAGCTCGACGAGCTTGCGATCCGTTTTACGACTGAACAGGAATGATGGAAACGATCAAGATTCTGGTAGTGGACGATGAACCCCGCATGAGGAAGCTTGTGAAGGATTTCCTCGGCGCCAAGGGCTACGAGGTCCTGGAAGCTGCAGACGGGGAAGAAGCAGTGGAACGCTTCATGGGGGACCGGGAGATCGCTCTCCTGATCCTCGATGTCATGATGCCGAAGATGGACGGCTGGGAAGTGGTAAAAGCCGTCCGGCAGTACTCCCGGGTGCCGATCATCATGCTGACGGCCCGGGGAGAAGAACGGGACGAGCTGCTGGGCTTCAAGCTGGGGGTGGATGAGTACATCTCCAAGCCCTTCAGCCCGAAGATCCTTGTGGCGAGAGTGGAGGCGCTGCTCCGGAGAAGCCTGCCGGGCGCGGGGCAGCAGGAGATCCTTTCCGCCGGAGGCATCGTGCTGGACAAGACCGCCCACGAGGTGAAGATCGACGGGAACACGGTGGAGCTGAGCTTCAAGGAGTTCGAGCTCCTGGCTTACTTTATGGAAAATCAGGGGATCGCTCTGTCCAGAGAGAAGATCCTGAACAATGTCTGGAATTACGATTACTTCGGCGACGCCCGCACCATTGACACCCATGTGAAAAAGCTGCGGGCGAAGATGGGTGAAAAGGGCGCCCTGATCCGGACGATCTGGGGGATGGGCTACAAGTTCGAGCCCGACGAAGAGAAAGCGTGAGAGTCATGCGTCAATCCATCCGGACACGCTTCACCTGCACCTTTCTGGTGGTGATCGCAGCGGTGCTTCTGGCCGCGTTCCTCATGAACACCTTTGGCCTGGAACGCTTTTACAGGAACCAGAAGCTGAAGGAGATCCAGGCAGCCTACGAAGTGCTGAACGGGATCGTGATGGAAGAGGGGGCCGACAGCAGCCGTCTGCAGGAAGTGCTGGAGGAGTATTCGGACACGCACAATATCAGCATTGCCGTGATCGACTCCGCGAACTCCAAGTCCCTGCAGTCCACAGAGCGGAGCGGGGACTTCCTGTTCCAGAGGATCCAGAAATATCTGTTCAACAGCGAGTTCCGGGAACAGTCAAGGATCCTCCTGGAGGAACCGAACTACACGGTCATGATGACCGAGGAGGAAAACGGCGGGCCCGCCGCCATTGACTGCTTCGCCTACTGCGGCGACAACCGGACGATGCTCCTCATGTCCACCCCGGTGGCGAACATGCACGAGAGCGTGCAGCTGGCGAACCGCTTTCTGAGCCTCGCCGGTCTCTGGGCCCTGCTCATCGGATTCCTGCTGGTGTTCTTCATGACGAAGCAGGTCACGGAGCCCATCCGGGAACTGGCCGCCATTTCGGAGAGAATGGGCCGGCTTGACTTTTCCGCGCGCTACGAAGGGCAGCGGGAGGACGAGATCGGCGTTCTGGGCGGCAACATGAACTTTATGGCGGGGAAGCTGGAGGAGACCTTCCGGGAACTGAAGGAGAAGAATATTCAGCTGAAGCACGCCAACGGACTTCTGAAAGAAGCGAACTTCCAGCTGCAGGAGGACATCCGCCGCAAGGAAGAGATCGATGAGATGCGGAAGGCCTTCATCGCCAACGTGTCCCACGAGCTGAAGACCCCCATCGCCCTCATCCAGGGCTACGCGGAGGGCCTGAACGACGGACTCTGTGAGGATCCGGAAAGCAGAAAATACTACCTGGACGTCATCATTGACGAGTCCAACCGGATGAACAGTCTGGTGAAGCAGCTCCTGACGCTCTCGAAGCTGGAGTCCGGCGCGCCGGACCTGGACCTGGAGACCTTTGACCTGGCTCAGGAGGCTGCCGGAATGGCCGGCAGCATGAAGGTGATGGCGGAGGAGCGCGGCGCTTCCGTCAGTTTCCGGGCGGAGGGACCCGCGGATGATGCCGGCAGGAGGGAGCAGATCTCCGGTCCGGTCCTGGTGACGGGAGACGAATTCAAGATCGAGGAAGTGCTGTCGAACTATTTGAGCAACGCTGTCCACCACGTAGACCAGGGAGGAAGGATCCAGGTCACAGTCCGGGACAACGGCAGTACCGTGCGGACCCATGTGTTCAACACCGGCAGCCGCATCCCTGAGGAGGACATCGGCCACATCTGGGACAAGTTCTATAAAGTGGACAAAGCCCATACCCGCACCTACGGAGGGACCGGCATCGGCCTCTCCATCGTCAAGGCGGTGATGGAAGCCCACGGCATGGAATACGGCGTGCGGAACGTGCCGCCGGAGGAAGTGCCGGAAGTTCTGCATATGGAAGCGGTGAACTGCCCCGGAGAGTCCGGAGGCGTGGAATTCTGGTTTGATCTTCCAAAGGGAGAGGAAACAGCGTCATGAACTCCTTATGGATGGATGTGGAAAGCGACGGTACGCCCCGCTTCATGATGTTTGACCACCTGAAGCCGGAGACCGTCTACTACGTCCTGATCGAAGGCGGCAGGGCAGAGTATCAGATCAGCGTCAGCGACGGGCAGTAATCTCAGTGGGAGTCCAATCTCCCACTGAGATAAACGCTCCGCTTATGATGCGCACGCGTGCGGTATGGAAGGAGTTGCCTGACGGCAACCCGCGCGCGGCGCACAAGTCCCGCAAGCGGGACTCGAATTCAGAAAGAAGGATCCGGCATTTCCGCCGGGTCCTCTTTTTATGATAAAATATAACAGGCAGACGGCATGGAAGAAAAAGAAAGAGTCAGGTGTATGACGGCGATTTTTCTTGATATAGACGGTGTCCTGAACAATCTTTACACCACAGTCACGATCCCCGGCAGAAAGATCATCGGGGTCGAGGACGCGATGCTGGAGCGTCTCCGGAAGATCCGGGATCTGTCCGATGAGACGGTGATCGTCCTGACCTCTACGTGGAAAGAGGCCTGGGAGCCGGAGCAGGGATACGGCGGAACCGTGCACGGAGAGGAAGGCGTGTATCTGGACGAAAGGCTCGGGGAGTACGGGATGAAGATCACCGCGAAGACCGAGGATGAGTGGGCGGAGCGAGGAGCGGGAATCCTCCGGTATCTGGAGGAGCATCCGGAGATCAGCAGGTTCGTGATCCTGGACGACTACAGCTTCGATTTCAGGGAGCAGGGGCTTCTGCCCTTCTGGGTGCGGACAGATTTTGAAGAAGAGACCGGCGGACTGCAGGAGAAGCATGTGAAGCAGGCTGCAAGGATCTTAAAGCTGCAGGACCACGGCATCTTTTGTGTAAAAGAGATCCTCGCACGCAAAAAAAAGAAAAAGGGAGGCTGGCTCAGCCGGCTGCTGACCGGAGGGAACGGAAAGAATGATTAAGTATGTCTTGTTTGATTTTGACGGAACGGTTTACGACACTGCGGAAGGGATCACGAAGAGCATCCGGTGGGCGCTCAACAAGCGCGGCATGGATGCGGAGCTCCAAGATCTCAGGAAATTCGTGGGGCCGCCGCTGGCGGAAAAATTTATGGAAGTGTACGGCTTCGAGGAGAAGGAAGCGCTGGAGATGGTGCGGGTGTTCCGGGAGCGCTACGCGCCGGTGGGGATCTTTGAGAGCGCGCCTTTCCCGGGGATCCGGGAACTGCTCCTGTCTCTGAAAGCAGCGGGTCTGGTCACGGGGGTCGCGACGTCGAAGCCCCAGAACATGGCGGAGCAGCTGATAGAGCGGTCTGCGCTGACGGACTGCTTCGATATCATCGTGGGGAGTTTCATCGGCCCCAACAACGACAAAAAGTGGGAGATCCTGACCAGGGCCATGGAAGGCCTGGGCGCGTCGAAAGAGAACACCGTCCTGGTGGGCGACACGAAGTACGACGTTGAAGGGGCGAAGATCTGCGGCATCCCCTGCGTCGGCGTCCGATGGGGCTACGCCTCCCCGGGCGAACTGGAGGAAGCCGGGGCGGCCCCTGTTGTTGACAGCATGAAGGAACTGGAACTGTTCCTGACCGGGGTGCCGTCTGTCGACGATCCGTCGCTCTGACCGGAGCCGGATGAATGATGCGTCGTTCTGACGCATCAACACTGTGACCACGATGATGTGCCTTGTCACCATGCCCTTGATGACATTGCTGTACGAACTCTGAGGATCGCAGACGCATCATAAAAAACCTACAAAAAATGGGGGCGGCCTCCGTTCCTTTTTGGATAAAAATCTATTATAGTAATAGTATATGAGCCTTTTTACTGTCTGATCAGGGAGGAAAACATGCATGGCCGGAAAATATAATATCTGTCTTGATATCGGCGGGACCAAGGTCCTGGGAGCGATCTTCGACAAGAACAGAGAGATCGTATACCGTCTGAAGAAGAAGACGAAAGAGGGCGGCGACTCCAAGGAGAACGTGGAGGAAGTCATCATCAGCGTCGTGGCGGAGATGCTGGAGGCTTCCGGCATCAAAAAGAAGGACATCAGCGCCATCGCGGCGGGCGCCCCGGGCGTCATTGATTCCGCGAAGGGCATCGTCCTCTTTTCCCCGAATCTTCCGTGGAGAGATTACGATATCAAGACGCCCATCGAGAAGAAGTTCGGCGTGCCGTTCTTCATCGGCAACGACGTGAACGTCGGCGTGCTGGGCGAGTTCAAGTACGGCGCTGCCAGGGGCTACAAAAACGTGGTCGGATTCTTCCCGGGCACCGGCATGGGCGGCGGCCTGATCCTGGACGGGAAGCTGTTCACGGGCAACCAGTTCAAGGCGGCGGAGTACGGCCACATGATCCTTGAGCCGGAAGGACCGCTGTGCGGGTGCGGCCAGAGAGGATGCCTGGAGGCGCTGTCCAGCAAGCAGGGCATGTCCGCCTATATCCGGGAGCAGACTGCCCGCGGCAGAGAGAGCATGATGAAGGAGAGCGTCCAGGGCGGCGTCTTCAAGAGCAAGATCCTGAAAAAGGCTCTGGCGGCGAAGGATACAGTGGCCATGGAGGCTGTGGACCGCGCCTGCCATTATCTTGCGATCGCCACCGGAAACATGATCAACACCATCAGTCCGGACATCGTGGTGTACGGCGGCGGTGTCATCGAGGCCTGCGGAGAGATCTTCCTGGAGAAGATCCTGAAGGAAGTGGACCGCTACTGTATGCCGTCTATCCGTTCCACCGTGGAGCTGAAGATCGCGGAGCTGGGCGACGATTCCAATATCTACGGCGCCCTGGCGATGATCGAAGGAAAGTGACGCCTGCATCAGAGGAAGCAGCACCACCAGTGTGACAAAACATAAAGACATCAAGGAGGAAAGAGCATGAAGTTTTTTATCGACACCGCCAATGTTGAGGAGATCCGTGAAGCAGCCGAAATGGGCATTATCTGCGGCGTGACCACGAATCCGTCCCTGATCGCAAAGGAAGGAAGAGACTACATCGAGACGCTGAAAGAGATCACCACCATCGTCGACGGACCGATCTCCGGCGAGGTGAAGGCTTCCACCACGACGGCGGAAGGTATGATCGAAGAGGGAAGAGCGATTGCGGCGCTGCACCCGAACATGGTAGTCAAGATCCCGATGACCGGCGAAGGACTGAAGGCAGTGAAGGTGCTCAGCAAGGAAGGCATCCACACCAACGTGACCCTGGTGTTCTCCCCGGCCCAGGCGCTGCTGGCGGCGAGAGCCGGCGCGACCTATGTCTCCCCGTTCCTCGGAAGACTGGACGACGTCGGCACCGACGGCGTGCAGCTGATCGCGGACATCGCGGAGATCTTCGATATGTACGATGACATCGACACCCAGATCATCAGCGCTTCCGTCCGCCACTCCATGCATATCATCGACTGCGCGAGAGCAGGCGCGGACATCGCCACGGTGCCCTACAAGGTCCTGATGCAGATGCTGAAGCACCCGCTGACAGACATCGGAATCGAGAAGTTCAGACAGGACTACGAGAAGGTCTTTGGAAAGTAAAGCCTGAAAAGCATTGCCCGGACGCCCCGCTCCTGCGGGGCGTCTGTACTTTGCACATGCGGGCAGGTCCCGCAGGCAGGACGTGAAAAAGGCTGCGGAAAACAGGAGGAAGATATGACAGCAGAGAAGATCCGCGGCGTCAACCTGGGAAACTGGCTGGTGCTGGAGCGGTGGATGGAACCGGAGCTGTTCAGGGGCACGGACGCGGAAGATGAGACCTGGCTCCGCCGGCTTCTTCCGGCAAAGGAGCTGGAACGGCGGCTGAAGGAACACAGGGAGAGCTGGATCACGGAAGCAGATCTTAAGTGGATCGCGGGGCAGGGACTGAACCTGGTGCGGATCCCGGTGCCGTGGTTCCTGTTCGGGGACCGCGCGCCCTATGAAAGCTGTGTGGAGTATCTCGACCGGGCGTTTCTCTGGGCGGAGCGGTACGGACTCAAGGTGCTGATCGATCTTCATACCACACCGGGGAACCAGAACGGCTATGACAATGGAGGCCTGGTCGGAGTGTGCCGCTGGCACAGGGATCCGGAGGAAGTGGAGTATGTCCTGACAGTACTCACACGGCTCGGGGAGCGCTACGGGAACCGGAAGGGTCTCTTCGGAATCGAAGTCCTGAACGAACCCATCAGCTGGCTCGTGTACCACACGGCGCCGACCACAGGCAGGGCGAGGGACAGGGAGGAGTCCAGAGGCTCCGGCCATGTACCGCTGAAGTTCCTCAGGACCTTCTACCTGGAGGCCTACCGGCGTCTCCGGGAGGTCATGCCGGAGGACAAGGCTGTGGTGTTCCATGACGGCTTCCGTCTTACGGCATGGAATGCCTTCTTCCGGAGGGGCGGCATGAAAAACGTGTATCTGGACACGCACCAGTACATCTGGGCCATGGAGATGTTCCTGCCGCTGCACCGGCCCTTTGTGTACCGCCTGTTCCTCGGGCATGCGGAGAAGCAGATCCGGAAGGTGCAGAAGGCGGTGCCGGTCCTGGTGGGCGAGTGGTGCATCTGCACGCGGCACGCCTCTTTTCTCAGGAACCACAGGTACGAGGGGAAGGGGACGGACATCCTGGGAACGAGACTGAAGGAACTCTCGGAGTTTACGGACAGCGTGATGGCAGACGCAGACCGGCATCGCGGTCTGGTGGGAAAGCTGGAGCAGAAGGAAGCAGAAGCCCTTCAGAGCATGGAACAGAGTGTGGAGCAGTTTCTCAGAGAGCGGAAGGAAGCACTGCAGGAAAAGCAGCGGGAGCGGTACCGGAAGGTGGCGGAAATGGAGCTCCGGGCCTGGGAAAGCACTGCGGGCTGGATCTACTGGAGCTACAAGCTCTGCGGAAACAGAAAACTGACCGCGGGTGAGAGCTGGAAGTACGGCTGGGACTTCCGGAGATGTGTGAGACGAGGCTGGATAGGGGAGGAAACAAATGGCTGAAGAGAAACGGACGCCGAAGGTGTCCATCATCATTCCGGTCTACAATGCGGAGAAGGCGGTCCGGCGCTGTGTCGACAGCGTGCTGGACCAGGAATATACCGATTTTGAGCTGCTCCTCATGGACGACGGAAGCAAGGACGGTTCTCCGGCGATCCTGGATGAGTACGCGGAGAAGGACGAAAGGGTCCGGGTGGTGCACAAGGAGAACTCCGGTGTCTCCGCCACCAGGAACATGGCCCTCGACATGGCCCGGGGCGACTGGGTCCAGTTCCTGGACGCGGACGACTGGATCACGAAGGACGCGACAAAGCTGTTCGTCCGGACGGCGGAGGAGAACGACGCGGACATGGTCATCGCGGACTTTTACCGCGTGGTGGGGGAGAACACCTCCAGAAAAGGCGACATCTGGACGTCCAGGGTCATCACCCGCGAAGAGTACGGCAGCTTTATGATGAAGAACCCGGCGGACTACTACTACGGCGTTCTCTGGAACAAGCTGTTCCGGCGGGATATTCTGGAGGAGTACGGTCTCCGCATGGACAAGAGCCTGCACTGGTGCGAGGATTTCATCTTCAACATGGAGTATGTGCTGCACACCGAGCGCATCGCGGTGCTGCCGGTGCCTGTCTATTACTATGTGAAGACCGAGGGGTCCCTGGTGCAGCAGGGGATGAACGTCCAGGGCATCGTCGACATGAAACTGAACGTCATCAACTACTACAACGATTTTTACCGGAGGCTCTACGACGAGGAGGAATACCGCCGGAGGCGTCCGGAGATCATGAAATTCCTCGTGGCCTACGCGGGCGATGACGGCGCGAACCCGATCCTTCCGAGCACGAAAAAACTGGGGCAGGAGCTGGTGCCGGTGGAGGTGCGGGGAGGCCTTCTGACCAATGTCTTCACGGACCATTACTACACAGGGAAGGTCCTGGACCGGTATCTTGACGCCGCTGCCATGCAGGCCGGGCTGGAGCTCTCCGACGTAAAGCTGGTCCAGTACCTCGCCTGGTCCGGAGAGCGGAAGACCATGCGGGAAGCGCTGGATTTTACGGGACTTTCCCACGCCGCGGTGATCTTAAGCCTCCAGAAGCTCGTGCTGAAGAAACTGGCGCGCTACTCGCTGAATACGGAGGAGCTGTACCTGAATGCGGAACTGACGGAACAGGCGGACGAGGTCCTGCAGCGGATCCGGGAGAGCGAGGAGGACTACCTGCGCCTCCGCTACGGCATCACGGCGGAAGAAGAAAAAGACCGCTTCCGGGAAGCGCAGGAGACGCAGGTCTCCGCACTCCGGAAGCGGCTGGAGTAGATCACAGCATCAGAGCACAGTATGCGGTGAATTACGGTCTGTAGGGCTCGTAGACGAAGGCGGCCTTTCCGTCCTTGTTAAGGATCACCTTCATGAAGACGCCGGGCACTTCCTCAGAGGCGTGCGCGTCGAGATATGCAAGAAGCTCGTCCAGGCTGCGCTGTCTTTTCACAGCGTTCTCCTCCGGGAGCTGGACATAGCAGGCGGCATCGTCCGCGAAGGAAAGGGTGTAGGGTGCTTTGTTCGAGGGGACGATGGCGTAGTCGTCATACATCTGTGCGGGATCGAGGCCGTACTCTTTGACAGCTTCTTCATCGCCGGAGGAGACCCAGATGGCTTCTTCGCAGCGGATGCTGTTCTTGGCGGCGGGATCTCTGCTGAGCCAGGCGGTGAAGGACTCGCCTTCCTCGCTGTCGGAAGCCATGGAGATGCGGTCCTTCTTGCCGGTGAAGGAGAGGGAGGAGAGGAGGAAGCTGCGGGCTTCACCTGCCATGCTTTCATCGTACTCGCTCAGGGAGATGCCGTAAACGTAGACGAAGCCGTCGTTCTCAAGCATCTTTGCGGTCCAGCTTCGGGTGTCCTCGTTGGAGCCTTCATCCCAGATGGCGTAGTAAGTCATATTCCCGTCCACAAAGTACATGTAGTTGTTCAGAGAGCTGGCGTCCTTGGTGGAGGTGTAGCAGTAGAACTCATCCAGATCGCCGCCGGTCAGCTTTTCTGCGCAGGCGCGGCAGAAACCTTCCGGATCGGAGTACATGGAGGGGAAGTTCTCCGGCACGCGGAAGCAGAGGTTCCGCACCAGGTGCAGGCCGCTTTCGTCCATATCCTCGCAGAGGTAGGTCCCGTCTTCATTCATTTCGAGGGTCTGGTTCTTCATCCCGGGGAAGCTGCCGCGGTTCACGAGGAACTTCATGTTTCTGGTCTCGTCCTTGGGGACGGAGAAGAAGCCGTACTCGCCTTCAGGGTTGTAGATACCGCAGAAGGGAAGCTCGTCGGGAACGTCGTCAATAAAGCTGTCCTGGAAGTAACCGGAGAAGAGGAGCGGGGAGATCCAGCTCATGTAGGCTTCGGGCAGGTTCTCCACTGCGGCGCCGGGAAGATAGATCTCCAGAGCGCCGCCGGTCTCAAGACCGTAGGCGTCTGTGTAGGCGTAGCGGAGCCGGTCTTCGATCTCTTCCGTGCCGGAAGGCTGATTGTATTTCAGGTCGGTGAAGCTGACTTTCCAGGTGTCGGGTCCGGTCTGCTCCGGGTTGGAGATCCTTCCGGTGAACTGGCAGATCCAGAGGGTGCCGTCATAGCCTTCTCCGGACTCTCCGGCGTTCTGGTCGGTGAATTCTCCGGTCAGGGTCCCGTCCTTTCCGATATCAAGAGAGGTCTGCCACGCGCCGACGCCGCTGGTAAAGATGAAGGACCACTGGGAGAGGGTTTCCATGAGGGCCGCCTCCGGAGCCACTTCTTCCACGGCCTGTTCCGCGGCAGAAGCAGTCTCTTCTTCGGGAGTGCCGGGCACATCCGCGACAGCTTCATCTGCGGGGGCCTCGGATTGTTCCGCAGCAGAGCTTTCCGCGGCAGAAGATTCCTCTGCACCGGACGATGCCTCTGCGGCAGCAGCCGTATCCGCCGGGATATTTCTGTCAGCGGCTGTGGTGGAGCTTGCGGCAGATCCGCAGCCTGTGACCAGCAGAGCCAGAGATAACGCGGAGCAAAGAAGTTTCTTATTGATCATATTGCCTCCTTTCGCCCTGAGGGCAGGATTCTTATTGTATCTATCATAACAGAAAATGGCAGTTTGCAGTCACAAAAAAGGAAAAAACAGCAGGAGCGGAAGAAAAAGCATGGTATACTTGAAACGCAAAGGGTCATAAAGAACCGTTTCTGAACATTTCAGGGAGGACTGCGATGAAGAACGACAGATGGGTATTCTATAAAGACGCGAAGCCGGAAGCAGGGGGAGCGGGCGTGGTACGCCGTGTCCTCGCTTATTCTGATGACCTTATGGTGGTGGAGAACACCTTTGAGAAGGGGGCTGTGGGATCCCTGCATCATCATCCCCACACCCAGATCACCTATGTGGTGAGCGGCGAGTTCGAGTTCGAGATCGACGGGGTAAAGAAGATCGTGAAAAAAGGCGACACCATGCTGAAGATGAACGACGTGGTCCACGGCTGCGTCTGCCTGGAAGCGGGCGTCCTGCTGGATATCTTCAATCCTTACAGAAAGGATTTCGTGGGAGAGGCGTAAACAGATATGCTGCAAAAATTCAGAAGCAGTATCCTGTTTCAGCTGATCTGCATGGTCGCCCTGATCTTTGCGGTCCTTTTTACCACATTTCATGCGGCCCAGGCTTATGTGCGCAGTCTTTCCGTCAAAGGGGCCGAGACACTTGCCGAAAGTCTCGTGACACAGGCGGATGATGCTCTGATGATGTATGAACAGGAACTGAGATATTATGCGTCAGGGGCCTGCCACTTTCCGGTCGGCGCGATCCTGCAGAAGGGTCCGGACGGAGAAGAGGCTGATGTGAAGAAGCAGCTGGAAGAGTATTTCTGGGATCTGCAGAGCTCCAACCAGGATATCCTGTCCATGATCCTGCTGGACGACAAAATGGAAGAGATCGTCTCTTTCGGTGTGAGGACGGAGCTTCCGGAGCAGCAGCGCTATCTCAGGCAGCAGGAAGAGCTGAACGCGGACCGGTATTACGGTGAGGAGTCCGATTTTTATTACGCCTATTATTATCCGGTCCATGAACAGAGAAAAAGTGTGCCTTCCGGAATGTGCGTCTTCCTCCTGGACCGCTGGGCCCTGGAAGGGACGATCCGCAATATCATCAAGGATCATTCCGCGGCGCTGCTGCTCAGTGATTCCAAAGCGCTGGATCTCGCGTTCTACAGCTCCGGCACGATCCCTGCCGGAAAGCGGATGGAAGATCTCCGGCGGGATCCGGATATCATTTACCGGGAAGGAAACTGGCAGCAGGGCATCCGCAGCGCTGCGGCGGTCTCCGTTGACGGGAACTCGGAAGGAGTCAGGGCCGCTGTAAATCTTTTCCGCTTCGCGACGGTCATTTCGGCGCTGCTTCTGGGGATCCTGGTGTTTTTCTCCTATTACCAGCTGGCGAGGCCGATCCGGAGGCTTACGCAGTTTATCGACAGGGCGGTCACACATCCGGACGACCGGCTGAAGCTGGAACGGAAGGACGAGATCGGTGTCGTGGCTTCCAGCCTGGACCACATGCTGGATGAGAACCGGAAGATGATCCAGCAGATCACGGAAGGAAAGATCCTTCTTTATGAACAGAAGCTGGCCCGGGAACGCATGGAGATCCTCGCTTACCGGAACCAGATCAATCCTCATTTTCTGTACAACACGCTGTCCTGCATCCGGGATATGGCGCTGTTTCACGATGATGACGACATTGCGGACATCACTATGGCGCTGTCCGATATTTTCCGCTACGCAGTCAAGGGCAGCAATATCGTCCAGGTGCGTGACGAGGTGCAGTATATCCAGAAATACGCAAAGATCATGGATTACCGTTTTATGGGAAAGATCCTGATCGAGACGGATGTCGCGGAGGAGGCGATGAGTCTGCCGATGATCCGCTTTTTCCTGCAGCCGCTGGTCGAAAACTCGGTATTCCACGGACTGGGCAGTTCTCTGGAGCAGGGATTCGTAAACGTGGGGATCACGGTCCTGGACGACAGGATGCAGATCTATGTGCGGGACAACGGAAAGGGCATGAACAAAGAGACGCTGGAGAGACTCAGAAAGCAGATGGAGAATCCGGATCCGGAGGCAGGCATCGGCATGAGCAACATCGCCCAGAGACTGCGGCTGTTCTACAGGAATGATTACAGCTTTACCATAGAAAGTGAGGAAGGAAAAGGAACACTGATCAAGATATCTCTTCCGTGCCGCATGGCGGTAGAAGATGCAGAGAAAACAGAAGGGACATGAAATGCTGACAGCTTTTATTGCAGATGATGAGATATGGATTATCCGCGGGCTTCAGAAACTGCTTTCAAAGACAGGGTACGACGTCACGGTGGTGGGTACGGCGACGGACGGTTTCGCGGCGAGGCAGGGGATCGCTTCGCTGAAGCCGGATATGATCTTTTCGGATATCCGGATGCCCGGGATGACCGGACTTGAGCTCCTTAAGCTGCTGCCGGAAATATCGCCCCATTCCAGACTGATCCTGATCTCGGGATATGCGGAGTTTTCCTACGCCCAGGAGGCTGTGCAGAACCATGCTTTTGATTATCTTCTGAAGCCGATCAAGGAGGATGAACTGGAGCGGGTGGTCAGGGTCCTGTCAGAAAGCAAAGGAAGCCGGAGGCCCCCCCTGGACAAGAGGCAGGAACCGGTCATCCCGGAGAGCATGGTGGACAATGTGATCTCGGAGATCCGGAAACGGTACGCCGAGAACCTTTCCTTGACAGAGCTGGCGGAACGGAACTCCGTAAGCCCGGGGCGGCTCAGCACGATGATCAAGGAGAAAGTGGGAATGACCTTTTCTGACCTGGTGGTCTCCCTCCGCATGCAGAAAGCGAAGGAACTTCTGATGAACGACCGGCTTTCGATCCAGGAGATCGCTGAGGAGGTGGGGTACAATGATTATTTTTATTTCACCAAGGTCTTCAAGCGGACAGAGAACATCTCGCCAAGCAAGTACAGGAAAACATTGTCAAAAATTTGACGAAGCGCCGGAAGGCGCTTTTTTTATTTCACGGAAAATTGTACCAAAAACGAAAAAATTATCCATGTTTATCCGTGAAAACGCAACATAAAATGGAGTTACAGTCCGGTTCGGGAGTAAGGACCGGAAGCGACCAGCAGCATCACGAGATAAGCATTAATAAGGAGGAAATTATGAAGAAACGTTGGGTAAGTGCATTGCTTTGTGCATCCATGGTTATGGGATCTGTCCTGACCGGCTGCGGCGGAAGCGCATCGTCTTCCACGACTGCGGCAGCGGGCGGCGCGGCTCCCGCGGCAGAAGAGAAGAAGGCAGAGGCTCCCGCTGACGGCGACATCAAGATCGGCGTGTCCATCTGGAGCTCCACCGATGTTCTCGGTTCTCAGTGCAAGCTGATCCTCGACGAGGCAGCCAAGGCTCTGGGCGTCCAGGTCCAGTATGTTGACCAGGGACATGTTTCCGAGCGTGTTACCGCTTCTGTCGAACAGCTCTGCGCGGCAGGATGCAAGGGCATCATCATCTGCAACTCCTCCGATACGGAAATGGCTTCCGCCATCAAGACCTGCAACGACAACGGTGTTTATCTTGCACAGTTCTTCCGCATCATCAACCCCGAGACCAGCGCGGACATCTACAAGGCTGCTACGGATTCCGCTTATTATGTGGGCGCTGTCCACGAGAACGAGCCGGAGAACGGCGAGAAGCTGGTCCAGATCCTTCTGGACAAGGGCGACCGCAACATCGGTCTGATCGGCTGGGAGCAGGGCGACGCGACCTGGCTCGGCAGATGGGAAGGCTATAAGGCAGGCGTTGAGAAGTGGAACGCAGCTCATCCGGATGATCCGGCGAAGCTTTCCGAGCCGCAGTACGCAGGTACTTCTTCCGAGGGCGGTTCCAAGGCTGCAGAAGCTCTGATGAGCGCAGATCCGGATCTGGATGCTCTGATCCCGGCAGGCGGCGGCGGAGATCCGCTGCAGGGCGCTATCGCTGCTGTTGAGCGCGCCGGCAAGACCCAGGACATCGACATTGTTTCCACTGACTTCCTTCCGGACCTTGGCGAGAGACTGGCCAACGGTTCCATGGCAGGCGAGTCCGGCGGCCACTACTGCGATCCGCTGTTCGCATTCATGGCAGTCTACAACGCGATCAAGGGCAACTACACCGGCATCGCAGGAAACTTTGAAGATATCAAGTTCCCGTACCTCTATGTTTCTTCTCCGGAAGACTACGCGGCATATGAGAAGTACTTCGTTGATCAGCTTCCCTACACGGACGAAGAGCTGGTCGAGATGGCCGGACTTGACATGGCAGGCCTGAAGGATAAGGCAGCATCCCTGTCCATCGAGGACGCAGCTGCCAGAGCCGGCAAGTAAGTAATGATTTGACAGGGGCCGATGTCGTAACTGCGATATCGGCCCATAATCATGAGTCTGA